>Ga0193726_1000525_pt1 | contig 39577 bp, 37 predicted proteins | sample H2c1metaG_FD_144928 | JGI IMG/M metagenome (GOLD analysis project Ga0193726, IMG submission 144928) | Soil microbial communities from a riparian zone of the East river system, Colorado, United States - H2c1 | ecosystem: Environmental > Terrestrial > Soil > Riparian zone | place: USA: East River... | reverse complement strand
CGTCAATTGCACTTCGCCGGCCAGCAGCGCCTGGATCGCCGGGGCGCCGCCCTTGTAGGGCACGTGCACCATGTCCAGCCCGCCCGCCGCGGCTCGGAAAAGTTCCACGGTCAGGTGCGAGCCGTTGCCCGTGCCGGCCGACGAATAGGTGAGCTTGCCCGGCTGGCTCTTCGCCGGCGCGACGAACTCCTGGGCGTTCTGCGCGGGCACCGACGGGTGGATCATGATCACGGTCGGGAAGGTGGCCGCCAACGTGATGGGCGTGAAGTCCTTGAAGACATCGTAGGGCAGTTTCGCGCCGTACAGCGTGGGTGCGATGGCATGCGTGCCGTTGTCGGCCACGAGGAGCGTATAGCCGTCGGGCGCGGCCTTGGACACCAGGGCGCTGCCCACGGTGCCGCCCGCGCCCGGACGATTCTCGACCACGACCTGCTGGCCCAGCCGATCCGACAGCTTCTGCGCCAGGATGCGGCCGAACGTATCCGAGTTGCCGCCGGGCGCTTGCGGTACGATCAGCCTGATCGGCTGCGACGGGAAGGCCGTCGTCTGGGCAGCAGCGGGAAGGACGCTGGAAGCGGCAAACGCACCGATCAACCCAAGCGCTTGGCGGCGTAAAGTCCGGCCCATCATGTCCCCTCGGGCGGATGTCGTGAACCAGGTCGACCGCGTCGCCGCTACTTTTTTGCTTTCGCTTGAGAAGCCGCAGGCGCCTTTTTCTTTGTCGATTTCCTGCTTTGATTGTACTCGACAGCGGCACGGGCGAGTTTTTTCAGGGCAGGCCCGTTCACCTTGTCGCCCTCGAAAAAATCGATCGCCCGTCTCTGGTTGCCTTCGAGGCCCGCATTGAAGAGCTTGTCGGGATCCGGGAGGTGCGCCCCCTGGTCGAAGGTCAGCTTCACCCACTTCTTGTGGGCGTTGCAGACCGCGATGATGCCGTCGCGCGACCACACCGGGCTTCCCATCCACTTCCATTCCTCGATGATCTCGCGGTCGGCCTCAAGGACGGTCTTGCGGACGCTGGCGAACGTCTTGCCCCGCCAGTCCGTGAGTTCTGCGATCAGCCGGTCGATACGTTGCGATGGAGTCATTGGATATTCATGCCTCTATTCGGGGCCGGCATCAATCCGGCCCAGGTGTACAGTGGACCGCGCATTCGAGGAGGCACCACAATGAGACGGATCGTTTTCGGGCGGGTTGCCGTCGCAGCGCTGGCTGGTGTGATCGCCTGCGCCCTCCAGGCGTCTGGACAGACCGACGGAGAGGCCGTTCCGATCTTCGGGATCAAAATTCCCCCCGGATATCGCGAGTGGGGGTTGATCTCCGTGGCCCACGAAGAAGGCAAGCTCAACGACCTGCGCGCCATCCTGGGCAACGACGTGGCGATCAAGGCCGCCCGGAAGGGGACGCTTCCGTATCCGGACGGCTCCATCGTTGCCCGGCTCGCCTGGAGTTATGACCCGTTGGCGGAAAGCGAAAAGGCCTTTGGCAGTCCCCAGTCCTTCGTGGCCGGGCCGCCCAAGAACGGGGTCCAGTTCATGATCAAGGACTCAAGCAAATACGCTTCGACCGGCGGCTGGGGGTACGCTCAATTCGACGACGGCAAACCCGCCGGAGAGGCGGTGCGCAATGCCTGCTTTGCCTGCCATGCGCTCGTCAAGGAGCGCGACTTCGTCTTCAACCGTTATGCGCCGTGAAGACCGGACGTCGAGAGCCAGGTTATTGCCCTGCGGGTTCTTTTTTCAAGGACCCGATACCGAGTGAGCCGGCGGACGCCGACGGCTGCGGCTCAGCCTCAGCCGCGCTCTCGCCTTCGGTCGCGGTCGCGCTGGCGGTCGATGGGGCCACTGCCTCGGGCGCGACGTCCTCCAGAAACGTCGCGGTCGGCACGAAAAACAGCGTCCCGGTCACGGCCCGGCTGAAATCCAGCAGGCGGTCATAGTTGCCGGGAGGCTTGCCGACGAACATGTTCTCGAGCATCTGCTCGATCCTGCGCGGGGAGCGGGCATAGCCGATGAAATAGGTGCCGAACTCCCCCTTGCCCACCTCGCCGAACGGCGTACCGGCGCGCACGATCTGCAGCTCTTCGCCCCCTTCCTCGATCGTCGTCAAGACGTTGTGCGCCGAGGTTGGTTTCACGGCGTCGTCGAGCTCGATACCGCTGAGCTTGGCCCTGCCGATGATCTTCTCCTGCTCCCCGACGGGCACCGCGTTCCAGCCCTTCAGGTCATGGAGGTACTTCTGCACGATCGCGTAGCTCCCGCCGGCGAATGCCGTGTCCTCCTCGCCGATGAGGGCGGCGTCGAGGGCCGCCTGGTCGACGGGATTCTCCATGCCATCGACGAACCCGAGCAGGTCGCGATCGTCGAAGTACTGGAAGCCATACACTTCGTCTGCCGTGGAGACGGCGCCGGCGAGCCGCGACATGATCTGGGTCGCAAGCTCGAAGCACAGGTCCATGCGCATGGCGCGAATATGAAAGAGGATATCCCCGGGCGTCGCGACGGCATGATGCTGGCCGCGGATTTCCCGGAACGGATGCAATTCCTTCGGCCTCGGATCTCCGAAGAGCCGATCCCAGGCGTCGGAGCCGAACGCCATGATGCAGGACAATCGGCCCTCGAGGTCCCGGAAGCCTACGGCGCGCAGAAGCCCGGCCAGGTCGCCGCACAGGGCGCGCACGGCGGCTTCAGACGCCTGTCCCGCATTCACCGTCACCACGAGAGACATGGCGGCGGGTGTGTGCGGAGCGACGATCGGTTGCGGAATCGTGGGCGGCACGCGTCGCTCCTGGCTGATCTGTCCGGGGGGAGAGTTTATCTTGCGATTGTCGAGGGCGAAGAACAAATTAGCCGGCGCAGGCTATTCCGGTCCGGCTTCCTTTTTCAGGGAACCGATGCCGAGTGAGCCATCGGGCTCGGACGGTTGCGGCTCGGATGGAGCCGCGCTCTCGCCTTCAGTCGAGGTTGCGCTGGCGGTCGATGGGGTCGCCGCCCCGGGGGCGACGTCCTCCAGAAACGTCGCGGTCGGCACAAAAAACAGCGTGCCGGTCACGGCCCGGCTGACATCCAGCAGCCGGTCATAATTGCCGGGCGGCTTGCCGACGAACATGTTCTCGAGCATCTGCTCGATCCTTTGTGGGGTCCGGCAATAGCCGATGAAGTAGGTGCCGAACTCGCCCTTGCCGACTTCGCCGAACGGCATGTTGGCGCGCACGATCTTCACCTCAACGCCCCCTTCCTCGATGATGGTCAGGGCGTTGTGCGCGTAGGTCGGCTTCGTGGCGTCGTCGAGCTCGATGTCGCTGAGCTTGGTCCGGCCGACGATCTTCTCCTGCTGCTCGACGGGCACCGCGCTCCACGCCGCGAGGTCGTGAAGGTACTTCTGGACGATCACGTAGCTGCCGCCGGCGAATGCCGGGTCCTCCTCGCCGATGAGGGTGGCGTCGACGGCCGCCTGGTCCACGGGGTTCTCCGTCCCATCGACGAAACCGAGCAGGTCGCGATCGTCGAAGTACTGGAAGCCATGCACTTCGTCCGCCGTGGAGATGGCGCCATCGAGCCGGGACATGATCTGCGCCGCCAGCTCGAAGCACAGGTCCATGCGCGTGGCGCGGATATGAAAGAGGATGTCTCCCGGCGTCGCGACGGCGTGATGCACGCCGCGGATTTCCTTGAACGGATGCAATTCCGTGGGCCTCGGCGTGCCGAACAGCCGGTCCCAGGCGTCGGAGCTGAACGCCATGATGCAGGACAGCCGGCCCTCGAGGTCCCGGAACCCTATGGCGCGCAGAAGCCCGGCCAGGTCGCCGCACAGGCCGCGCACGGCGGTTTCGGCCGCCGGTCCCGCATTCACCGTCACCACGAGAAACATGGCGGCGCGCGTAAGCGGTGCGACGACCGGCTGCGGAATCGTGGATGGCACGCGTCGCTCCTTACGAATTTGTCCGGGGGGAGTTTATCCTGCGGTTGTCGAGTGCGAAGAACAAATTAGCCTGTCGACAGCCATCGGGGCGTTCGCTCCACTGGGTTCGGCGCATCATCCGCCACCGACCGGTCTCGACGCCGACGACGGCCGGCAATACCCGAGATATGCCGGGATGGCACTGGACGGAGAGGGCTGACCAACTCTAGACTCCCAAGCGTGTAACCGGGGTAATGGCATGTCCAGTTTTCCGGGAGACACCCAGGAGGAAGCGCGGCTCGTTGGCGAATGCGGCATGCCTGATGCCGGCACGCACGATTCGACGCGCATGGTCGATCGCCTGAAACCGCACTTTCCCACTCTTCGGTCAGACGGACTTCGTAGCCCGGCGTCCAAGCCATCGTTGGCGTAACCGACCGCGCGCGCAGCCTGCTGCGCGCAACGATCGGCCCTTCCCGATTTCCAGCAAGATGGAGGAAACCGATGGGTAATTGGCTCAGTGAACGGGAACAGCGCCTCGTCGCAGGCGCCGAGGCGGCCTCGGCGGCAACGCCGATTCCGACCCAGATCGTCTCTAACGGCGAGTATCTGCCGCCGCCGCAAAGCGCCACCCAGAAGAGGGTCGAGGCGCGGATCAACGAGCTTGCCGACGCAAACGCCGGCCGGCTGGGCCTGAACCGCCGGCAGTTCTTCCGCACGAGCTGCGGCATGGCGGCGGCGTTCGTCGCCATGAACGAGATCTACGGAAATGTCTTCCAGGTCTCGCCGGCCGAAGCCCGCGAGCCCGAGCTGATGCAGGCCCGGGCGCAAAGCCTCGCCGGCCAGTTCATCTTCGACGTCCAGACCCATTTCGTGCGCGACGACTTCGACCACAAGGAGCTCCTGGACCTGGCCAAGTTCGCGCACGAGCACTGGAACCCGAAATTGGAGGGGGTGTCCTCGCTCGCCCGCTACAAGTTCCAGAACTTCGTGAAGGAGATCTACTACGACAGCGACACCAGCCTGGCGCTGTTGAGCGGCGCGCCGTTCGACGACCCGAGCTGGTGGTTCCTGTCCAACCAGCAGATCGCCCAGGCCCGCGAGCTGATCAACGACTTCGCGGGGTCGCGGCGCCTGCTGGCGCACACTGTCATCACTCCCAAGCAGCCCGGCTGGATGGACGAGGTCGACAAGGCGATCGCCGTCTACAAGCCGGAGTCCTGGAAGGGCTATACGATCGGCGACCCGCTCAACCCGTCGAAGTTCCCGTGGCGGCTCGACGACGAGGCGCTGATGTATCCGTTCTACGACAAGGCGGTGAAGTCCGGCATCACCACGATCTGCATTCACAAGGGCCTACTGCCGCCCGACTACGAGAAGGCGTTCGCCGGCGTGTGGGAGTACGCAACCGCATGGGACATCGGCAAGGCCGCCAAGGACTGGCCGCAGATGAACTTCGTGATGTATCACGCCTGCCTGCGTCCGGCCTTCGAGCTGCCAGACCAGGCGTGGGCGGAGTTCGAGCAGACCGGCCGCATCCGCTGGGCCAGCGATCTGGCGGAGATCCCGCAGAAGTTCGGCGTCACCAACGTCTATGCCGAGCTCGGCACGGCGTTTGCCAACTCGGCGGTGTCGCATCCGAAGTTCTGTGCCGCGCTGATCGGCACGCTGGTCAAGGGCCTGGGGGCCGACCACGTCCTGTGGGGCACCGACACGCTGTGGTACGGCTCGCCGCAGTGGCAGATCGAGGCGATGCGCCGGCTCGAAATCCCGGAGGACATGCAGAAGAAGTACGGGTTCGCAGCCCTTGGCGACGCCAACAGCGCCACCAAGCAGCAGATCTTCTCCGGCAACGCGGCCCGGATGTACAACATCGCGCTGAAGAAGGCCGAGAACACCAGGATGCCGGCCTACTCCGAGGACCGCTTCGCGGCGCTCAAGAAGGAGTACACGCTCGCGGCCAGGGAACCCTCGAACCTGCGCTACGGCTACGTTCGGGCGGAGTAGGCACCTCGCTCTTGTTCCTCTTCCCCGCTAGGGGGAGAGGAACACGAAGGTCGTTGGCCTGGCACCCCTCACGTCAGGTTGCGGCGGCGGGCGAGCTCGGCCTCGGTCGGTTCGGCGAGCTGGAAGTCGCCGGTCTTCACCGCGCCGTCAGGCCTGTAGTTCGCCACGATCACGCCGGTCGGGAAGGATCGCGACTTGACCAGCTTCAACCCGGCGGGAGCAACACCGTTGCCGAACAGGCGCTTGCCCTTGCCGAGCACCACCGGGAAGATCAGCACGCTCAGCTCGTCGATCAGGCCCTCCCGCCACAGTGTCTGGAGCAGGTCGCTCGAGCCCTGGACAAGAAGGTCAGGGCCGTCCTCGCCCTTAAGCGTCTTCAGCGAGGCGACGATGTCCCGGCCCAGCCACTGGCTGTTCTGCCATCCGAGCCTGGGGCTGGAGCGCGACGCGACGTATTTCGTCACCCGGTTGAAGACTGGGGCGATCGGGTCGTTCGGATCGGCGACATAGGGCCAGTGCGCCGCGAAGATGTCGTAGGTCTTGCGGCCGAGCAGCAGGTCGAAGGGCCGGCCGAAGATCTCGCCGAGGGAAGCGCCGAGCGCCTCGTCGAAATGAGGGGCGGCCCAGCCGCCCAGCGTGAAGCCGCCGGTCGGGTCTTCCTGCGGGCCGCCGGGCGCCTGCATGACGCCGTCGAGGCTGGTGAAGGTGGCAACAACGATCCTGCGCATGGTGGTCTCCTATGGGTGGGCCGTTTCATGTCCCAAGGACGAACGGCACAGCCCCGCGCCGACAGGCCAATGCAGATTTTTCTGGACGGCGCGCCTCTGCAATGGCTCGCGCTGCCGCGTTACCGCGATCCAGAATAATCGAGTGGAATGAGCGCATAAGCGGGCGGAATGGGCGATATCTATGACCCGAAGTTCGTGAAGGGTGTGTTTGATCGCTGCTCGGATCGGTACATCGCCTTCAACCTGATCTGCTCGCTCGGCTTCACTGAGCGATGGCGCCGGCATGCGTGGCGGCGATGCCGGCGCCTCCGACCAGCGGAGCCCATGGTTACGATCTGATGCCGAGCAGCACGCCCGCCTGGCTGCCTTGGTCGCGCGCGTGCTGAAACCTGGCGCGTTCTCCATGATCGAAGCTTCGGACCCGAAAGGCTGGTGGCTCAGGCCGCTGTACCTGTTCCATCTCAAGGTGGTTCTGCCGCTCACAGAACGCATCTTCCTTCGCGGAGCGCAGGACTTTGCGATGATCGGCGCCTACAGCACCAACTTCGGCAACGCCGCCCAACTCGCGGCGATGTTGTGCGACCAAGGCCTGGAGGTGGCGTTCACAGAGTATTTCTTTGGCTGCGCGACCAGCGTTGCCGGGCGCAAGGCCGGGCCGATGGGGGGAGGCGCCTGCTTGCCCTCAGCCGACTGAGCCTTCGAGGCGCCATACGAAGGTGTATGTCGGCCCAACCAGCGTCTGAATTGTCGCGGTAACACCCGCTCGTATGCTGCCTGCAACCAACGGAAGGCGTTAGCCGGCCCGGCGGAACCCAGAGGAGACCATTGACATGAAAAAGCTCAAAGCCTGTTTGGCCATCGCGGCCGCACTCTCCCTTGCCTCCGTGGCAGTTTCGGCGCGTGCCGAGCCAATCAGGAACATCGTCCTGGTCCACGGCGCCTGGGTGGACGCATCGGGCTGGACGCCCGTCTATGAAATCCTCACCAAGGAAGGCTTCAACGTCACCATGGTGCAGGAACCCGAAACCTCGTTTGCGGACGATGTTGCCGCAACGAAACGAGTTCTCGATCTTCAGGGCGGTCCCACGCTGCTTGTCGGGCACAGCTACGGCGGCTCGGTCATCACGGAAGCCGGCATCGATCCGAATGTCGTCGGCCTGGTGTATGTCGCCGCGCACGCGCCCGACGTCGGAGAAGACGAGGCGGCGCTCGGCCGGAAAACGCCAAGCGTCCTGGGCAAGACCGAGGGCGCGATCAGGAAAACGCCGGATGACTTCACCTATCTCAGTCCGGCGGACTTCCCCAGGCTGTTTGCCCCCGAGCTGCCGCGCGAGCGCGCGGAATTCATGGCGCGCTCCCAGGTGTTGGCCGCGGCCAGGGTATTCGGCACACCGTTGACGGCCGCCGCCTGGAAGACCAAGCCGAGCTGGGGAATCGTCGCGGGTGACGACAAGATCATCAACCCCGAGCTCGAGCGTTGGTACTACGCGCGCGCCAAGAGTCACACGATCGAGATCAAGGGCGCCAGCCACGCCGTCTACGAATCTCATGCAAAAGAGGTCGCGGCCGTGATCGCAGAGGCCGCCCGGACCGCTCAGGAATAGACGTGACGCGCGGGGGTATCAGCTGCCACCCGCGTTCCATTCTCTCGCCATGAACCGTGCGTTGCCGCCGGCAAGCACGTGGAGGGCCCTCCGGAGGTTGCGTTCCCGGGCGGCGGCAGATTTCAGGCGGCGAAGTAGCGCAGGATCTCCTTCTGGCGGCTGGGCGTGAGGTTAGCCCATCCCCTCCTTGCCTTCGGATTTCGATCCAGTTCGTGACCGAACCAAGGTGGCATGGGATGGGCCGGGCCGCTTTTATATTCGTCATCAAACGCAAGAGTGGTGCTCACCACGTCACCGACGCCCGTGCCCGAGGCCTTGCGAACGTGCCCATGCAAATAGAGAAAGAAATCTCCGTTGCCGACGGGCATCAGATTGATGCGCCATGGGGTATCGGGCTTTCCGTTGACTTGAACGTGCACCGGCATCGGCTTGCGCCAATCGCTCTTCAGCCTGGCCGCCTGATTGGCGCGGACGAGCACGTAGGGATTTATCTTGTTGATCTCCATCCGGGTCCGAAAGCGCAGGGTCATAGGATCATGACGCCTCCGTCCCTTCGGCTTCGCTCGGGGAGGGAGCGACACCGCGTCAACGCCCCGCGAACCACAGCTTCGGGTCGGCCGCCCGCACGCGCGCTTCCGGCAGGCCGAGTTCGCGGCGGACGATGTTGGTGCCCTCGACCAGGGCCACGCACTTGTAGAAAGCGATGCGACGGGACAGGCCTTCTCGGCCGAAGCCGCAGTCGGTGCTGATGACCAGCTGCTCCTTGGGGATGTATTCCAGCGCCTTGCGGATCAGCGCCGCCACGTGCTCGGCCGGTTCCACCACCGTGTTGCAATGGTTGACCACGCCGATGGCGATCTTCTTGTCGGTCTTGACGTGCTTGAAGAGCGGCAGGTCCTGGCCATCCGAGCTGGCGCATTCGATGGTCAGGACATCGCAGTCGAGCCGCAGCAGATGCGGCAGCGCGCGCTCGTAGCTCGGCACTTTCCAGTGCACGCGCTGCTGGTTGGGATTGCCCCAGCAGGTATGCACCCAGATTTCGGCGTTCACGTTGCTGAGCTGGCGATTGAAGGCCTCGGTCTGGAACTCGAGATCGGCGTCCGTGCTCTCGGCCTGCAGGGCGCGGCTATGATGGGGCGGTTCCTCGACCTGGATCAGCGGGCAGCCGGCATCGGCCAGCTCGCGGAACTCGGCGTTCATGATGTCGCAGAGATCGAGGATCATCGCCTTGTCGTCGTCGTAGAACTCGTTCCACAGCATCGAGGCGAGGGCAGGGGCGCAAATGGCGCCGAACTTGAGCGGCCGGTCGGTCAGGCGCTGCGCCACTTTCCACAGCTCGGTGTATTCCAGTGGGCCGCGCGAGAGCTTCTGGCGCACAACGCCGGGCTGGTAGGCCTCCTGTACCTCCCACAGGATCTTGCCCGGCCGCAGGCCGTGGCGCGACATCCATCCTCGCGAGGTGTCGCGGTGGCCGTCGATGCCGCCCAGCCGTTCGATGGGATAGAAGAACCACGACTTGCCGCCCACGGTGAGATCGAAGCGGCTGTCGCCGTCGGTCACGATATCGAGCCCCGCGGCTTCCTGCTCGGCGATGATGCTGGCGACCGCGTCGAGATACTGCTCGCGGAACAGGGAATCGCCCAGCGCCGCCTTGAACGACCGCCCGGCTAGGCTGCGGTCGAACCAGAGCGGGCGCGGGTAGGATCCGGTGACGGTGGTCGGCAGGATCATGTCGCGCGTGACGGTGAGCACGGAGGACCTCCCGGGGTTGAAGGCGAATGATAGTGCGGCGGTCCCGGTGCGGAAAGGCGGTCCTCACCGCGCGCTCATGAGCGCACGCAAGCGTTATTGTCAGCCGCACACGCGCGGCCGAAGATGGATCCCTCATCCGCAACCAGGAAGGAACACGTGATGGCTCGTGCATTTCGGTGGATGGCTACGGCAGCCGTGTTGATGAATTTTCTCGCCGACGCCACGGGCGTCGGCGCGCAAACGGTGGCGGCGCCGTCGGCCGGCAGCGCCACCGCGACGCCGGACAATGCCATCCTGCTCACGGTGTTCCTCAAGCACGACCAGTCCCGCCCGCTCGGGGAGCTCAACGCACAGCTCGCCAAACAGGGATTCTACAAGGCCTTTCCGCCGGCCGGCATGGAAGTGGTGAGCTGGTATGTCGCGATGGGGATCGGCCAGGTGATCACGCTCCGCCTTCCCGCGTCCCGAATCCGCGAGGTCAATCGCGTTCTCGAGGATACCGCCTGGGGGGCCTACCGGACCGAATTCTACCCGACCTACGACTTCAAAGCCGTCGGCGTGGCAGAGCACGAGAAAGCACAAAAGGCACAATAGGCCGGCTCCGAGCCCGGGCTGATTCCCGATCTCGACCGGCCGCGCTATTTCGAAACCTGAAAAGAGCATTGGCGGCGTATCCTGTGTCCCCAACCCCTGTGACAGGAGACACGCCATGGCCGCGCCGCGCCCGTCCAAGATCCGAATTGGCAACCACGTCCTGAAGCCCGAGACCCTGATGCTGGGCTATGGCTACGACCCGGCATTGTCGGAGGGTGCGGTGAAGCCGCCGGTCTTCCTCACGTCGACCTTCGTGTTCCGCTCGGCCGAGGAAGGCCGAGACTTCTTCGACTATGTCTCGGGACGCAAGCAACCGCCCGAGGGCAGCGCCGCCGGCCTCGTCTACTCCCGCTTCAACCACCCCAACAGCGAGATCGTCGAGGACCGGCTCGCAGTCTACGAGGGGGCGGAATCCGGCGTGCTGTTTTCATCCGGAATGTCGGCGATCACCACGACGATCCTGGCCTTCGCCCGCCCCGGCGACGTCATCCTGCATTCCCAGCCGCTCTACGGGGGAACGGAAACGCTGCTGTCCCGCACGATGGCCAATCTCGGCATCGGTGCCGTTGGCTTTGTCGACGGCGTGAGCGAGCCCGCCATTCGTGCCGCCGCGCAGGAGGCGCGCGGCAAGGGCCGGGTATCGCTCATCCTGATCGAGACGCCGGCCAATCCGACCAATACGCTGGTCGATATCAGGCTGCTGCGGCAGATCGCCGAGGAGATCGGAACGGCCCAGGGCTTCCGGCCCATCCTGGCTTGCGACAACACCCTGCTGGGCCCGGTGTTCCAGCATCCCCTGGCCCACGGCGCCGATGTCTCGATCTACTCGCTGACCAAGTATGTCGGCGGTCACTCCGACCTCATCGCTGGTGCCACCCTTGGCTCGAAGGCGACCATCGGGCCGATCAAGGCGCTGCGCGGCAGCGTCGGCACGCAACTCGATCCGTTTTCCTGCTGGATGCTGGGGCGCTCGCTCGAGACGCTCGGGCTCAGGATGGAGCGAGCCAACACCAATGCCAGGCTTGTCGCCGAGTTTCTCCGCGATCATCCCAAGGTCGGCAAGGTCCACCACCTGGCGTTCCTGGAGGATGGCTCGCCAGCACAGGCGGTCTATGCCCGGCAATGCACGGGGGCGGGCTCGACCTTCTCCTTCGATATCAAGGGCGGCCAGAAGGAGGCGTTCGCTTTCCTCAATGCCTTGCAGATCTTCAAGCTGGCGGTCAGCCTCGGCGGTACCGAGTCGCTCGCGAGCCATCCCGCCGCCATGACACACTCGGGTGTTCCGGCCGAGGTACGGGACCGTATCGGCGTGCTGGACACGACGATCCGCCTGTCGGTCGGCATCGAGCATCCCGACGACCTGATTGCCGATCTGGCGCACGCCCTTGCAGCGGCCGCGTGAAATCGGCGGCTCCTAGAAATAAGTGCGCAAGAACTCTGCCGCTTCGTCCGAGATACCGGCAATCTTGTTCGTTGCCTGCCGGTACAGTTTGCGAGCGATTTCCGTCTGAGGTTGGTGATCGTGCCATCACAAAATGGCTTCAGCTCGCGTCTTCCGAGATTGCGCCGGGCGACGGCGGTGCGTCGCACTTTTATGCTCACCCGGATACCCGGTCCGTGGTCAACCGACGTCACAACCCCGCGGGCGACCAATCCTTGACCGCCCTGGTGGTCCGAGGCGAAGACGAATATCTCGTCATGAACGCGGACTTCCTTGCCTCGATACATCGTCTTTTCGTGGAACGACAACGCTCCGGCTTCAGGTGCCGGCGCGGCTTTTACGACAAATGGCATTTGATCTCCGTTCGTTGGAAATCGCGAAACGCGTCAATGCATCCGATGGTGACAGGTAACGAACGCGGCCTTCAAGACATCCCGGATGGCAGTTCGGCTGATTGGCGAAAGGCCGCGACGAGGACGGCCTCAAATTCTCGATGGAGTCGGCACGATCGGTATTGAAGCCCTCCATCTAGCGGCGCCAGGACACCATGCTCTGGAACACGCCGTCGCGGAAAATGAGGGCGTGCATCAACGCCGCGCCGAGATGGACGAGGAACGTGGCGAACAGCACGAAGGCGAGCACGGTATGCAATGGCCGCAGCAGGGCGTGGAGCGCATCGCTTGGCGGCAGAATCGGCGGCAGATGCCAGGCGCCGATGAGCACGACGGGATTGCCGGCTGCCGACAGCATCGTCCAGCCGACCAGTGGCAGCGCCACCATCAGGGTGTAGAGCAGTGCATGCGAGGCGTGGGCGGCGAGGCGCAGGATGCCGGGCATGTCCAATGGCAGGGGTGGCGCGGGACGGATCAGCCGGTTGGCCAGCCGAAGCGCGACCAGGACGAGGATGAGGATACCGAGTGGCCGGTGGATCGCGACCAGACGATGATAGTCCGCCAGCGACCCCACCATGGCGATGCCGATGAACAGCATGGCCAGCACCATCGCCGCCATCGTCCAGTGCAGCAGGCGCGAGGCCATCGGGAAGCGCGACGGCATCGATCAGCGGCCTCTGTCGACTTGCACCGGGCTTGGCGTCTTCGTCTCGCCCGCGCGTCGCGTGAAGGAGACGGAATAGGCGGCGGAACGGGCCGACAGCATCGGATCGTCGGACGGCTCGATGCCGGACGGCAGGACCAGCGGATCGAACTCCATGTCACGGCAATTGCCCGCGGCCTCGCTCTCGATGGCGGCGACGGTGAGCGTTCCGGCATCGATCGTCTCGTGATCGGCGGGCCACGGCAGCGTCGCGTCGCTCGTGGGGTCGCCCGGCTGGCCGATGACCAGAATCAGATGCCATTGTGCCGGCCCCTGCCGCAGGCGCGCCGCGAGGGCATCGAAAAGATAGTTCTTCTGTCGTGGCGTCTCGGCCGGCTCGGGTTCGAAGGCGTCGACCGGCCGCATCGACCAGCGCACCGGCGTCGCCTTGCCGTCGGTGTCGACGAAGCGGAAGGCATTGAGGCCGTTGTAGGTCGCGTTGGCGAAGCCCGAGGACGAGGGCGCGCCCTTGATCAGGGCGATCGCGCGCGCCGCTTCAGGATGCGCCGACAGGAAGGCTGCGACACGTGCAGGATCGGGCTTGCCGGTGGCGGGGTCGGGCTTCAGCGCAACAAGCTGCTCGTAGAAGCCCTGGGCATCCTTCACGGGGAAGACGGGGAGGTCATTCATGCTCGTGCGCCAGGTCTCGCCGTTGGGCAGGGTGAAATCGAGCGCCATGCTGCGCACGGCTTCGGACCCATCCGCGACTTCAGGCGAGGGGCCGACGATCGAGAGGCGGCCGACCACCGGGATGCGGCCGGCTGCGAAGACCGCAGCGCCGGAAAGACGAGCGCCCGCGCCGTTGCTGTCGAACCAGCCAACGAGGCAGACCCCCTTGGCATGGTTGCGGCGAAAACCTTGATGGGCGCCGTTGACCGCCTCGAAGGTGTCGATCAAGCGGACCTGGTCCAGACGGCCGGGCGAAAGCCACCCCGCCGTCCAGGCGAAGGCCGACGCAACGCCCAGCAGGACAAGGGCAATGATGCCGAGCCGCACCAAGGCGGCTGGCGCCAGCAGGGCGCTCAGGCTGTAGCGCCCTGCTGGCTCGCTCGGCCACGAAGGATCATTCGCCATTGCGCGATTGTGCCTTGAAGACTTTGGCGCCGGTTGCGTTGCCGAGGTCGAGCGCAGCGCGCCGTACCGTGAAACACTCCTGCATCATCGCGTCGTCCTCGGTGAAATCGCGCAACACGCAGCAATATTCGAGCGACAGGCCGTTGGGATCCTTGAAGTAGATCGACTTGGCCCATCCGTGGTCGGCGATATCCGTGACCTCGACGCCCTTGGCGCGCAGCTCATCGCGCTTGTCGGCCAGGGCGGCATCCGAACCGGCTTCGAAGGCAAAATGATAGAAGGCGGCAGGAACACCCAGTCCGCGGTTGATGCCCGCATCGTACGTCGCGGGCACGCCCGGAACGCCTTGCGGCTCGAGAAAGGCAATCAGCTGATCACGCCCGACATCGAAAAAGAGGTGTCGGAGATATCCGCCTTCTTCGATCTTTATCGTATCGGCGATGACCGCCTTGAAGCCCAGCACGCCCTCGTAAAACTTGCGGGTCTTGTCGAGGTCGAGTGTCGAGAGGCCAATGTGGGAAAGTCCTCTGTGACTCATGACTGTTACTCCTTGCGTTGGAACTTCTGACGGTGGTGGGGCGTCGTGCTGGCGAGGTGAGCCATTCTCTGCTGGAGCGCCAAGAGTTTGAGCCTGCACCACCGCCTTGCGCTCCGGCCCTCAGAACACCACCCCATTCCTTACGCCTCGTCCTGGGACAGCCGTCGGTAGCATGACCGCTTCGCCACCCACCCGTTGAATATCTCGCGCACCACCTTGCGCGACTTTTCCACGAACTCGGCATTTGACGCCGGCTTGCAGGTAATCTCCAGATTGAGGCCATCCGGATCAGCGAAATAGAGCGAATGGTAGACGCCGTGATCCGTGTAACGCGTGGCGACGCCAGCTTCCTCCAGTCGTCGCCTGAACTCTTGAACTATTGCGTCGTCCGCCACCTCGATAGCGATGTGATGGAGAAAGGCGGAGCGGGCCCCGAAGTCATCCTGCGTGAATGCCCTCGGATGATCGAAGAAGGCAAGGAAAGTCCCATTACCGACTTCGAAGAAGAAATGGCAATATTCCTGGTTGTTTCCACCCGCATAAGGATCGTTAAGTACGGTCGCCAGGACTAGCGGCATGCCCAGAATGTCCTCGTAGAAATGCCGCGTCGTCTCGGCGTCCCGGCAGCCCAGACCGATATGATCAACATGCCGCAGCGGGTTCCGCACGCGCGCCTCAAAGGCTCGAAGCCGGTCTTCCTCCTCGACCGCGACACCCGCGAGAGGACGCCACAGGGGATCCTGATCTCGAACGATGTTCTGATGCTCCGCCATGATACCCTCGCCAGATCTGCTATTGGCCCGTCTCTGAACAATTGGTCGACACGCTTTATTGGATTTTGACCCTAGGCGATGAGGCGCCGAGGGTCCTCGGATCGACGACGGAACTGCTCGGCCGCGATTTTTCCCGCGGTTGCGTAATGGCGTTGCTGCACCGCGGCGTGTTGTGCAGCCGTGTGGAGGTCGCGCAGGCGCCGTTGCAATGGCGAGCTGTCGTAGACCGCACTGCCGCCGGCCAGCGCGAAGCAGGCATCGGCGACGCGAACGCAGGTCGTGGCGACCCATATCCCGGCCTGCGTGCCTTCCGCCGAGAGCGCCTCGTCCCTCAGCGTTCCGGCGACCGAGTGGCGCCAGTGGCTCGCGCCCTGGGCGCGCAGAAATGCTCGCGCCGCCCTGAGGTCGGCGCAGACACGGCCCAGTTCGAATTGGAACGTTTCGGATTCCCGCATCGGCACGGAAGCGCGCAGTTGCTGCCGGCCGGTATCGGCAAGCGCTAAAAGATCGTCCAGGGCGCCCTCGGCCATACCCACATCAATGGCGCCGTGGAACAGCGGGAGGAGGTGCAGCGCGGCTTGATAGAGCGGTCCCGGCAGGCACGGCACGCCGTCCTGGAGATCGAAGAAATTCACCGTCGGGACCACCACGTCCCGAAGGGTGATGTGATGGCTCCCGGTACCCTTGAGGCCTGCGGCGTACCAGGTGTCCTCGATCTGCCAGTCGCGCGCGGGCAGGCAGAAGCCGCGGATCCGCGGCCGTCCTCCCTCGCCGGGGAGCGGCTTGCCGCCCTCGGTCATGACGCAGAACCCCGCCATCCAGTCGGCGTGCTGGCAGCCGCTGGCAAACGGCCACCGTCCACTGACCCGCCAGCCACCCGCCGTTGCCTCAGCCGTCCCGACAGGCTGGATTGAACCGGCAAAGGCCACGTCCGGACCGTTCTGGTAGATCTTGTCGTAGATCTCCCGCGGCAGCGAAGGTGTGATGATACTGCCGCCGGTGCTGTTCATCGCGATCCAGCCGAGCGAACCGTCGATTCGGCCGAGCGCCGAGATGATCTCCAGCCCCATCGGCAGGTCGAGCTCGAACCCGCCATGGCTCTGCGGCACGAACATGCGAAAGACGCCGATCGATCTCAGCGCTTCCGCCAGATCGGGTGGAATCCGCCGCGCGTCCTCGATCTCCGCGGCGCGCGCCGTGATGCCGGGCGCCAATTCCCGGATGTCGGCCAGTAGACGCCGGGCTGTATTTGCCTTCGACGGCGTATCGAAAGTGACACTCTTGATCACGGGACGGCCGACGCGACGGTCAGTGCTCATGGTTTCACTCCATCAGGGGGACTGTTTCAGATTTACCCAGGGGGTGGCTCAGTCTCGGTGCCAGGGCGGCTTCGGGGCCTCGAAACCAAGGTCCCCTCGCCGCAGGCCGATGTCCTTGAGCAGATGGTCGTTGAGCTCGCGCAATTGCTGTCGCGAGCGATCGCGTTCCCGCCGCAGCCGGATGGCGGCGGCGATCCGGTGGAGCGCCGCCAGCGGCGCGATACGCCTCGTGCCGGCGCGATGCGGCAGCCATTCCGTAAGTGGCGCCTCCGGCGACGCCCACAGGGGCAGCGGGGCGCGATCAAAGGAAAGGACGGATGAGGCGTAAACCATTCCCGCAAGGCGGGCCGGCCGGCGATGTCCATCGAGGCGATGAACGAGTGACGACCGTCGGTGCTCGCGGCGCAGACTTTTCTCCGTCATCACAGAATCTCCTGGGCTGGCCGGCGGTGCGTCGACGGCGCCGCCGTTGTTCGCGGTTACTTGATGCGGCAAACCGCCGCTCAATCGCCATCCCGAAATCTGCTCAGCTTCTGCTCATTGGCCGCGCTCGACCGGACATGTCCTCGCGATCTCGCGAGCAAGGCTCGAGCGGACCGGAAAACGCGGATGTCGGAGGACGCGGGCGCGGCGGGGGGCCGGATGACGTGACGCTGGCAGGCCGGGCGATCGGTATCCGCTTGGGAACTACCCATCGCCGCTTTTTCAGTCTTCCGGAACGCCCGCCAACTGCAGCCCCTTGTAGAAGTGCTCGCGCTGCGCGAGGTACACAGGATTGTCACTCACCGCTTCGGCACGGAACTTGGCGATGGTGAAATTGGGCGCGAGGCGCCGGGCGACGGCACAGACTTCGGCTGCCTCCGCGAGCAACCCGGCAAGCGCCAACGCGCCGGCCAGGACGAACTGGGAGAGGCCCCAGTTCGGGTTGATTTCAACCGACTTGCGCAGGCTCTCGAGCCCATGGACCACTCGTCCGAGATAGACGTCGGCAACCCCGATGATGAAGTGCCAATGAAAGAGCAGCGGATCACGCGGACTGAGCCGCATCGCTTCCGCGGCATGGGCCCGCGTGTCGCCTGCCCGTCCGAGGAAGAACTTCATCAAGCCGAGATAGCCGTGTGCCGTCGCGAGATTGCTCTCCAGGCTGACAGCGAACTCGAATTCGCGCAGCGCCCGTTCGGGCGCGCGCATTGCAAACAGGACTGTGCCATAGGTGACATGTGCGTCGGCGCTGTCCGGCACCAGCGCCAGCGCTTTCGTCGCCGCCGCTTCGGCCGCGCGGATCTGGCCGGCGCGGTCGTCGGATGCGTACATGTTGACTTCCCACATATGGGCATTGGCGAAGCCCAGCAGCGCACCGACATTGTGTTCGTCGAGCTGCAGCGCGGCCTCGAAAAACCGGCGAGCCTGCCGCGCCGCCTCCTGCGACAGGTGCTGGTTCCAGGCTCGCCAGCCGTGGAGGGTGTGATCAACGGAGTCGAAGCGGTCAGGATGCTCGCGGGTCGCCCGCCGGCTCTCCGCCGCGATCAGCTCTATGTGGATGGTACGGGCCAGCCGGGTGGTGACCTCATCCTGCATGTCAAGGAGGTCGGCGCGTGGCTTGTCGAAGCGTTCGGCCCACAGATGTGCGCCACTCTCGGCGTCGACCAGCTGCGCGTTGACCCGGATCCGCTCACCCGCGTTCTGCACGCTGCCTTCGAGGACGTATCGCACGCCGAGTTCGCGGCCGATCTGGCGCGCGTCGATCGGCTTGTCCTTATAGGCAAACGCAGTGCTGCGCGAGATCACGAAGACGCCGGAAGTGCGCGAGAGGTCGGTGGTCAGCGTTTCGGTGATGCCGTCGACGAAGTGATCGTCTTGCGTGCCGCCGCCGATATTGATGAAGGGGAGGACCACGATCGAAAGCCGCGGCGACGCCGAATCGCCGGCTTCGGGCGAGGTTGTCGTCTCGCCTTCCGGCTTCTCTTTCTCCGCCGTTGGCCTGGCAGTTGCCGACGGCGCGGGCTGGACCGGCGCTGCACGAACGCTCTCCCACAGCCAGCGCGCCAGGCGATCGCGCGCCGCGGTGAGGTGGCGCCGGTAGGTGCCGAAGGGAAGAGACAACCGATCCGCCACCACTTCCTGCTTCAGGGCAGGCTGGAAATAGGTCAGCTCGATCACTCGGCGCAGCTTCTCGTCGCGTGCGTTGCCGAACAACGTGCCGACTGTCTGCGACAGCAACGCCTTCAGTTCCAGAGGCCCGGCTGTCTCGCTCAGCCCGCCGATTCCACTACGCAGCAGAAGATTTTGAGCGAGCAAGTCCGTACGGTGGAAGTCGCGCAGAGCGTCCTTCAGCGCGCCTGCGAATTCCGTGTAAGCGAGCGCGGTGACCGCGGCCACAGGCGTATCGCGCACGTCGGAGGCCGGCAGCTTAGACCCAGTTGCGCCATCCCCAGTTGTGCCATCCTTCGCGTTCATTCCCAGTGAGGGGGCCGGAATCATCATCGCCACCGCTCCGTGAGTTATGCAGATCAATCAAAAATCGATATTCCGGAAGAGGCATGGCAAGACTGTGAGAGTTCGCACATGTCTGGGATACCCGATACGTTGCCACAGGCCGTGGAATCAACCGTCGAAGCATGACGACGCATTCGGCAGCAAATGACGCCTCTGCGTCGGGGTCCTCGCAGCATGCGCGAGAATTTGACCTCAGTTCGTTCATGCTAGGATGAAAAGGTGGCCAGAATGAGCGCAAGTTCGTCTGCGTCTGTGTCAATCACCTCGGTGTAACGACAGGGACGCGCCGGTCGAGCGGCGTCCCGCGAAAATTCCGAATGTAACGTTCGAGGAATTTGAAACGCCGGACGAGTCCACTTCGCGCTCGATATCGCCGGCTCCGGGCAACAGGCTCGGACCACTCCTCTTGTGGCCGGCTACGGCGCCGGATAACCCTTCCACAGCCATTCGAGCGCCGACGGCAGGGTTTGCGCGACGGTCGGCCGGTCGACGTGCTTGGAATTGCGCGCGAAGACGAACTGGTAGTGGTAGCCTTTGTCGGCCAGCACCTTGGCCATGCGCTCGGCGGCCAGCACCCAGTCGTGCATGCCGTCGGCCATGATCGCGTTCGGATAGAAGAGGTCCTGATCGCCGACCGCGAACCAGAACCGGATGGGTTTTGGCGGAGCGCTGGGGATCAGCGGCGCGCCGGGCGGCTCCGAGGGCGAGAGCACGCCGGCCTTGATGTTGAGGATGGGAACGGCCGGACCCGCCCAGGCGCTGTGGTATTCCCAGGCGCCGCCGCGCAGCGACGGGTCGTACGGCCATTGCTGGTTCACCATGGTCGGCGAATAGGCCAGCACCCGGCGATAGAGCTCGGGATGGTACCAGGCCATGGTGAAAGCCGCGGCGCCGCTCGAGCTTAGGCCGAGTGCCGCCCGGCCGTCCGGGTTCTTCGTCAGTTTTGCGCCGGTGCGCTGCTCGACCAGCGGCAGCACTTCGCGCTCCACGAACTGAGCGTAGGTGCCCGACACCGTGTCGTATTCGCGCCCGCGCTCGCTGCCTTGGGCGTCCTGGCCGCCATTGCCGATCTGGATGGCGATCAGGGGCGGTACACGGCGCTGCTGGATCAGGTTGTCGAGGATGGCAACCAGGTCCTTGTAGGCGGTCGACCCGCCGTCGCCCAGGACGATGAACGGCGCCTCCGTGCCGGGCACATATTGCGCGGGGACATAGACGTCCACCATGCGCGTCCAGGTTCCGGGATGGCTCGTGTTCACGACCAGGTTCGACTTGTCGCCCGCCACCGTCTGCGACGCATAGATGGACCCGTTGGTGCAGTTCGGCGGGTCGATGCGGATCAGCCCGGGATTGTAGATCACGCTGTCCTTCGACGAGAGGGTGAAGGACGTCACCATCCCGCGCGGAACGTTGTCTTTCGCAACAGTCTCTGGAGCGGGCGCATGGGTCGGCCCGATGATGAAGTTCCCCTCGGCGCCCGCCGGCGGCAATGTCCCGTCGGGAAGCTCCGTCGCGCGCGGGTAGTTCGGGTTCGACGGGTCGCGCGTGGGCGGCGCGGTCTTGAAATCGAGGCCCGTCGTGTCGATGAAGAAGGGCTGCGAGCGGTCGGTCGCGTTGGCGCCGGCCGGAACGACCGCGCTCGACGTCACGCAGGCGGGCTGGGCCAGGGCAGCAGGGATGACGCAGGCCGTCGAAAGCACCGCGCCCGCAAGGACGGCCACTATGTTCTTCATTTCTGTTTTCTCCCTTGGCCGACGAGTCTCTCCGGCTCGCCTTCAAGGGCGACCATGTCGGGCGGCTGGCCGGCGGTCAAGCAGCCGCGAAGCCGTGTGCGGCGACTACACGTTTGACGGGAATTGCGAAAAATTTTACACTGCCTATGGCGCGGCGGGCGATTGGAGGCGAGCTTGACGCGATCTTTTCCGGACGACAACGCGGCGTATGAGACTTGGCTACGCACACAATGCGAAGTCGTCGACGCCGACCTCGACTACAAACACGAGCGGATGAAAAGGAACGCTTTCGTGTTTCTGCGCGCGACATATTTTCGCTGGGCGCGATGCATCGGGAAGATTTGTCCGGAATTGAAGAATGCTCCGACCGTCCTGTCGGTCGGTGACACGCATGTCGAGAATTTCGGGACGTGGCGGGATGCCGAAGGCCGCCTTGTCTGGGGTATCAACGACTTTGACGAGGCGGCGAACATCGTCTACCCGTTCGATCTGGTGCGCCTCGCCGCAAGCGTGCGCCTGTCGCCAAAGATCGCCATCACGAACCGCGATTCTGCGGCCGCGATCCTCGATGGTTACAGGGCCGGGCTTGCGCACCCGCGACCGATCCTGCTCGACGAACAGGAGACCTGGATGCGGCCTTTCGTGGCCTGCACCGACGACGATCGGCGAAAGTTCTGGGCGGAAATCGACGGCTATCCGGGCGCTGAACCACCGGCACAGGTGGCCGGCGGCCTTGCCGGCAGTCTTCCGGCGGGCGCCTCCGTGCTGCGCTTCGCCAGCCGCACCAAAGGCGGCGGAAGCCTTGGCCGTCCGCGGTATGTCGTCATAGCAGCCTGGCGGGGCGGCAAGGTCGTTCGTGAGGCAAAGGCGCTGGTGACGTCGGCCTGGAATTGGGCCCGGGGCCTGGCAGCCGAAGATATCCGCTTCATCGAGCTTGCCAACGGCAAGTACCGTTCGCCCGACCCGTTTCTCGCGGTCAGGAACGGCTATGTCTTGCGCAGGATCGCCGCCGATTCGCGCAAGGTCGATTTGGGCGCCGATGAGGAGGGCGCCGAACTGACGGTCCGTCTGCTGAGAGCGATGGGCTTCGATCTCGGCTCCATCCACGCCGTGGGCAGCGGCTCGGCCGATCGCATTCGCAGCGATCTGGACGAACGCACCGAGGATTGGCTGCACGGCGCTGCGAAAGCGGCCGCCGCCGCAGTTCAGCAGGATTACCTGGAGTGGACTGGCTAGCGCCTCCATAGACACAGAAGCGGTCGGCGAGGGGAAAAGTCTCTTTACTTACTACCGGAGATTGTGCAAGTATAGTTTGTATCATCGGTGCGCCGGACCATGTTGGCGGGGCTTCGCCGGGGCTTTATCGGCTTGTGATCAGGCAACCGGATCGAAACCGCCCAAGCAGGGCCATTCCACGTTGCGACTGCGCTTGCCGGAGCCCGCCGCCAGATCGAGACCGCAACCATTGCGATACACAACTGCTCGAGAATGGGCGCGGAAACTTCGAGATCGAAATACGGGTGTCATGTAACATAAGTAAAACCCAAAGTCGTTCCGATCCGTTTCGTGCGGCTGCATCGGAGGAGACCGCGCATGGCAAGTCCCTCTTATCTTGATCAGATACGATCTTTCGTCGATGACGTGCTGTTGCGCGACGGCCACGACCTCGAGAGCGTGAAGAGGGCCCTCGGGGAAAAGGCCCCGGAGCCAGGTGTCGAGCGGGTCCCGGGCGCAGCGCCTCGGACCGAAAGCGAAACGCTGGAAGCGATCATCAGCCAACATCGCCCCGTGTTTGCGATCGCCGACGACAAGGTCGATCCACAATTGACGGTCAACGAGACCGATGCGGAAGACACCGCGATGCTCGACCTTGTCAAGGGCAATGCCGCGACCATCAATGGTCTGGTTCGCTCCATCGGCCGCATCGATCTGCCCGGCGACGAGAACTATCCGTGGGTCGGCACGGGCTGGGTCATCGACAGCGAGCTCGGCAACGACATCGTGATCACCAACGCCCATGTCGCACGGCTGTTCGCGGAAAGCGCGGCGGCGGGGTTCGCTTTCACCACGCTGCCGTTCCTGTCGCGCAAGGAACAGCCCATCGTCGATTTCCGACACGAAATCAAGGGAACCCCGGCGCGTCCGTTCGACGTGAAGGAGGTCATCTACATCGGAACGCCGGATTTTCTCGACGTGGCATTCCTGCGCGTGGCGCGAAACGGTGCTGACGGCGCGCTGTCCGGCCCGATAAAGCTGGCGAAGGACGATCCGGCGGCGAATATTCCCGTCGCGACGATCGGCTATCCCGGAACGGACCGCGGCCACTATGACCTCGAGACGTTGATTCGGATCTTCGGCAATGTCTTCGACACCAAGAGGCTCGCGCCTGGCAAGGTGATCGGTCCTGACGACCGCGGTCTCTCGCACGACTGCTCGACCATGCCGGGAAGTTCAGGCTCGATCCTGTTCAATCCCAAGACCGGGGAAGCCGTCGGTCTGCACTTTCAGGGGGTGCCGTTCAAGTCGAACCACGCCGTGCCCGCCTCGGTCATCCGCAAGCTCATCAAGGACCGGCCCTGGCAGTCAGGGCGTGCGCAAAACGTCGACACGACATCCGGCGGGCCGAGCCCGAATGAGTCAGGGAAACGGAGCGGGATCATGAGTGGCAGCAACAGCGATGGCGCCCGGATCGATGCGGTCGTCGATGCGAACGGCGTGCGGGTGACGGTTCCTCTCGAAATCACGGTTCGTTTCGGCGGCGGGCCGGCGGCCGGTGCCGGCAGGGCGGCCGCTCAACCACAACCGCGCAAGGTCGACCGCGCGTCCGCCGAGGCCGCCGTGGCAACGGTGAAGAGCGCCGTGCAAACCAACAAGGATGTGCTGGGAATTCGGGCGACCTACCTGTTCGAGGACGGACGCCTGTCGGACGAAGTCGGCGTCGTTCTGAAGGTGCGCCCGGAAGCCTCGCGCGATCCGCGGGATTACGGCCTGGAGACCTCGGTCAACGGCGTTCCGTTGTCGATCGAGATGGCCGACCTCGAATCGCTGGCGCGCGCATTGGTACCGGGGGGCCTGGAAGCGCCCGCGCGAATGCAGGCGTACGAGCGCGATATCACCAACGCGAAATTCCGGCTAGACCCGGTCACCGACGACATGAGGATTGTGCTGCATGTCAGTCCAGAGGCCGGCTGGCGGGTATTGTCGAAGTTCTTCACCGGCGACGACTACAACCAGATCACGATCGGCATGTACAATTTCACCGCTCCGCACATCATCGAAGCGGTGCGCGCGGCGATCAAACCCAATTCGCGGCAGATGGTCATGACGATCGACCGCAAGTCCGACGATATTGGGGGCAGCGGGCTCAAAGCCGACGATTGGCCGGAAGAGAAGCTGCTGAAGACGCTCGAGCGTGACGCCGATGCGCGATTCAAGTGGGCTCCGGCGTCCGTGTCCGGCCGGGGCAGGCTGTTCGCCACGTCCTATCACATCAAGGTCGCGGTGCTCGGCGACCGCGCCGGGCCGAACAAGCGGTTCTGGCTGTCGAGCGGCAACTGGGCATCGACCAACCAGCCGGCGCTGGACGATCAGGACAACCCTCTCGAGGGCCTGACCTGGGCCGATGTCAAGGCTGGCGATCGAGACTGGCACGCCGTCGTCGAAAACGAAAAGCTGGCGACGGTCTTCCGCAATCATCTCGCGCAGGATTACGTGGACTGCGAAAAGATCGCTGGCGAGGAGGCGGCGGCTCCTGTCCTGCCGGACCTGATCGTTCCGGACGATTATTTCCTCGAGGCGCCTCGGACCGTCCGCAACTACAAGGCCTTTGCTCCGAAGGTGATCACCGGAAGGATCACGGTGCAGCCGGTCCTGACCCCCGACAATTATCCCGAGGTGGTCCAGCCGCTCATCGAAGGCGCGCGGCAAAGCGTGCTCTTCATCAACCAGTCTTTCGACATTAAGGAAAACCAGGATGACATCCCGGAGCACTACCGAGGCCTCCTTGATGCGTTGCTCGAAAGGCAGAAAAAGGGACTGGACGTCCGCATCATCTTCCGCAGCGGCTACGGCAAGGAGGGTGATATCTTCCGCAACGCGGTGGAATTCGGTTTCGACAAGAAGCGGATAAGGTTCTACGGCACCTGCCACACCAAGGGTATCGTCGTCGACAGCAAGCGCGTCCTGCTCGGCTCGCAGAACTGGACGGGAGCCGGCACGAAGCCGAACCGCGACGCAAGTCTTCTGATCGACAGCGAAGAGGCAGCCAAGTACTTCACCGACATCTTTGAATTCGATTGGGAGAATATTGCCACCGACCGGCTGGCGCCGGATCATGGCCCTACCCGGCGCGCCCGTGCGGCTTCCGGTGGCGAGGAAGCGGTCGTACCCTCGGGATTCCGCATCGTACCCTGGGGCACTTGGAGCGGGTCCTGACATGCCCACGAGCAAGTCACTGCCGGAAGCGCCGGGCTCTTCGAGCGGCGTCGTCTCCATGGTCCGCAAAGGGCGTATCCGTGACGGCAGGATGGCCGAGACGAACGGCGGCAGTTCGATCGAGAGAGTCCCTGGTTTCAACAATATGAGGCCGATGACCGCAGGCTTCGATACGACGCGCCTTTCCGGTCCGACAATCCTGGCGTCGACGCCGGACGGTGGCTTCTTTTCCGTGACGCCCGGGGCGCTAGACACGGCAAAGGCGGCGGGCTCCGCCTACGGAGTGGCGGGCAAGCCGGAGGACGTCATCGGGATCGATGATCGCGTCATCATCCCCGATACTTCGGTCACGCCCTGGCGCTGCGTGTGCCATCTCGAGATCACGTACGATTCCGGACAGGTCGGTTTTGGCACTGGATGGTTCGCCGGTCCGCACGAGGTGATTACTGCCGGACACTGTCTCTACACCCGGGGAACGCCGGCGCGTCGAGCCCGGCAGGTCCGGGTCATACCGGGCCGCAACGGTACACTTGCTCCGTACGGCTACGTTGTCGCGACCAAGTTCGAATGGAACAAGAAATGGGAGACCGCGTCGACCGACGACGATGCGGCAGCCTATGACTACGGCGTGATCCATATCGAGGATCAGGGCAGCGTCAATGATGCGCCTTTCGGCGAACGCATCGGCTACTTCGGACTCCGACACTATGATGCGGAGGAAGAAAGGCGCCTCGACATGGCAATCGTGAACAATGCCGGATACCCGCACGAAGCGACGAAGGCCTATGGCACCATGTGGTTCAATGCCGGACGCGTCAACATGAACGCCGGTCCGGTGAGAGACGATCGTTTTCTGGAATATATGGTCGACACGACCGGAGGGCATAGCGGAAGTCCGGTCTTCCTGCTTGATACGACTGTCGGCCAACGCTACGTCGTGGCAATCCACACGACCGGCAACTTTATCAACCGCGGCGTTCGCATCACGGCGGAAGTCTTTGATCAAATCACCGATTGGCTCAAATGAGCCCGCGCACCGGATTGGACCGGCCCTGCGAAGGCGGGTGACCAAGGGAGCCATCGTCAATGCGCGTGCTGGGGACCGGCCGCGTGACCGCGCGGCGCCGCCCTGGCCTTGAGCCCGCCGCGCAGCCGTCCCATCTCGCCGAAGAGCTGCAGGACGTCGAGCGACTGCGTCGCGCCGAACTCGCGGTAGAGCGAGGCGACATTGACCACCACAATGCGCCTGCAGCAGGCCGGCAAGATCGACCAGTGGTTCGCCAAAAGCGATGGATCGGGCGCCGTGTTCCTGATGAACGTGGCCAATCCGGCCGAGGCGCACGCGCTGCTCGAAGCGCTGCTCTGGGCCAGGTCGGGATGATCACGTTCGACATCATCCCGGTGGGGCCACTCTGGCCCATGGGCCGCTGCTGCGCGAGCCGGCCAAATAGCGTTTGTCGATCAGCGCGGATCCGACCCGCGAGCGGCGCTCCTCGTGGCCCGCGCGATGGCTAGAAATCGCCCGATCGTCGGCGTGGTGTCTCCGGAGCGCCAGGCGATCCCGGTCTCCAGGACCGGTGCCCTGCCGCCCAGCTCCCGGTAGCTGACGCCGGTGCGCGCCAGGTTGCGAAGCGACGCGGGGACGAGGGCGATGCCCATGCCGGCGGAGACGAGGCTGATGATGGTCTGCATCTGGATCGCTTCCTGGACGATCCGCGCCTGGCCGCCGTGCGCGGCGCAGTAGCCGGTGACGAGATCGTGGAAGGCCGGCGCATTCTGCCGGGGAAAGAGGATGAGCGGGGCTGCGACCACGGCTGCCGGCGAAAGCCGAGCCGCCGCGAAAGGCGATCTCCGCTGCCTGACCCAGCCCTCCGGCACGGCCGCCACCAGCGGCTCGGTCACGAGGCGCAGATAGGAAAGCGGTTTGGGCAGGGCGGCGTGGGTTGGCGGGATGACGAGACCGACATGGCCCTTGCCCTCGAGCAGGGTCGCGATCTGCACGTCGCTGGTGGCCTCGGTCAGCGCGATCTCGACCTCGGGAAAGAGCGAGGCGTAGCAGCGCACAAGCGCCGGCAGGATGCTGTAGTCGGCGGTGCTGACGAAGGAGATCGCGAGACGACCCGCGGTGCCCTCGCGCAGCCGCTTGGCGACCGTGGGCAGGGCAGCCGCGCCATCGAGCACGGCGCGAACATGCGCCAGCCACTCCGCGCCCAGCGGCGTCAGCGCCACGCTGCGTTTGGTGCGCACGAAGAGCGCCGCGCCGAGCTCGCGTTCCAGGGCCATGATGGACTGGCTGAGTGGCGGCTGGGTCATGCCGAGCGAGTCGGCGGCGCGTCCGAAGTGAAGCGTCTGCGCCACCGCCGCAAAATGCCGGAGCTGGCGGAGGTCCATCTTTGATATCTAACACGTCTCAATAAGGGCCGAGTAATATATTTCACCTTCTTGTAGCGCTGCCCTATTGCGGTCTCCGTCCTGCCATCGGAGACCCTCATGCCGACCTATCGCTCCCGAACCACCACCCATGGCCGCAACCAGGCCGGCGCCCGCGGGCTGTGGCGCGCGACCGGCGTGAAAGACGAGGATTTCGGCAAGCCGATCGTCGCCATCGCCAACAGCTTCACCCAGTTCGTGCCGGGCCATGTCCATCTGAAGGAGCTTGGGCAGCTCGTCGCCGGTGAGATCGCGGCGGCGGGCGGCCTCGCCAAGGAGTTCAACACCATCGCCGTCGATGACGGCATCGCGATGGGCCATGACGGCATGCTCTATTCGCTGCCGAGCCGGGAGCTGATCGCCGACAGTGTCGAGTACATGGTGAACGCGCACTGCGCCGACGCCCTGGTGTGCATCTCCAATTGCGACAAGATCACGCCCGGCATGCTGATGGCGGCGATGCGGCTCAACATCCCGACCGTCTTCGTCTCGGGCGGGCCGATGGAGGCGGGCAAGGTCACGGTGAAAGGCATCCAGCGGGCGATCGACCTCATAGACGCGATGGTCGTGGCCGCCGACGACCGCTACAGCGACGCCGAAGTCGCCGCGGTCGAGCGCTCGGCCTGCCCGACCTGCGGGTCCTGCTCGGGCATGTTCACCGCCAACTCGATGAACTGCCTCACCGAGGCGCTGGGCCTGTCATTGCCCGGTAACGGATCGATCCTGGCGACGCATGCCGATCGCGAGGCGCTGTTCCGCGAGGCCGGCCGCGTGATCGTCGATCTTGCGCGCCGCTGGTACGAGGAAGACGATGCGACCGCGCTGCCGCGCAGCATCGCGAGCGTCGCTGCCTTCGAGAATGCGATGAGTCTCGACATCGCGATGGGCGGCTCGACCAACACCGTGCTGCACCTGCTGGCCGCGGCGCAGGAAGGCGGCGTCGACTTCACCATGGCCGACATCGACCGACTGTCGCGACAGGTCCCCTGTCTCTGCAAGGTCGCGCCGGCGAAGGCCGACGTCCACATGGAGGACGTCCACCGCGCCGGCGGCATCATGGCGATTCTGGGCGAGCTCGACCGCGCCGGGCTTTTGGACACCAGCCTGCCGACTGTGCACGCGCCCAGCCTGGCCGATGCGCTCGAGCGCTGGGACATCGCCCGGACGACCAGCGAGGAGGTGCACCGCTTCTTCCGCGCGGCCCCGGGCGGCGTGCCGACGCAGACCGCCTTCAGCCAGTCGGCGCGCTTCGCGTCGCTTGACACCGACCGCGAGACGGGCGTGATCCGCTCCGCCCGGCATCCCTTCTCGCGCGACGGCGGCCTCGCGGTGCTGTTCGGCAACCTGGCACTCGAGGGCTGCATCGTGAAGAGCGCCGGCGTGGACGAGGGCAGCCTGACCTTCACGGGCAAGGCGCGGGTGTTCGAGAGCCAGGACGCCGCTGTGGCCGGCATCCTCGGCCATCAGGTCGAGCCGGGCGACGTAGTGGTGATCCGCTACGAGGGTCCGAAGGGCGGCCCCGGCATGCAGGAAATGCTCTATCCGACCAGCTACCTGAAGTCGAAAGGGCTCGGCAAGACCTGTGCGCTGGTGACGGATGGCCGGTTCTCCGGCGGGAGTTCGGGCCTGTCGATCGGCCATGTCTCGCCGGAGGCCGCCGAGGGCGGGCTGATCGCGCTGGTTGAGCCGGGCGATCCGATCCTGATCGACATCCCCAACCGCACCATCCGCCTCGACCTCAACGAGGACGTGCTGGCGCGCCGCCGCGCGGCGATGGAGGCCAAGGGAAGCGCCGCCTGGAAGCCGCGGGACCGCAAGCGCGTCGTCTCGCCGGCGCTGCGCGCCTACGCGGCGCTCGCGACCAACGCGGCGCGCGGCGCTGCGCGCGACGTCAGCCAGGTCGAATGATAGCGACCCGACGCCGATGACCCCGTCAGGCGCTGGCGCGGCCGGCCGGCTCCGTGTCCGGAACGTTTGCGAGCTGGCGCAGGGCGAAGAAGGAGATGCCGGAGACGGCGAACCAGATGAACGCGGCGACCAGCTTGACGATGGCTTCGCCGCGCTGGGCTTCGACGAACGCCAGGCCGATCCCCAGCACGCCGAAGACGAGACCGAGCCACATCAGCATCTTGAGCTGCTTGCGGTAGGCGGCCAGGAACTTGGGCCGATCGCCGGCGAACTGCTTGCGCACCCAGCCGTTGCGGATCTTGCCCACCTCGATCGGGATCAGGATGCAGACCACCAGTGCGGCAAGGATCGAAATCAGCTCAAGCATCATGTCCTCCGTGGGGCGCTGGGCGCGATTTTGCGCCGCCGCCGCGCGGCGTAATGTGCCCGTTGTCACAGAGGGAGAGCATTCATTGGCCAGGCGAGCCGTCCCGCCCGCGATTACTTCCGTGATCGTCGAGGCCGGCGGCATGGACATCGGATGCCGGCAATGCCGGCTGGGATTTCGCCAGCCTGCTTCCGCTGTTCCGACGCGTGGAGCGTTGCCTGCCCGCGGATCATGGGATGGCGCCCGGCCACGACGGGCCGATGGAGGTCTTCTCCTTTTCCGCGCGTGACGCGCTGATCGCGGCCTATCGCCATGGGCAAGGGCTCCGATGCGGTCGTGGATGGGCGCCTTCGCGTGCACGGCATCGCCAATCTCCGCATCGGCGACAACTCGATCATGCCGCGTATCCCTGTCGGCCACACGATGGCGGCAACCATGGTCATCGCCGAGAAAGCGGCCGATCTGATGATCGGTGGGATCATGTAATCGCCGCCGTTCAGGGAGGCGACGATATAGTGTTGTGGCGAGCCCGTTCCTAGAGGGGCGCAAGATCGCCCAGGATGGTCGGAATGAACTCGGCGACCGTGGGATGGATGTGCACGGCGCGCTGCAGGACCGTGTAGGGTGCCCGGGCGTACATGGTGTCGAGCACGCAATGGATCGCTTCGTCACCGCTCGTGCCCAGGAACGAAGCGCCCAGGATTTCCTTCGACTCCGCGTCGACCAGCACCTTCATGAAGCCGTCGGTCTCGCCCTTCTCGAAGGCACGCGAGACATCCTCCATGGCGATCCTGCCAAACAGCGCGCGTCGGCCGCTGCGGCGAACCTCCGCCTCGGTCATTCCGGCCCGGCCGAGCGGCGGGTCGGTATAGAGCGCATAGGCGGGGATGCGATCGCTCAGGCGCCGCCGGTCGCCGTCGAGAAGATTGGCCGCCACGATCTCGCCATCGTTGTAGGCGGTATGGGTGAAAGCGCCGCGGCCGTTGCAATCGCCCAGCGCCCAGATACCCGGCACATTGGTGCGGAGCTCGTCATCGACCTCGATATAACCACGCTTATCCTGCCGGACTCCAGCGCGGTCGAGTCCCAGGTCGTCGGTGTTGGGCCGCCGTCCGGTCGCCACGAGCAGGTGGGACCCCCTGACCTCGGGAGCGCCCTGCTCGCAATCGAGCCCCATGACGATCTCGCCATCCCGTTGCGAGATGCTGATGCATTTGGCGTTCAGGCGGAGATCGACGCCATCGCGGGCGAGGAACGCCGCAACCGCCGCCGAAACATCTTCATCCTCGCGCGCGATGAGGCGCGGTCCCATTTCCGCGATCGTGACTTGGCTGCCGAAGCGGCGATACATCTGGCCGAACTCAAGACCGATGTAACTGCCGCCCACCACGAGCAGATGCCGCGGCAGAACATCGAGGTCCACCATCGAGCTGTTGGTAAGATAAGCGACGCGGTCCAGGCCGGAAACAGGCGGCGTTGCGGCCCGGCCGCCGACATTGATGAAGATCCGCTCGGCGGTCAGGATTTCCCCGCTGACTTCGACTTCGTGAGGCGACACGAAGCGCGCATGGCCGCGATAGACGCGGCCATTCTCGAGGCTCGTGAGCGATCGCTCGATCGCCTGGTTGGAGAGACCGACCACGTGGTCCTTGCGCGCCTTGACGCGCTTCATGTCGACCGTGACGTCGCCCCCGGTGCTGAAACCGAAGTCGGCGCCGCGCCGCGCGGTGTGCACGGCATAGGCGCTGGCGACCAGGGTCTTGGTGGGCGTGCAGCCGGTATTGACGCAGGTGCCGCCAAAGCGATCGCGCTCGACGATCGCGACCTTCATGCCCGAGCCCGCCAGCCGCCGCGCCAGTGACGGTCCCGCTTGCCCGGCCCCGATGATGATGGCGTCGTAGTTCGTCATCCCGCTCTCCCCTTCTTGCATGCCGCGACGGCTTCGCCAGCCGCGGCGAGCTTATACCGAGGAGCTCGGGCAATCAGGAGTCGCGATTCACGGTTCGTGACAAAGATACGCGTGTGAAGCGGCCGCCTTAATGGTTGCCCGCATGGCCGATCGCCCAGACATAGGCCGATACCGCCGCGAGGTCCTGCTTCGAGAGCGGGCTTCCGCCCATGGGCGGCATCACGCCCTCGTAGCGCTTGGGCTTGGGCACGCCCTTCGCGATGATGTCGCTGAGGCTCGCCAGGCTGCCGTCGCCCCACAGCCAGTGTGCCGTGTTGAGCGGCGGCCCGACCGGGCTGCCGCCGGCGTCCGAGCCATGGCAGCCGCTGCAGGCGCCGTTGGCGGCCTCGCCGTGGAAGATGCGGTTGCCGAGCGCCACCTGCGCGGGCGTGGCGCCCGGCGGTGTCGGCAGGGCGGGCGTCTGGCGGCCGGCGTCGGGATGCACGCCCTCGGGCGGCGGGACGGCTTGCGACGCCGTTGCGGTCGGCGCGGGCGTTGCCGCCGCTGGAGCGACCTTGTCGGCGCCGTCGCCGCTGTAGGCGATGCGCCAGATCCGACCATGCACGTCGTCGCCGACGTAGAGCGCGCCATCCGGCCCCACGGCGAGACCCGACGGGCGGAAGGCTGCGCGGCCCGGCTCCTTGTATTGGCCGGCGAATCCGTCGGCGAACACGACATAGGGTCCGGATGCCTTGCCGTCGGCCAGCGGCTGGAAGACGACGTTGTATCCGCCTTGCGGCAGGGGCGAGCGATTCCACGAGCCGTGAAAGGCGATGAAGGCGCCGCCGCGATAGCCGGTCGGAAACTTGGTGCCGAGATAGATCGCGAGCGCATTGGGTGCCCAATGGCCGGGAAAAGCCGCGACGGGGCCCTGCCGTTGTGCGCACAGGCCGACGGTCTTGCCGCCGTCGCCGCCATATTCCGGCGCGAGCACGAGCTTCTGCTGAAATTGATCGTAGTAGCATTGCGGCCAGCCGTAGTCGGCGCCGGCCGTGAGCTGGACGAGCTCCTCCGCCGGCAGGTCCGCGCTCTGCTCGGCCGTGTAGAGCTTCGGCCAGTTCTGGTAGAGCTGGTCGCGGCCGTGCTGCGTGGCAAACAGGCGGCCGGCCGCGTCGAAGGCGAGACCTTCGCCGTTGCGCAGGCCCGTGGCGTAACGTTCAGCCGGCGAGAAGACCTGGCCGATCTTGTTGGCGTCGTAACGCCAGATCCCGCCGCGCGTCTGCTTCTCGACGCAGGGATCGATGCCGCGCGAGGCGGCGATGCGATTTTCCGACTGGCAGGCGTTGGTCGCCGTGCCCAGGTCGACGAACAGGTTGCCTTGGCCGTCGATGATGAAGGGATGCATTGGGTGATCGCCGGTGAGCGGCAGGCCCGACACGACGACGGTCGGCGGCGCGGCGGGCGCCCGCTCGCCCGGGGCGAGGGCGTATCTGAGGATGCGGCCGTTCTCCTCGGCGTACAGCGCGCCGTTGTAGAGTGCGATGCCGGTGCCGCCGGTGCCGCCCGATTGCGGCGTCTCGCCGAAGCGTTGGACGAGGTCGGCGTGGCCGTCGTCCTTGGTGTCCTTTAAGGCGACCAAGAATCCGCCGGGCGGCGGGGGCGACTTGAAGTAGCGGCCGCTCCAGGTGTTGGCATAGATCGTCCCGTCGGGCGCCGCGACGAGATGACGGACGTGGCCGAGATTGTCCGCGAACACCGTCGCGCAGAATCCGGGGGACAAGGAAAGACCGCCATTGTCGCCGGGACAGGCGGAGGTCTTGGTCGGCGGCGCGGCCGTTCCGGCCGTTTGCGCCGCGAGGCCGCCTATCAAGGCCAGCACCATGGCACAGGCCGAGACACCGATCATTGCAACGCGTACGCCACGCAAATCCCGATGCATGTTGTCGTCTCCTTGCTCGTTGGCGATTAGGGACGCCGAGGGTCCCTGCCGGCCGCCGACAAGGAAGATTATGGAGGCCCAGACCGAGCCTGCCATCCGAAACCAAAGTATGAGTTGAGCCGGACACGCTTCCATCCCGAGGAGGACATTGTGGCAAGGCACCCTCACAAGAAGGATTTTCCGGTCAGCCAGGTCCGGCGTTACCTGGAGCCCGGCCCCATCGTGCTGGTGTCGTCGCGCTGGCGGGACAAGACCAACATCATGACCATGGGCTGGCACACAGTGATGGAATTCACGCCGTCGCTTGTCGGCTGCGTGATCGCCGGCGGCAATCACAGCTTCGAGATGATCCGGCGCAGCGGCGAGTGCGTCATCAACTTGCCGACGACGGCGCTCACCGATACGGTCGTGCGGATCGGCAATGTGTCGGGCGCCGGGATCGACAAGTTCCGCGAGTTCGGCCTCGACGCCGACCCAGCCGAGGAGGTGGGAGCGCCCTTGATCCGCGAGTGCCATGCCCATTTCGAATGCCGTCTCCACGACGATGCGCTGGTCGACAAGTACAATTTCTTCATCTTCGAGGTGGTGAAGGCGCACGTCGCCCGCTCGCCGAAGCATCCCGAAACCCTGCATTACACCGGCGATGGCGTGTTCGTGGTTTCCGGCAAGGTGATCAGTCGACGGTCGCTGTTCCGGCCCGGCATGCTGTGACGCCAACGATTCATAATCTCTTGGACTTCCGGCGCAGGATGTTAGGATCGATTGTTGCTATCGGTGGTTGAGTGAGGAACTCATGTCGGGGAAGCTCGCGCGCACGCTCGGCGCGACAGTTGCCGCCTTGCTCCTTTCGGCCGGCGCGGCGCGGGCCGATTCAGGCCTGCGGCCGGCCGACGCGGAAAAGACGCTCGGCAGCATGCGGTACATGTGCGTGCTGTCGTGGCTGTGTCCGCTCAGCGCCGCCAACTATGACACGCTGAAGCAGGCGATCGCAGGCGAGCGCGGCAACCAGTTCTTCCTCGGCTTGAACCTGATCAGCGGCAGGCCGGCCTCCGCCGCCTTGGCAATCCATGCCAGCCCCGCCTCGTCGGCACCAACGGGCTGGCGGCGGACCACGAGGAAGGGATGAAGTGGTATGCGATCGCCGCAAGCCGCGGCAATGTCCGGGCGATGGCGACGCTGGCCGGCCTGTGGGAGAACGAGCCGCTGGCGGATATGCTCAAGATCATGCAGAGTAGGCAGTTCCCCAAGAAGAACTTCGAGCGCGATATCGTGCAGAGCTATTGCTGGCGCATGCGCGCATCCCTGATGGGCGATTCGCTGGCGCACTACGAGCTCGCCCTGATGCGGACCCGCCGCAATTCGGACAGCCGCGGCAATGTCATCGAGCCCGACCTGATACAGGCGGATTTCTGGTTCCGTCTCGGGGCGCGCAACCGCGAATATGACAATTCGCAGGTCCGCGCCGCGATCGAACCGAAACTGACGACGGCCCAGCTCGATCAGGTGAAGAAGATGGTCGCCGGCTGGCACCCGCTCGATTTCGAGCAGATGAAGACGACCCCGATCACGATCCCGGCAACGAGAGCCGGACCTGCCCGCCGATGACGTAAGAAGCAGGGCGTCGGACATCGACATGTCGACGCAGGGACTCGTCGTGGCCGATCCGGATTCCCACCTTAGGAAGTGGAGGATTTCCTTGCACATGGATGGGCAGGATCCCGATCACGCCGCGAGGCCCGTCGCCTTGCCGGCCGACAGCGCCGTCGCGCCCCTCTACAAGGGCGCCGACTTGGCCGATGCCTTTGCGGTCACTCTCGGGAAGGCCCATGTCGGCGATATTCACGCGCTCGCCCAGTCGATACTGGGCGAGCCGGCGGCCTGGGTCCGCATGCTTTTGGCGCTGCGGGATGCGGCAGTGGCCGGCTTCGGTGTGAGGACGTCGGGCGAGATGAGGCGCGCAGCAGCCAAGGACCGTGGCGACCATATCGATTTCTTCCGCATCCACCGGCAGTCGGAGCGCGAACTGGTCGTCGGCGAGGACGATCGGCATCTCGACTTCAGGGCCTCCATCCTGCTTCGGCCGGGGGTCGACGGCGGCAACGAGCTGGTCGTAACCACCGTGGTCCACTGTCATAACCGGCTGGGACGTACCTATCTCGCCGTGATCGCCCCGTTCCATCGTCTGATCGTCAAGACGAGCCTCGGTCGGGCAGCGCGGAAGCGACGGCGAATGCGGGCGGAGTGATCGATCAGATCATGTAGTCGCCGCCGTTCATGTTCATGGTGGCGCCGATGTAATACGAGCCCGCGTCCGAGGCGAGCAGGACGACGGTCGGGGCGACCTCCTCGACATTGCCGAAGCGGCCGATCGCCAGTTCGGCCCGCTTGGCGTCCCGCCAATCCTGCGGGATGCCTTGCACCAGCGGCGTGTTGATCGGGCCCGGACAGATTGCGTTGACCGTGATGCCATCCCGCGCGACCTCGTAGGCGAGCGACCGGGTGAAGCCGATGACGCCCGCCTTGGCGGCGCAATAGTGGACCATCTGCGGCGCGCCCTTGTGGCCGAGCTGGGAGGCGGTGTTGATGATGCGGCCCCACTTCTTGCGCCGCATGGCCGGCAGGACCAGGCGCGTGCCGAGGAACACGCTGCGCAGATTGACCCGCATCATCTCGTCCCACATGTCGATTGGCATGTCGTCGAGGAAGCTGATCGTGTCGATGCCCGCGTTGTTGCACAGGATGTCGATGTCGCCCAGCGCCGCGGTGACGGCGCCGAAGGCCGACTTCATCTCCACCTCATCGCCGACGTCGGCCGAGGCGGCGATGGCGCGCACGCCCAGCTTGGCCGTCTCGTCCGCCGCTGCCTTGGCGCCGGCGGCGTTGCGGTCGACGATGCCGATGTCGGCGCCTTCGGCCGCCAGCGCGCCCACGATCGCCCGCCCGATCCCGCTCGCCCCGCCGGTGACGAGCGCGACTTTGCCGCTCAGCTTGCCCATGGTCGTGATCCTTTCATGTTGTGGGTGGCTTTATTGGTGGGAGCGCGTCACTGAAATGTGTCGTGCGCTGATTGTCGAAACGGCGCGGTCAGGAGACCGGCGGCACATCGAGTCTGACGGCGATGCCCTCGAGCGCCGTCGAGGGAGACGGATAGCGCGCCATGACCAAGGGATCATGACCCGGAATGATGTGCTTCGGCGATTCGGCGAGGGCGCGAAGCCTGTCGTAGCCTTCCACCATCTCGCCGACGTGGAACGCGGTCGGAAAGACGCGGCCGCTCTCCATGTGCTCGTAGTAGTGGCTGGTGTCGGAGGCCAGCACGACCCAGCCGCGTTCCGTCGCGACCCGCACGCATTGCAGCCCGGCCGTATGGCCGCCGATATGGTGCACGCTGACGCCCGGCGCGAGCTCGGCCGAACCGTTGTGGAAGTGAACGCGATCCTTGAAGACCAGTTTCACCATGCCCACCACGTCGTCGACTTCGTAGCCGTGATTGAAGCGGCCGTGACGCATGTAGCGGCCGGTCGCGAAGCTCATCTCCGCATCCTGGAGATGGAACCGCGCGACGGGGAAATCGAAGAACGTACCGACATGATCGTAGTGCATATGGGTGATGATGACGTCCTTCACGGTCGCGGCCTCGACGCCCAGCAGGGCCAGTCCCTCGCTCGGGCTTCGCAGGAACGTGCGCTTGCGCTGCCGGGCCATGGCCTCGCTGAAACCCGTGTCTACGACGAAGGCCCGCTCGGCATTGCGGATCAGCCAGACGAAGTAATCCATCGGCATCGGCGCATCGTGCGGATCGCCGCCGATGAAGTTGGCGCTGCGCGTGCCGTCGCGGGTCGCGTATTTGACGGCGAAGACTTCGTAGGTTTCCTGACTCATGGCAGCCCTCGTCGTGATCGGCGAACGCCGCGGCGGTTGGCGGCGGAGGGCGCGAACGCCCGGAAGGCCGCATCGACGATGCGGTCGATGAAGTCTTTGGTCACCGGCTCGCCTGAAACCACCTTGCGGTAATAGAGCGGTCCGTAGATCGCATCGAGGAAAAGGTCTGGGTCCGTGCCCGGCGCGAGCTCGCCCGCCTGGATCGCCTGGTGCGCCATCCGCCTGGTCTGTGCGCGCCGCGGCCGCGCGATCTGCTCGGAATAGGCGCGGCCCAGCGGGGGATCGGTCTGCTTGGCGCCGATCAAGGCCAGGATCGACTGGCCCTGCCGGCCGTTCAGCAGGCGGATCGTGGCCTTGAGCTGGCGCTGGAAGCGCTTGCGGTAGCTGCCGGTACGGGCGCCATCGGCGATCGGCGTCATGCGGGCCGAGACGCAGTCCAGGGCGACGGCCGCGCGGTTGGGCCACCAGCGATAGAGCGTGGTCTTCGCCACGCCGGCCCGCGCCGCCACCGCCTCCATGGTCACGGCCTGGAAGCCACCCTCGGAGAGCAGCTTCGCCGTCGCGGCCAAGATCTTCTTCTGTCCCGCGGCGCTGCGCGGCCGGCCGCGCTGGGCGATGGCCGGCGCTGTCTCGTTGGTCCTCGTGGCCTCGATCCTCATGGCCAGGCCCCGGCTACTCGATCCGCGCGCCGGAGACGCGGACCAGCTCCTGCCAGACCGGCACCTGCGCCTCGATATAGGCGGTGAAGGCGGCGGGGGAGGCATCGGTGATCGGCATGAAACCGAGCGGCTGCAGACGCTCGCGGTAGTCCGGTTGCTGCGCCGCCCGCACGACGGCCGCCTGCAGGCGCGCCGTGATGTCGGTTGGCAGGCCGGCGGGACCGTCGACCGAATACCAGAATTCCATGTCCATGCCCGAGCCCGGCAGCAGCTCGTCCATGGCCGGCACGGATTCCAGCCCCGGCACGTATTCCACGCGCTTGGCGCTGCCCACGGCGAGGGCGCGCAGCCGGCCTTCGCGCACCGGTGGGATGAGCGCGGGGATGCCGTCGAACATCATGTTCACCGAGCCCGCCAAGAGATCGTTCAGCGCCGGCGCCAGCCCGCGATAGGGCACGGGGGTGATGTCGATCTGCGCCGCCTGCATGAGCTTGGCGAGGCTGAGATGACTGATCGTGCCTTGGCCGGACGAGGCCATGACGATCTTGCCGGGCCTGGCCTTCGCGTCGGCGACGAACTCCGCGAACGTGCGCCACGGCTCCTTGGCGTTGACCACGAGCACGGTGGTGCCGATCGACACGCGGCTCAAATGCGTGAAGTCCTTGATGGGATCGAAGGGGATGCTGCCGCCGTAGAGGAACTTGTTGGCGCAGAAGATGGTCGCCCCACCCAGGAACAGCGTGTAGCCGTCGGGTGCGGACCGCGCGACCACTTCCGCGGCGATGTTGCCGCCGGCGCCCGGCCGGTTGTCGACCACCACGGTCTGGCCGAGATCGGCCGACATGCGCTCGCCCAGCAGGCGCGCCACCAGATCCGCTGCGCCGGCCGGCGGGAAGGGCACGACCAGGCGGATGGTCCGCGAGGGAAAGCTTTGTCCCCAGGCCGGCCGCAGCAAGGCCGGCGCGGCGAGCGCGCCCAGCAGCACGCTGCGGCGACCAGTGTCGAACACGCGCTTG
>Ga0193726_1000524_pt1 | contig 39588 bp, 39 predicted proteins | sample H2c1metaG_FD_144928 | JGI IMG/M metagenome (GOLD analysis project Ga0193726, IMG submission 144928) | Soil microbial communities from a riparian zone of the East river system, Colorado, United States - H2c1 | ecosystem: Environmental > Terrestrial > Soil > Riparian zone | place: USA: East River... | reverse complement strand
GGGTGCTGGCGAAGGGTGGGGAAACCTGCCTGGATCAGCGGGCTTGCTCGCGCCGGTGCCCGGAAGTTAGGCCCCAGGGTCGAAGAAGTCGCCGCGGCGGAACGCTGAGAGGCGTTGCCGTGTGCCTCTGTTTTCCGGCGATCCGGGAAATAAGCCGCGGCCGTTGACCTAAGGTGCGCCTTTCGGCGTTCCGTCTCCCCTTCATCGTCGAGGGGAGAAGTTAAAAGCCCAACTCGCGCGGCGGCGCGAGGACGATGGCGCTTGGCTGTTTGAAACTGTCGATAGAAATTTAGGGCAAGTGCGGAAACATATTACGCGTCATACGCGGGCTTGACCCGCGTATCCATCACGCTTCGAAACGACTCTTGCGAAGAAGATGGATGGCCGGGTCAAGCCCGGCCATGACGAGTATGCCTCGTGTCCCGGCGCGATGCAGCGTTCTTACGCTGCTTCGCAGAACCGGGACCCCGGTTTACGGTCTTAGAAACCGGGACCCCGGCTCTGCAGCGCACCGCTTCGCGAAGAGCTACGCGCTGCGCCGCGTCCGGGGAACGAGAGAGAAGCTGCGCTGCGTGCGGGCGCGAGAGGCAGGCTGCGTCCGGGGCACACCACGTCCTAATTCAGCGTCCGCTTGCCGTCCGGGCTGTCGAGCGAGAATGTCGGCACGTCGATCTCGAACTGTTCGCCGCTCGCGGTCACCATCTGGTAGCGGCCGGTCATGATGCCGGACGCGGTCGGCAGCGGCACCACGGAGGTGTATTCGAAGCGCTCGCCCGGCGCGAGCACCGGCTGCTCGCCGACCACGCCCTCGCCACGGTAATCCTGCTTTCGCCCGGTGCCATCGGTGACGATCCAGTGCCGCGTCTTGAGCTGCACGGTCTCATTGCCGGAATTGAGGATGACGATGGTATAGGACCAGAAATACTGCTGCCTGTCGGCCGACGAACGTTCCGGCACGAAGTTCGGCTCGACGGTGACTTCGATCTGGCGGGTCACGGCGCGATACATGCAGGTCATCTTTCAAGCGGGGTGGTCTTTCAAAATGCTAAAGAACATCATAGCGAAAACCGGCGGCGGAACCAAACATCCGAAGGCCGTCCCAGCGCTCGCTTACCGTCGTTTCAACATAGTTCTAACCTAAAACGCGCCGTGTTTCGCCTCACAAATCATCCTGCAAATGGCTTGCAACCTTCGAGCCGATGCGGTCTTTCGTGGCGGACTTAAGAATTTTTCAAGCGGTATCCAATGACGTCCGTTGCCGATTCCATTGCCGGACCTTCCATCGCGGATGACGATGGCGCGCGCGCAGCGGCGCAAGCCGTCCCGTTTGCGATAGCGGGAACCGAGCGCGAGCTGCGGCTGGATCTGTTTCGCGGCCTCGCGCTGTGGCTGATCTTCATCGACCATCTGCCGCCCAACATCCTGACCTGGTTCACGATCCGGAACTACGGCTTTTCCGACGCCACCGAAATTTTCATTTTCATCTCGGGCTACACCGCGGCGTTCGTCTATGGCCGCGCCATGCTGGAGCGCGGTTTCATCGTGGCGACGGCGCGGATCCTGAAACGGGTCTGGCAGATCTATGTCGCGCACGTGTTTCTGTTCACGATCTTTCTCGCCGAGATTTCCTACGTCGCCACCAGTTTCGAGAACCCGCTCTATACCGAAGAAATGGGAATTCTCGATTTCCTCAAGCAGCCGGACGTCACCATCGTGCAGGCGCTGCTGTTGAAATTCCGTCCCGTCAACATGGACGTGCTGCCGCTCTATATTGTGCTGATGCTGTTTCTGCCGCTGATCCTGTGGATGATGGAGCGCAAGCCCGATGTGACGCTCGGATTGTCGGTCCTGCTCTACGCGCTGACCTGGGAATTCGACTGGTATCTGTCCGCCTATCCGAACGGGTTCTGGGCCTTCAATCCATTTGCCTGGCAGTTGCTGTTCGTGTTCGGCGCATGGTGCGCGATGGGCGGCGCCAAACGAATGGCGCGCATCCTGACGTCGCCGGTCACGATGTGGATTTGTTTCGTCTATTTGTTCGCCGCGTTCTGCGTCACCCTGACCTGGTATCTGCCGCAGCTCCCGCATGTGATGCCGCGCCGCCTCGAGCAGTGGATGTATCCGATCAACAAGACCGATCTCGATGTGCTGCGGTTCGCGCATTTCCTGGCGCTGGCGGCGATCACGGTGCGCTTCCTGCCGAAGGACTGGCCCGGATTGAAATCGCTGTGGCTGCGGCCCTTGATCCTGTGCGGCCAGCATTCCCTGGAGATTTTCTGCCTCGGGGTGTTTCTCGCATTCGCCGGACATTTCGTGCTGGCCGAGGTGTCGGGCGGCGCCGGGATGCACTTCGTTATTAGTATTTCCGGAATCGTCGTGATGTCCGCCGCGGCATGGGTGTTTTCATGGTATAAGGACGTCGTGGCGAAGAGCGGAACGCGCGGTAAAAGCAGCGACGCCAATGCCGACATGGCGGGAGGGGCATGATGAAAGCCGGTTTGAAGGCTGTCTTGAGCCTGACAATGCTGGCCGGCCTTTTGGCCGTCGTTCCCGCGCGCGCCGAGGATGCGCCCAAGGATACGCCCAAGGATTTACCCAAGACCTGCGAGGTTCCGGCCTACCTGCTTTTCAGCGAGAGTTCGCTGCCCAAGGTCGCGGCAGCCGTCAAAAATGGCGGGAAACTGGACATTCTGGTGGTCGGCAGCCGGTCTTCGACCATCAACACCCTCGACTGGACCGCCTATCCGGGGCGGCTGGAGGCGGTGCTCCGCGAAAAACTGCCCTCGGTCAAAGTGAATGTTAACGTCGAGCTGCAGATCAAGAAGACGGCCGAGGAGGTCGCCGCCAACCTCGCTAAGCTGATCGAGGGCAAAAAGCCGACTTTGGTTATCTGGCAGACCGGCACGGTCGATGCTATGCGGTCGGTCGATCCCGACGATTTCCGCGCCGCGGTCGATGACGGCGTTGCTGCACTGCAAAGCGATGGAACCGACGTAATTTTAATGAATCTGCAATATAGTCCACGCACCGAAACGATGATTTCCGCGGCTCCCTACATAGATAACATGCGCGTGGTGGCGCAGCAGCACGACGTCCCGCTGTTCGACCGCTTCGCCGTGATGCGCCACTGGAACGAGCAGGGCGATTTCGACCTGTTCAGCACTTCCCACGGGTTAGAACTTGCAAAACGTGTCCACGATTGTATCGGCCGCGCGCTGTCGACCTTCGTGATCGACGCGGCTCACATCGGTCCGGCCCAGCAGAATTGAGGATTTGGCGTTAATGCGTTTCCGCGGCCCTTTTTTCCGAATTGCATTTTTAGGCGCGCCTGCAGTCGCGGCGCTTCTGCTAGTGGCGCCAGCGTCGATCGGCTCGGCGCGTGCGGAGACAGCACAGGCCGCGCCATCGGATAATGCTCAAGCTGCCACCACGGGCGCTAGCAGCGTCGCAGGGGTTGATCCGTCGCAACAAAAAAGCCTCGCCGGCAAGGCGATCGACAAGGTCAAGGAAGTCGCGAAATCGGCCGGCGACATCCTCAGCCGCGTTCCGTGCCGCTCCCCGAAGGGCGGCGTCAAATCGATGGGATCGCTGCCGCATGTCGCAGCCAAGCTGGTCGCAGGCAAGTCGGTGGTGATCGTCGCGTTCGGGTCGTCATCGACCTACGGCACCGGCACCACGTCGCCGGAATTTACCTATCCGAACCGGCTCGCCGCGCAGTTGCGCCGCCAATATCCAGGCGCCGACATTACGGTGATCAATCGCGGCAAGGGCGGCGAGGACGCGCCCGAAATGATGAAGCGGTTGCAGACCGAAGTAATCGATACGAATCCGGATATGGTGATCTGGCAGGTCGGCACCAACGCGGTGCTGCGCAATCTCGATCCGGCGGAAACCGCCAAACTGGTGGAAGAGGGCATCGGCCGCATTCAGGCCGCGGGCGCCGATCTCGTGCTGGTCGATCCGCAGTATTCGCCGGCGGTGAACGCCAAGGCCGAAAATGCCAGCAGGATGGTTCAGCTGCTCGGCAAGGTCGCCGAGCTCCGGCACGTCGGTTTCTTCCCGCGCTTCGAGGTGATGCGCGAATGGCATGAGAAGCAGGCGATGCCGTTCGAGAGTTTTGTGATCGCCGATGGGCTGCACATGAACGATTGGGGCTACGCCTGCTTTGCGCAACTGCTCGGCGACGACATCATCAAGTCGGTCGGCCAGATCAAGCTCGGCGTCAACGTACCGGCCAATGTGCAGGCCTATCGGCCGATGTAACAAGTAGCGAATGGGGAGTGGCGAATAGCGAATAGGGAAACATTTCTACTCGCTACTCGCTACTCGCTACTCGCCATTCGCCGCCTTTACGCCTTCTCCAGCGCCGCGACAAAATCCTCGATCAGATCGTCGCGATGTTCAAGCCCCGCGGAGAACCGCACAAAACCTTCGCTGATGCCAAGTTCGGCGCGGGCTTCCGGCGTCAGCCGCTGATGCGTGGTGGTCGCGGGATGCGTCACGAGGCTCTTGGCGTCGCCAAGGTTGTTCGAAATCCGCGACAGTTTCAGCGCGTTGAGCATGCGGAACGCGCCGGCCTTGCCGCCCTTGACCTCGAAGCCGACCAGGGTCGAGCCGGCGCGCATCTGCTTCTTCACCAGATCGGCCTGCGGATGATCGGCGCGGCCGGGATAGATCAGCTTTGAAATTTTCGGATGGCTTGCCAGCGCATCGGCGACGCTGGCTGCGGTTTCGGTCTGCGCCCGCACGCGGATCGCCAGCGTCTCCAGCCCTTTCAGCAACACCCACGCATTGAACGGCGACATCGACGGGCCGGTCTGGCGCAGGAAGGTGTGGATGTGGTCGGCAATGAATTGCTCCGAAGCGAGAATAATGCCGCCGAGACAACGCCCTTGCCCGTCGATGTGCTTGGTCGCGGAATACACCACGACGTCGGCGCCCAACGTCAGCGGGCTTTGCCAGATCGGCGTCGCAAACACATTGTCGACGATCAACCGCGCACCTGCCGCATGCGCGATCTCGGCGATAGCGCCGATGTCGAGCACGTCGAGCGTGGGATTGGTCGGGCTTTCGAGAAAACAGGTTTTCGTATTTGGCCGCATCGCCTTGCGCCACTGGTCGAGATCGAGGCCATCGACTAGCGTGGACGCAATTCCATAGCGCGGCAGCAAATCTTCCACCACATAGCGGCAGGAACCGAACATTGCCTTCGCCGCCACCACGTGATCGCCGGCTTTCAGCGGCGCCAGAATCGCCGTCGTCACCGCGGCCATGCCGGTCGCGGTAGCGCGTCCGGCTTCCGCGCCCTCAAGCTCGATCATGCGGCGCTCGAACATCGAGACGTTCGGATTGGAAAACCGCGAATACAGAAAGCCTGTTTCCTCGCCCTTGAAGCGTGCCTCGCATTGCTCGGCGGTGTCGTAGACAAAGCCCTGCGTCAGGAACAGCGCTTCGGATGTTTCGCCGAATTGCGAGCGCAGCGTGCCGGAATGCACCAGCCGGGTTTCGGGGCGGTATTGCGCGGCGGTTTCGGGCGCGGATTCAGACATGTGACCTCCATCCGTGACCGTCAAAACGGTCACAAAAAAACCGGCCTGGAAAAATTTCCACAAGCCGGGATCACACGTGTCCCCGGCCTGTTTAGCGACTTATTTAACGTGGCTGCAAGCCGGCCGGCTCAAATCACCACGGGATAAGTGGTGCTGTTAATCCACCGCGCCCTTTCCGTCAAGCCAGCCTTCGGATAACCGGTAAAAGCCTTACTTTTCAGCGTTCCAAGGACGACGCGAGTGGCGTTTACGCTTCAGCCCGATGCCAATGGCATTCTACCCGACCGCATGATCGCGGCGATGGCGGATGCCGGCCTCATTCTGCCGGCCTATCCCTTTGTCGAAAGCCAGATCCAGCCCGCGAGCCTCGATCTCAGGCTCGGCGACATCGCCTATCGCGTCCGCGCCAGTTTTCTGCCCGGGCCAGGTTCGACAGTGGCGGAGCGTATCGACGAGCTGAAGCTGCACGAAATTGACCTCTCAGACGGCGCGGTGCTGGAAACCAATTGCGTCTACATCGTGCCGCTGCTGGAGAGCCTCGCGCTGCCGCCCGAGATCGTCGCCGCCGCCAATCCGAAAAGCTCGACCGGACGGCTTGACGTATTCACGCGGGTGATCGCCGATGGCACGCGACGGTTCGACATGATCGGCGCCGGTTATCACGGGCCGCTCTATGCCGAGATCAGTCCGAAGACATTTCCGGTGCTGCTGCGCGAGGGATCGCGGCTGTCGCAGGTGCGGTTTCGCACCGGCGACGCCATTCTCAACGCCGACGAACTCGACGCGCTGCACGACTTGGAGCGGCTGGTCGATGTGGATGACGCCGATCTCAATCATGGCGTGGCGCTGAGCGTTGACCTGTCCGGCGAGAATGCCAGCGGCTTTGTCGGCTATCGCGCCAAGCGCCACACCGGCGTGGTCGATATCGATCGCCGCGGCGGCTACGCGGTCGATGAATTCTGGGAGCCGATCGCGGCGCGGACGGACGGCAGCCTCATTCTCGATCCCGGCGAGTTTTATATCCTGGCCTCGAAGGAGGCAGTGCAGGTGCCGCCGGATTACGCCGCCGAGATGGTGCCGTTCGATCCTCTGGTCGGCGAATTCCGCGTGCATTATGCCGGCTTCTTCGATCCGGGATTCGGTTATGCCGGCGCCGGTGGGCAGGGCTCGCGCGCGGTGCTGGAAGTGCGCTCGCGCGAGGTGCCGTTCATTCTCGAGCACGGCCAGATCGTCGGCCGGCTGGTCTACGAAAAAATGCTGGCGCGCCCCGACGCGCTCTACGGCCAGCGCATCGGCTCCAACTACCAAGCGCAGGGGTTGAAGCTGAGCAAGCATTTTCGGGTTTAGCCGTCATTGCGAGCGAAGCGAAGCAATCCAGAGGCCACAAAGCAAGACTGGATTGCTTCGTCGCTTCGCTCCTCGCAATGACGGTGAATTGTCACTCACTGCGTCATGCGCGGGCTTGACCCGCGCATCCATTCATCTTCACAAGAATCTTTCGAAGGTGATGGATTGCCGGGTCAAGCCCGGCAATGACGATGAGAGGTTAGTTACTTCACCGACGCCGACTTCGCCGACGGCGTGACGCGCCACACCGCGTTGCCGACGTCGTCGGCGACCAGCAGCGCGCCCTGCTTGTCGATTCTGACGCCAACGGGGCGTCCCTGCGCTTCGCCATTGTCGTTGAGGAAGCCGGTCAGGATATCCTGCGGCTTGCCGGAAGGTTTGCCGTTGGCGAACGGCACGAAGATCACCTTGTAGCCGGCGCGGGGCTTTCGATTCCATGAGCCGTGCTGGCCGACAAAGGCGCCACCGGCCATGTCAGCCGGAAACAGGTTGCCGGAGTTGAAGGTCAGACCAAGCGATGCCGTATGCGCGCCCAGCGCATAGTCCGGCGCAATCGCTTTCGCCACCAGATCGGGCCGCTGCGGATCGACGCGGGTATCGACGTGCTGGCCGTAATAGCTGTAGGGCCAGCCATAGAAGCCGCCGTCCTTCACCGAGGTCATGTAGTCCGGCACCAGATCGTTGCCGAGTTCGTCGCGCTCGTTGACGGTGACCCACAATGCGCCGCTCTGCGGCTGAAACGACGGTCCGTTGGGATTGCGCAGGCCCGATGCGAACACGCGTGACGTTCCGCTGGTGCGATCCACTTCGAGGAGGGCGGCGCGATTGGCTTCGGCCTCGATGCCGTTCTCGCCGACATTGCTGTTGGATCCAACGGTCGCATACAGTTTGGTACCGTCGGGGCTGGCGGTGAGATCTTTGGTCCAGTGATGGTTGATGGTGCCGGCGGGCAGGTCGGCCAGCTTGACGCCGGGCGCGGTGATTTTGGTGTCGCCCTCGTGATAGGGAAACTTCATGATCGCGTCTGAGTTGGCGACGTAGAAATCGTCGCCGACCAGAACCATGCCGAACGGCGAATTCAGCTTTTCGAGAAACACGCTCCTGGTCTCGGCAATGCCATCACCATCGGCGTCGCGCAGCAGCGTGATGCGGTTCGCACTTGGCACGCCCGCGCCGGCGCGGCCCATCACCTTCTTCATGACCCAGCCCTTGATGCCCTTGCCGTCATCGGGTTTCGGCGGCGCGTTGCTTTCCGCCACCAGCACGTCGCTATTGGGCAGAACATAGACCGTGCGCGGATGGTCGAGCCCGGTGGCGAATGCATTCACCGCCATACCGTTGGCGGCGGCGGGTTTGCCGCCCGCGGGCCAGCCGGTTGCGGTGGCGATGTTGACCGTCGTAAGCCACGAACTCTGCGGCGCGGGAAGGGTCGGTGACGGCCCAAAGCTCTGTTCGGCGCTGGCGGTCGTGGACGGCTCGTCACAGGCGGCAAGCGGAAGCGCCAGCGCTCCGACCCATACTGCCAGCAGAAGATGATTGCGCATGATGGTTCCTCGCTTGTCGGCGTACAATTCGCGAGACGGGCGAACGTTCGAGGCTCCGCTCATGAAAATCATGTGATTTGAACCCGGCGCGGATATGCTCGCAGCCAAACAAGCGAAGGGCTTGGGAGCGAAGATGATCACGGGGCAGGACGGCACGCAGGAGGCGAAATGGCTGCGCTGGCGCAGCGTCGCCGACCTCTACCACGCCTATTTCACCGGCCTGATCCTCACCATGGTCACCCGGCGCGGCACGTCGGACGCCGCCGAGTTCGTATTCCGGGTATTCCGCCGCCAGCAGCAGGAACGCTTCCTGCCCGGGCTTGAAAAGCTGGGCTTAAGCCATCTGCCGCCGGCAGTGGCAGCGGCGCAATACCATTATCTGTCGAACTGGATCGGCGGCGTATCGGTCGAGTACATGGTTGAGTCCGACCGCAAGGCATGGATCCGCTATCCGCCGCCGCGCTGGATCTGGCGCGGCACCGCGATCTGCGGCGTGCCAGGCGAGGTCTCGCGTGCGATGCTGCGCGGCTGGCACGCCAACAACGGCGTGTCGCTCGGCAATCCCAATCTTGGTTTCGTCTGCACCAAGCAGAGTGTGGACGGACAGGATGGTCTCGAAGGCTATTACTACGAATACGACCATCCGCTCGACGTCGATCAGCGCCTGGTGTTCGCGCGCCATCTCGAAGCGCCGATGTTCGATCCGGCGAAAGCTCCGGCGTTGCCGGTATCGAGCTGGCCGAAACCGCGCCTCGAAAAGGCCTATCGAAACTATGCAATGGAATATGTGCGGACCGCAGCGCCCGTGGCGGTGCAATTGTTCGGCCCCGAAGATGCCGGCTATCTGCTGCACCTCACTGGCAAGCTGATCGGCATGCAATATTTCGACGAGATCGCGCGCGGTTTTGGAATGGGCCGGGGAAGCGCCAACGATTTCGATGAGTTTTTGCGCGCGCTATTCGAAGCGCAGGATGATGAAGCCGACACGTATGAGGCGGGTAATGGGATCGAGATAATTCAGACCACCTGGAAACTGATGGCCGATGTGACCGATTACCATCCGGCCTGCGCAAAAGTGCTTGAGGGATTGATCGAAGGCCTCGCCGCCGGTTGCGGCCGTGGCATCGCGGTCGGTATGAAGCCGAGTGCCGGCGGCGCGCCGCCGTTTGTCTGGTCGATCGGCTAGAGCCTATTTCGCGACCCGGAATACGTAATTGGCCGCATTCGCGCAGACCCCGAATGCGTCCGGAGGGCATGGAATCGCCCCTGATCGGTGATAGGAAATAGCCGCGCCGCACAAGACCGGCATTCAGGGAAGAGAAATGTCCGACATCGGCGTCGCCGAAATACCATTAGCCGACGGCGACAAGCTCCCGCTTCCTCCGATCACGGAGCCTGCGAGAAATTCGCTGGTGGACGGCCCGATCCTGCGCACGCTGTTGCGGTTGGCGTGGCCGAATGTCGTGGCACTCAGCGCCGGCGTCTGCGTGGTCATCGCCGAGACCTCCTATATCGGACGGCTCGGCGTGGAGTCGCTGGCGGCGATGGCGCTGGTGTTTCCATTTGTCATTCTGACCATGACGATGTCGGGCGGCGCGATGGGCGGCGGCGTAACCTCGGCGATCGCACGCGCGCTCGGCGCCGGCGACCTCGAACGTGCATCGATGCTGGCATCGCATGCAGTGCTGATCGGCGTGACCTTCGGGCTGACGTTCACGCTTCTGATGCTGCTGTTCGGGCCGGCGCTGCTGCAATTGCTCGGCGGCCGCGGCAACGTGCTCGCTTATGCGATCGGCTATATCCAGATATTTTTCGGCGGCGTGGTCGTCGCCTGGCTGATGAGTACGCTCGCCGGAATCCTGCGCGGCACCGGCAACATGAAGCTGCCGTCGCTGATGGTGCTCGGCTCCGCCGTCTGTCAGATCATTCTCGGCGGTACACTCGGTCTCGGTCTCGGACCGGTGCCGCAGTTCGGCATGCGCGGCGTCGCCGCCGGCTCGCTGATCGCCTTTACGATCAGCACGGCCATCATGGCGTGGTATATTCTGTCGGGGCGCGCGCGGGTCAACTTCATCATCAAGGGACTTCGCATCCAGCGCGGCATGTTTTTCGATATCCTGAAAGTCGGGGCGGTCGCCTGCTTCTCGCCGCTGCAGTCGGTGCTGACCGTCACCATCTTCACCCGCATGCTGGCGGATTTCGGCACCGAGGTGCTGGCCGGCTACGGCATCGGCGCCCGGCTCGAATTCATGCTGACGTCGATTGCGTTCGCGGTCGGCATTGCGTCGGTGCCGATGGTCGGCATGGCGATCGGCGCCGGACGCGTCGCGCGGGCAAGGCGGATCGCCTGGATCGCGGGCTTGGTGTCGTTCGTGTCGGTCGGCCTGATCGCGACCGTGATCGCGATCTTTCCTGACCTCTGGGTTAATATTTTCACTAACGATCCCGGCGTGCGCGCGGCCAGCCGGCAGTATCTGCACACGGCGGCGCCGATGTACGCCTTTATCGGGCTGTCGATCTCGATGTATTTTTCGTCGCAGGGTGCTGCGAAGGTGCTTGGCCCGGTGCTGGCGCAGAGTGCGCGATTGATCTTCGTGGCGGTCGGCGGCTGGTGGCTGTCGATGCATCAGCCTACGGCCGCGAACTTCTTCATGCTCGCGGCAGCGTCGATGGTGGTGCTCGGCACGCTGTCGGCGTTGAGCGTGGTGCTGACGCGATGGGGGCCAAAAGCCGCAGCCGTTCCGCAAATCCGTCCGGCATTGTCGTGACCTAAGCCGCGTTGCGCTTGAACTGCTTCTGCATCGCTGCCGCGCCCAGATCCATCTGGCTATCGATGTAAGGCGCGATCTCGTTCGGCAGCACGTCTGCGATCCACACTACGCGGCTGCGGCCCTCGCCATCGGCGAAGACCTGGATCGACGCGCTGTGCTGTTTCACCCGCTCGCTGACCACGGCGTAGACCAGCCGCATCCGCGCGTCGTCGATGGTGACGAGCAGTTCGCGCGCCACATTGCCATTGGCGAAGGTGACGATACGGGAATCTCCATCGAGCGTGCAATCGGTGACGAAGCCGGGCGCCACGCGCTGGTGCACCGCGCCGTAATCGCGCACCGCAGCCCAGACGTCTTCGGGGCGCGCGTCGAGTGAAATGTCCTTGTAGATGGAAGCCATGATGGTGTTCTCCTATGCGCAGGATGACGGCGGTGGTGGGGCAGAGCGTATCACGTACAAACCGCCTCGATATTGTTGCCGTCGGGATCGATCAGGAACGCAGCATAATAGGTCGGGCTGTAGTCGGCGCGCGGACCGGCGCCGCCATTGTCGCGGCCGCCGGCCTTCAGGCCTTCGGCATGAAATTTCTTGATCGCGGCATGATCGGGCGCGCGGAACGCGACATGCGCACCGGGACTCTTACCGCCAAGTCCTGCGTCCTTGCTGAGATAAAGCCACAGCGCCGGTTCGCTCTTGGGCCCAAAGCCCGCGCCGCTGTCGTCGCGCGAGCACAATACGTAGCCGAGCGGTTTTAGCGCGGCTTCATAGAAACGCACGCTTTTGTCGAGATTGCCGACTTTCAGTCCGATGTGGTCGTACATGATGATCTCCGTTTCCAGCGCAATTCGCGCACTCCGGGGATCACCCTAGTCAGTGGACGGCAAGGCGTTCTTGGAGAATCTTGCGCTCGCCCCGGGAGGCCTGGCGGAACCGGAGCGGCGAGACGCCCGCGGCGCGGTGGAAGGTGCGCACGAAATTGGAGAGGTCGCCAAATCCGACATCGAAAGCGACGTCCGTGATCGAGCGCTCGTCATCGGCCAGCAGACGCGCGGCGTGGCGCAGCCGCGAGCGCACCAGATATTGGTGCGGGCTCACGCCGAGAACATTGGAGAACAGCCGCAGGAAATGAAACGGGCTGAGGCCCGCCTCGCCGGCAATATCCTCAAGTTCAATCTGCCGGTGCGAATGCGCGTCGATCCAAAGCGCCGTCTCCACCGCGCGGCGGCGATCCCGCGCCGTGGCCTGCACGGGCTTTTGCGTTCGCCCCGAAACCACCTCGACGAAGCGGCTGGCCATCGCATGGCCGACCTCGTCAAGCCCGACGTCGCTGCGGCGACTGACGGCTGCCTGCGCGAGTTCGCCGAGTACCATCAGTTCGGGCAGCGGCGGCGCACAGCCGGTGCGCCATACCTCCGCGTTGCCGCCGATTTCATCCACCAATTCAGGCGACAGGAAAAACGACAGGCATTCGTCGCCGCAGACGTGGTGGTCATGGGTGCAGACATATTCGTCGCCGGGATGGCCGACCATCAGCGAACCGGCCACCAGTTCGAACGATCGGCCGCGCTTGCTGCAACCGAAGCTGCCTTTGCGCACATAGGCGACGGAATGAGAGGTGTGCTGCTCGACAAAGGGTTTTGAGTCCGGCCCCGCCATGCAGCGGTAGTCGTACACCGTGATCGAGCCCCGCTGCCAAATCGTGGTTGCCGTCATACGGCGATTTTAGCCCTGCGGGCGCGGCGGAGCAACGGGAAGCAGCACGTCGAACAACGTCTTGCTGTTGGGGCTGATCGCGCCCTCGATCGACAGCAGCCGGCGCTTGGAGATGCTGCCGCCGTTGGCGGAAATCCGATCCGCATAACCGCCGGCCTCGAGCACGCGGTGGCAGGGTACGATGATCATGAAGGGATTTTTCGAGATCGCCTGCGCCACCGAATGTGAAGCGCCGGAAGCCCGCAGGCGCGATGCGACCTCGCCATAGGTCATGGTTTCGCCACGCGAAATGCTGCGGGTGAACTCATAAACGCGGACATTGAAGGCCGGAATACCGGTGGTATCGAGCCTGATCTCGGAGAGATCAGCCACCTTGCCGCGCAGCAGTGCCGCGATGCCATCAATGGCGCTCTGGATTTCCGCAGGTGGGCGCAGTTCGCGGGCGTCCGGGAAAAGCTGGAACAGGCGCCGCCGGGTTTCGATCTCGCGCGCCTCGGGTAGTTGCACGCCCAAAACGCCCAGATCGCTCCATGCGATGCCGCATCGGCCGATTGTCGTATCGAATACTGTGTACCCACGCCCTGACATTACACGCCGCCACCCCGGGCGGATCATAGCACCGCAAACGGAAGCCGCACCTGGAAAGTTTGGGTTGGGTTAAGGGGCGCGGGGAGCCAGGTCGTGGCCGCCGCCAAACCGCTTGGCGGCCCCGGCTGTCTCGGCTAAATCAGAGCAGGCTTCCGCGGGCGTAGTTCAATGGCAGAACGGCAGCTTCCCAAGCTGCATACGAGGGTTCGATTCCCTTCGCCCGCTCCATTTCTTAAAGGGCGGCTTGAGCTCCAGTACGATTGATAGCTGCGAATTTCCTCAAATCGAGAAGCGCTCGTGGTGAGTCTCGTCCCCCTTGATCTGCATTCCCGATCTGGCGGGGAACTGTTGGACCGCGTAGCGAACATTGCATCTGCCGAGCTTGTCGCGCTCGCGGGGCGCCTGAACCGCGTTTTCTCGATTGCGTCTCCGTTCGCGCCAGGGTTTTGCTGCGTCGGTGGTGAGATAGCGATCGACACCGTTCCGGCCGCGGCCGCAGCGCGCCTGAGCGTCACGGGAAATGGCGAGACGTTAGATGCAGCGCTTGTCTCGTGCCTGGGTGAGGCGGCCGAGTACCTTTCCCAATCCGAGCGGCCGGGCGACATCGCGGCTGCCGTTGCCGGTGGCGATCGCGCGAATTTTGTCGCAGACGGCTGGATGGCCGAGGCCATGTCACGCGCCGACCGGACGATCGACGGGATCAACGCGTTGGACCTCTCGACTGGAAAGTTCGCGCTGCTTCCGGCCGATCTCTGCCTCAGGCGGCCACCATCACGACGGGCGATCGAACCGGTCGTCGCACTGTCTTCAGGCGCAGCCGCGGGACCGAGCTTCGAGACAGCCGCGCTTCGTGCAATTCTGGAACTCTGCGAACGCGATGCAGCCGCCATGTGGTGGCTGGGCGGTTGCCGCCCGAAGCGTTTCGCGCTGGAGCATCCGGCTACCAAGGCCGGGGCCGAACTGATCGAGCGGTTGCGCCAGGGACAGACCGCACGGCGAACCGCGCTGCTCGACATCACGACGGATATCGGCGTGCCGGTTGTCGCGGCGGTGTCGGTGGGGCATGACGGTCGAGGAATGGCCTGCGGCATGTCGTCAAGACTCATCGCGAGCGACGCGGCGAGGGCCGCGGTCCTCGAAATGTGCCAGATGGAAATGGCAGCCCCGGTCGCGGAGGCCAAGCGCGCCGAGGGTAGCGATGCGGTGCTCAACGAGGCGGATCGCGGCCATCTCCGTCGTGCGCAATTCGCGGCGGCGGACTGCGAGCTTCTTCATCCGCGGGACATGTCGGAACACGGGGCGAGCGGGCCGGCCGCGGCGCTGGGAATCACGGGGCTGACGGGCCATCTGCGCGACCGCGGCATTCGGCTGTTTCTGGTCGATCACACCCGACAAGACATCGGAGTTGCCGTCGCAAGGGCCGTTTCGCCTGACCTGCAACCCTTTTCGGCAGCTGTTTCGACGAAGCGGTTTGCCCAGGCGTGCCGCGACAATGACGGCTCGAATATCGCGGAGCGCGAGACGCCATTGCTCTAATGAGGGGAGAAGATATAGCTGGACGCCTATTGGTTGCATTTCGTAGGTTTACGCAAGGCAGGTTTGACCATGGGGCGCGCAATTGGGTGGAGCGTCGGACGTCGCACGAGGCGGCATTCATGAAGCGCCGGCGAGCGGAAAACTGATCCTCCGGCTGCTCGGAGATTTCGCAGCCGAAATCGATGGGCGCGAGATTTCGCTTGCGACGCGCAAGGCCAAAGCCCTGACGGCCTATCTCGCTCTTTCCGATAACCCGCAGGACACGCGCGAGCGTCTTGTCGGCCTGTTATGGAGCGAGAGTGACGAAGAGCGCGCGCGGGCTTCGTTGCGGCAGGCCGTGCATGATATCAAGCTGGCCTTCGACAGCGCGGGGTTCGCCGGGTTCCGGGTCGATAAGCAAACTTTGTCGCTCGTCCGCGAACGGATCGTTTGCGATGTTGACGAGGTACTCGCGGCCGCCGCGCAAGGCGTGGTGCATTCACGGCTACTCGATACCCAGCGCATTGCCGACGCTCTGCTTTCCGGTCTCGACAACGTCGATCCGGCCTTCCAGGTCTGGTTGCTGGCCAAGCGCCAACGGCTTCACGACCGGATGACACTGGCGCTCGAACGCTTGCTGCCGGCCGAGGGAGACTCGCCCGAGGCAAGTGCCGCCGCTTTGGCCCTGCTAAATCTCGATCCAACGCACGAGGTTGCGTGCCGGCATCTCATTCGGACGCGCGCAGCGCGGGGCGACATTGGCGCAGCCTTGAAGATCTACAAGTCTCTCTGGGATCTGCTCGAGGAGGACTACGACATCGAGCCGTCCAGGGAAACACAGGCCTTGATCGTCGGCATCAAGCAGATGCCGGGCTTAAGCGAACACCCGCAAGCCTCGGCCATTGCGCCGGCCTTGCACAGTGCGTCACGAGAAGTGTCTCCCCCGAAGCGGCTGTTCATATCTGTCTGCACATTCGACGCGAGCGGCGTGCCCGACGACAGGCGCCACGTCGTCAATGGATTTCGCCACGAATTCGTTGCCTGTCTTGCGCGTTTCCGCGAATGGTCGGTACGAACGTTGCCGCCAATCTGGGAACCGGAGCCGAGAACCTGGTCTTCGCCGCCGGAGTATATTGTCGAAGGCAGCACCTATGAGTCGAAAGGCACGGTTCGGCTCGTTATCACGCTGCGCGATGCGGCGACTTCGGTATGTATCTGGAGCGAGCGCTATTCCATCACGATAGCCGCATGGTTCGAGACGCAGGAGCGGATCGTCCGCCAGATCGCGATGTCCTTGAACATCCATGTCTCCGCCGAACGGCTGCGCCGTCTCGCGACCGGCACCGAGGTGACCCTGGAAATCCATGATCGATGGTTGCGCGCCCAGTCCCTGCTGTTGCAAATGGCCTCAAAGGACTGGCCGGCGGCCGCCGCGCTGGTCGAGAGCTTACTGGCCGATGCGCCTGATTTCTCTCCCGCATTGAGCGGCCTCGTTCAGTATCGCAACATCGCGCACATCGCGCTTCCCGGCCAGTTCCGGGATACCGCCAAGCATCTGGAAACACTGCCAATAGCACAACGTGCGGTTCAGCTCGACCCGCTCGATTCGCGTGCGCTTCTCAGTCTTGCCTGGACCTACCAACTGCTCGGCCGCGTGGATGAATCGAGCCTGCACGCCGGACTCGCAGTCGATCTCAACGATAACGATCCCTGGACCTTGATGGCGTCAGGCCAGATCTTTGCGTATTGCGGCGCGTATGAGCGCGCAACGGCGTTGGCCGCCGCATCGCTCCGGATGATGTCGATGCCGAAGCCGCCACAGGTGGCCTATTCCGGCGCAATCAAGTTTCTGTGCTCTGACTATGGGGGATGTATCGATACGTCCCGTGAGGATCTCGGAATGTCTCCAGCCTTCATGATATGGGGCTGCGCCGCCAAGGCCCATCTCGGCCGGCTCAATGAGGCGAAATCGGAATTCGAGAGGGCGCTGGAGAGGATTGCTGCCGACTGGCATGGCCAGCAGGCGCCGACGCGCGAAAGCATGGCGCGCTGGCTGCTGCACGCCTTTCCAATCGCGATCAGGGAGGACTGGGAGCGCCTGGCCGCGGGTCTTGCCGCGGCCGGCGCTCCTGTGGAGGATATCGAGTTCGGCGTCTGGTGAAGCGGGCGAGAGCCCACCTCAGCCGCAGGTGTTGATCGTGTACTCCCCGACGCGCTCGGCGTGGAGCACCGCCTTCTGACTCGGAAGGCCTGTTTGCGCGGGCAATGGCTTCGTCCCGTGGATGCGCTCGTAAAAGCCGGGCAAGGGGTAAGTAGCAAAGACGTTCAGCAGGCGGGCCTCTGACTCCTTGATCTTGTCGCTTGGCGGCAGACGCACGACTGCGGTGTCGGGGGGGACGACGATGATCTGGAGGCCCATCGCCTCCTTGCCGGTAACATCCGGGTTGTTGACGCCGTCATCGAAGAAAAGCTGAACTCCGGCGGCTTGGCATTGGGCGACAAATTCGGGGAAAGATGTCGGCTTGGGAAACTCGGGAGGATTCTCGACCGTCGTGGGAAAGGGAATAGTGTCGGAGATCTGGTGTCGGACGTAGTTCATACCGGTGGCCCAAGTTTTTACCAGCTTCCCCCATGTCTCATGATTATGGGGAATATCTCTGACGTTGATCCGCGGGTAGGTCATGGCTTGTCTCCTTTGCTGATATTAATTCGTCATGCGTGGGGATTTGGGTTGCACCGCGGCTCATTTTCCGTCGAGAAACCGCCGAACGGAATTGATGGTGATTTTCCCGTGTTGATCTTCGACGCCCGAAAGAAACGCGAAGATGTTCTTGTCAGGGTCTTCACTGGCGTCGAGCGTTGTCGATGAGAGGTAGGCAAGCTCGCTTTGCAACCCATCGACACGATCGTCCGCGGACAATCGGTCATGCTCCAATACACCGTAGATTACGTCGGCCACGACGATTGAACCGAGGATACCCAAACGCTCTCCGTCGTTGCCGGAATCGAGTCCCGCCTCGAAGCGCACGAAGAATGGGATGGGGGGGTCGTTCGCTAGTTCCAGGACTTCAGTGCCTGAAAGTTTGTGGTCTGGGCCGAAGGTCGCTTGCGATTGCTCGGTTAGCCACTCGCCAATACGCTTGGCCCATGGCCGTGATCCCGCGTCGTGTTTCCCGCTGAGGAATTCCGACTTTTCCAACAAATCTCCGTGGCTAACCATGAGCCGATCGACCAGATGGCCTACCGACCACGGTTGAACCGCAATAGAACTCATCAAATCGCGGACGATCAAATTTCCTTCACCCTGGACCTCTTCGGCGATACCGACCTGGGACCATGGTCCGATGCGGGTACTGACGTTGCCAACCGCAGGATCGTCGCTGAGAAAATGCTCCCAATTGACAAGCCATATGGATTCCAATGGAACGTCGGTGGGCGACGTTTCGGAAGTGCGATCCAATATCTGTTGGATGTTAAAGGCCATCGGCGCGGCGCCGTTAAAGCGATAGGCTGCTCGTATCATTGAATGGGCGAAGCGGAAAAATCCGGTGGTAAATTCAAGAGGAGCCAGCCATTCGCCGTTTATGAGAGACGGGAAGGGCTGCTTGCGCGGCGGATTCTCATAAGCTTCCCAGACGTCATTGTGCAAAATGCGCGGCAGCAAGTCGCGGCGGATGAGATTTCGGTAGATCAGAATGCAGGCCGATTGCGCGGCCAGGAATAACCGCTGTGCATCAGCAAACGCATTGCCTGTCGAATGCAGAATTCCACCCCGCTCCAACTCGTCCACGATACGGTTGTGGAGCTCGTGGAAAAGCACCAGCATTTGCGAGATGATCACGTGAGAGTCATTGCGAGGGTCGGCGATCAGAGCCTCAGTGTAGCTGCTTTGCTGCTTAAGCTCGGAGATCGTGCTCGTCGTGCCGCGCGCGATGTCTTTTCTCGGACCTTGATGTTCCTGATCCGTATTATCGATCCTCGACTTACCCAGTCGAAGCTTGCTGCGGAATGCGACCTGATTTGCCTGATACGCATGCGGGCATTCGGTTGGGCCCCCACCATATACTGTCTCAAGGCGCAGGGGAGCCTCGCGAACGTTGCTGAGCCCTGACGTTCGCCCCTCGCCGAGCGAAGTCGAGATCGAACTATGCACCAGGTCATGTGCAACAAGTTGTAGAAAATAGGTGTAACCGCTGGGCAAATTGCGATTTGGCGCCGCTTTGCGTGGATCGGGATTCCATCTGATCAGGTGTCCCAGTGTCGCCATCAACTTCTCGGCCCGTTGCCATTGATGGGGATCGAATGGATCAAATCGGATGCCATCGAGGGTGAAACGCTGCGCATCCGAAGGGCTTGAGATGAAGTGGCAGAAGCCGGATGGGTCTTCTAAATAAGACCTTGAAAGCGGTTGATGATTTGAGGACATGCGAGAATTGCGGACCGCGGCCGGCGCCACGTTCAACGGCAGGCGCAACAGCCTCGCGGAAGAAATTGCCCCATGTGATCCCACAGCTCACCCCCATGTGCTTGCGCGATTGTAACGACACCCGCCGTTAACCCAGCGTTAAATGAAATTCCCGCGGCCCTCAAAGCCGCCTCACGCTGCCCTCACGCACTCTGCCCATACTCCGTGTCGCACGATGTTGCCGCAACGGGGAGAGCGAGTAGTGCGGTATTTTCAGCACCAAACAATTTGGCGTCAGGGCTCTGCCTGCTTCCCGTTTGCTGGGGGCGGCGGCGGCATCGTGTACTCTCTCGCAGGCGTGGACGCTTTCTCTCGCGGTGGGTCCGCATCGCTCCAGTTGCGCGCGCGACACGGGCCGCGTCCGCGCATGGATTTGGGCCGGATCGCAAAACTGCCCGCCAAAGGACCGTCGCGGAAGGCGGCCAACCCCGATCAATCTCTTAATCTCAGCCGATCAGCCCGGGACGACGTAATGGCCGACTTCTCGATCCGCATGAATAACAGACTCCAGTTCTCGACCTGCGAAGCCCCGCATATTCCGACGAGCAAGCCGCATGAGGAGATCCTCGTTGTCGAACTGCGCGGCGATCTTCTCACCATTACCGAGTGCCGCGTGGATGGCGGCCTCGGAAGCCGCATCTACGCGCGACGCACGATCGACCTGCCGGAGGTTTCCGTCTTCACGATCCTCCCTGAACTGCCGTCCCACGTTCGGGACGGCTCTTTTTTTTCCGCTCTCGGCACCGTCGTGATTCTCGCGGCGCTTCGCGGCGAGCAGCGCCGGTTGCGCGCGGTCGGAACCGACAAGAATAGCGGCCAGTGTCACGGGTGGATCTTTGACGCGATCGAGGAGGGAGGCCCGGTTCAAATCGTTCGTGAGTATCCGGGAGAACGTCCACACCGCTGATCCGCGGCGCGGCGCAAGGGCCAAGAAAGAGTGGCGGCGTTTCGGATCGAATCCAGATAGCCGCCCGCGAGGTGCCGACAACCCATTCACACAACAGGAGATCTGTCATGCTTGCCAACTATGTCGAAATACCTGGAAGTCATCGCGAGCCACCGAAAAGTCTTCCGGCGATTGCCGCGGCTCACACTGCAACGCACGGGGAGCCGATTGAAATCAGCGTCTACCTGAAAGATCGCAGCGCCGACGATCTGCTGAAGCAGGGACCCATTTCCGGGGCGGAAGCGGAGGCCGCGGCAAAGAAAGCGCCGGCCCACGACATCGGCAGCCAGCGCGCCGTCGAATACGCCGATGATTTCGCAAAGATCGCGGACTTTGCAAATGAAACGGGACTGGCAATCGTCAAGCAGGATCCCGCTCGCCGGCTTGTCAAACTCTCCGGTCCGATCGACAAGATCGAAGCCGCTTTCAGGACCAAGCTGCAATACTACAATGACGGCCAGCAGGGGTTTCGCGCGCGGTCTGGCAGCCTCTCCGCGCCGGCCGATGTGGTCGATCGAGTGGAGGCCGTCCTGGGCCTCGACACGCGACCGATCGCTAAATCGAAGCTTACGCATCCTTTCAACCCGCACGCCACCGTAGGACATCTGCCCAACGAGGTTGCCAAGCTGTACGGATTTCCGAAAACCGCCGGCATGGGAGCCGGCCAGTGCATCGCCATTATCGAGCTGGGCGGTGGGTTCCGAGACGCCGATAATCAAAAGGCGTTCAAGGCCATGAACCTGAAGACGCCCAAAGTCACGGCCATCTCGGTGTCGGGCGGGCAAAACCAGCCCGGCAAAGATCCCAACGCCGACGGTGAAGTCGCGCTGGACATTCAGGTCGCCGGCGGCGCGGCTCCAGGCGCCAGCATTGCGGTATACTTTGCCCCCAATACGGTCCAGGGCTTTGTCGATGCCATCACAAGGGCGGTTCACGATCAGCAAAATCGTCCGTCGATCATCTCGATAAGCTGGGGATCGGCCGAACTGAATTGGAGCGGCCAGGGCCTCGCGGCGATGAACACCGCGTTCAAGGACGCCGCGCAGCTGAATGTGACCGTCCTCGCAGCGTCGGGGGACAATCTGGCGACTGACGGCGTCAGCGACGGCCGCGCGCATACCGATTTTCCGGCCTCGAGCCCGTTTGTCATCGGTTGCGGCGGCACCGTGATCGACACAAACGGCGGCACCATCAAGAGCGAGAAGGTCTGGAATCGCGGCGGCTCCGGAACCGGCGGCGGCATCAGCGACAAATTCCCGCTGCCGGCCTATCAGGCCAACGCGAAAATCCCGAAGTCGGTCAACGACAATAAAGTCAGGAGAGGCGTGCCGGATATCGCTGGCGACGCCGATCCCGTCAGCGGCTTCTCCGTCGTCGTCGGCGGCATGGGCGGAACGATCGGCGGGACCAGCGCGGTCGCGCCGCTGTTCGCGGGATATTTCGCGCTGGTCAACGAAGCATGCAGCAAGCCGGCTGGATTTGCCCTTCCGCTTCTGTATGGCAGTCCGGCGGCGTTCCGCCAGATTGTCAGCGGCGATAACAAGGACGGCAGCATCGGTTACAAAGCCGGCGCCGGCTGGAATGCTTGCACCGGCCTTGGCGTGCCTGACGGCGCAAAGCTGCTTGCTGTCTTCAAGCAGGCGGCGGGCGGTGCCGGCCCGGCAGTCTCTTGAGATAGGCCCGCCGTTGCGCATCGGCGCAACGGCGTTGCCGGTTTGCGATCCCGGGGGCGGCTCCGCGCGGTTGAAGGACGACGGAGCGTTCCCGGAATCGGAAAGGCAAGTCGGCGCCTAAAGGCGAATTGGGCCAACTCTAGGACGCCGGCACGCAACCTCATGGAGGCAGAAGTGAACGATACGTCGATCTCCGCGGCCGGGTATGGCGATAATGTGATTTCGGCGGACAAGCTGGAACTGACCGACGCCGAATTGCAGCGGGCCAGCGCGCAGGAGCAGTTGGCGGACGATCCGGCCCCGGAGGCCGACACGCTGATGCAGCAAATCTCGAGGTTTGTTGCAAAGCTCAGTGCCGCAACGCCGCTGAAGGCGAAGTGGCCGGACCAGGATGCGCATGCGCCGGACTATCGTCATTTGAGCGCCAGCACGATCGGCGCGGCGACGACTTTCACACTGACGCCCGACGTCATCGAACTGCTGATCCGCGCCAACCGGTTCGACCCCCACGGCAAGGATGACATGATCGCGCTGGCCTTTCGCGGGCTGGCGCTGGGCAAGGCCGCGGAAGTCGGCACCAAGCACGAAGTGGAGAACGCCACATCGATCGAGCTGACCGACGTGCGGCCCAATCACAGCGACTATCGCTGCCTGTTGGGCTTCTACAAGCGCGACGCGGATCCGGCGAAGCGCCGCCTGACCCTGTTCTCCGGCTCGACGGTCCCGAATCCGCATTACATGCGCGGCTATTACAACAAAGTGAACTTCGGCACGCCGTTCAGCACCGCATGCAACATGGTGCCGACCGGCGGCTACGTGTTCCGGGTGGCGTCACACAAGGCCGGGACCATCAAGCCCGCGCTGCGCATGACCGATTCCGACGATATGACACAGGACGCGACATGCACGGTACTGCGCACCACCAACGACCTGATCTTCGGTATGGACGACACCTGGGACACCAGCACGCCTTTTGACAACGTGCACTGCACCTATGTCACGAGCATGAAAGCCGAGTGGGAAGCGTCGTTTTCGTCGGCCGGCTGCTTGACGGTTCGTGGCAAGCAGGTGGCGAGCGACCAGTGGGCCAAGTTTCAAGCCGTGCTGAACCAGCTCGGACAGGGCAAGCGCTGCGATCTCATTCTGCTGGCCGGCCGCGACGCCGGCATTGCCGCTTCAATGCTCATAAGCGGTCAGTCAAACGATGACGCAGCCCTGCGGCGCGAACTCGTCCGGTTGCGTCCGGGCTCGCAGGGGCCGGAGGTCTCTCGGCTGCGCGAGAAGCTCGGACTCTCCGCCGGAACCTATTTCGGGCCGGCCACGAAAAAGAAACTCACCGAGCGGCAGACGCAGCAAGGCCAGCCCGCGGACGGCATCTTCACGCCTGAACTCGACACCTTGTTGGGTTGGCATGTGTTCTGAACGCCGCGGCTCGATTTGTGGCCGTCAACCGGGCTCGAACTAGCCCTTACTCACTGCCGCCCACGCTTCATTATATCATGCCGCCTGTTTTCGACTGCTTACGGCGTGGAGCGGCATGTTTGCTCTCTCGGCGAAGCGGCATATCATGTTGACTATTGCCAAATCACACTGCGCTCTCGAAGAGGAAATACACGTTGACCGACACGGCCATATCCCCGGATGAACGTCGCGGCGGCCTGCTCAAGATCGCCGCCGGCGGCGTGCTGACCGGCCTTTTAACGCCATCGCTTCCTTCGCTGATCGATAGGCTCGTCGGGGCTCCCGGCGATCTGCGGATTGCGCTGGTGGCGGCGCCGTTTGCCGTCCTCGTTCTCATTTTGGTGCGGAGGCTGTCGCCGAATCCATGGTGGGCGGCATTGGCTGCAGCCATCATCACCATGATTGCATTTGTGTGCGCCGTGAATGCCGCGGTCTGGACTGACGGGCAGGTCGGGGACGCCGCCAAGGCACTCCGGAATATCTGCGCCGGTCTCGCCGGAGGTTTTGTCGGCGCCGGCGTGATGGCGCTCGGGATATCCCTGTTGCCGGCGGGTCCGCGCGATGTTGTTGCATGGCTGCCGATGCTGGTCATCGGTACCATCGCCGGCGCGCTGCTGGCGCTGGACAATGCGCTCGACCTCGATCTGATCTCGTTCCTCTACCCGGTGTGGCAGGCCGGCGTCGCCGTGAGCCTTGCGATGGCATTGCGGCGGATCACGGCGAGACGGTAAGCACAGCCTTCATGTTGGGATGAAAGCGGCAGTAATACTCGATGCTGCCTGCCTTCTTCAAAACCAGCGTGACGGTTTTCTTCGGCGGCATCGCCACGTCGAAGTCGCCGTTTCGCGCGGTCGCGGTATGGGCGAAGATGTCCTTGTTGATCAGCTCAACGGTGTCGCCGACTTTGGCCGAAGCCTCCGCCGGCGACACCAACAGATTTTCCATCGTGATTTGTAAAGTTGCCGCATGCGCCGAGACCGATATCCCGAACATCAACGCTGCAACGATCGGGAAAGACCATCTCGGCAACATGTAAAACTCCTTACTTCAGTTCGGCGGCGACATGCTCGGCGTGCTGCTGATGGCCCTGGAAAATCTTCAGGCCGGTCTGCAGCAGGCTCTTCAGCTCCGCATTGCTGGCGGACGGAATCAGCAGCGTCTCCAGGGCGCCGTTGACCGCCTTGTGGTAGACGACTTCGTTGGCGACATAGGCCTTGTCGTATTCAGCGCCCTTCAACTTGCCGAGCTCAGCGAGCTTGTCGGCGGCGTTCTTCGACAGGGTCTTGCTAGTATCGTTGTCTTCCGGCGTGACCTTGAGCTTCTTGACAAGGTCCAGCGCCTGCTTGTTGACAGCTTCATGGTCCCGCACCATGTCGTCGGCGAACGCCTTAATCTCCTTGTTGCTGGCCTTGCTTTGCGCTTGTTTGGCGGCCGCGATGTCAATGACGCCTGCGGTGTAGGCGATATGCGCGATCTGCGGATCGGTGGGCTTCGGCGCGCTTTGCGCAAATGCAGCACCGCTCAACAGGCTAACCGCGGCGATCGCCGCGCTCAATCGAACGAACATGGTTTAACACTCCTGTGGCGCCGGGGCGTAAGGCCGCCGGGCATTGTGGATCACAGGGGTTGGATGGCGCGCGGACGGAAACGTTCCCGAAAATTATGCCGCCATAGCGTTTTTCGAGCGAAGTGGATACCGGTTCGCATAAAGAAAACGCGTCAAAAAATTAGAGTCCGAGCCTTTTAAGAACCGCGTCGGTCAGACGTTCGCAGCGCTTGCCCGCGAACGGAAACGCTTCCATCACCACGGGGCCGATTTTCCTTTCGACATTGTCGCGCAACATGGCGCGGGCGCGGTGCAATCTCGTCTTCACCGTCTCCGGCTTCAATGCGAGGAGCTCGGCGGTCTCCTCGACATTCATTCCCTCGATCACGCGGGTGATGAAGACGATGCGAAAGGCTTCGGGCAGTTCGTCGATGGCGTGTTCGACGACGTGCTGGATTTGACGTTGTGCCATGGTCTTTTCCGGGTCCTCGGATGCAGCAGAATGAGGAAACTGGATGATCTGGGCCTCCAGCGCGCCCGGCGGCAACGTGCTCAATTCAACGCTGGGCCGCTGGCGGCGCAAGCGGCCCAGCGCCTCATTCATGGCGATGCGCGCAAGCCAGGTCGCGAGACTGGAGTCGCCGCGAAAGCTCTCCAGATGGGTGAAGGCGCGGACATAGGTTTCCTGCACCACATCCTCGGCCTCGCTGTCGTTACGCAGAATGCCGCGGGCGATCCGGTAGAGCCTGCGGTTGTTCGACTGCATGATCGCGCGAATCGCCGTCTCATCGCGGTCGCGGGCGCGCCGAACCAGTTCAGCATCGCCGGCGGGAGCAAGTTGTGGTGCCTGTGCGTGGCGCATGATGGGTCTGCCCGGGTGCGAGAACACTGTACCGCTGATGGTTGGATGCGGCACAAGCAAATAGGTTCCCGGCAGGCGTTACCGCGACGCAATCACCATGATCTCGACGCCATATCGGGGCGCGGCAAGTTTGGCCTCGACGGTGGCGCGAGCCGGGGTATTGCCGGGCGAAACCCAGCCGTCCCATACCGCGTTCATCTCTGCGAACGTGCCCATGTCGGGAAGATAGATTGTCGCCGTCAGCAGCTTCGACTTGTCGCTTCCCGCTTTCGCGAGATGGCTATCGATGATCGAGAGCACCTCTTGCGTCTGCTCCGTCACGCTCTTGCCTGCCGCCGCGTTGGCCACGACGCCGGCAAGATAAATGGTGTCGCCATGGACCACGACCTGGCTCATGCGTGGCCCGGTTTCGAAACGCTGGATGGTCATACTGTTCTCCGAATTTGCGGAGCCGAACCTTAACGCGCGGCAGTGCGATCCACCACCACAATTCCCGCGCGCCGCTTCACGCCACCGCCTTCGCCGCCGCGCGCCCTGCATTCCTCCCGGAAAACAGGCAGCCGCCGAGAAACGTGCCTTCCAGCGAACGATAGCCGTGCATGCCGCCGCCGCCAAAACCTGCGGCTTCACCGGCGGCATAGAGCCCCGGCATGATCTCGCCGTCGCTGCCGAACACCCGCGAATCCAGGTCGGTCTCGAAGCCGCCCAGCGTCTTGCGGGTCAGGATGTTGAGTTTTACGGCGATCAGCGGCCCATGCGCCGGATCGAGGATCCGGTGCGGCTTCGCGGTGCGGATCAAGCGGTCGCCGATATATTTGCGCGCGTTGTGGATGCTCATCACCTGGGTGTCCTTGACATAAGGATTGGCGATTTCGCGGTCGCGCGCCTCGATCTGGACTTTCAGGTGCTCCAGCTTGAGCAAGTTGTCGCCACTGAGCGCATTCATGCTCGCAACGAGATCACCGAGGTTGTCGCGCACGATGAAATCGGCGCCTTTGCTCTTGAAGGCTTCGACCGGCGCCGGCGCGCCCTTGTTGGTGGCCCGGCGCGCGGTCATCAGCCAGCTCTTGCTGGTAAGGTCGGGATTCTGCTCCGAGCCCGACAGCGCGAATTCCTTCTTGATGATGCTTTGGGTCAGCACGAACCACGAATAGTCGTAGCCGGTAACCATGATGTATTGCAGCTGCCCGAGCGTGTCGGAGCCCGGAAACAGCGGCGACGGCAGCCGCGAACCGGTGGCGTCGAACCACATCGACGAAGGACCGGGAAGAATGCGGATGCCGTGTTTGGGCCAGATCGGATTCCAGTTCCTGATGCCCTCGACATAGTGCCACATGCGGTCGCGGTTGATCAGCCGCGCGCCCGCGGCTTCGGTGATGCCGATCATGCGGCCGTCGACATGCGCAGGCACGCCGGCGATCATATTCTTCGGCGCATCGCCAAGCCGCTTCGGCCAGTTCTGCCGGACCAGGTCGTGATTGCCGCCGATGCCGCCGGAGGCGACGATCACCGCCTGCGCGCGAAGCTCGAAGTTGCCGGTGACCACGCGCGAACTGCTTTCGCCGCGCGCCACGCTGGACGGCTCGAGGATCGCGCCGCTGACGCCGTCGATGGCGCCGCCGGTTGAGGTCAGCGCATCGACGCGATGACGAAACCGGAAGCTAAGCAGGCCGCTCGCCTGCGCCTCCCGGGCGCGCCGCTCGAATGGTTCGACAATGCCGGGACCGGTGCCCCAGCTGACGTGAAACCGCGGCACCGAATTGCCGTGGCTCATGGCGTCGTAGCCGCCGCGCTCGGCCCAGCCGACCACCGGAAAGATGCGGTGGCCCATCGCGCGCAGCCAGCCACGCTTTTCGCCCGCGGCAAACGCCACATAGGCCTCGGCCCAGCGCCTCGGCCAATGATCGTCGTCGCGGTCGAAACCGGCCGACCCCATCCAGTCCTGCAGGGCCAGATCGTGGCTGTCCTTGATGCCCAGCCGGCGCTGCTCCGGCGAATCGACCAGAAACAGCCCGCCGAACGACCAGAACGCCTGGCCGCCAAGGCTCTGCTCGCCCTCCTGATCGACCACAATGACGCGTTTGCCGGCGTCGGCAATTTCCGTCGCCGCGACCAGGCCCGCAAGCCCGCCGCCGACGACGATGACGTCAGCCTCATCGGCCATCGCAATGTCCCCCTGCCTCTAAAGGGATTGAAGCCCGCCCTCTCGACCACGGTCAACGGCAAATACCATCGTGCGGGTGCGCGCAATGGCGCAGCCGCGCCGGCTGTTCCAGTTCGGGACCGGCAGCGCTAAGGGTGCATCCCGCCTGCAACACTTGATTTGAATTTGATTTGAACCGCCGCCGCCATCTGGACAAAACACCGATCTCGCAACACGCTGCGTAAGTCTTGCATCACCAAGACCGTCAGATTCGGGATCGCTAAGGTACTGGGGCTGGTCATGAAGTTCGTTACGGGGTTGCTCGCGGCAGTCTTGTTGTTCGCGGGCGTCGGGGCAAGCCATGCCGTGGTTCGGATCGCGGACGACCGCGGCGGCCGGATCGGCACTTACGTCGATAAATATCAGGACCTGCGTACCTCAGGCGAGTCGGTGATCATCGACGGCCTTTGCGCCTCGGCCTGTACCATCATCCTCGGCGCGGTTCCGCATGACAAGATTTGCGTGACGTCTCACGCCAATCTCGGCTTTCACGCCGCCTGGGACTTCGGCGCCAATGGCCGCGCGGTGACCAATCCGGAAGCAACGCAGATGCTGTACTCCATGTATCCGTCGCAGGTGCGGCGCTGGATCGCACGGCGCGGCGGGCTGACCCCGCATATGATTTTCCTGCGCGGCAGGCAGCTGATGGGCATGTACAAGCCTTGCTACCTGGACGCCCAGGCTTCGGCTACGCGCTGAGATCACGCGTTCCCTCAGCATGACGTGATCGAAGCCGCGCCGGCAACGCTTGCCCGGCCGCCCGGCTGGCTCTATCTGAAATAGATGCAGCCGACGGTGCACCCGGTATCCATTGACGAAAGTGCTATCCCGGCGCGGCGTCCGCTCGGCGGCGTGGCGTTCGGGATACTTGTCGGCGGCGTCGTTCTTGCCGCAGCCACCCTGCTCGGCGCCGCGGTGTTGTGGATCCACTATGGAACCGCCGTGTTTTTCGAAATGATTGCATCCGGCATCGCCGCCTGCTTCTGATCTAATCCAAAGGAAATCCATGATGGATCGGACCGCCCGGCCGCTGATCGTCATCGCAGCGTTTGCCTCCAGCCTGGTGGTCGGGCTGGTGTTCGTGTTGTGGCTGCTTGGCGGACTGCGCGGCGTGACCGCGCCGGCGTCGATCGGCGGGCCGTTTCAACTGACCGATCAGGCCGGGCAGACCGTCACCGAAAAAAATCTTCAGGGCCGTCCGTCCTTGATCTTCTTCGGTTTCACGCACTGCCCGGACGTGTGCCCGACCTCCCTGTTTGAAATCTCCGAAGTGTTGCGCGCGATGGGCAAGGACGCCGACAGGGTCAACGCCTATTTTGTTTCAGTCGATCCGGAGCGCGATACGGCGGCTGCGATGAAGGATTATCTGTCGAGTTTCGATCCGCATCTGAAGGGCCTGACCGGCGACCCGGATGCAGTGGCGAAAGTCATTTCCGGCTTTAGGGTCTATGCCAAGAAGGTCCCGTTAAAGGACGGCGACTACACCATGGATCATACCGCGCTGGTCTATCTGATGGACCGCGACGGAAAGTTCGTGGCGCCGTTCAATCTCAAGCGCACACCCGAGGAAGCCGCGAAAGATATCAAGCGTTATCTTTGAAATCCACGCTGCCGCTTTATTGGATGCGTCGCCCGCGCGCGGGGTGTTGCGGTTGATGGCCGGTCTTGCGTGAGGCCGTGCTCGGTCTTCTCCCAGCGATAGGGATCGGCCCAAAACTGCCAAAGCGCACGCCATGCGGCGATCGACAGACAGCCCCAATAGAGCGGCGTCAGTGCCAGAACCCAGCCGCTGCGAAGATGGCCGCGCCGGGCAAGCCCCATCAAGCCAATGACGATGGTCGAGAGGTAACCTGCCGCGAGTGTCGCGACATGAAGCGGCATCAGCGGATCCGCGAAAATCGAACTTGATTCGCCGCGAAACAGACCCGCGATAAATGCCGCCACGGCAACGACCAGAATCGGATAGGCCAGCGCGGTCAGCACGTTGCCGCCGACGATGATATTGAGCGTCAGGAATCCGCGCGGTCCGGATTCGCGCCAGAGCCGGCGGGGTTCGCGCATATGCACGCTCCAGGTCTGCATCCAGCCCTTCATCCAGCGCGAACGCTGTCCCAGCCATGCCCTGAACCTGATCGGCGCTTCCTCTTTAGTCGTCGCATCGAAGGTGACCGATCGATATCCGAAACGCGCGAGGCGAAAGCCGAGATCGGCGTCCTCGGTCACGTTGTAAGCATCCCAGCCGCCGACCTCGCGAAGCACGTAGCCGCGGAAATGGTTCGACGACCCGCCCAGCGGCAATGGCATGCGCATCGTCGCCAGTCCCGGCAGAAAGACATCGAACTGGCCGGCATATTCGGCGGCGAACATCCGCGTCAGCCAACTCTCCCCGATGTTATGGATACAAAGACTGGCCTGCGCGCACGCGACATCGGTGTCGTTGCTGCGAAAAGCATCGAGCGCCGCGCGAAGCTGGCCGGGATCGGGGCGATCCTCCGCGTCGAATACCGCTATGAAAGCGCCGCGTGAAAAAGGCAGTGCGCAATTGAGCGCTTTCGGTTTGGTCTTGGGGCCGGTGGCCGGTGCGATCAGAACCTGCACATGCGGCATCGGACCCAGCCGCGCGATCGCGGCGCGGGTCGCGAGATCGTTCGGTTCAAGTGCCAGGATGACCTGGAGTTTTTCGCGCGGGTAATCGAGTGCGTTGATCGCCTGCATCAGCGGCGCGACCGATTTCGCCTCGCGGTAAAGCGCTGCGATGACGGTATAGACCGGCAATTGATGATCCGGCATGCGCCGTAATTTTTTCACATGCGGCCGGGGTGCAAAACTCCCGGCAAGTCGCAGCCCGATGAACGCCAGAAACCACAGCGCCAGTGCGCTGCTCCACGCATCCAAGGCGAAGATCGGCGGCAACAACATCAGCGCCGCGATCCCGCACGGCCCCTTGATGCATCGCAGATACCGGCGCCATCGCAAACGCTCGATCGCGGCAGGCGCCGCCGACATCTGGGGAAAGCGTTCGCGCAGGCCATCGGCGGCGGAGCGGCCCAACACGCCATCCGCCTTATGCAGCAGGAACTGATCCAGACGTGAAGATGGAGTGAGCCGGATTCGATCGGCCATATCGGGACGTTCATCGGCCAGCCGGCAGAGCGTGCGTGCTGCAAGGCGCCGTGGCGCCAGCGTCCAGATCAGGCGTCCGTGCTGCCGCAGCGGGATCAGGCCAAACTCCGCGGCTTGGGCGATCTGGTGATCGCGCAGCGGAGAATCGCGGCGGTCGATTCTCGAAAAATCTTCGATAGCTATGCCGGTGTGAAACGCCAGCCGCCGGAGATAAGCCTCTTCGTCGATCACGCCCCACTGGATCAGGACCCGGTCGGCGCCGATCCCCAGTTCTCTGGCCCGCGCCTCGGCGGCCCGAAGCAATTCCGTCGGCAGCACCCGCCGCAGGCAATCCAGCTCATCGGCCGGACCTTCATCGAGAACGTAGCGCTGATTGTCGTTGCTGGATCGCGGCAGGCCGAAACTGCCGCGCAGAAACGCAGAACCGTCAGCCCGCGTAAACTCGGCGTCTCTGCGCGGCCACGCAGCGCTCGCTTCACCATTCCGGACATGGTCCCAGAGGGCCATCCGACGTCCTCACTTAACGCAAACGCCACTCGCCTCTTGCGCCGGATGGTCTATAAGACCCTCCTTCCGAGGCATCCGGCAACGAGCACATCACACTCAGTGTCAGTTAACAATCTGAAATTGTTACACTTTTTACGCGCATCCGCTGCCGTGGCATTGCTAGCGGTAGTGGCGCCGGACGGAGGCGCGCGCGCGCAAGGCGCGCCCAAGCCTGCCGCGGAAGCTGCACCCCAGGCCGTGCCCGGGTTCTGGGATCCGCGGCGGCGTCCTGACCGGCCCGATCTCTCCCGCCTGACGGTGATCCGGTTTCTCACTGAAACCGATTATCCGCCGTTCAACTTCACCGGTCCCGACGGCAACCCGGCCGGATTCAACGTCGATCTGGCGCGCCTGCTCTGCGAGGAGATCAAGGTCACCTGCACGGTTCAGATGCGGCGCTTCGAGACGCTGCTCGATGCAATTTCCAGCAATCGGGGCGACGCCATCATCGCCTCGCTCGCGGTCACACCGGAGTTGCGCAAGCGCGTCGATTTTACCGATCCGTATTACCGGGCGCCGGCGCGGTTCGTGTCGCGGCGCGACGCCGTGATGCCGGAAGTGCGCCCGGAATATCTCGAGGGCAAGAAAGTCGGCGCCATCGCCGGCTCCTCGCACGAGGCCTATCTGAAGGCGATGTTCACCGACGCCGAGCTGCACTCCTATCCGAATGACGAGGCGCTGCGGCAGGCGCTGCGGCGCGGCGAGGTCGATTTCATCTTTGGCGACGCGATCTCGCTGGCGTTCTGGATCAACGGCACCGATTCGGGCGAGTGCTGCGCGTTCAGCGGCGGGCCTTTCGTCGAGAGCCGCTATTTCGGCGAAGGAATCGGCATCGCGGTGCGGAAAGGCAACGACCTGCTGCGCCAGTCGCTGAACTGGGCGCTGTTCAGGTTGTGGGAAAAAGGCCGCTATACCGATTTGTGGCTGCGCTATTTTTCCGTCAGTCCGTTCTGAACTCCACCGGCAACGGCAGATTTGCATTTCGGTGCTGAAACGCTAGTTTCCGCGCCCGGAGAACTCTTGATGTCCACGACTGAACTGCGTGCGCTCGCCGAACAATCCAATGCCTGGCCATTCGAGCAGGCAAAAGCGATTGTCGCGCGGCTGAAAAAGAAGCCGAAGGACGAGGTGCTGTTCGAGACCGGCTACGGACCGTCCGGATTGCCGCATATCGGCACCTTCGGCGAAGTTGCGCGCACCACCATGGTGCGCCACGCCTTTCGCGTGCTCACCGAGGACAAGATCAAGACAAGGCTGATCGCGTTTTCCGACGACATGGACGGGTTGCGCAAGGTCCCCGACAACGTTCCGAACAAGGAGATGCTCACCGCCTATCTCGGCATGCCGCTGACGCGCATTCCCGATCCATTCTCGAACGAGTTTCCGTCGTTCGGCGCCGCCAACAATGCGCGGCTGCGCGCCTTCCTTGATCGTTTTAAGTTCGACTACGAGTTCGCCAGTTCGACGGATTATTACAGCTCCGGCCGTTTCGACTCTGCGATGCAGCGCATGCTCGAGGTCTATGACAAGGTCATGGAGATCATCCTGCCGACGCTTGGACCCGAGCGGCGCGCGACCTATTCGCCGTTCCTGCCTATCAGTCCTGCCACCGGCAAGGTGCTCTACGTGCCGATGATCGAACGCAACGTGTCGAAGGGGACCGTGGTCTATATCGATCCCGACACCGGGGAGAAGACCGAGACCGCGGTTACGGGTGGCCGGGTGAAGTGCCAGTGGAAGGCGGACTGGGCGATGCGCTGGTTTGCGCTTGGCATCGACTATGAAATGGCGGGCAAGGATTTGATCGATTCGGTCAAGCTGTCGGGCAAGATCTGCACCGCACTCGGCGGCGCGCCGCCGGAAGGCTTCAATTACGAGCTGTTCCTCGATGAGCAGGGCCAGAAGATTTCCAAGTCGAAGGGCAACGGCCTCACCATCGACGAGTGGCTGCGCTATGCGTCGCCGGAATCGCTGTCGCTGTTCATGTATCGCGAGCCGAAGGCGGCGAAGCGGCTGCACTTCGACGTGATCCCGCGCAACGTCGACGACTACCAGCAATTCCTCGACGGCTTTCCGCGGCAGGATGCGAAGCAGCAGCTCGCCAATCCGGTCTGGCACATTCACGCCGGCCATCCGCCGGCCGCCGATATGCCGGTCACGTTCCAGCTGCTGCTGACGCTGGTGTCATCGTCGAACGCGGAGAATGCCGCGACGCTGTGGGGTTTTATCGGGCGCTATCGCCCCGGCGTGACGCCGCAGACGCATCCGAAGCTCGACGCCATGGTCGGCTACGCCATCAATTACTATCGCGACTTTGTGGCGCCGATGAAGAAGTTCCGCGAGCCGACGGAACCTGAACGCGTGGCGTTGCAGGATTTGCGCGATGCGCTGTCGCAACTGCCGGCGGGATCGTCGGCCGAAGACATCCAGAACGTCGTCTACGAAATCGGCCGCCGCGAGCCATTTCTCGACGCGGTAAAAAAGGGCAAGGACGGCCGGCCCGGCGTCTCACTGGACTGGTTCAACATGCTCTACCAAGTACTGCTCGGTCAGGAAAAAGGCCCGCGCTTCGGCTCGTTTGTCGCGGTCTACGGCCTGCCGAATGCGGTCGCGATGATCGACGGCGCGCTGGCGCGATCGGCCTAGAAGCCGTGAGACGCCGCTGGAATTTCAGCCAATTCCGTTTCAAAATACGTTACACTGTGCAGAGAGTTCGAGCCCGCCGCCGAGCAATGACGCGGGCGCAGCAGCAGGGAGCATGCCATGCAGTTCAGGGTTTCGCCGAAGACGCTTGGGAATTACAGCGCGGAGGAATGGCAGGCGCGGGTCGATCTCGCCGCGGCGCACCGGCTGGCCTTCAATCAGGGTTTCAGCGAGGGCATCTTCAATCACCTGACCTTTGTGGTGCCTGATAGCAGCGACCGCTACTACCAGATTCCATTCGGAATGCATTGGTCCGAGGTCACGGCTTCTTCCTTCATGGAAGTGGGCATCGATGACGGCAAGATCAAGCGTGGCGAGGGTGAGGTCGAGCGCTCGTGCTACTGCATCCACGCGCCGATCCATAAGGCGCTGCCGCAAGCCAAGGCGGTGTTTCACACCCACATGCCCTATGCGAGCGCGCTGACCCGTCTCGAAGACCCGCGTATCAAGGAGATCGGCCAGACCGAGGTCGGGATGTCGGGCGAGATAGCGTATGACGACGAATACACCGGCCCGGCGCTCGATCCGGCCGAAGGCGCGCGTCTCGCCAGGGTTATCGGCGACAAGACGGTGCTGTTCATGGCCAATCACGGCATCAGCACGGTCGGCGAGACCGTCGCCGACGCCTATGACCGGCTCTATTACATCGAGCGCGCCGCACAGGTTCAAATCTATGCGATGTGGACGGGACAACCGCTGAAGCAGCTTCCTGACGCGGTTGTCGAGAAGACCAAGCGCGATATCGGCGGGGCTAACCTCTACCAGGGCCCAACACCGGCGCAGCGGCATTTCGATGCACTCAAGCGCATGCTCGACCGCAAGGAGCCTGACTACGCTTCATAGGCGGGGCCGATCTCCGTTGTCGTCCCTGCGAAAGCAGGGACGACAGAACTTTACTGGCTCGCCCACACAATCCGCGCGATCCACTCCACGTCCGCCGCCGCAAGCGTGCGATCGACGTGGTTTGGATTGAGCGAACTCAACTCCAGCGTCTTGGCGGTGCGGCGCTTCAATTCCTTGACCATCACTTCGCCGTCGTTGGTTTTCACCACCACGCGATCGCCACGGTGGATCGGCGCGCCCGGCGACACCACGATGACGTCGCCGTCGCGATAGGCGGGTTTCATCGAATCGCCGGAGATTTTCAGCGCATAGGCGTGTTCGTCGTTCACCGACGGCAATCCGACTTCATCCCAGCCCCTGCCTGCGGGATAGCCGCCATCGGTGAAATATCCGCCGGAGCCCGCTTGTGCGAATCCCAGCAGCGGCACCGACTGCACGGTGCGTGGGCTGTCCTCGATCAATTGAACGAAGGTGTCGATGGGCACGCCGGTAGCCGCAAGCGCCTTGGCGACCGATTCGGTCGACGGCCATCGTTCGCGGCCCTCAGGGGTAATGCGCTTGGATTTGTTGAAGGTAGTGGGGTCGAGGCCCGACTTCTTCGCAAGGCCGGAGGGCGATAATCCGGAGCGCTCGGCGAGGCGATCCATCGCCCCCCAGATTTGGTCGTGAGTGAGCATTTCAGTTTGGCGTTTGGCCATGGGAATCAACCTTGGTTTAAGAACTAGGAATTATTGCCTTAATTGATCGGGTTGTGCAATCCACCTGTGGATAAATCCCGAGCTTGAAGTGCGGCAACCCCGCCGATACGGTCGGTTTCGGAGCCCGGAAATGCCGGGAAATCCCAAAAGATCCAACAACAAGCAGGAAATCCGGGCGGGTGCGCACGATTTATAAAATCTGTCCCGCCTCGGCCTGGCGCGAGGCCGAGCGGCAGGGGGTATTCCGGGGCAGCGCGGACGACCTGCGCGACGGATTTATCCATTTCTCGACCGCTCCGCAGGTGGCGGAAACCGCGAAAAAGCACTTTTTCGGCCAGACTGGGCTGTTCCTGATCGCGGTCGATGCCGATTCGCTGGGCGATGCGTTGCGCTGGGAGGCGTCGCGCAACGACGAGCTGTTTCCGCATCTTTACGGCGAACTCGACCTCGGCGCGGTCACCGCCATCCTCGACATGCGCGCGCGCTCCGACGGCTATCACGACATTCCGGAGCTGAAGCCGTGATTCGGGCCTTCGACGCCTTCTCGCTGCCGCTGCTGCGCTGGTTCGACCCGGAAGACGCGCATCGGCTTGCGATCCAGGGGCTGCGGCTGCTGCCGCCGATGCGGCCGCGGCCGGACGATCCCAAGCTCGCGATGCGCGCGTTCGGCCTGAATTTTCCCAACCCGGTCGGCATGGCCGCGGGCTTCGACAAGAGCGCCGAGGCGCCGGACGCACTGCTGCGGCTCGGTTTCGGTTTTGTCGAAATCGGATCGGTGACGCCGAAGCCGCAGGTTGGCAATCCGCGTCCGCGGTTGTTCCGGCTGGAACGCGACGAGGCCGTGGTCAACCGCATGGGTTTTAATAATGACGGCGCTGATATCGTGCTGCGGCGGCTGGCCAACCGCGCGCATTTGAGCGGCATCGTCGGCGTCAATGTCGGGGCCAACAAGGATTCGCCGGATCGCGTTGCCGATTATGTCCGGCTGATCGAGACTTTCGCGCCGGTGGCAAGCTATTTCACCGTCAACGTATCGTCGCCGAACACGCCGGGGTTGCGCAATCTGCAGCAGGCGGCGGCGCTCGACGACCTGCTGGCGAAGGTGATCGATGCGCGCGAGCGCGTGCGCCAGAACGCCGGCGATTCCCCGGTGCTGCTCAAGATCGCGCCCGATCTGACGCTGAACGAACTGGACGACGTCGTCCACATCGCGCGCTCGCGCCGGGTCGACGGCATGATCGTCGGCAACACCACCATCGCGCGGTCTTCGACCTTGCGCGAACAGAACCGCGCCAAGGAGCAGGGCGGGTTGTCCGGCCGGCCGCTGTTTCGACTGTCGACGCGAATGGTGGCGGAAACCTATGTACGTGCGGAAGGCGCGTTTCCGCTCATCGGCGTCGGCGGCATCGACAGCGGCGGCGCCGCGCTGACGAAAATCCGCGCCGGCGCGAGCCTGATCCAGCTTTATTCGTCGCTGATCTACAAGGGCCTCGGTCTGGTCGACGATATCAAGCGCGATCTCGCCTCGACGCTGTTGCGGACGGGGCGCGATTCGCTGGCCGAAATCGTCGGCGCCGACGCGGCCAACATCACGGCCGAGGACTGGCCGGTTTAGAAAAGGATGCTCTGAACAGCGCCGGATAGCGCAGCGCCTGCAGCCCGCCGCGCGCGGCATAATGGACGAGCAACGCGCCCCACAGCCCGGTATTGCCGAACGACCGCAGCGCCAGCCACGCGCCGAGGAAGATGACCAACGACAGCATCATCAGGTTGCGCATGTCGCGCGCCCAGGTCGCACCTATGAAAATCCCGTCATAGGCGAACGCAAACACGCCGAGCGCCGGCGCCAGCACCACCAGCCACAAATACTGGCGCGCGCCGAGGCGAACGTCGGCGCTCGCGGTCATGACATCGATCAGCGCAGGCCCGAACAGCGCATAGACCGCGGTCACGCCAAGCGCAAAGGCAAACCCCCACAGGATGACCAGCCGCGTTGCGCCGGAGAACGAGGTCCGGTCGCGCGCACCGTAGGCGCGGCCGCAAAGTTGTTCGGCGGCGTTGGCAAGGCCGTCGAGAAAGAACGCGCTGATCAGGAGAAAATTGTTCAGCACCGCGTTGGCGGCGAGGGTCGCGTCGCCGGCGCGCGCGCCCTGCGCGGTGAAAAACAGCCAAACCGCGATCAACGACGCGGTGCGGATCATGATATCGCGGTTGACTGACAGCATCTTCATCAGCTTGGCGCGGTCGAGCAGCGTCGCGCGGGGAACGTCGAGACCGCCTGCGAGACGCCGCGCGATCAACACGCCGGCGACGAGTCCAACAGCGCCGCGCGCGCCTGTCCGATCAGCCAGCCCAGCACGACGTAATTGGCCAGCACCAGCGGCGCGGACCAGACCCGAATTGCAAAATAGGTCTTTGCGGCACGGGCAACGCCCTCGCTCCCGCCCATCGCGCCGAACAGCGCCGTGGCCAGTGGAATCTGCAGTACGATGAGGCATGCGCCGATCAGCGCGGCGATGATGAAACCGCGCACCAGCAGCGCGCGCAGTTCTTCGCCTTCACCAGCGCCGAGCGCCTGTGCGGTAAATGCCACCGTGCTCATGCGCAGGAACGCGAACAGCCAGAACAGGCAGTCAAAAATCACCGAAGCCATCGCCACGCCGCCGAGCAGCGTTGCCTCGCCGAGTCGCCCGATTGCAATGGTCGCGACAATGCCGAGCAGCGGCGTGGTCAGGTTCGCGACCATCGCTGGACCCGCGATGGCGAACACCTGCTCCGATGTAACTTTGGATGTTGAAGTCAACGAATAGCGACCTGCGTGCGCTTATCGCCCGCGCGGTGCGCCAAGCATTCGGGAGATCAGCCAGATTGGAATCACGATTACCGCGCCAAGCAGGAAGTAGCGCCACAGCCCGTTGATGGCGTCGAAGCCGAGATCCCAGATGCGCTGAAGCAAGAGGCGAATGCTGTTGACGATATTCCACGGATCGAAGCCGATGGCGGCGAGCACAACGCCGACCAGGATCGACAGCAGGATCAGGCGAAACGCCACCGCCAGCGGCGAGCCGCCGAGAAAGCGCGACAGGCTGTCGTTGGTTGCCGGTAATTCCCTGGTGTCGTTAGGCATCGAAACGTCTCCCCGCGCGAATTCGCTAGCTTATGATAGTCGGTTCAGCGCAGATGGGGAACTCGTTTGCCGGCGTCAATGGCTGGTGGCAGCCTTGACCGCCTGAATTGCCGCGTCGGATTTCAGCATCCGCTCCAGCGTTTCCAGCCGGTCGGCCTCGCGCGGCGGCTTGTCCCAGCGCAGCCGGTTGATGCGCGGAAACCGCATGGCGACGCCGGATTTGTGCCGCGGCGAGCGCTGCAGGCCTTCGAAGGCGACTTCGAGCACCAATCCTTGATCCGGCTCATGCACGACATGGCGGACGGGGCCGAATTTCTCGGTGGTGTTGCGGCGAACGAAGCGGTCGATCTGCAGCAGCTCTTCG
>Ga0193726_1000523_pt1 | contig 39609 bp, 34 predicted proteins | sample H2c1metaG_FD_144928 | JGI IMG/M metagenome (GOLD analysis project Ga0193726, IMG submission 144928) | Soil microbial communities from a riparian zone of the East river system, Colorado, United States - H2c1 | ecosystem: Environmental > Terrestrial > Soil > Riparian zone | place: USA: East River... | reverse complement strand
TGCGAAGCGCAGATAATCGTCGGCGGTGGAATACAAGCCGCCGCCGCCCGAAGGCATTCCCGGTGGCTGGCTGATTCCCGAATCCTTGGGCATGGCAGTCGCGGCCGCGGCATCGCCTTGATAAATGGTCGCCACGCGATCGAGCTTTTCGGCGGGGACGTAGAAACCCGTGTCCTTCATTCCCAGGGGCAGGAATATCCGCTCACGTAGAAAATCCGCGAAAGGCTTGCCCGACAGTTTCTCGACCAGATAGCCTTGAATATCGACCGATATGCTATAGACCCACCCTTCCCCGGGCTGATAGAGCAGGGGCAGTTTGGAGACCCGTTCGATAAACTCCTGCAAAGTCGGCGCACCGAGCAGTTGTGCCTCTTGATACATCTTGTCGACCGGCGTCGCTCCAAACACGCCGTACGTGAAGCCCGCGCTATGCGACATCAGCTCACCCATGGTCGGTGCGTGTCCGGGTTTGTCGAGCGTGGGCTTGCCGTCCTTATCGGCGCCTGAATAAACTTTGAGATCGCGAAATTCCGGAATGTATCGGGCGATCGGGTCGCTCGGTTTCCATTTTCCCTCCTCGTACAGCATCATCATGGCGATGCCGGTGATCGGCTTCGTCATCGAATAGATGCGCACGATCGTGTCTTTCTGCATCGGTTTCTGACTCGCCACATCGGCATAGCCATAGGTCTTTTCTTCGACGATCTTCCCGTGGCGCGCGAGGACCGTGACCATGCCGGCAAGTCTCTTGGCGTCAACCAGCGATTTCATGGAGCTGTCGAGTTTGCCGAGCCGCTCCGAGGAGAAACCCACCGTCTCGGGCTTGGTTTCCGATATTTCGCCCGCGGCAGCCGCTTGATGCGTCTGCTTCACCGCCTGCGCGCTCACCTGGGTTGTCGCTGCCAATAGCATCAGCGACACGGCCCTTAGAACATTTCGAAATTGCATATGAATTCTTCCCCCTTCTTTATTGGCGCCCGGCCGTGGCATGCCGGATGCCGCCATAATCATGCCATGACCGAGCGCTCTCAACACATGAGTTATTGCCGTGATCGGTATTAGTTGCGCGAAGTGAGATAGAATTCATCGAGCGCTGCGTTCCGGATCGAAAAAAATGGATGACAAGTCAGCCCTGCTGAATCAACTTCGCATCGATCGCGGGGGCCAGTCGGCGCCTTCGCGTACCGGGAAACTTTGGCTGGCGGGCATCGTCACGCTCCTGGCAATTGCGACTGTTGCCGCTTGGCTTTGGACCCGGCCGGGTGCAGTTCGGGTGCATGCCGCCTCTGCACAATCCATTACAGGCGGCGGGTCAGCGGGTTCCATCCTCGATGCCTCCGGCTATGTCGTCGCACGCCGCCAGGCCACGGTGGCGTCAAAGATCACCGCCAAGATGATCGAACTCGACATCGAGGAGGGCGACCATGTCAAAGCCGGACAAATCATCGCCAAACTCGATGACAGCAATATTCGCGCGGCTTTGAATCAATCGAGTGCCCAGCTGGACTTCGCCAAGGCCTCGCTCGCCGAGACACAGGTGAATCTGGCCAACGCGCAGCGCGATTATGAGCGCCAAAAAAGCCTGGTCCAAGGGCACTTTGTCAGCCAGGCGGCTTTGGACAACTCACAGACCACGTTTGACGGTCTGCGCGCACAACTCGCCACTCAGCGCAGCAACGTCGATGTCGTGGCGGAGGGAATGAAGGTCGCACAACGCAATCTCGACGACACGATCGTTCGCGCCCCGTTTTCGGGCATCGTAACGGTTAAGGCCGCGCAACCGGGAGAAATGGTATCGCCGATTTCCGCCGGCGGAGGCTTCACGCGGACCGGCATCGGCACCATCGTGGACATGGACTCGCTGGAGTTTCAGGTCGACGTGAACGAGAATTTCATCAACAAGGTGCGCGCCGATCAAAAGGTCAGCGCCAAACTCAACGCCTACCCCGATTGGCAGATTCCGGGGCATGTGATTGCGGTTATTCCCACGGCCGATCGCAGCAAGGGCACGGTGACCGTACGCATTGCCTTGGATCAGAAGGACTCCCGCGTGCTGCCCGAGATGGGTGTACGCGTGTCATTTCTCGCCGAGTCTGCCGAGGGCGCGGATAGTAAGCCGGCGGTCGGCGTAAACGTGCCCGTCAGCGCAGTGCAGGCATCCGGTGAGACTGGGGTGGTTTTCGTCCTACGAGGCGATATAGTGGAGCGGCGCGCGGTGCGGCTTGGCGCCAGCAGCGGCGAGAATGCCACTGTTTTGTCCGGATTAACCGCCGGCGATCGCCTGGCCATAGGTGATTTCACGCAACTGAAGGATGGCGCGAAGGTTCGCGTCGAACAATAAAGGGATCGAAGTCATGAGCGAAGCCATCGTATCGCTGCGCAATATCGACAAACGCTATGTCCGCGGCAAACAGAGCATCGATGTGTTGCAGGGACTTAGCTTGGATATACCCAAGGGAGACTTTGTCGCGCTCATGGGACCCAGTGGTTCCGGGAAAACCACCCTGCTAAATCTCATCGGCGGCCTGGATACGGCAACCTCGGGCGAAATCACGGTGGCCGGTCAACGTCTCGACAAGCTCTCCAGCGGCGGCTTGTCGCGCTGGCGTGCCAATCACATTGGCTTCGTGTTCCAATTCTACAACTTGATGCCGATGCTCACAGCGCAGCGCAATGTGGAACTGCCCTTGCTATTGACGAATCTTTCCGCCGAGAAGCGCAAGGCAAACGCCGTGGCCGCCTTGACCTTGGTGGGCATTGCCGATCGCGCCAAGCACAAACCGAGCGAACTGTCCGGCGGACAGGCGCAGCGTGTGGCGATCGCGCGCGCCCTGGTGGCCGATCCGATGCTCTTGGTATGCGACGAACCGACCGGCGACCTTGACCGCAAGTCGGCGGACGAAGTCCTGCATCTGCTGCAGATCCTGAATCGGGAGCATGGCAAGAGCATCGTCATGGTGACCCACGATCCCAAGGCGGCCGAGTTTGCCAGCCGTCAGCTGCACATGGACAAGGGATCGCTGTTGGAAGCCGGGGTCCTGGCGTAACTGCGGGAAATATAAATGAAGTACTTTCCCCTGATTTGGGCCACGCTGTGGCGCAAGAAAACACGGACGCTGTTCACGCTGCTGTCCATCGTGATCGCGTTTCTGCTGTTCGGCATGCTCGAGACGGTGGACTACGCATTTTCCCATCCGAGCACCGGCACCACCGGCGCGGACAAGCTCATCTCGACCAACAAGTACTCGATCACGCTGCCGCTGCCTTTCGCGGATTTACAGGAAATCCGCTCGGTGCCGGGAGTCACGGACGCGACCTGGCTGACCTGGCTTGGCGCGTACTATCAGGAGTCGAAGAATTTCGTGTTCGCGCTTCCCATCGATACGGAAAGCTATTTCAACGTGCACAAGGACGAATTCATCGTCAGCGACGAGCACATGAAAAAGTACCGCAGCACCCGCAGCGGTGCACTGGTGAATGTGGCACTGATGAAGAAATTCGGTTGGAAGGTAGGGGAAAAGCTACCCGTTCACTCGACCATCTGGACGCAAAAGAGCGGCTCGCTCGACTGGACCTTCGATATCGTTGGAAGCTTCGATGTGAAGGATTCCACACAGGCCAAGGCTCAGGCTTTTACCGTGTTTTTTCACTACGATCTGTTCGACGAGGGACGCAGCTTCGGCAAAGGCACCGTGGGTTGGGTTGAAGAGCGGATCGACAACCCCGCAAATGCGGCCGCGATTGCCGGCAAAATTGACGCTTTGTTTGCGAATTCGTCGAACGAGACCAAGACACAGCCGGCCAACGACTTCGCCATGACATTCATCAAGCAAATCGGCGACATCGGCTTCGTGCTGCGGGCCATTCTGGGCGCAGTATTTTTCACCTTGCTGTTCTTGACGGGCAACACGATGATGCAGTCGGTGCGCGAACGCATCCCGGAACTTGCGGTGCTAAAGACACTGGGCTTCACCGACGGCAAAGTACTTGCCTTGGTGATTGCCGAGTCTCTGCTGCTGTGTCTGTTCGCCGCCGTCATCGGCCTCGGCTTGAGTTACGCAACCCTGCCGATCATTGGCCAGGCCCTGCAGGGGGTGCAACTTGACCCGGTGGCGCTCATTCCCGGATTGGGTGCCGCGGTGCTGCTCGCGCTGATCGTCGGTTTCCCGCCGGCGTTGCGCGCGATGCGGCTGAATATCGTCGATGCGCTGTCGGGCATGCATTGAACGCGCACCTCAAGGAATCTACGTGCTCAAACAACTGATCGCCGTCATCTCGATGAGTCTGCAAACGCTGCCGCAACGCCTGGGCGCTTCCAGCGTTATTGTCATCGGCATTGCCGGTGTGGTTGCAGTGCTGGTGTCGGTGTTGGCAATGGGTGCCGGCTTTCGGCATACCCTGGCGGACAGCGGCCGCGACGATCGCGTGATCATCTTACGCGGCGGCTCCGATGCTGAGCTGAACAGCAATTTAACCCGTACCGATATCGCCACCATCGGCAATGCGCCGGGGCTGGCCAAGGACGCCGAGGGCAAAGCGCTGCTGTCGAGCGAATTGGTGACGGTCGTGAACGTGCCGAAAATCGATACCGGCACTGACGCCAATGTGACCATGCGGGGCGTCGGACTGAAACTCGCCGAGGTTCGTCCGGAACTGAAGATCGTGAGCGGAAAGATGTTCCGTCCGGCGGTGCGCGAGTTGATCGCCGGCGTCGGTGCCGCCAAACTGTTTCGTGGTCTTACCGTCGGTAGCGTGCTGCGTCTGCGCAATGCGGACTGGACCGTAACCGGTATATTTTCGAGCAACGGCGACGTGCATGAATCAGAACTGTTGGCCGATGTCGACACGGTAGGCTCTTCCATCGAGCGTCCCGGGTACAGCTCGGCCGTGGGATTGTTGACGAGCGCCGCCGCGTTCACGGCCTTCAAGGATTCTCTGACCAGCGACCCACAGCTCACGGTCGATGTTGTGCGCGAGCGAGAGTACTACGCCAAGCAATCCGCAGGACTGACCAAGACCATCAACATTGTCGGTACCACGGTCGCTGTGATCATGGCTATCGGGGCCATGTTCGGCGCGCTCAATACCATGTATTCGGCCGTCGCGGCGCGCGGCTTGGAAATCGCCACGCTGCGGGCGATTGGTTTCGGTGCATTCTCCGTGCTGTTCGGCGTGATGATCGAGTCCCTGCTTCTGTCCCTGCTCGGCGGGGTGATCGGCGCCTCGCTGGCATGGATGTTCTTCAATGGACACACCGTCAGCACCCTTGGCGCGGCATTCGCGCAGGTTGTTTTCCAACTTACTGTCACCACCGCGTTGATCACCACCGGGATTGTCTGGGCATGCATCATCGGTCTGCTGGGCGGCTTTTTTCCCGCGCTGCGCGCGGCCCGGTTGCCGGTCGCCGAGGCATTGCGCGCGGGCTAACTCAACAGCGCCCGCATGGCTGCGACCAACGCCAAAGGCTGGTCCACCGGGACGTGATGGTAGGCCGACGGAATCACGATGGGTCCGCGGCCGTGGCGTATGGCCTTGCCGATCCGCTGTGCCAATTCAGGCGGAACCACGGCGCTGAATTCACCGGCGATGAAATCCATCGGCACCTCCAGGTCCTTCAGTAACTCGCCTTCCGCGACCTGCTCCCAATCGATATTGCTCAACAGCGCCTCGTCATACTTCCAGACGAAGCCATCGCCCTGAGGTTTGATGGAGTGCACGGCGAGATGCTGCATGATCCGCGGCGAGATCGGCGGCTCATCGGGGATGAACCGGAACCGCGCGCAGGCGGTCTTCAGATCGGGGTAAACCTTTTTGGGGCGCGAGGCAAAATGATGCCGCGAAGAATTGTCCGCAAAGCCAATGTTGGAATCGATGACCATCGTTCGCTCGAGCAGCTGCGGGAACTCATGGGCCGCGAGCACGGTGATCCGGCCGCCAAAGCTGTGACCGACCAACGTGACGGTCTTTGAGCCCGTCATCTCGATCATCCCCTGCACTTCGGCGAGGAACGTCGCGCGGGTGTACTTCAGTCTGGAGCTGCTGTCGCCCATGCCGGCGAAGTCAATGGCAATGACGCGATAGTCGTTTGCAAACCAGGGTGCGATGAAGTCCCACCAGTGCGCATGACCGCGGAACCCGTGCAGCAACAGCAAAACGCGCGCGTTCGACGAATCCCCCCACTCCAGGTAGTGCGTCAGGTGATCGCCGCTGTGCATATGCCCGGACCGGCCGGGCGTGTCAATCATTCGCTGCACCCAGTCATCGGCGACCGGCGCAATCTTCTCTTCGCGGGTCAAACATTCCTCCAGCGGCACCGATAGGTGTTCGTGCATTATGCCAGGCGTTGCCGAGGCCGACTTAGCCAGATGCCGGATGTTGGATTAGAATCGGCCGCAAGTGCCCGATCACCGGAGAATGCCATGTTGAAATCCGTTCCTGCCGCCGGCAACGCGGCCGCGCGCACCACCCCGGAAGAGTGGGCGATTCGCGTAGACCTGGCGGCCGCGTATCGGTTGGTCGCGCACTTCCACTGGGACGATCTGGTGTTTACGCACATTACGGCACGGGTACCCGGACCTGAGCATCATTTTCTGATCAATCCCTACGGCATGATGTTCGATGAAATCACCGCCTCGAGCCTCGTCAAGATCGACATGCAGGGTAACAAGGTGGGAGAGAGCCCCTGGCCGATCAATCCGGCAGGCTTCACCATTCATAGCGCGATTCATGCAGCCCGCCACGATGTCGAGTGCGTGCTGCACACCCACACGCTGAATGGCGTCGCTGTGTCGGCTCAAAAGAACGGCGTACTGCCCTTGTCGCAGCAGTCGATCTTCGTCCTGCAAAATCTGGCCTACCACGACTACGAGGGTGTCGCGCTGCGCGACGATGAGAAGCCGCGCCTGGTTGCGGACATGGGCACAAAGAATTACCTGATGCTGCGCAATCACGGCCTGTTGACGGTCGGACGCAGCGTCGCTGAAGCCTTCCAGTTGATGTATACGTTCGAGGCCACCTGCGCCATTCAAGTGCGGGCCCAGGCCGGCGGCGGCGAGCTGATTCCGATTCCACAGCGCATCATCGATACGGCGATGGAACAGGCGCGCGTCGTGACGAACAACCAGGGTCCTCACATGCTGGTCTGGCCGGGTTTGCTGCGGCGCCTGGATCGAATCGATCCCTCGTATCGAACCTGACTCGCACTGCCACGCCGTAGGCGTTAATAGACCATCTGTCCATTAGCAACCGGCAAGATCCTTCGGCTTGGCTCTCCTGTCCTCAAAAAAACGGCCCGCAAGGCGGGCCGTCAGTTGGGTTCCGACCGGGGTGTTCACACCCTCGTTTTACTTCAAGCGATACTGTATCTCGATGCCGTATGTCCGTGGCGGTGTCAGCTCATATTCCGATGTGTAGTTGGGAAATCCGGCTTGCGGTGCAACCACCTGTTGTGCGCCTACGTTGCTGTAGCCGATCTTGTTCTGCAGGTTCTTGCCGTAGATGAAAATCGTGTAGCGATCGGAGGCATCGTTCCAAGAAAGGCGCGAATCAACCTCACTGTACGCGGGTGCCAGGTAGTAGGGTTGGTTGAAGATGCTGTCGTAGGTTTTAGCCTTCCAAATATAGCTGGCCGAGAAGTTCAGCGATCCCGGCGTAAAGCGCCAGGTGTAGTTGCCGTTGGCCGCAACCTTGTGCCTGGGCGATTGCGGTGTCGTTTGGCCCTTCACATTCACAAAGGGAGCCGTGGCGGGCAAAATGGGGTTTTGCACCAAGAAATCCGAGCGAATCGTCGCATCCATATACGAGTAGTCGAGGATAAATTGAAGATCGGTAACCGGCTGCCAAATCGACTCGAACTCCGCGCCGAAGGAAATCACCTTGGGCAGGTTGATGATGGACGCGATGCCGGGCCCCCCTCCCGCGGGCTGCACCGTGAGCGGATCCTGGAGGTTCTTGTAGTCGTACAGGTAAAACGCGCCGTTGATTTGCAGTGTCTTGTTGAAGACTTCCTTGCCGCCCAGTTCCAAGGCATCGACATGTTCCGGATCGGACTCTGGCGATGCGGTGATAGTGCCCGCATTGAAGCCGCCGGACTTGTAGCCGCGCGTGTACTTCAAATAGCCCAGCGTGTTCTCGTTCGGCGTCCATTCCAGTCCCGCCGTTCCCGTGAGCGCGTCCCAATGATCGGACAACCCGCGGTTCCAAATACCGGTGGCGGCGTTGAGGGTCGGCGGCCCCGTGACGCCTCGATATTTGCAACCTGCCGCGGTCACGCAATTTGCGATGCCGGCGGCCGCGGTGGTGATGTCATTGACCGGCGTAAAGGAGCCAAAAAGGGCGGGGCCGGTCAGGAGATATTGCGGTAGAGGCGGAGCGCCGGGGGCATAGCCGGTCAGTGCCAGACATTTCGGCAAGCCGAAGCACAGTTCCCGATAAGATTCCACGCCCTCCAGTTTGTCGTACGTGAAGCGAAGGCCGGTGGTGAGTTTCCAAGTCGGTGTGAACTTCCAGTCGGTCTGGCCGAAAGCGGCATAGGAATTGCCCTTCATGTTCGCTTCTTGCCGGTAGATATCGTTACTTGGATTGGGCGCAGCGAGCCCCGTCAGAGTCGCGTTGGTAGGGGTCTGGAGACATCCGGCATTTGGCCCAAACGCAGCTGCCACAATGGTGACGCAACCCACATCCGCCTTCCCCTGGGCGGCTTCCTTAATGGTGATCGGTTGATCCCATTCCTCATGGTACTGAAACAAGCCGACGATCCACTGCAACGATGAATCACTATGAGAAGTTAAATTCAATTCGTTGCTGTAGTAGCTCTCGTTCTGGACATAGTGAAACTGCGGGGTCGGATAGACGGTGAGCGGCGGACAATCGAAGCCCCCGCACTGCTTGCTACCGGGAATGACCGGGTAGACATAGGAGGTAATATCCGCGCCGTTCAAGCGCTGGCCCAAATTGTCGTCTTGATTGAGATCGTAGGCATAGGTCGTGTAGCCGCCGATGTACTTGAGGTCGGACGCCCACGGTGTGTGCCAGGTCAATTGCGGCGTAACTTGATAGGTTCGCCTTAGAGTCGCGTTGCTGCCGAAGTCGCTGATGCTGATATTGTGAAGATTCGTGATGCCGGGATTCGTGGTGAGTCCGCCGCTCGGGGTAACGCCCACACCATTCGCGAGGCCAAAGCCCGCTGTCGGGCTGAGGCTGAATGTTCCATAGGGGTTGTACTCATAACTGCCACCGATGTTGGCGAACCAATAGCTTTGGTTGTAACCCAATTGGTCGGCCTTCAGCCAGAATTCGACATCGGGCGTGATGTCCCATTCCAGTTGGGCTTCCCAGTAGAAATAGTTGCCGTTGCCGCCAATGGAACCGCCGCCGCTGCCCAGATTGTTGTAGTAGCCCTTGGTCTGATCGTTCTTGTAGCCGGCGAACTTGATCCGCATGGTATCGCTGATGGGGCCGGACACGGACCCCTCGAAATTGTGGACATCATAGTTACCGACGTTGATTCGGATCTCCGCCTCCCAATCCTTGGTCGGATGCTTTGAAATGGCATCGATCGTGCCGCCGATGGAGTTGCGGCCGTAGAGAGTTCCCTGTGGGCCGCGCAGCACTTCCACCCGATCTTGGAACATGGAATCGTTGGAAACGGCGACCACGCTGTAACCGTAAACGCCATCGGCATAAGTGGCCACACCAGGCTGCGTTGCGAGAATATTGGTTTCGCGGCCGATTCCGCGGATAAACGCGCGATCCAGACCTGTTGAATAGGCCAGGCCTGGGGTGAAGTTGGTCATGTCCTGAATGGTCTCGATACCGACGAGGTCGCGAGTTTTCGAGGTGAAGGCGGAAATCGCGACGGGCACCGTTTCCAAGCTCTCCGAGCGTTTTTCCGCGGTGACGACGATTTCCGCGATGGAGTTATCCTCGCTGGGCGATGTCGCGGTTGCAGCGGCCGGTGCTGGAGCGGGCGCCGCGGGCGCCGCCGTCGAAAATGCCACGGACACTGCGCTTGAAAGCAACAGCGCCACTGTTCTTGTCATCATTTTTAACTCCCCCGCAACGGCTAATAGACCGTTTGTCCACTACTAAACCACGCCCATCCGTTTGCAATCGCGGCATTCCGCTGTCGCCAACCTCAGCGATGCAACCCCATCGCCATAGCCTTTATCAGATAGTCGTCCCGCCTCATTTCGGTGCGCTGAATATTTTGAAGTCGCACCGCGGCATGCATTATTCGATTACTTGATATCGTAATGTCAATAGCGCGAGAACAATTGCCGTCACCACGTAGCGGAAAAGCCACGACGCCTCGCGGCGTGTTTCCATATGTCACACAGGATCGCGCATTGCATGCAGCACCGAGCACGCAAAGTAAAATGCCTGGTGAAGTTCACGCTGTTGATATATCACACCATCACCTGGTAATTTCGGCTCTTCAGTGCAAAGCGCCATTGGGCGCGCTCACGCGCCACACGACATCGCCCACATCGTCGGCGACCAGCAGTGTGCCTCGCTTGTCCATCGCAACTCCCACGGGCCTTCCCTGCGCATCGTCTTTTGCGCTGAGAAAACCAGTGAGCACATCGATGGGCGCGCCGGAGGGCTTGCCGTCGGTGAAGGGAATGAAAATCACTTTGTAGCCGCTATGCGTCTTGCGGTTCCACGATCCGTGCTGGCCCACGAACATGCCTTGGCGAAACGGCTCCGGCAGCGTCGAGCCGCCGGACCAGCACAAACCGAGTGATGCGGTATGCGCGCCGAGCGCGTAGTCCGGTGCGATCGCCGTCGCCACCAGATCTGGATTCTGCGGCTTGACGCGCGCGTCGATGTGTTGGCCGTAATAACTGAAGGGCCAGCCGTAGAAAGCGCCTGCGCGCAATCCGGTCATGTAGTCGGGAGGCAGGCGATCGCCCATCTCGTCGCGTTCGTTCACCGCAACCCACAACGCGCCGGTCTGCGGCTCCCAGGCCAAACCCACTGGGTTTCTCAACCCCGAGGCATAAATGCGGTGCTCACCTGAGCCGGCGTTGATCTCCCAGACAGAGGCTCGCTCCGACTCGGCCGCCAAACCGTTCTCGGCGGCATTGCTGTTGGAGCCCACGCCCACGTACAGCTTTTGTCCGTCGGCGCTGGCAATGAGACTTTTGGTCCAATGATGATTGATCGTGCCGCCGGGCAATGCGGCGACTTGCATGGATTGCGCCCGAATTTCCGTGTCCCCCGTTTTATACGGAAAACGCAATAGCGCATCGCTGTCTGCCACGTAGAAATTACCGCCGATGAGCGCCATGCCGATGGGCGAATTCAGGCCTTGCAAAAATATATGCCGCTCGACAGCGCCGTCGCCGCGGTCGCGCAGCAGCGTGATTTGATTGGCGCTGAGCTTCGCACCGGCGCCGGCCCGCTTCATCACAACGCCGCTGATTCTCCCCTTCACGCCTGTGCCATCGTCCGGTCTGACGGGCGCATCGGACTCAGCCACCAAGATATCCCCATTGGGCAGCACGTACAGCCAGCGCGGGTGCTTGAGCCCACGCGCGACTGCCGTGACCACCGTGCCCGGCGCGCCCTGCGGCGCCCCATATGCGCCCCACCCTTTCGCCGTGGCGATGTGCAGTGTGGGCAGCCATTTCTCTTCCGGCGCGGCAAGTTCAGGATTGGGTCCGAATTCCTCCGGCGAACTCTGCTGCGAATGCACGTTCCCCGCCGGCAACAGGCACAGAGCAACGATCGATGCGGCGGCTTTCATTTTTTCTCCCAGGGGCCCCGGCGACCAACTGAGTCGCTTCGCGGGCGATCACCAAGAATCAGCGCTGAGAAGTATCTCTCAGCTTCAGGCTCACTTGCTCAGCGGCCGCCATGGCGCGCAACAGATTCTCGCCCGCCAGTTTCGCAATGTCCGCATCACTCCAACCTCGGCGCATCAACTCTTCGAGGAGCGCCGGGTAGCGATCGACGCCTTCGAGTCCCACCGGGGCGTCCGGGATGCCGTCGAAATCCGACCCCAGCCCGACATGATCAATGCCTGCGACCTGGCGAACATGGTCGATGTGATCCGCCACCTGGGCGAGGGTGGTGATCGGCCGTGGATGCTGCGCCTCCCATTCGGCGAGCGCCGCTTTGGCGCGATCCGGCTGACCAATATAAAGGCCCGCAAAGGGCGGACTGTTGAAGCGCGTCTGTTCCGCGGCACGGTCGGCCTGCCACTGATTGCGTGCCGCGGACACATAGGTGGGCGCGAAATTGACCATGACGACTCCGCCGTTCGCCGCCAAAGCCGGCAGGATATCGTCCGGCACATTTCGCGGATGATCAAGGAGTGCCCGCGCCGAGGAATGCGAAAAAATCACCGGCGCCTGACTTGCCGCCAGCGCCGCCTTCATGGTGTCCGGCGCAACGTGGCTCAAGTCCACGAGCATGCCAAGGCGATTCATTTCCTTCACCACGTCGATGCCGAATGGCGTCAGCCCATGATGAGCGGGCGAGTCGGTGGCCGAATCCGCCCATGGGGTATTGGTCGAGTGAGTCAGCGTCATGTAGCGCGCGCCCGCGTCATACATCTGCCGCAGCACCGCGAGGGAATTGTTGATCTGGTGTCCGCCTTCGATGCCGATCAGCGACGCAATTTTGCGGCTCTTATGGATGCGGCGGATATCCGCGGCGGTGTACGCCATGGCGAAGTCGGTTGGATAGCGCGCGGCCATGCGCTTGACCAGGTCAATCTGTTCCAAGGTCATTTGCACGGCCTGGAAGCCTTGAGTTTCGACCGGGATCCATACCGACCAGAATTGTGCTCCGACCATTCCTGCACGTAGGCGCGGAATGTCCGTCATCAAGGCGGCTTGATCCGCTCCCACCGGCAAGTGATGCGTATCGGACGCAAGATCGATCAGCACGAAGTCGCTTTTGTAGTGTTCTCTGATTTCCCACGGCAAATCATTGTGGCCATCGATCAGCGGCGTGCGCAGCAAGACCTGTTCGACACGATGCTGATAGTCTTGAGCTGCCCAGGTGCTGAGCGGGAAAAAAAGCATCAGACAGATCATGCGAAGCATTGGGTGATTGCTCATGGTTCGAAAGTGACTTCAATCGGCTCGGTTCCGGCGATCATTCCGCGCACCGTTTCACCGCGTCGGATTGGACCCACGCCCGCCGGCGTGCCGGTAAATATCAAATCGCCGGGGGCGAGATCAACATAGGTCGACAGGGCCGCAATGATTTCCGCGACGCTCCAGATCATGTCCTTCAGATCGCCGCGCTGTCGCAAGTTTCCGTCGATCGTCAATGTGATCGAGCCGCTCGCGGGCGGAATTCCCTTGGTCAAAGCGCCTACCGGCGCAGAGTGATCAAAGCCTTTGGCCATGTCCCACGGACGGCCGGCTTTTTTGGCCTCTGCCTGCAAATCGCGGCGCGTCAGATCGATGCCGACTGCGTGGCCAAAAATCATCGACGGCGCATCCGCGGCATGAATGTTGGCGCCGCCCTTGTTCAGAGCGATGACCAACTCCACCTCGTGGTGCAGATCGGAAGTCCTCACCGGAAAGGGCAACCGCCAACCGCTGGGAACGACGGCATCCGCAGGCTTGCTGAAAAAGAACGGGAGTTCCCGTTTGGGATCGCCGCCCATTTCCAGCGCGTGATCGGCGTAATTGCGGCCCACGCAATAAATGCGCCGCACCAGAAATGGCAATTCGGAACCCGCGATGGCAATGCTCGGGACAGACAACTGGGGAAGCGCAGCCATGGGGCTGCATTATGCCAAGGCGCTCTGTCGGCGTTGATTTATCGCAATATGGACTTACTTGACAATATAGGTATTATTTGTCTATAATGTCGGAGTGAACATAAGCCCCCCTCCCCTGCCCTCTCGGGCCGAGCCCAAGGTTTCGGCCCTGCTCGATGCTGCAGTGGGCGTCTTTGCCCGCTTCGGCTACAGAAAAACGTCCATGGATGATGTCGCGCGTGCCGCAGGCGTGTCCCGTCAAGGACTGTATTTGTCATTTGCCAACAAGGAAGAGCTGTTCCGGCGCGCACTGGTGCACTCCTTGCGCAGCCAGCTGGCAGCAGCCATCGCCGCGTTGTCGCGGACCGAGGATGGTTTGGAAGCACGGCTGATCGCCGCCTGTATGGACTGGTCGGGGCGGTTTGTGGGGTCGCTGGGCGTGGATGCCACCGACCTGATGTGTGCCAGCACCTCATTGGCGGGGGCCACGCTCACGGAATATGAGTGGCAATTCGAAGAAGCTCTCACGCAGGCCATGTCCGCATCGGCGCTGGCCGATGCCTGCTCCGCGGCGGATTTGGAAGTTGCGGATTTGGCGCGCGCACTGCACGCGACGGCGCGCGGACTGAAGCAGAATTGCAAGACTCGAGAAGAATTTGTGAAGGGTATGACGGCGGCCGTGCGAATGATCTGCAGGCCGTTGAATCAACGCAGTCAGTTCAAGGGGAATAATGCATGACCAAGTCCGTCCAATTCGGCAGGCGCTCCACGGCGGACCAAGTTCTTGCCGGCATTGATCTTACCGGCAAACGCATCGTGGTCACGGGGTGCAACAGCGGTTTGGGACTCGCCACCATGAATGCATTCGCGGCCAATGGTGCGACCGTTATCGGAGTGGCAAGAACCGCCCATGCCGCGACTGAAGCCTGCGCTCAGGCAAGCCCATCCTGCATTCCCGTCGCGTGCGAGCTGGCAGACTTGGAATCCGTCGCCGCCGCAGTTCGCACCATTCACGACATTGGAGGCCCGCTGGATGCGGTCGTCGCCAATGCCGGTGTGGCGAATCTACCCTCTTTGGAGACGCGCTACGGCATCGAGATGCAGTTCCTGGCGAATCACATCGGTCACTTCGCCCTCGTCAACGGTCTCGCCGACCTGTTGCGCGATGGCACCGGGCGCGTCGTCATTCTCAGCGGCAATGCCGGCATCAGCCAGGCGCCCGTCGAGGGCATCATGTTCGACAATCTTGACGGTCATCGATTCTATGAACCCTCAACCTTCTACGGACAATCGAAGTTGGCCAATGCGCTGTATGCCAGGGAGCTGTCACGCCGCTTGAGCGGCCGCGGTATTGCCGTCAACGCGGTTGATCCCGGCGCTGCGCGCACGGGCATGAACAAGGGGTACTTGGCCCGGCTATTCGCCAAGTCGGCGGCGCGTGCAGCGGCGACCCAAGCTTTATTGGCGGCGAATCCGCAGGCTTCCGGGATTACCGGTCAATACTGGTCGGATTGCAGAATCTCGCAAGCCAGTCCGCTGCTGGAAGACAGCGTTCTTGCAAGGCGTCTCTGGGATGTCTCCGAAGAAATTGTGGCGCGGGCGTCCTCTCGCGAGGAGCGATCATTGCAGCGCGCTGCCTGAAGCAACCAGTTCTGTAGTGTGTGTTGATTTGCGGGCGATGCCTCTCGCCGTTAATTGACTTGCCTTGATATATCACTTAGATTCAACAGCCAATTAGGGCATAAGCCCCTATCCAATCAAGGGTATCCAAGTTTGCTCGCGCTTCTTCCGTTAGCGCTCAGGTGTGGGCTTTCGCCCTGCGAATAATAGCGTGTGGATCGTTAGAGTAGCGTTACAGCGGCCCTACACCTTCATCATGTTGGCGGTGTTGATCGTGCTGTTGGGTGGCTACGCCATCTTGAATACCGCGACGGACATTTTTCCCAACATCAGGATTCCCATCGCGGCCGTGGTTTGGCGCTACAACGGCATTTTGCCCGAGGAAATCGCGAACCGCATCGTACTGTTTTCGGAGCGCACGGCGCAAACAGTGGTCAACGATGTTGAGCACACCGAGTCGCAATCGGTCGTGGGCACCTCGGTCGTCAAATATTTCTTTCAACCCGGCGCCGATCAAGATCTCTCGATGGCGCAGATTACCGCGGTATCGCAGACGCAGTTGGGCTTCACTCCGCCGGGTACCACTCCGCCCTTCGTGCTCTCATACAACGCATCCACCGTTCCCATCCTGCAACTCGCGCTCACCAGCTCGACGCTGCCCGAAGCGCAGATTTATGATCTTGCCAATACCATTCTGCGCACGCAGCTCTCAACGGTCGCAGGCGCATCGATTCCATATCCCTTTGGCGGCAAGCAGCGTCAAGTGCAGGTGGACCTGGATCCGCAGGCATTGAGTGCACATGGTTTGTCGGGAAACGACGTGGTCGCCGCCATCGGTGCGCAAAATCTGATCCTGCCGGCCGGTACGCAAAAAATCGGCGATCTCGAATACTTCATCAAGCTCAACTCCAGCCCGGTCAAGTTGGATGATCTGAACAACCTGCCGATTCGCGCCGGCAACGGCAGTGTGACCTATATTCGCGACGTGGCACACGTACGCGACGGCTATTCGCCGCAGACGAATATCGTCCGCGTTGGCGGCAAGCGCGCCATTTTGATGAGTGTCTTGAAGACGGGCAAGGCATCCACCATCGACATCATCAACAGCATCAATGAGAAGCTTCCGCAGGTCCGCGCGGCCTTGCCTGCTGAATTGCAAATTCAGGCACTGAGCGATCAATCGGTGTTCGTGCGGGCTGCCATCTCCGGGGTGATACGCGAGGCGGTGATCGCAGGGGCCCTCACGGGTTTATTGATCCTGCTGTTTCTCGGCAGCTGGCGCAGCACTCTGATCATCACGATTTCAATTCCGCTGTCGATTCTCGCCTCGATCGCCTGTCTCTCGGCGTTGGGCGAAACCATCAACATCATGACTCTGGGCGGATTGGCGCTGGCGGTCGGTATTTTAGTCGATGACGCGACGGTAACCATTGAGAACATCAACTACCACCTCGAGCAGGGCAAGGATGTGGAGGCTGCGATCCTCGACGGCGCACACCAGATCGCTCTGCCCGCGCTCGTCTCGACACTGTCGATATGCATCGTGTTCGTGCCGATGTTTCTGTTGGCCGGCATCGCCAAGTTTCTGTTCATTCCGCTGGCCGAAGCGGTGGTATTTGCCATGCTGGCCTCGTACATCTTGTCGCGGACACTGGTGCCGACGCTCGCAAAATTCTGGCTGAAGAAGCACGACTCTGCCAGGCACAAGCAAGCGGGTTTTCTCGCGCGCTTTCAAGCGCGATTCGAGCGGGGATTCGAGCGGTTTCGCGATCGCTATCACGCGCTCTTGACCTCCTCGCTGCAGAGCGGTCCGCGTTTTGCCGCGATCTTTCTGGGGGCGATGGTCGCAACAGCGGTGCTGGCTTTTCCGTTGGGGCCGTTACCGGGCCTGGGCCAGGATTTTTTCCCCAGCGTCGATGGCGGCCAGATCAAGCTGCACATGCGGGCACGCACCGGCACCCGCATCGAGGAGACTGCCGCGCTTTGCGATCAAGTTGAGGCGACGATTCGCGACATCATCCCGGCGAGGCAGATCGTCAGCATCGTCGATAACTTGGGATTGCCCTACAGCGGCATCAATCTTGCGTACAGCACCTCGGCGCCGGTGGGTCCCGGTGATGCGGACATCTACGTCAACTTGAGCGAGGACCACAAGCCGACGGTGCAATTCGTGCGTCTGCTGCGCAAGAAGCTTGCCGCCACCTATCCGTCCACGCAATTCTCGTTTCTGCCGGCGGACATGATCGGTCAAATCTTGAATTTCGGCCTGCCCTCCCCGATCGACGTGCAGGTGGTCGGCTTCAACACCCAAGCCAATCGGGAGTTTGCGAACGGATTGCTGCAGAAGCTCCGTGCAGTCCCTGGGGCGGTCGACTTGCACATTCACCAAGCCGGCGATTACCCCCAGTTCAATGTCGATGTCGATCGCACCAAGGCGCAGCTGGTGGGACTCACCGAACAATCAGTCGCCGGCAACATGCTGGTATCTCTGTCGGGAAGCTTTCAGACGTCGCCGTCCTTCTGGGTGGATCCGAACAGCGGAACACAATATCAAGTGGCTTCGCAAACACCGCAATACCGTCTCGAGAGCCTCAATGATCTCGGCAATACGCCCTTGAGCGGCGGCCTCAACGGCTCGTCCCAGCTGCTCGCCAATCTCGTGAACATCCATCGCAGCGTCGCGCCGGCGGTTGTTTCCCACTACAACGCGACGACTGCCATCGATATTTACGGTTCGGTGGATGGCACCGACTTGGGCTACGTCGCCTCGCAAATCAACAAAATCATCGCTGCGGCGAAGAAAGACCTGCCGAAAGGCTCGAACGTCGTGCTCCGCGGTCAGGTGCAGACGATGCAGGCCTCATTCAATGGCCTGTTGATCGGCCTCATCGGCGCCATCGTCCTGGTCTACATGTTGATCGTGGTCAATTTTCAGTCCCTGCTCGATCCTTTCATCATCATTACCGCCCTGCCCGCCGCATTGGCAGGTATCGTCTGGATGCTATTTCTGACGCATACCACGGTGAGCGTGCCGGCGCTGACCGGGGCCATCATGTGCATGGGAGTGGCGACCGCAAACAGCGTGCTGGTGATCAGCTTTGCGCGCGAGCGCATGAACGCCGGGGATACCGCGTTTGAGGCCGCGCTCCAGGCGGGTTTCACGCGGCTGCGCCCGGTGCTGATGACGGCCATGGCCATGATCATCGGTATGGTCCCGATGGCGCTGGGATTGGGGGATGGCGGGGAGCAGAATGCGCCGCTGGGGCGCGCCGTCATTGGCGGACTCATTTTTGCCACGGTTGCAACACTGTTCTTCGTGCCGACCGTGTTTTCAATCATTCATGGACGCAGCGCGCTGCACCCGGCTAACGCCGCGGAGACCGACAATGCCTGACAGAAAAATCCGCCGTTACGCGTTGATTCTGCTGGTTGTCGCCATTGCTCTCGGAGTGTGGGGCGAAGTGAGTCGAGTGCTCGCGCGCTCCGCGCTCAGCAAGGAGACCGCCGAGTCCGCCGTACCCACGGTTGTCACCGTCACCGCGGAGCGCAGCGCGCTGGGCGAGGAGCTGGTGCTGCCCGGCGCGGTGCAGGCATTCATAGAGGCGCCGATCTATGCACGCACCAGCGGATACTTAAGATCCTGGAATACCGACATCGGCACTCAGGTCACCCGGGGTCAGCTGTTGGCTGAAATCGAGACGCCGGAGGTCGATCAGCAATTGAGCCAAGCGCAGGCGGACCTGGCGACGGCGCGCGCCAATGAGGCGCTCTCCAATAGCACCAACGCGCGCTGGCAGGGACTGTTGACGACGGAATCGGTTTCCAAACAGGACGCCGACGAAAAATCCGGCGACTCAGCCGCCAAGAAAGCCGCCGCTGATTCAGCCGCAGCGAACGTGGCGCGCTTACATGACTTGGAATCCTTCAAGCGCGTCGTGGCGCCATTCACGGGTGTGATTACCGCTCGCAACACCGATATTGGTGCGCTGATCAACGCCGGACAGAGTGCCGGATCCGAGTTATTTCGCATTGCCGACACCCACAAGTTGCGCATCTACGTGCGCGTGCCGGAGACCTTTGCTTCGGCGACCCGGCCGGGCCTGGAGGCAGAATTGCGTTTTGCCGAACAGCCCAATAGGACATTCGCCGCCAGAACAGTTCGAACATCCAATGCACTCGATCCGGTCTTGCGAACCCTGCAAGTCGAGCTTGAATTGGATAACGCCAAGGGTGAAATATTTCCCGGCGCCTACGCCGAGGTGCATTTCAAGCTTCCGGCCAGCGCGGAGACTTTGCGGCTGCCTGCCAATACCGTGTTGTTTCGCGCCGCCGGCCTGCAAGTGGCGACGTTGGACGGCGATCAACGCGTGAAGCTCAAGAGCATTGTCCAGGGGCGCGACTTTGGCAACACCATCGAAGTGTTGTCGGGGCTCGAGCCCAACGACAGGGTCGTGCTCAATCCACCAGACTCGATTGCCAACGGAGTGCAGGTGCGTATCGCCACCCCGCCGGCCGCGCCCGCCAAGGACAGCGGAAAAACCTGATGAGGGGTCGGCTTGCCGTGCCGGTCTGGCTCCTGGCCTTAAGCGCCTGTTCGTTCGCGCCGGTTTATAAAACTCCCGATAGCGCCGCGCCGGCGGCCGTCTACAAGGAATCGGGCGATTGGAAGCCTGCCGAACCTGCGGACGCTCAAGTCCGCGGGGCATGGTGGAATTTGTTCCAAGATCCCGTGCTCGACCACATCGAAGCACAGGTGGCGGACGCCAACCAGGACTTGAAAGCGGCGTACGCGCGATTGCTTCAGGCGCGCGCGGCAGTTCGTATCTCGCGCGCCGATTTATTCCCGACGCTCAATGTCGGAGCGTCGGCGACGCGGTCGCGCACCTCGGTCAATTCACCAAAATTTCCACCGGGCGCCGCACCTGTGGGGAATAATTTCGACCTGGAAGCGGATCTTTCCTATGAAATCGATGTATGGGGACGGGTTCGCAATGCCGTCGCGTCGGCTCGGGCAGGCGAACAAGCGAGCGCGGCTGATCTTGCCACCTTGAATCTGGCAATTCGTGCCGAGCTGGCGACCGACTACTTCAGCTTGCGTTCGGAAGACACGCAGCAACAACTCCTCGACACGACTGTGGCTGACTACGTGAAGGCGCTGCAGCTCACGCAGAACCTCTACAACGGAGGTGCTGCCGCATTGACGGATGTCGCGCAGGCCCAGGCTCAGCTGGAAACAGCGCGCACGCAGGCCGCGGATATTGGGTTGCAGCGCGCGCAGACCGAACACGCCATCGCTGTCTTGCTCGGCGAGAATCCATCGGTCTTCCATATGGAAGTGAACCCGTACATCAGTCCGGTTGCCCCGCCGCCGATAGACCCAGGCCTCCCATCCACGTTGTTGGAGCGCCGCCCCGACGTTGCGGCTGCGGAGCGCAGGACGGCGGCCGCCAATGCGCAAATCGGCGTTGCGCGTGCCGCCTATTTTCCGGTCTTCAGCTTGGGCGCGGCCGCGGGCTTCGATAGCACGAGCACGTCGAACTGGCTCTCTGCGCCCAGCCAACTGTGGTCTTTGGGCCCGGCAGCCGGTGTGCTTACCGTGTTCGATGCCGGCCGACATCGTGCGCAAACTGCGCAAGCGAGAGCGGTCTACGATGAACAAGTTGCCGATTACCGCAATACCGTGCTCACCGCTTATCAAGAGGTGGAAGATAATCTGGCGGCCTTGCGACAGCTGCAGCGGGAGAATCTCAGCGAAACCGCGGCGGTCAGTTCGACCGCCACAGCACTGCAGCAGGCGCAATACCGCTACAAAGCGGGCCTCGTCACCTACCTCGAGGTCTCGACCGCTGAAAATGCCGCTTTGCAGGCTCAGATCGCGAATGTCACGATTCAACTCAGACGCATGAATGCGAGCGTGTTGTTGGTCAAGGCACTCGGCGGCGGCTGGCACCGCCCGGACTAAAGGGGGCTATTTGTTGCCCAGGCCTTCTGCGGCAAATGCCCAATTCGCCAATTTGTCGAGCAACGCATTGACGTAGTCGACCCGCCGATTTTGATAATCCAGATAGTACGCGTGTTCCCAGACATCGATGGTCAGCAGCGGCTTTTGTCCGTCGGTCAACGGCGTCATGGCATCGGGAGTTTTGACAATTTTCAGTTTCTCGCCGTCTTGCACGAGCCAGGCCCAACCGCTGCCGAACTGCGCCACGGCCGCCTTTGACAGCTCCTTCTTGCATTGATCGACGCCGCCAAACGACGATTCCATCAGCCGTTTCAGCTCAGCGGGGGGTTCGCCGCCGCCCTTTGGCCTCAGGCTTTTCCAGTAGAACGCATGATTCCACGCCTGTGCCGCGTTGTTGAATATGGCGGTTTGGTCCGACTGGCGCGCGGTTGCTTTGACAATGCTCTCGAGAGGCATGTCGGCGAATTCAGTGCCGACGATCAATTTGTTCAACGTGTCGACATAAGTCTTGTGATGCTTGCCGTAATGGAACGTCAACGTATTTGCCGATATGACGGGAGCCAGTGCGCCTTGGTCAAACGGAAGCGGCGGCAGAGCAATGGGATGCGATAAGACTGCTGCGGTGTTCATGAACACTCCTCTGGAGTTGTCGACGTTCGGGGTAGTGTTTCAGGGTAGTCAACGCAGCATTTTCGGACTGCCAGCGTCCGCCAGCAGCCTGCGTAGGCCTACTCTGACGCAGGCGCGGGGATCACCCGGTGGCGTCGCGGCACCGAGGCCGATGCTCTACTTTTTAGCGCACAGCCGCACGTCGCCGCTGTGGCTGGAGACCCGTACGCGAGCGCCGCCGTCGCCGGTCTTGAACGATAAACGTGCGCCGGGTCCATGCCGCGATTCGGTCGGTTTCGGCCCGAAGCAATTATCGATGTCGCCGCTGATGGTTTGAATATCAAAATCAGCCGCGGGAGCGCTCGCAAAGTCCAGCTTGACATCGCCGCTCACGGATTCGCCCTCGATTTGCGCATCCGCAGCAGCCCCGAGAGCCACGGAAAGATTGCCGGATACCGTCTTGAACCGAGCGCGAGATACGGTGCCGAGAGTCAAAGTGGCATCGCCGCTCACGGTGGTCGCTTCGACCTCTGCATTCCCGCCGGTCAATACAATGTTGCCGCTGATGGATTTAACCTCGATCAACTTCGCAGAATTTGCCGTTAGTTGGATATCGCCGCTCACCGCATTCGCGCGCACGTCGCCGCCACCCTCCCCCTTGATATTGCCGCTCACGGTTCGCAGCTCCAAGCCGCCGTGCACCGCGGAAACTTTCAGGTCGGAACTCACCAGTGAGGCAGTGATTGAACTGTTGGCCGGCACATGAATGACCAGGTGCGCTTCGCCGTCGCGCATCCCCCAGTGATGCCCTTGGGGCAGTACGACGCGTATCGACGTGCGGTTGCCCTCGCCCGTGACTTCGACGCGATCGACATCCTTGCCGATGGTTCCGGTCACGGCGACTTCGGATTTGTCCCAACCTTGTACATCGATCATGCCCGCCACGTTGTCGATTTCCACCGCGCCTTGCGGACTGGCTGCACGGTGCTCATCGACCGAAGTCGCTGCATGCGCAAGCCATGGAAATGCCAGGGCTGTGAGCACACAGACCAGGGCGGCTTGATTCGGGCGCGACATGCGTTGAAAGTGTGACATTGTCAAATCCTCGTCATGCTGGGTTGGGTGGCTTGAACGACGTGGTCGTACAAGTCAAATTCGTCATGCCACGTGCTCTGCCAAAGCTGTTCGAGCACCTGGCTTTGTGGGTCGGCAGCCAGCGCCTTGCGGATATCCTCATGCGCCTTCTGGATCACCGCCAAACTGGACTCGATCTTGGCGCGGGTGGCCGGCTCCAGCAGGGCGAGCCGATCTCGAAAAGTCTTCTCGACCGCGTCGCGCGCCAGCACGTATTTTGGATCTCTCGGTTCGTCGAACGAGGTTGTTGCGGCCACCGTTTGGATGACACGCGGCACCGATGGGCCCTGCAGCACCGCCCAGGTGAACAGGCTGGCAAGACCGGCGGCCGCCAGGGCAATGGCGGCCGCCAGGGCCATCGGCGGGGAGTGGCGCGCCCTGCTGGAAAGACGCGCGGCGACGCGCGGCCACAAACTTGCGGGGGGCACAACATCTCTGGGCAGATTCGCGATCAGCCGATCAAGAGAATCTTGGCGGTCAGTCATGGTTCCTCCAATCCAAGCGTGGAAGTCAGCAGTTGGCGGGCACGGTGCAGCTGCGCTTTGCAGGTGCCTTCCGCGATTCCCCTCATTCCGGCCGCCTCTGCGTGGCTGTACCCATAGATACCGACGAGCACCAGCACATGCCGGGCGCCTTCGGGCAGCGCAGCGATGGCACGCTCGACATCGAGCGGCGGCGCGTCGCTGCCCGGATCCGCCCGGTCGGGCAACCCGAATGAGGGCTCTGCGACCTCGTACTCGAACCTCAGACCCTTGCGGCGCGACAACACGCAATGCACCGCAATTCGGTGAAGCCACGTCGAGAAGCGGCTGCGGCGCTCAAAGCGCGCCAGCGCGCGCCACGCCGCAACAAAGGACTCCTGCGTGCAGTCCTCCGCCGCCTCGCGCTGCCCCGTGAGGCGCAGGCACAATCCATAAACCCGAGGCGAGAATTGTCGATACAGACGTTCAAACGCGACGACATCCCCGGCAGCTGCCGCGGCAATCGTATCCGTCGGCTCACTGCTTGAATCCATGGCGAAAACTCTGTGCAGAGTGTGAATCATTCCCTGCTTAGAGGGAGCCCGAGCGGCAAAGGTTTAAAGGCGAAATCTCATAGTTCCGAGGCATCCATCGTATTGCCGTCGTTGATGCGGTCGATCAATTTGTTGTAAGGATCGTGAGAGCTGAGTTGAAGCGGAACTTCAGCTGTTGAACAATCCGGCAATGGTATTGACCGCCCGATCCGCTTCGGCGCGATCCGCGACGGCCGTATCGTCATCGAAACCGTAATAGTCGCTATCGCCGACCGCTTGAAACACCAAACCGTCCCGGCGCGGCACAAACGACACGTTTTTGTAGAAAAGCCCGTAGCCGATATCCGGCTGCGGAATCGCCCGCGCCAATTGCCCGCGGACCGGCGTGACGCTTTGATCGCCGAACAACGCGCGCGCGCCATAGCCTGTTGCGTTGATCAGGGTTTTTTCCCGCAGTCTGGCGAAATCGTCCGGGGTGTGAAACTCCGCAATTTCGATCTTCCCGCCATTTGCGCTGAAGTCGCCCATCAACACCCGCGTGTATGCGGTCAGATTGAACATCATAAGAGAACTTCGCCGCAGATAGCGTGCGCCAAGGGAATGACTGCCGGGCGCGAAGTCCACGCCCTGCGTCATCAGATCGCCGATCAGTTCGCGCTGCAGTTCGGCGAATGGGGGACGGTCGCCCGGCGCTTGCCGCCCGCGGGTGGCTACCGGCTCATCCGACACGAAGTAGTTGTCGATGAACTCGACCGGCGTGCCCGGCAGCCCGAGGAAGTTTTGGTATGTTTGAAAAGAAGTGCGGGCCATTTCTTCCCATAGCTGCTTAAAGGCGGGAGTCGCATTCGCCTGCAGGCAAATTCTAGAATCCGGGGTCCACAGACCTGACGCCAGCGAGGAGCGCACCAAAGGCGGCAGCTCCTTTGCATAAATCGTGACCCGTGCTCCGGCACGCTGCAGCAGCAGCGCCGAGGTCAGCCCCAAGGCGCCGCAGCCGATGACCGCGATCTCTCTTTCCCCGGTCGCCATCGCCTTGCGCACGGCAATGCTGCTCGATCCCCAGGACAGCGACCAGCCGCTGCCGCCGTGGCCATAATTGTGAACGATCAGCTTGGAGCCGACCTTTTCGCTATCCAGTCGCGGACCCAGCGCCCGAAATGCCCGGGTGCAAACGGTGACGCGGGTAATGCGGTCGGTACCGGCTCGAATGGGTGTGAGCTGCAAGGACGCGGCATGTAGCGGGCGCTTGTCGCCGAAGGCAGTGCAACCATCGAGTCCGCCGAGCAACACTGCGGCCCCGGCTCCGGCCAATAACTGACGGCGTGCGATCGACGCGGGCATTCTCCCTCCTCCCTGTGCAAAAGTTCGATTGTAAACAGGAATACGCCGCGCGTAGCCAAAATTGCGGGCCGCGCGCCTCGGCGCGTGCTAACGTCGGCCAAAAGCATTGCTCGAGGAGTAGAAAAATGCGTGGGAGAATTCGTGCGGTAAACCTGGCGCGTGCGGCGCCGGTGATCGTCGCTTTGGCGCTGATCGGCAATGCACATGCCGCATCCCGCAACGAAAAGGTCTTTCAAGCCGTGGAAGCGAACCGCGGCGGCGCTCTGGAGCTGCTGAAGGAGATTGTCAATATCGATTCGGGAACAGGCGACATTGAAGGCGGCGCCAAGGTTGAAGCGGTGCTCGGTGCTCGATTGACTCAGTTGGGCGCCGAGGTCAGGACCGAACCGGCCGAGGCGCCGGGGCTCCCGGACAATCTGGTCGCCGTTTTCCACGGCACGGGCAAGGGACGCATCCTCATCATCGCGCATGTCGACACGGTTTTTGGCCCCGGTACCGTGGCCACCCGTCCCTTCAGCATGGACAAGGATCGCGCCCATGGTCCTGGCGTGGGCGACGAAAAAGCCGGCGTGGTCAATGCGTTTACCGCGCTCAAGATCCTGCATGACTTGGGCTTCAAAAATTTCGCGACCATCACGTTCTTGCTGGACGACAGCGAGGAGCGAGGCTCACCCGGTTCGACGAAGCTGATCAGGCGCCTGGCCCGCGAGCACGATGTGGAATTCAACATGGAGCCCGGCGATCCGCCGGATGCGCTGACGGTGTGGCGCAAGGGCTCCGCCAGCATTCGTATTCAAGTCAAAGGCCGGGCGGCGCATGCCGGAATGGCGCCCCAGGACGGGCGCAATGCCGCCGTAGAATTGATTCACCAGCTCAACGCGCTCCAAGGCGCATTCCCGCTCTCGGGTACCGGTGTGACCGTCAACCTCACGGTGCTGCGCTCGGGCGAGCGGGCCAACATTATTCCCGACCTTGCCGAGGCCACCCTAAATGTTCGCTACCGCAAACCGGAAGAGTTCGACGCGGTGCTCGCGAAGATAGAGGCCGGCACGCACACAACTCAAGTTCCCGATACCACGGTAAGCCTTGCTCACGATCCTGCCTTTCCGCCGCTGACCGAAAACGCGCAGATCGACGCGCTGGCGGCGCGGGCGCGGGCAATCTACGCAGAAATCGGCAAAACAATGGAGCTGTCGGGCAATGGCGGAGCGTCCGAATCAGCGCTCGCCATGTCGGAAGGCACTCCGGCACTCGACGGCTTAGGATTCGTCGGCGGTGACTTCCACACCGATCATGAATGGATCGACCTGAACAGCATTGCGCCGAGGCTGTATTTGTTCACCCGGCTGCTCATGGAAAGCGGCGCCAAACCGCGCCCGTAGCGGCCCTCGCGCCAAGCGACCGCACCAAGGACGGTTCGGTTTTGTCTGACGCCCGATCAGGGCTGCGGGAGACAGCCTGAGGCGGAAGCCTAAGGTATCTTGCATTCTCCGATGCAATCTCCGGGACCTCCAGGAATTTTGCGAAAGTGCTCAAGCGAATCGCCGCGGCGACAGGTCTGTTCCTGCTCCTCATTGTCCTCGGCGTTGCGCTGGCGCCGTCGAGTTTTTGGCGCTGGCTGATCATCCATGAGGCGTCGCGTGCCACCGGCCGCTCCGCGAGCATCGACGGCGAGGTCAAAGTGCACCTGTTCTCGCTCAACCCGGAGTTGCTGGTGCAGGGCTTTGCCTTGAGCAACGCGCCCTGGGCGCAGCCGAAGAACATGGTCGATATCAAGCGATTCGAAGCGAGCTTGAGTCTCAAGTCATTGTTGCGCTTTCATCTGATATTTCCCCGTGTAGCGATTGACTCTCCCGCCATCGACTTGGAACGCGACGCATCCGGGCGCGCCAACTGGGATTTTTCGCGCCCGGGCACGGGCAAGGCCCATCAAAACACTTCAGCACCGCTGCACCTTCCCGTAATCCAAAACTTGAGCATTACGCATGGGACTCTCACGGCCCGCGACCGTATTCGCAAGCTGACCTTTGACGGTCGGGTATCGGTGGAGGAAAACCCCAACACCGCCGACAATCACGCACTGAAGCTGCGCGGTTCCGGAACCCTGAACGGCAAGCCTTTTGATCTGAATCTGAACGGCGAACCTCTTATCGGTGTTCAACCCTCCCATCCGTATGCATTCGAGGCAGCGGTAGCGGCGGCTGACATCAAGCTCAATACCCACGTCACGATATCGCGTCCCTTCGACTTGGCGACTCTGCAAGCCACGTTTCACCTCTCAGGCAGCGACCTGGCCGATGTCTATTATTTGACGGGGCTGGCCCTGCCGAACACACCTCCCTATGACGTGTCGGGTACATTGGCGCGGGACAACCTCGCATTCCGAGTGGACGATCTTCAGGGCAAGTTGGGCAGCAGCGACGTGGCGGGCAAACTGGGCATCGACACGGGGCGCGAGCGGCCAAAACTGACCGCCGTTCTCACCTCCAAGCAACTGAATCTCGCGGATTTGGCGGCGCCTCTCGGAACTGAGACGACGCCCGCCCGCAAATCCAACACGCTGGCCCGCCCCGCGACACCGATCCCCGCCGCACAGCCCGCAAGGCTGCTGCCGGACGCCGATCTGCAGGTGCAGCGCGTGCGCGGCATGGACGCCGATGTGCAATTCGACGCGGCATCGGTGACAGCCTCCAAGATGCCGATGAAGAAAGTGCATTTCCACTTAAAGCTGGACAACGGCAAGATCGCGCTCGACCCCCTCGCCTTTCAGCTGCCGCAGGGTGAGTTCTCCGGCACGGTCGCCGTCGATGCGCAGAACGCAACGCCCAGGAGCCAAATCGACATGAAGTTGAGCAACGTGGATCTGGCCCAATTCAAATCCAAGTCGGGTCAGGCAGCACCGCTCGAGGGACAGCTCCTGGGACGAATCAAACTGCAGGGCTCGGGAGCCTCCGTGCATAAGACAGCGGAGAATGCCGAGGGCGATATCACCTTGGTGATTCCGAAAGGTGAAATGCGCGAAGCGTTCGCGGAGCTGACGGGCATCGATCTGGCCCGCGGACTGGGACTCATTCTGACGAAAAACGAGCGCAACACGGAAGTGCGTTGCGGGGTCGCCAATTTCAAAGCAGGCGGCGGGGAATTGAAGGTGACCACACTGGTCATTGACACCACGCACGTGTTGGTCACAGGTCAAGGCGACATCAATCTTGAGTCCGAAGCACTTGACTTGTCGCTGCGAGGGCAGCCCAAGCAGGCTCGAATGCTGCGGCTTCGCACCCCCATAACGTTGCGCGGATCTCTCTTGGAACCGAAATTCGGGGTGCAGCCCGGAAAGCTGGCTGCCCAAACAGGAGGCGCCGTCGCCTTAGGCGCGCTGTTGACGCCCGTGGCCGCGGTGCTCGCCTTTGTCGACGGCGGTCTCGCCAAGGATGCGAATTGCGCAGCGCTGGTCGGTCAAGCAGAACAGGGCAAGAATCTTTCCAAGGAGTAATTCAAATGCCTCAGCGATCTTTGTGGCGCGGCGCGATTTCATTCGGCCTGATTTATGTGCCGGTGGAAATGTATTCCGCGGCCCGAGAACATGGCTTGAAGCTGCACTTTCTCGACAGCCGTGATTTTGCGCCCGTCGGCTATGAAAGAATCAACAAGTCGACGGGAAAGAGTGTGGATTGGGCGCATATCGTCAGAGGCTACGAGTACCAAAAGGGACGGTACGTCGCGCTATCCGAGGCGGACTTCAAACACGCCAATGTGAAAGCCTCCGAGACCATCGACATTTCGAGCTTTACCAAGGCCGCGGATATTTCACCGCTCTACTACCAGACTCCCTACTACCTGGCGCCGAGAAAGGGCGGCGAAAAAGTGTATGCGCTGCTGGCCGAGACCCTGAGTTCCAGCGGCAAGGTGGCTGTCGCCACGTTCGTGATGCGCGGCCGACAGCATCTATGTGTGGTCATGCCGGCCGAGGATTCGCTCATGCTGGTCACTCTGCGATTTGCCGGCGAGATTTTGCCATCGGTAAGGCCCGGCGCGAACCTCAAATCGGCGAAGCCGAAGGCGGCAGAGCTCGCGATGGCGCGCAAGCTCGTCGATGAAATGACGGCGGCGTGGAAACCGCAACAGTTTCGCAACACCTATCGCGATGACTTGCTCAAGCGCATACGCGAAAAAGTCGGTAAGAATCAAGCCCATGTGCTGGCTTCGGAGCCCACGAAGGCGCCAAGGCCGAAGGCCGAGGTCATCGATCTCATGGACGCTCTGAAGAGCAGCCTGAGGCTGCAAAGCAGGCAAGCGGCGCGCGCCGGCCCCAAGAGCGCAAAGCTGCGAAAACGCGCCTGAACGTCGGGGAAACCCCTATGCCTGTCCGTCGATGCCTACGCGTGGACGCGCCAGGTTCTGCTGTGATGTCCTGGCTCCTTCGGTTTGAATGGGCTGTTGGCCACCATGGAGCATGGAGAAAGGTATGGGATTCGACCTCGACCGATCGGAAGTTGACAGGCCGGTGGACGCGGATGCGGCCCACCTGCATTCTGACGCCCCGGAGCAGCTGACGGAACAGTCGGTATTTGGCCGCGCTCTTTCGCAAAATCTCATTGCCGAACGTTTTGCCATCGATGCCTACCGCAAAATTGCGGAACACGGCGACAAGTACGACAAGGCCACGCTGCGCCTGGTCAAGGTGGCCCTCGCCGTCGAAGAAGAGCATGCAGAGATTCTAGCCAGGATTATCGAAAATCTTCGCCATCTGACCGGGGCGCCGGCCGGATAGGCCCGGCCGCATTATGACCTCCGAGGCCCTCAACACAGCGGAACTCCTTGAGGTCGCCCTCGACGCCGCCGGTATGGGCAGCTGGGAGCTGTACCTCTCAACCGGAGCAATTCATCGTACGTTGCGCCACGATCAGATGTTCGGCTACACAGACATACAGCCGTTCTGGGACTTGGAGATGACCCTCGAACACATCGTGGACGAAGACCGATCGATGCTTCGCCGGGCATTTTGCGCAGCGGAGCTTGACGGATCAATCGATGTGGAAGCCCGCGTGCGCCGCAGCGCCGGCGCCGAGACCCGCTGGGTCCATATCAGCGGCCGTACGTTCTACGTCGATGGCGCCGCCATGCGCATCGTCGGCGTCATCGCCGATGTGACTCATCGCCGGGCCGTGGAAGAGCGGCTGCGCCTGGCGCAGAAGATAGAGGCGCTTGGTCAGCTCACCGGCGGGGTCGCGCACGATTTCAATAATTTGCTGCAAGTGATTTCGGGCGGCTTGCAGGTGGTTGCCCGTCAATCTGATCCACAGCGCGGCGAGCGGATTTTCGCCTCGATGAGGCAGGCCGTTGACCGCGGTGCCAGGCTGTGCCGGCAGCTGCTGGCATTCTCGCGTCGCCAGGCGCTCAAGCCCGAAGCAGTGGACCTTAAGCGCTTGATCGGCGAGATGGACGAGCTGCTCAATCGTGGTCTTCGAAGTGATCTGCAAATCCAAACGGCCTTTGCCGATGAACTGTGGTGCGTCGAGGTCGATCCGGGAGAACTCAAACTCGTCATCTTGAATTTGGCGTTGAATGCGCGCGATGCCATGCCAAACGGCGGAAGGGTCGAGGTAAGCGCTCGCAATTGCGCCGCGCTCGCCGATCATGATCTCAGCGGTGATTTTGTGCGGCTGGATATCACCGATTCAGGCGTCGGCATGTCCGCCGATGTTCTTGTCCATGCCTTCGAGCCTTTTTTTACCACCAAGGACGTTGGCAGTGGATCGGGACTGGGACTTGCCCAAGCGCACGGCTTCGCCAAAGCGTCAGGCGGCGTCGTGCGCATCGCCAGCGCGCCGGGACGTGGAACATCGGTGTCCCTGTTTTTGCCGCGTACGCTGAAAGCACCGGCGTTGGGTTCTCATTTGATGGCGCCGGCCAGCGATCACTCGATCAGCGCGGGTCAAGTGCTGGTGGTGGAAGACGATGACGAAGTCGCGGCACTCACCGTGGAAATGATCAACCAACTCGGCTATGACACGACGCGAGTCGCCAGTGCCGAGGCTGCTCTGGGAGCTCTTGCCAACCGCCGCTCGGTCGACATCGTGTTCTCCGATATCATGATGCCGGGCCGCATGGACGGCGTTGAATTGGCACAGGAGATACGGAGGCGACGCCCGGATCTGCCGGTGCTGCTCACCAGCGGCTACGCGGAGGGAGCCCGGCGCAATGCCGGCGCCCGGGAAATAAAAATTATCCCCAAGCCGTACCGGATTGACGAATTACGCGACGCCTTGGCGGCGGTCAGGCAAGATGCTCGGGAGCCCCTTCGAGAGCATTAAATGCCGGTGATCGTTTGTCCGTCGTGCGACTTGGCACACCGTGCCGGTATGGAGCCTGCATCTGAGCGAACGCGATGTGCGCGCTGCCTCGCGTACCTGCAACGCCCTGAAAATGGCAACCTCGACACGGCGATTGCCTTGACTGTTGCAGCGCTCGTGCTATTTCTGCTGAGCAATGCCTACCCTCTCGTTGTGATTCAATCAAATGGCTCGACCCGCAGTGCGACCTTGATCGGCGCAGCCCTGGGTCTTTATCGCCAGGAACATGCCGGCCTTGCGGCACTGGTGTTCATCACCACTGTCGTGGGTCCGTTCCTGCAGATCGCGGCCCTGTTGTACCTCTTGATTCCATTGCGGCGCCGGCGGCAGGCGGCGGGCCAGAACACCGTGTTTCGCCTGCTCGCGCAAGTTCGGCCGTGGACGTTCATCGAGGTGTTCATGCTGGGGGCATTGGTGGCGCTGGTCAGAGTGGCGAGCTACGCTGAGGTGATCCCCGGTGTCGCGCTATGGTCCTGCGCCTTGCTCATGCTGACGCTCGCCGCGCTCACCAGCCGCACGTCACCGGGGCAGTTCTGGCGTTGGGTCGAAGTCAGCCGCACATGACCTCGCCCGCCACCGGCCGCAGCTTGGGATTGCTCGTCTGCCTTCAATGTCACGCAACGGTGCGCGCACTGCAGGTGCCGCATCCCCGATGTCCGCGATGCCATGCGCATCTTTTTCAACGCAAGCCCCATAGTCTGGCCCTGACTGCGGCGTTACTCCTCTGTGCGGCTGTTTTGTATGTGCCGGCCAATTTGCTTCCGGTGATGTACACAAACACGATCTTCGATGAGGAGAAGGATACGATCATGAGCGGAGTGCTGGTATTGCTGCATTCCGGAGACTGGCCCATCGCGGTGCTGGTGTTCATCGCCAGCATCGTCGTGCCGCTGTTGAAGATCGTGACGCTCAGCGTGGTACTCTTTTCCGCCTGGCGCCGCTCGCCACGCTACCGGACACAGCGCAGCGAGCTGTATCGGATGGTCGAATTCATAGGACGCTGGTCGATGCTCGATGTCTATGCCATTTCGCTGCTGGTTGCCCTGGTACAAATCAGATCCCTGGCAAACATCGCCGTCGGCTGGGGTGCGCTGGCCTTTGCCGCCGTCGTCGTCCTGACCCTGTTCGCAGCACGCACATTCGACGAGCGCTTGCTGTGGGAAGCGCCGCCGTGAGCGAAGGACCGCACGCAGATCTTGATGACCTCCCGGCGGCGGTGCCCGCGCGCACCCTGTGGGGCCGCTTGCCGCTGGTATGGATTCTTCCCATAGTCGTGATTCTGGTCGGCGGCTTCGTCGTCGTTCGGGAAAAACTGGCGCAGGGCTCGTCGATCGAAATTCGCTTCGCCAATGCCGAAGGGCTGGAAGCGAACAAGACCAAAGTTCGTTACAAAGATGTGGAGATCGGCGAGGTCGCGGCCATCCGTGTCAGCGATGATCGCAAACAAGTCATCGTGACCGCGGACATTCACCGCGACGCGAGTTCGTACCTGCTCGACGACACCCGTTTTTGGGTGGTGCGGCCGCGGGTGTCCGGGGCCGGGGTGTCGGGATTGGCCACGTTGGTGTCGGGTGCCTACATCAGCGTGGACGTCGGCCACTCGGCAGTGAAACGCGACGACTTCGTCGGGCTCGAAATTCCACCCATCGTGACGGCTGATCTGCCGGGGCGAGAATTTATTTTGCATGCGGATGATCTGGGATCTTTGGACGTGGGCTCCGCGGTGTTCTACCGGCATATCACCGCAGGCCAGGTGGTGGGCTATGCCCTGGACCCGGGCGGCACCGGCGTGACCATCAAGGTCTTCGTCAACTCGCCTTTCGACGCCTACGTCACCGGGGCCAGCCGGTTTTGGCAGGCGAGCGGAATAGACATGTCGGTCAACGCCGACGGGGTGAAGCTGCACACCGAATCGCTCGCGTCGATTCTCGAGGGCGGCGTTGCATTCGGCACGCTGTCGAGCGTGAAGCCCGCGGCGGTCGCGGTGGATACGGCATTCACACTCTACGAGGACCAGGAGCGCGCGATGCGGCCCGTGGAAACAGAAATTCGCGCGTTCGTCATGTACTTCGGCGGCACGTTGCGGGGTCTGTCGGCCGGGGCGCCCGTGGAACTGCAGGGAATCACCGTGGGCGAGGTAAGAAGCGTCGACGTCGAGTACGACCCGAGCGCGGGCTCGCTCGCCTTTCCGGTCGTGGTGGATCTGTATCCGCAGCGACTGCGGGGGCGCATGCAACACGCCGGGCGCGCCCCGGTGGAAACCGGCGAGGCGGGTAGCCGCACATTGATCGACAGTCTGGTCGCGCACGGACTGCGTGCCGAACTGAAGACCGGCAATTTGCTGACCAGCCAGAAGTTTGTGGCGCTCGATATGCACCGCGATGCGCCGCGGGACCGGGTTGACTGGAAGGATCAGCCGGCGATATTTCCGACGATCTCGGGCGGTCTTGAGGATATCCAGGACTCGGTTGGAGTCATCGCGAAGAAGCTCAGTAAAGTACCCTTTGATCAGCTGTCCGCACGCCTCATGAACGCCATGGCCTCGCTGGATCAGACATTGAAGAGCGCGGAGCATCTGCTGCAAAACGTCGATGGCAACCTTGCGCCGCAAGTGCAATCGACGTTGGCCGAAGCGCAGGCGGCGCTGAAGAACGCCAAGGAGCTGCTCGGTCAAGACGCTCCGCTCGAGAACGACCTCGGTTCGACATTGTTGCAGGTATCCCGAGCCGCAAAGTCGATCAGCGCCCTGGTCGATTATCTCGAGCGCCATCCTGAATCTCTGCTACGCGGCAAACCCGCGGGTGCCCAATGAAATCGCTGCCCCTCCTCGTTTGCGTTCTGCTCCTTGGCAGCGGCTGTGTCGCGCGCCAACACGATCATTTTTACGTGCTGGACGCACGGCCCGCGGGTGCCCGAGAATCGCGCGCGCAGTTCGATCGGCAGGTTACCTTGCGCGTGACCGTGCCTTCGCTCGTCGATCGCGGTGAGATGGTTCTGGCGACAACCAGCGGCGTGACCGTGTTGGATCATGAGCGCTGGGCGGCACCGCTCGCCGACCTGGTGACGGCGACCCTAAGCCAGGACATTGAACGCCGCCGCGGCGACGTGGTGGTACTACCCAAGAGCGCCGATCAAGCGGGCATCCCGCTGACCCGTATTGTGCTCGAGATCGACCAAGTGACAGCGCGTCTCGGCGATCAAGTCAGTATCGAGACCCATTGGCGCGTGACGGATGCCAAAACCGGAAAGGTGTCGATCGGCCGCGACGAATTGTCAGGTTCCCAGCGGCCGCAAACTTACGCGGACATCGCGTCCGCGCTCAGCGATTGCATCGCACTGTTGGCGGACCGCTTGGTGCTGGAAATCCCGCCCCCGTGATGACGAGTGCGCGCAAGCGGGCGCTTCGCCTGCCGAAGCGCCCGCATCCACCGTCAAACGGATGTGATCAACCGTTACGGCTCGACCGCAATGTCGTTGTGAACGGAATTGACGCCTTCCGTGTTCTTGGCAATCATCGCGGCTAAATCGCTGGCATCCTGAGTGGGTGCCCGGCCGCTTAACCAAACCACGCCGTTCTCATCGGTATCGACTTTGATTCTGGTCAAAGTCGACAGATGCTTCGCTGCCAACTTCGCCTTCACCTTGGTCGTGATCGCCGAATCCTTGATGTAGTGATGCGACTCGGTTGAGCCCTCATCGGCCATGGCGAGCGGCGCGCATGCGACGCCAAGCGCGATCATGCTGCATAAAATAATGTGTTTCTTCATCGTTCCTCCTGCAGGGTTTTATATAGCCTGTACGGCTATGCATTTTCTCGGAGCCATGCTGATCGTTGGGCGTCGGTTAATCTGTAGGCGGTGAAAGTGACCGAGTGACGGTCATATCCCACACGCGCCCTATGCCAGGAATTACGTCTTGGCGGCAGGCCGTTCGCCGCGCGCGGCCGCATCCTTGGCTTTTTTCGCGGGTATGGACAGGAGACGCGCGGTATTGACCAGCGCCATGTGCGTCAAGGCCTGGGGGAAATTCCCGAGCATACGTTTCGCGTCCGGATCGTACTCCTCGGCGAACAGACCCACATCGTTGCCGAGTTTCAGCAGTCGCTCGAACAGTGCCTCCGCTTCCTCGCGCCGACCGGTGAGCAGATAACTGTCCGCCAACCAGAAAGAGCACGCTAAAAACGCGCCCTCGCCCGCCGGCAGCGCATCGACGACGGTAGCCGTTGAGTAGCGCAGTACCAGACCGTCGATCACCAAGTGCCTCTCGATGGCGGCAATGGTGCCGACCACGCGCGCATCATCGGCGGGCAAGAACCCCACCTGGGGTATCAGCAGCAGACTGGCATCGAGAAACTGCGTTCCATACGATTGCACGAAGGTGTTGTTCTTCGCATCGAAACCCTTTTCGCACACTTGGGCATGAATGCGATCGCGCAGTTCACGCCAAGTCTGCACCGGACCCTCCAGCCCCTCCTTTTCGGCGTCCTTGATGGCCCGGTCGAAGGCGACCCATGCCATGATTTTCGAATGCGTGAAATGCTGCGGCGGGCCGCGAATTTCCCATAGTCCCTCATCCGGCCGATCCCAATGGGTCTCGAGAAATCTCAACAATGCGAGCTGCACATTCCAGGCGTCGCGGTGCGATTCCATGCCGGCGGCGCGCGCCAGATGCAAGCAATCCATCACCTCGCCATACACGTCCAGCTGAAATTGTTTCGATGCGGCGTTGCCGATTCGCGCGGGTTTGGAGCCCTCGTAACCGGGAAGCCAGGGCAACTCAACCTCGTCGAGCCGCCGCACGCCGGTCACCCCGTAGACGATTTGCAAGTCGTCGGGAGAACCGGCCACCGCGCGCAGCAACCATTCGCGCCACGCCGTGGCCTCCTCGTCATAGCCGGCAAGCAGCAAGGCGTTCAAAGCAAAGGTGGCGTCGCGCAGCCAGCAATATCGATAGTCCCAATTGCGAACGCCGCCCGGCTGTTCGGGCAGCGAGGTCGTGGGCGCAGCGACCAGCCCTCCCGTCGGGTGATAGGTCAGGGCTTTCAAGGTTATCAGCGAGCGCTGCACCGAATCTCGCCAGCGTCCCCTGTAGCGGCAGCGAGATGCCCATTGATGCCAACGAGCCGCGGCGTCCTTCAGCGCCTTGCCGGCGTCGATGCTAGGCCGCGTCTGGAAATGAGAAGGGCGATAATTCAGGACGAAGGTTTCTCGTTTTCCCTTGCGGACCGAAAATTCCGCGACGGTTTTCATGTTCTGTCCTTCAACCGCAACCGAAGCGGCCAGCTCGAGCGTGTCCGGACCCGCCGTTATCAGCAACAGGTCGCCCGAGCGCCGCACCCACGGAACAATGGATCCGTAATCAAATCGGACGACGAGTTCCATTCGCAGCGCGACCGTGCCGCTCAATCTCTGGACGATGCGCACGACATCCCAACGCTCATCCGACACGGGCATGAAATCGATCACGCGAACACTGCCGCGCGAGGTATGGAAATCGGTTTCAAGAATCAAGGAGTCGCCCCGGTAGCGGCGTTGCACGCTTTTCACCTTGCCGGCGGGTGCGAGCAGCCAGCGGCCCTGCTCCGGGCCGCCCAGCAACGCTGCGAAACAGGCGCCTGAATCGAATCTGGGGAAACAAAGCCAATCCATCGAACCGTCGGTACCGATCAGGGCAGCGGTGTGACAGTCGCCGATCAAGGCGTAGTTCTCAATCGGCAGCGCCATTGTTCGCTTCAGCCCGGCAGATCGAAGCGTCGCGAATCACCGCCATCGATCGTCCGAAAGCCACTCACTTTTTGTGGATTTTTTTCAAGTGCCTTTCCCGCACTTCATTGGGATTCGTGGGGTCGTCGGGGTGATTATTGAACCCACCGGGTTTTGATACGGTATCCGCCTGGCTTTCCTCTTCCGCTTGGCGCTCGTCCTTGGATTTGCCCTTGTCGAGCGCCGGACGGGGCGACTCGGACGTCGCCGTCGACAGCAGCGCATTGAGCAGGCGTAGCCCTTCAGGATCGGTTTGAACGGGTGTGCGTCGTTTGTTTCCCGCACCGTTCACGAAAGCAAGTGAAGCATGCATGCTGTTTCCTCCGCTTTGATGGGCGCGATCAGCTTGCGCTCTGGCCGCGCCCTGGTATAGGGGCGCGCGCCGAATCGCATGCAGGACGATTCTGACCTCCAGCCACGGAACCGCAGACTTGCGGCTCATGCGGCGCGCGGATAGCGTACCGCGATGGAAGACGCGTCTCCTGACCACGATGACCGGCTCGTTGATTTCTTCGCGCGCCACGGCGGCGCCAGTGCGCGTCCGATGCGCAAAGATCAATCCGCGGGCGGGGTGCAGGGCTGGTCCGAGGTGTATGCAAACGATGGCTACGCGCTGCGTTGTGAGTGGTCGACATTTGGGAGCCGCGAAGAAATGAAGTACTCGGAACTCGCCCCCGGCACATGATTCGCAAACTCAGGCAGCAAGGGCCATGCACCGCTCTTTGAGGAGCGGCGCATGCCATGGCAATCCTGACGCCTAACGACCCTGCCGCTGGTCCTTGGCGTTCTTGTCCATATCGCTCTTGATATCGTTCTTGACGTCGCCGTACTTCGCCTGAGCGGCGCCGGCCGCCTTATTCACAGCGCCTTTGACCTGCTGTGTGGTGCTGCCCACCGCTTTGCCGGCGACTTCTTGAACCTTGCCCGCAACCTCTTTGGCGCGACCCTCGATTTGATCTTTGTTAATGCCCATGTCTGTCTCCTGCATATCGCCGGCGAACGGCCGACACGTCTCTTGAGCGCATGATGTTACGCAGCGCTGTTTTCATGGCTGTAGGAGCGAGAAGTGATGCAATGTCGGAATTTCCCGCGAGCCTAAGGTACCGGCACGAATTGCAGTACCATAGGCGGGGCGCCAAATTACAAGGGTATCCATGCTATCTCGACGAGTTTTTCTACAAAGCGCGGCCGCGACATCGTTGGCCGCAAGCCCGGCATTTGCAGGAGCTCCGCCGCAGCGCACGATCAAGTCCATGACCGGCGAGGCGAGGCCGATTTCCGCCGAAGAACGGCGGGAGCGAATCGCCAGAGTGCAGACACTGATGGCACAACGAAAGATCGCCGCCCTGTTGGTGGAGCCGGGTTCGAGTCTGGATTACTTCACGGGAATCCGCTGGCATCGCTCCGAGCGAACGACACTGGCAATTATCCCGGCGAGCGGTGAGGTGCTGGTGGTAACGCCGGCCTTCGAAGAGCCCTCGGTGCGCGAGACGCTGCAGATCGGCGGCGAGGTGAGGCCGTGGGATGAACACGAAAGCCCGTTCGCCAAGATTGCTCAAGGCCTGAAAGACCGAGGTATCGATTCAGGGCTGCTCGCCGCCGAATCGACGATGCGTTTCTTTATTGTCTCTGGGATTCGTCAAGTATCAGACGTGTACGAGATCATCCCGGCCGATCCATTGGTGCGCGCATGCAGGCTCATCAAATCTCCGGCGGAATTGGCGCTGCTGCAGGTGGCGAACGATGTGACCATCGAAGCACTCCGCCGGGTTCACGCGCAAGTCGCTCGAGGCATGATTTCAGCGGATATCGCGGCTCTGATGGATCGGGCGACCATCGCGTTGGGCGGCTCGCCCGAATTTTCCATGGTTCTTCTCAATGAGGCATCGGCTTACCCGCATGGCTCGGCCCAGCCCCAAAAAATACGTGAAGGCTCGGTGATTCTCATGGATTGCGGTTGCGCGGTGCACGGCTACCAATCCGACATCTCCCGCACCTGGGTGTTCGGCGAGCCAAGTTCCCGGCAACGCAAGGTGTGGAATACGGTGAAGCGCGGCCAAGAAATCGCCTTGGAAACGGCGAGGATCGAT
>Ga0193726_1000522_pt1 | contig 39702 bp, 38 predicted proteins | sample H2c1metaG_FD_144928 | JGI IMG/M metagenome (GOLD analysis project Ga0193726, IMG submission 144928) | Soil microbial communities from a riparian zone of the East river system, Colorado, United States - H2c1 | ecosystem: Environmental > Terrestrial > Soil > Riparian zone | place: USA: East River... | reverse complement strand
ACCCGGCCAGATCCTTCACGCCGAGATCCTTTGCCACTCCGAATCCTATCCCGACATCGAACAGCTGCGTGACCGGCAGCAGGTCGGAGACTTTGAGAGGCGGATCTTTCGCCAGCTGTATCGAGAGCAGGACGCTGCTTGTCGTGAACAGCAGCGTGTGCCCGTCCGGATCGCTCTTGGCGACGAACGCCGCCGCGATCATGCCCGCCGCACCCGTCTTGTTGTCGACGACGATGGGCTGCCCGAGGCGGGGCGACAGTTTTTCGGCAATAATTCTCGTCGCGGCATCCACGTTGCCGCCCGCGGGGAACGGAGCGACCGCCCGGATTGGCTTGGTGAACAGCGGCGGCGCTGCCTTCGAGCCGACAGTCGGCGCCAGTGCTGCCGCTGCACCCAAGAGAGTTCGATTGAGAAGTGACCGTCGATACATCGTTCCGCCCGTCGCCGTTTTTTATTTGAAGCAGCGGCTACGATGAGATCGACACAGAGCCTGTGCAACGCACGATACGTCGTCCGCTCGACTAATCATGGATGTGATGCGGCCGACAGAAATTGGGCGCCGATGAAGGCTGACTGCATTCTGCTGTCATCGCAGGCGAGCGCGGCGCTACTTATAGTGTCTCGCCGACGCTCTGCGCTCTCCCGTGCCCTCTATGCCGGTACGAAAGTATTATTCTGCTCGCCGATGACGCTTGCCTCTTGACAGAACTGAGCAATGTTGTGGCGTATGCCCGCCGACCTTCACGACAAGAGGATCGGCGTCATGGGCATTCTCTCTCCCGTCATCCTGAGCGAAGCGAAGGATCTCATGCCCGTGGCAAGCGGCGATGAGATCCTTCGCTTCGCTCAGGATGACAATAGTGGATGCCCTCGTTCGACGACCAAGGTTTCGGCCACCAGAGTTTTTCTGTCGGCCAAAATGGGTAGCGCTAACTGCGCTAACTGCGCTAACCGGCGTGGCGACCCCGTAAAGGCGTCGTCAGCCCAGCGCGCCTGCCGTACGCAGCGCGTCGATCTCGGCCGGGCTATAGCCCAGTTCGGACAGCACCGCGTCGGTGTGCTCGCCGTGCCCGGGCCCGGGACCGGGCGTCACCGGCTCGGGCGCGAAAGACATCCGGATCGGCGCCGAGAGGGTGCGCGGCATGTCGGGCTGGCGACTCTCGACCACGGCGCCGTTGGCCACCGCCTGATGATCATGCGGCACGTCGCGCAGGACACCCAGCAGGCCGAAGGTGATCTCGTGGTGACGCAGGCGCTTGCGCCATTCGGGCCAGGGATGGGCGGCGAACACCGGATCGAGGATCGCCGCCAGCTCGGCCGCATGCGCGCGGCGGTTGTCGGTGGTCTGGAAGCGCGGGTCTGCCAGGAGGTCGGTGCGCTCGAGGGCGTGGCAGAGCTCGGGCCACAATTTGTCCTCGCGCACGATGGTGAGCTGGATCCAGCGGCCGTCGGAGGTGCGGTACTGGTTGGCGAGCGCGCTCCGGGGCTTGGTGCGCGGCGGCCGCGGCGCCACATAGGCGCCGAGCAGGGCGCCCTGCGCCAGGATGGCGTTAGACCACAGGCCGCCGGCATGCAGCGAGGTGCTGACTTCGCTGCCCTGGCCGGTGCGCTCGCGATGCAAGAGCGCCATGGCGATGGCGGCGAACAGGTTCATGCCGGCCATCTGGTCGCCCTGCGCCGGCAACGAGAAGGCGGGCGGGCCGCCCTCGTGCGTCAGCGCGTCGAGCAGGCCGGAGCGGGCGAAGAATGCCGTGGAGTCGAAACCCGGCTGCTCGGCGTCGGGACCGGCCTCGCCGTAGCCCGTCATCGAGGCATAGATCAGGCGGCGGTTGAGCGACGCCACGTCCTCGTAGCGCATGCGAAGCCGGGTGCGCACCTTCAGCGGGAAGTTCACCACCATGACGTCGGCGGTCCTGGCCAGCCGCTCGAACACCGCGCGGCCCTGGGCGTGCTTGAGGTCGAGCACGATGGCCCGCTTGTTGCGGTTGGTCATGTGCCAGCAGAAATTGACCGGATGCTGCGGCACCGAATGGGCCTGCCCCAGCTTGCGCTGCGGGTCGCCCTCGCCCGGCGGCTCGATCTTGATGACCTCCGCCCCGTAGTCGCCCATCACCGTGGTCGCCACCGGCCCCGCGATGAAGCTCGCCAGATCCAGGACGCGCAGGCCCTCAAGCGGCAAATGCCCGCTCATTGATGTTTTCCTTTCGAACCCTTAAACCGCACCCTACTCCCGGGAGGCGTCTCAAGGTCAATGGCCGGCGTCGGTCGAAATCTCTCGCTTGCAGCCCTGCTGGCCGCCCTGCTCGCGGTCGGCGCCGTGGTCCTGCCGTCGGCCATGTGGGCCTGCGCGCTGGCGGCTCTGCTGGGGCTTGCAGGCGTCGTGCTGTTTCGCGGCAATCGCTGGCGCACCTCGGCCCTGGTGGTGGCGGCCCTGGCGCTCAGCCTGGCGGTGCTCGATGGGTTTGCCGGCCTGCTGTCGCCGACGCCGATCAACTACGGACTGGTGCGCACCACGGTGCCCCGATGGTGGCCGCCGTCCGATCCCATCCTGGGCTTTCGGCCTCAGCCCAACAGCGAAGTGCTCAACATCGCGACCTTCGGGCCGGAGACCATTTATCGCCGCACCTACCATTTCGACGCCGATGCAGCGCGCGTGACGCCCCAGGGGCCGGCCGGCGCCGACACCTATCTCTTCCTGGGCGACTCCTTCATCTTCGGCCAGGGCCTGCCGGACGACGAGACGCTGGCCGCGCAAGTCGTCAAGGCGAATGGCCGGAAGCTGCGGGCCGTCAATCTCGGCGTGCCGGGCAATGCGCCCAACCATCTCGTGCGCGCCTTCGAAGCCGGCCTGCTCGATCGCTACACCTCGCAATCGGTCAAGGCGGTGGTGACCTGGATCATTCCCGCCCAGCTGGCGCGCGTCACCGGCGACGGATCGTGGCTCGGCTCCTCGCCGCGCTACGTGCTGGAGAACGGCAAGCTCCGCCACACCGGCTCGTTCAACGAGTATCGCCTGCTCCATCCCATCGCCGGCGCCAAGCATCTGCTGGGCGAACTGTTCGCCTTCATCGATGCGATCGGCATGAAGCAGCGTCAGGACGAGCAGATCGAGCTGTTCCTGGCGATGATGGTGCGCCTGCAGCAATATTCCCGCGACAAGTTCGGCGCGCCGTTTGTCGTGATCTATTCCTGGCCCGACGAGACGTCGCATCCCGGGCACGGCGAGTCGGAGTTCGCCCAGCCCATGCTGGTCGGCGTGCTCGAGCGCCTGCGCAAGCTCGGCATCCCGTTGATCTCGGTCGACCACGTGACCGGCGAGTACGACGTATCGCGCCTGCTCATCCCGCACGACGGCCATCCCAACGCCTTCACCACCGAACTCATCGCGGCCGAGCTCAAGCGCTACCTGAAGTCGCAATGATCGCGGCGCCGGTGATCGATCAGCTCGCCCGCTCGGCCGAGCGCGCACCGCAGGTGCCGCTGCTGCCTGACCGGAGCGGCGAGGGGTGGACGCAGCTGACCAATGCCCGCGCCTGGGCGCAAAGCGGAGCGGTCGCCTCCTGGCTGATCGCCCAGGGCTATGGACCGGGCGCTCGTCTGCTCACGGTGCCTGCAGGAGACTCGCCGGAACGCGCCGTGCTTCTTCTCGGGGCGCTGCGTGCCGGCGCGCTGGTCGTCGAAGGGCCGAGCGCCGTCGAATTCGCCGTGCTCGCCAATTGCTCGATCGATGCGGCGGTGGCCGAGCGACGCCTGCATATCGATGCAGAAACGCCGGCCCGCCGGCGCGGCGACGTCTGTCTCCGTCATGGAGATTTCGCCACCATCGCGCAGGCCGTGAGCGGCTGATGCTGGGCATGGACGGCGCTCTATGACCCTGCCTACAGTGCGCGCCTGAAGAAGCGGCTCAACGCCGTCCGTTGCGGGAGGATCATCGATGACGTCGACACTTCGTCACCGTCTGCTTGCGTCGGCATTCGTCCTGGCGGCCGCGGCCCTGGGCTTCGGCGCTGCGCCGGCGATGGCCCAGAAGCAGGGCGGCACGCTCACGGTCGGCCTCGAGCTCGACATCCTGGGCTTCGATCCGCTGAAGGTCGGCGTCTATGACACCGCGGGCAATATCGCCGCCAGCCTGATCTTCGACACGCTGGCCAGCCTCGACGACAACGGCAAGGCCCAGCCCAAGCTTGCCGTGTCGTGGTCCAGTTCCGAGGACTACAAGACGTGGACCTACAAGCTGCGGCCGGATGTGAAGTTCCAGGACGGCACGCCGTTCAATGCCGAGGCGGTGGTGTGGAACTTCAATCGCCAGAAGGATCCGAAGAACAACTGCCGCTGCGCCTTCTATGTCTCGTACATCAACAGCGTCGAGGCCAAGGACGAGCTGACCGTCGTCTTCAATCTGCGCGATCCGGTGGTGAACATGCCCGCGCTGCTGGTGCGGCCGGACCAGAACAGCGCGATGCAGTCGCCGTCGGCGATCCAGGCCAAGGGCGACGACTACAATCGCAACCCTGTCGGCACCGGTCCCTTCATCATGAAGTCGTGGACGGCGGGCGACCGCATGGTGCTCGAGCGCAATCCCAATTACTGGAACAAGGGTCATCCCTATCTCGATCGCATCGTGCTGCGGCCGTTGCCCGATGCGCAGTCCCGCTTCGCCAGCCTGCTGTCGAAGGAAACCGACGTGGTGTGGGCCGACGAGTACGAGGCCGACAACATCCTGCGGGCGCAGAAGAACACGGCGCTCACGGTGCATGCCTATGTCGGCTCGGGCGCCCAGGTCTATGCCTTCAACACCAAGACCGCGCCGTTCGACGACTTGGGCGTGCGCCAGGCGCTGGTGATGGCGCTGGATCGTCCGAAGATCTCGCAGGCGCTGACCAACGGCCTCGCGCGGCCGGCCAGCAATCCCTATGGCGATGGGTCGTGGGTCAAGTGCAAGGATGACGGCGCGCTGCCCTACGATCCCGCCAAGGCGCGCGAGCTGATCAAGGCCTATGGCAAGCCGGTCGACTTCAAGATGCTGGTCACGGCGACGCCGCGCGGCCGCGCCGTCGGCCAGGTGCTGCAGCAGCTGTGGAAGCAGGTCGGCGCCAACATGGAGATCGATCAGGTCGACCAGGCGACCATCGTGCCGCGCGCCTTCCAGCGCCAGTTCCAGCTCACCCCGTGGCGCATCGTCGACCTCGCCGATCCCGATCCGCAGATGTACGCCAATTTCCGCACCGGCAGTCCGGTGGCGCTGGCCAACTATTCGAATCCCGAGTTGGACAAGCTGCTCGAGCACGCGCGTGTCACCGCTGACATGGCGCAGCGCACCGAGGACTATTGCGCGGCCAGTCGCCTCATCAACAAGGAGGCGATCTGGTTCTGGACCTTCCAGAACACCTACTACGCCATCGCCAAGGCGAACGTGAAGGGCATTCCCAAACAGTACGGCGGCGTCATCGACGTGTCGGAGGCGTGGCTCGAGTAGAGCGGGACCGATTGCATGGCCAAGTTCGTCGGACGGCGGCTGCTTCACCTGCTGCCGGTCCTGCTCGCCGTCACCCTGCTCACGTTCCTGATCGCGTCGCTCCTGCCCGGCGATCTCGCCTATGTGATGCTGGGCGACCAGGCCACGCCGGAGAAGGTCGCCGCGTTGCGCGCCCAGCTGGGCCTCGACCTGCCGCTCTGGCAACGCTACCTGCACTGGCTGGGCGACGTGCTGCAGGGCGACTTCGGCCGCTCTTTCCGCACCGGCGAGACCGTGCGTGCCGCGGTGCTCGACCGCCTGCCGGTATCGCTCGAGCTCATGGTCCTGGCCGAGCTTGGCGGCCTGGTGATCGGCATACCGCTCGCCATCCTCTGTGCCGTGAAGAGCGGCAGCGCCGTCGACCGTTTCCTGACGGGCCTTGCCTTCGGCAAGCTCTCGCTGCCGTCCTTCATGGTGGCGATCCTGCTGATCTATCTGTTCGCGGTGCAGCTCAACTGGCTGCCGGCGACCGGCTATGTGCCGTTCACCGAGGATCCGTTGGGCAACCTGCGGAGCTTCGTGCTGCCGGCGCTGACGCTCGCCTTCGCCGAATGGCCGGTGCTGATGCGCGTGCTGCGCTCCGACATGATCGCCACTCTCCAGGAAGACTACATCGCCATGGCGAAGGCCAAGGGCCTGCGGCCTGCGCGCATCCTGTTGGTTCACGCGCTGAAGCCCTCCTCGCTCACCCTGGTGACGGTGACGGGTATCAACATCGGCCGTCTGATCGGCGGCGCGCTGATCGTCGAGACCATCTTCGCGCTGCCCGGCATCGGGCGCCTGCTGGTGGGTGCGCTCTATGCCCGCGACTTCATCATCCTGCAGGGCGTCGTGTTGTTCGTCGCCGTGGGCTTCGTCATCGTGAACTTCATCGTCGACATGCTTTATGCCGTCCTCGATCCCAGGATCCGCCATGGCCGTGCTTGAGATCGGAGTCGACACCGCCGCCGTCTCGCCGGTGCGCCGTGGCCGCAAGCCCGGCGTGCTGCTGCTGGTCGCCGTCGGATGGATCACCCTGATCGTGCTCGCCGCGGCGCTTGCTGACTTCCTGCCGATCGGCAGCCCGACAGACATGGACATGCTCGCCCGCCGCGCACTGCCCAGCAGCCAGCATCTGCTGGGCACCGACCAACTCGGACGCGACGAGCTCGCTCGGCTGATCTATGGCGCCCGCATCTCGCTCACCGTCGGGCTGCTGGCGCCGGTCATCGGCGTCACGGTCGGCGGCTGCCTCGGCATGCTGGCGGGCTATTTCCGCGGCCGCCTGGAGACTTTGACGGTGGCCGGCGTCGACGTCCTGCTGGCCTTTCCGCCGCTGGTGTTTGCGCTGACCGTCACGGCCTATCTCGGCCAGTCGGTCCTGAACCTGACGTTGGTGATCGGCGTGCTGGGCATTCCGGCTTTCACGCGTGTCGCCCGCGCCGTTACCCTGTCGCTCAGCGAGCGCGAGTTCGTCACCGCCGCCCGCGCGCTGGGCGCCACGCACACGCGCATCCTGCTGCGCGAACTGCTGCCCAACGTGGCGCTGCCGCTGCTCGCCTTCTTCCTGCTCGGTGTCGCCGTCACCATCGTCGTCGAGGGCGCGCTGAGCTTCCTTGGGCTGGGCGTGCCGCCGCCGGCGCCGAGCTGGGGCAGCATGATCGGCGAAGGACGCGAGAGCCTCGATCTCGCCCCGTGGCTCGCCTTCCTGCCGGCCGGGTTCATGTTCGCGACGGTGCTGGCCTTCAATATCGTGGGCGATACGCTGCGCGCGCTCACCGATCCGCGACCGGGCACGCTGTGAACACGCCATTGCTATCGGTCGAGGGCGTGTCGGTCGATCTGCCGACGCCGCGCGGGGCGTTGCGTGCGGTCGACAATGTCGACCTCAGCCTGGCGCCCGGCCGCACCTTGGGCGTGGTGGGCGAATCGGGCTGCGGCAAGACCATGCTGTCGCGCGCCATCCTGCAGTTGCTGCCCAAGCGCGCCCGGCTCACCGGGCGGGTGATGCTGGGCGGCCGCGACCTCGCCGCCCTGCCGGCGGAGGCGCTGCGCCGGTTGCGCGGGCCGGAGCTCGCCGTGGTCTTCCAGGACCCGATGACCTCGCTCAATCCCGTGCTCACCATCGGCACGCAGATCATCGAGACGCTGCAGGCGCATCTCGGCATGGATGCCGCCGCTGCTGCTGCGCGCAGCGCCGAGCTTTTAGCGGCGGTCGGCATCCCGGCGCCGGCCCAGCGGCTGCGGCAATATCCCCATCAGCTCTCCGGCGGCATGCGCCAGAGGGTGGCGATCGCCATCGCCCTCAGCTGCGAGCCCAAGCTCCTGATCGCCGACGAGCCGACCACGGCGCTCGACGTCACGGTGCAGGCGCAGATCCTCGACCTGCTGGCGCGCGAGCAGCAGCGCCGCCACATGGCGATGATCCTGATCACGCACGATCTCGGCGTCGTCGCCGGCCGCACCGACGAGGTGGCCGTGATGTATGCCGGCCGCATCGTCGAGCGCGCGCCGACGCTGAAACTGTTTGCCCAGATGCGCATGCCCTACACCGAGGCGCTGCTCGCCGCGATCCCCAAGCTCGACTCGCCGCCGCACACGCCGCTGCCGGCGATCGCCGGCCGCCCGCCCGATCCGACGCGGCCGCTGCCGGGCTGTTCGTTCGCGCCGCGCTGCCGTTACGCCGATGGGCGCTGCCGGGTGCTCAAGCCGCCGCTGGCCGATCCGGAGCGCGCCGGCGCGCTCTACGCCTGCTGGCATCCGCTCGGCCTCCCAGATACTCTCAAATCCTCGGCGGCCGGCGCATGACGGCGCCGCTGCTGTCGATCGAGAACCTCACCGTCGAATACGCCGTCGGCGGCAAGGTCCTGTCGGCCGTATCGGACGTCAGCCTGGAGGTCGGCCGCGGCGAGACGCTGGGCCTGGTGGGCGAGTCGGGCTGCGGCAAGTCCACCCTGGGCCGCGCCGTGCTGCAGCTGCGCCGCCCGACCGGCGGCCGCGTCACCTTCGACGGCACCGAGCTCACCCGGCTCGACGGCGAGGCGCTGCGCCTGATGCGCCGCCGCCTGCAGCTCATCTTCCAGGACCCGATCGCCTCGCTCAATCCAAGGCGGTCGATCGGCGACATCGTGGCCGAGCCGCTGGTCATCACGGGCGTCGCGGACCGCTCCGAGCGCGCGCGGCGGGTGCGCGGCGTGCTGGCGGCCGTCGGGCTCGATGCCGATCTGGTCATGGGGCGTCTGCCGCACGAATTCTCCGGCGGCCAGTGCCAGCGCATCTGCATCGCCCGCGCGCTGATCCTCGAGCCGGAGCTGGTGATCTGCGACGAGCCGGTGTCGGCGCTCGACGTCTCGATCCGCGCCCAGATCCTCAACCTGCTCGAGGACATGAAGCGGCGCTACGGCCTCACCCTGCTGTTCATCGCCCACGATCTTGCCGTGGTGAAGGCGGTCAGCGACCGCATCGCCGTGATGTATCTCGGACGCCTGTGCGAGGTCGGGCCGACCGAGCAGCTGTTCGCGCGGCCGTCGCATCCCTACACGGCGCTGCTGCTCGAGGCGATCCCCGTGCCCGACCCGACGGTCAAGCCGGCCGCCAACCTTGCGGCGGGCGAGCCGCCGTCACCGCTCGACCCGCCGTCCGGCTGTCGCTTCCGCACGCGCTGCCCGCGCGCCGACGGCATCTGCGCGGCGGAGGTGCCCGAGTTGCGCGAGATCGCCGCCGGGCAGTTCGCCGCCTGCCATCATCCGCTTTAGACGAAACTCGCTTAGACGAAGCTTGGGCGCGCTTTCAGCGAGTCGCGGTCGAAGCCCGCCACCTTCTTGTAGCGCTCGGAGATGGCCTCGAGCTCGGTTCTTGAGATCACGTCCTCGATGCGCCTCGAAGCGCTGCCGCCCGAGCGCTGCCAGACTTCGCGCAGGATGGCGTCGGGTGGATCGGTGCGGTTGGTCAGCACGACCTTGGCCGTCGCCGGATTGCGCACCGCCTCGTACTGCTGCAGCGCTTCAGGCGTTGCGCCCAGCTTCTTGATCTGGCCGGTGAGGAAGCGCGCGTCGAGGATCGCCTGGCCCGCGCCGTTGGAGCCGCGCGGATACATCGGATGCGCGGCATCGCCCAGCAAGGTGATCCGCCCGAAGCTCCAGCGCGGCAGCGGGTCGCGATCGACCATGGGATATTCCAGGATCTCCTCGGTGCTCTCGATCATGCCGCTGATGTCGAGCCAGTCGAATTTCAAGCCGGCGAAGGCCGGCATGATGTCCCCGAGCCGGCCGCGGCCGGTCCAGTCCTGGCGCACCGCTTCGGGTCGTTCGATCTCGGCCACCCAATTGAGCAGCGGCAGGCCTGCCGTTTCCGGCGTGCCCGGCCGGACGGGATAGATCACCGTCTTGCCGACCGTCATCCAGCCCGTCGAGACCATGGTGTCGCCGCCAAGATAGGCCGGCCAGCGCACCGCGCCGCGCCACATGTTGACGCCCGAGTATTTGGGTGGACCTTCGTTGGGAATGAGTTGGCGGCGCAATGCCGAATGGATGCCGTCGCAACCGACCGCGATCTTGCCGCGCTGCGGCTCCATGGTGTCGAAATGGATGACGACGCCCGCGCCGTCCTGATCGACCTTGAGGCAGCGATGGGCGAGCCGTACGGCGTCGTTGCCCAGGCGCGCTCGCACCGTGTCGAGCATCACCTTGTGCAGGTCGGCGCGATGGATCGAAAGCTGCGGCCAGTCGTAGCCGGCGAAGCGGCCGCGCGGTTCCTTGTAGATGAACTGGCCGTGGCGGCTGTAGAAGGCGAGCTCGCGCGTCTCGATGGCGTGCGCGGCCAGCGCCTCCTGCAGGCCGAGCTCGCTCAGCTCGCGCATGGCATGCGGCAGCAGGTTGATGCCGACGCCCAGCGGCAGCATGTCGGGCGCGGCCTCGAACACGCGCGCCGAGATGCCGGCCTGGTGCAGGCTGAGCGCCAGCGCCAGCCCGCCGACGCCGCCGCCCACGATCAGAACATCGGGATCACTCACTCGGGCCCTACTCAGGTTGAATCCCGCGCTTGGCCACGACATCGGCCCAGCGCGCGCGATCGCGCACCACGATCTCGGCCAGCGCCGCCGGTGTCGAGGTGGCGGGGCTGAGGCCCTGCGCCTCGAATACACTCTTGGCCTCGGGCGAGTTCAGGATCGCCGCGACCTCCTGATTCAGCCGCGCAACGATCTCGGTTGGCGTGCCTTTGGGGGCGAAGAAGCCGTACCACATGTCGACATCGACGCCCTTCAATCCGCTTTCGCCCAGGGTCGGCACGTCGGGAAGCTGCGGCAGGCGTTCCGGACTGCCGGCGGCGATCGCCTTCAGCTTGCCGGCGCGGATGTGCTGGGCGGAGACATGGACGGGCAGGAACATGTAGCCGATCTGGCCGCCCAAAAGGTCTTGCACCGCGCCCGCCGTGCCCTTGTAGGGCACGTGCACCAGCTCGATGCCCGACGCGGTCTCGACCAGCGCCATCGACAAGTGATGCGGCGTGCCCACGCCCGGGCTGCCGTAGGTGAGCGTCTTGGGCGCGGCCTTGGCCGCCGCCACAAGCTCACCGAGGGTATTGGGCTTCTGGCTGGGATGCGCCACCAGCACCAGCGAGCCCCAGGCCGTGAGGCCGAGCGGCGCGAAGTCGGCCACCGGATCGTAGGGCAGGTTCTTGTAGAGGCTGGCGTTCATCACCAGCGTGTTGACCGATGACATCAGCGTCTGGCCGTCGGGCTTGGCGCGCGCCACCTGCTGGCTGCCGATATTGCCGCTGGCGCCCGCGACATTCTCCACCACCACGGGTTGGCCGAGCCGGGGCGACAGCCGCTCGGCCACGAAGCGGGCGATGATGTCCGGGCCGGTGCCGGGCGTGAACGGCACCACGAGCTTGATCGGCTGATCGGGCCAGGCGAAGGCGGTCTTGAAGGCCAACGGCGCGACCGCGAAGCCGGCGATGACAGGCAGGAATTGGCGGCGGCGCATGGCGCCATTGAAGCAGCCCTTCGATAACCCGTCGATACAACTTGTACGTGTTTTACTTATAAATTAATCGTTCTATAAGTGTTCCCGTCAGATCAGCGGAGAGGGGCATGCAGGCAAAGGTTCGGACCGTTTCGTTCCAGGGCATCGACGTCGTGCCGGTCGACGTGCAGGTGCTGGTGGCGCCGGGCCAACTCGCCTTCGCCATGGTGGGGCTGGCCGACAAGGCAGTAGGTGAAAGCCGCGAGCGGGTGCGGGCCTCGTTCCGCGCGCTCGGCCTGGCGCTGCCGCCGCAGCGCATCACCGTCAACCTCTCGCCGGCCGATCTCGCCAAGGAGGGGAGCCACTACGACCTGCCCATCGCGCTGGGCCTCTTGGCCGCCATGGGCGTGATCCCGCGTGAAAGCGTCTCGCGTTTCGTCGTGCTGGGCGAACTGGCGCTCGACGGCTCGCTGTCCCGGGTGCCGGGCGTGCTGCCGGCGGCCATCGCCGCCCGGGCGGCGGGGCGCGGCGTGATCTGCCCCGCGGTGTGCGGCGGCGAAGCGGCTTGGGGTGGTTTCGATGCAGCCCGCCATGACAAGGATGGCGACACCGGCCAGCCGCAGATCATCGCCGCGCCCTCGCTGCTGGCGCTGATCAACCATCTGCGCGGCCAGCAGATCCTGCCCGCGCCCCAGGCGCTGGTCGCCGAGGATCGCGCCAGCTATCCCGACCTCGCCGAGATCAAGGGCCAGGAGAGCGCCAAGCGGGTGCTCGAGCTGGCGGCGGCCGGCGGGCACAATCTCCTGATGATCGGCCCACCCGGGTCGGGCAAGTCGATGCTGGCGGCGCGGTTGCCCGGCATCCTGCCGCCGCTCGAGCCCGACGAGGCGCTGGAAGCGTCGATGGTGCGCTCGCTGGCCGGCGACTTGGGCGAGGGCAAGCTCTCCCGCCGGCGCAATTTCCGCGACCCGCATCATTCGGCGACCTTGCAGGCGCTGGTCGGTGGCGGCCTGCGCGCCCGGCCGGGCGAGGTCTCGCTGGCCCATCACGGCGTGCTTTTTCTCGACGAGTTGCCGGAATTCAACCGCGCTACGCTCGAGGCGCTGCGCCAGCCGCTGGAATCGGGCCGCGTGACGGTGGCGCGCGCCAATGCCCACGTCACCTATCCTGCGCGTTTCCAGCTCGTGGCGGCAATGAATCCCTGCCGCTGCGGCCATCTCATGGAGCCCAACCGCGCCTGCGGCCGTGCCCCGCGCTGTGGCTTGGATTACCAGGGCAAGCTCTCAGGCCCGCTGCTCGACCGTATCGACCTCGTCATTGACGTGCCGCCGGTGAGCTCGGCCGATCTCGCTTTGCCGCCGCCGGCTGAAGGCTCGGCCGATGTCGCGGCCCGCGTCGCCGCCGCGCGCGCCGTCCAGCGCGAGCGTCTGGCCGAGCTCGACCGTAGGGGCAAGCTTTTGGCCGTCGAGGCCGACCAGTCGGCCGGTTTGCTCGCTGACCGGGCGCGTGGCTGGTCAAAGCCGCGCTGCAACGCCGACACCGACGGTGCGCTTCTGGCCGCCATCGCCGAGCCCGATGCCGAAGGCCGCGCCCTGCTCACCCGGGCGGCCGAGCGGCTCGGCCTCTCGGCCCGCGCCTGGCATCGCACGCTGCGTGTGGCCCGTACGCTCGCCGATCTCGATGGCGCCGATTCGGTGCGCCGCCTGCACATCGCCGAGGCGCTGAGCTACCGCCGACCGCAACCTCGTGCGGCGATGGCCGCTTAGGCGTCTCGCCGGCAATTCATCAGGCGCTCATCTCGCCTTTGCGAGTGCAAAAAGTCCGCAAGCGCGGGATTGCGTCGTTACAGCAATGTCACAGGCGACCGCGATTTCGGCTCCGTAACATTACCGAAATATTGCTCGATGGAGGCAACGTCATGACGGCGCTCGAACAGGTTGATAGCGTCCTCACGCTGTCTGCCAATCGATTTGCTGGCCGCGACATCTCACTTGATACGTTGATTTACGACATTGCCGATTCGCCGCTGTTGAAGGGCGGCGTGTTCCTCGCCGCCTATTGGTGGCTTTGGTTCGAGGTCGACAGGAACGGTGTTCACACCCAACGGCGCGATGTCGTAGTCGCGCTTCTGGGAGGCACCGTCGCCGCAATTGCCTCCCGCGTGCTGCAGCTCTCCTTGCCGTTCCACCTTCGGCCGTTGCACACGCCAGGACTCGGTATGCACATGCCGCTCAGCGTCGACACCGTTACGCTCAATGACTTCAGTTCGTTTCCCAGCGACCATGCGGTCCTTTTTTTCGCGCTCTGCGTCCCCCTATGGAAGCGCTCGCGGTGGCTTGGCGTAGCGGCGTTTCTCTGGACGGCCCTGGTGATCTGCTTGCCACGGCTCTATCTCGGTTATCATTGGACGAGCGATGTGATCGCAGGCGCGGCCATCGGCATCATCCTGATGCTTGTGCTGTGCCGGCTCATCGGCGCCACCGGACTACCGGACAAGGTGTTGCGCTTCAGCGCAACGCATCCCCCGGTGTTTTACGCAATCGCCTGGCTGCTCACCCTCGAGGTCGCCGTGCTGTTCGCCGATCTCCGGCATTTCCTGCTCGACACGGCACACATTGCCAGGGCGCTCGTGTGATGACCTGGCAGTCCAAGCCGGACTCCGTCACAGATGCCGCGTCTCCGCCGGCGCATTCCACCAATTGTCGTGACGGCCATCCATGTATTTGACCGGCGCCTCGGCGAGCTCCGTCGGATCGAGATCGTCGAGACAGGCGAGATTCACCGAATAATAGGCGCCGCCGATCTGCTCGATGTAGCCGTGACCGAACGCCGGGATGCCGCAGGTCTTGCAGAACCGGTGATGGCCGCTCTTGGTGCCGAACTGATAGTCGGCCAGCTCGCCTTCGCCCGCGAGCAGGCGAAACGCCTCCGGCTTGATGATGGCGCCCCAGTAGCGCCGCTTGGTGCAGATCGAGCAGTTGCACTTGCCCGTGCCGGCGCTCAAGTCGAGGTCGGCCTCGTAGCGGACTTTGCCGCAATGGCAGCTTCCCTTGTAGGTCCTTGTCATCGATCGATTTCCTTCAACGGTTTTCGGTCGCAAGCTTCAGCCCAAGGCAGACCAAGGCCGCGCCGGTGATGCCTTCGAGGGCGCGCCGAACCGGCGAGCGACGCAGCACAGTGCCGATCCGCGCGATCGCCAACGTATAGAACTCCAGCCAAGAAAGTGTCAGCAGGCTGAACAGGGCAAGGCCCGCGAAGCTCTCCGTGCCGGGCGGCGCGAATTGCGGCAACAGGCTGGTGAAGAAGGCCGCCATCTTGGGGTTGCCGACACCCTGGCTGAAGACGCCATGATCACCAGGGCAGAAATACCGAGGAACGCCGGCAGGGGTCCGGTGAGATAGTCCATCGCCGCCTCATGGATCGATCAGCACGCCGGGATTCATCATGCCCCTGGGATCGAGCTCGCGCTTGGCACCGCGCAGCGCGCGGGCGAACAGCTCGGGCCGCTGCTTGTCGTAGAACGGCCGGTGGAAACGGCCGACGGCGTGATGGTGCGTGGTCGTGCCGCCATGCTCGACGGCCGCCGCCGTGCAGGTCGACAGCACCTCCATGAACTGCTCCAGCGCGATCCGCTTGTCCAAAATGCCGCCGAAGGTGAAATAGAGGCAGGGCCCGTCGGGATAGACGTGGGTGAAGCGGCAGGTCACCGTGCCGTCGCGCCCCGTCACGCGCTTGATCGTGTCGCGGGTGATCGCCGTGATCTTCTGATGGAAGTCGCGCACGCGCTCCCAGGTCATCGACGTCTCGAAGGTCGAGCTCAGGATGCCACGCGCGGCCGCGTGCTCGCCGTAATGCGGCGCGCGGATGAACTTGTTGCGCCAGGCGCCGGCGGCGCCCGAACGATGGGCGTTCTCGTCGTCGCCTGTCGGATCGGCCACGCCGCCATGGTCGCGGCAGATTTCCAGCGCCCGCGCCATCCAGGCATCGAGCGGATGGTCGGCGCCTTCGAAGGCCAGCACCAGCACCGCCTCCTCGCTGCTCCAGGGGATGCCGGGCAGCGCCTCGCGCGCCTCCAGGAGCCGGCAGTTGGCGGGATAGAGGCCGGCCTGGGTGATGTCGCGCACCGCATCGGCGCCGTCGAAGAAGGTCTTGAAGCGCACCGAGGCGGACGCGCGGAACACGGGCTTCTTGCGTAGCCGCACCCAGGCTTCGGTGATGATGCCCAGAATGCCCTCGGAGCCTAGAAACATCCGGTCGGGACTGGGACCGGCGCCCGACCCCGGCAGGCGGCGCGTTTCGAGCGTGCCAGCCGGCGTGACGACCCGCATGCTTTCCACGAAATCGTCGATATGGGTGTAGAGCGTGGCGTAGTGGCCGCCCGAACGCGTCGCGATCCAGCCACCCAGCGTCGAGCAGCGATAGGCCTGCATGTAGTGGCGCATGGTGAAGGGCGTGTCGCGCAACTGGTCCTCGATGGCCGGCCCATAGACGCCGCCCTGGATGCGCGCGGCGTGGCTCACCGCATCGACTTCCAGCACCTTGTCCATGTGACGCGTCGAGATGGTCACGACCTTGCCGGCGGCGGCCGGCGGTTCGATGCCCTTCACCACCGACGATCCACCGCCATAGGGGATCGCCGTGGCGCCGATGGAATCGCACCAGTCGAGCACGCGCACGACGTCCTGCTCGTTCTCCGGAAATGCCACGGCATCGGGCGGGTTGGGCACGGAGCGCAGGAACATGCGCAGCGTGTCGAAGCCCGCCTTGCCATAGCTGTGCTCCAGCCGAGTCAAATGATCGGTGCGCACGATCGACTGCAGCGCCGGCGGCACGGCAACGCGCGGGGCGCGCAGAGTGATCTCTTCCGGCCTTGGCGGCGGCGTCACGTCGAAGCCGTTGAGGCCGTAGCGCTCGGCGATCTCGGCCTCCCACGGCGCGATCTCGTCCGGCGTCAGATCCTCGTCGGCATAGCCCCAGGCATAGAACTTCTTCTGCCGCCGCATGTTTCCTCCGATTGTTCTTGTTTGGTCAGGCCGCGAAGGCCTCCGGCCTGTGGCTGCCCTTGATCTGGGTGCGATGCATGATGCGGCGCGCCTCGCCGTCGAACGGATCGCGGCGATGCATAGTCGAGCGGTTGTCCCACATCACGAGGTCGCCCAGCTTCCAGACATGCTCGTAGACGAAGCGCGGCTGCGTGACGTGTGTCCATAGCGCTTCGAGCACCGCATCGGACTCTTCACGCGAATAGCCCTCGACGTAAGAGTTGCGCCGGCGTCCGAGATAGAGCGTGGCGCGGCCGTTGGCGGGATGGCGCAGGATCGCCGGGTGCCAGGCACCGGGCGCCGCCATGGGATCGTCGGTCGGCGTCACCCCTTTGCGCAGATAGCCGCCCGAATTGTAGGTGCCGTCGTGCTTGATGCGCCGTCCCTTGATCTTGCCCAGAAGCTCGGCCGGCAGCGCGTCGCAGGCGGCCTGCATGCCGCAGAACCAGGTGTTGCCGCCGGAGGGCGGAATCTCCAGCGAATAGAGCATCGAGGCATCAGGCGGCGTGTCGAGGTAGCTCATGTCGGTGTGCCATACCGCTTCGCCCGCGCCCAGGGCGCCGATCGGATCCCCTTTGCCGTCGAGCACGTTGGACACGACATAGATGTCGGGATAGCCCGGCGGGCTGATGCGGCCGCGTTCCTGGTTGGGCGGCGGATCGAGGGCGCCGAAACGGCGGCTGAAGGCCAGCAGGTCGTCGTCGCCGAGCTTTTGGCCGCGCAGCAGGATCATCGAATGGTCGGTCCAGGCGCGCTCGATCGCCGCGAAATCGGAGTCACTCAAATTCCTGAGGTCGATTCCGGAAATCTCCGCGCCCACCGCCGGCGTCACCGCGCGAACCGTCACCGCCATGTCGTTTCCTCCATCCTTGGCGCGATGATCGACCCGCTTGTGCATCCGATCAAGCACCCAGCATCGGCACGAGCCAGTCGACCAGCTTGGTGGCGACGGCGGGCGCGATCGGTCCGCCGAAGCCTGTATCACCCGGCCAGGACACGAGTTTGAGATTGTGGCTGACCGCCGGGATGACCACCGCCTCGCCAGACGCGTTGCGTTTGCTGAGCGCGTCGATCAGCGGCTGGACGTCCCCCATCGGTACGACCTGACGATCCGCCGCGCCCTGCAGCAGCAGGCAGGCGAGGTCGAGTCCGAGCAGCGCCTGCGCCGGATCGAAGGCCAGCATGCGTTGCAGATACGGACCGGCATAGGCCGGAAACAACGCCTGCAGCTCGATCGGCAGGTCCGCCGGCACGTGCCCCGAGGCCTCGATCGCCGCCATCGTGGCTGTCACGGCGTCCACAAGATTAGGCGCGCCGCGGCTCACTTGCTCGCGCACGATCTCGCGCATCGGCCGGCCGGGCGTCGAGGCCAGCACCATGCCGTGCGGGCGGTTCTTCGTGATCGCCGGCAGGGCGGCCAGCACCAGCAGCCCGCCCTCGCTGTGGCCGAGCAGCGCCGTGGCATAGGCCTTGATCTCGTCGTGCTTGACCAGTTCACCGTGCGCCGCCGCCACGTCGCCGACGAAATCGTCCCACGAGAAGAACCGCTCCTGCTCCGCGAGCGTTCCGTGCGGGCGCGCGGTCGAGCCGCCGATGCCGCGCTTGTCATAGCGCAGGGTGGCGATTCCCGCCGCGGCCAGCAGTTCGGCGATGAGTTTCAGGACATCGATGTGTTGCGGCACCAGCGGATTGTTGCCGTCGCGGTCGGTCGGTCCGCTGCCCGCCACCAGCACGATGCCCGGGACTCGCTGCAACTCGCTCCAGGCCGGCAGCAGCAGGGTGCCGGCCAGGGTTACGCCATCGCTGCCGGCGAAGCGCACCGTGCGCTGCCGCGTGCCGGTGGCGTAGTAGCCCTTCCACGGGCTTTTGGCGGCTGCGGCCAGAGGGTACGAAAGGCCGGCCGCGATCAATGCGCGGCGGCGGATCATTCCTGGGCGCCGCCGCGCGACTCGTTGCCCATGCGATGGCTCATCTGCCGGCCGCCGGTGATATGGACATGGAAATGGAGCACCAGTTGCCCGCCATGGGGGCCGTGGTTGGCTGTGATGCGATAACCCTCGGTCTCCAGCCCGAGATCCTGCGCGACCTTGGCCACCGCGCGCCAGAAGCCCGTGAGCAGCTCGGCCGGCGCCTGGGCGCAGAAATCGGCCTGCGAGATGTACTCGCCCTTGGGGATCACCAGCACATGCACCGGCGCCTGCGGATGGATGTCATGGAAGGCCAGCGCAAACGCGTCCTCGTGGACCTTCTTGCACGGCAGCTCGCCGCGCAGGATGCGCGCGAAGATGTTGTTGCGATCGTAGGCCGGCATGACGGGCTCCCGATGAAGCCCGGCACGTTCCCTCAGGCGGCGCGCCGACGCAACGCGCCTTTTGCCATTATTGGCTCTTGCGGGAGGCCTTCTCGGCGATGCCCGAAAGTCCCTCGCGGCGCGCCAGCTCGGCCCAGACCGTCTTGGGCTTCACGCCGAGCGACGCCCACAGGGTCAGCAGGTGATAGAGCATGTCGGCGCTTTCGCCCACGAGCTTGGGCTTGTCGCCGCGGATGCCTTCGATCAGCGCCTCGACGGCTTCTTCTCCCAGCTTCTTGGCGATCTGCTGGCGGCCGCGGCTGAACAGGCGGGCGGTGTAGGAGGTGTCGGGATCGGCGCCCTTGCGCCCCTCGATCACGAGGTAAAGGCGGTCGAGCACGTGCTCATCCACGTCCGCAGGACCGTTCTGGCGCTTTTTTCCGTGCGCCTTCTTCTTGGCTTTCTTGCGCTTTGCCATCAGAGGGGAAACTCCGTCGCCCGGGGAGGGGAGGGCGATCGACTCCTGTCTAGAAGCGCCTCTTGGACGGGCGCTGCGGTGATTTTACGCCAAAATCACGCCGCACGCGAGATTTGTCGGATCGGAACGCCCGCTTGGGTGAGACGTTCCTTCGCCTGGGCGATGGTGAACTCGCCGAAATGGAAGATCGAGGCGGCGAGCACGGCCGAGGCGCCGCCCCGCGTCACGCCCTCGACCAGGTGATCGAGCGTGCCGACGCCGCCCGAGGCCACCACCGGCACCGGCACCGCGTCCGACACCGCACGGGTCAGCTCGAGGTCGAAGCCCGACTTGGTGCCGTCGCGATCCATCGAGGTCAGCAGGATCTCGCCCGCGCCCAGCTCGGTCATGCGGCGCGCCCAGTCGACGGCATCGAGCCCGGTGCCCTTGCGCCCGCCATGGGTGAAGACTTCCCACTTGCCGGGCGCCGCTTGGCGGGCGTCGATCGCCACCACGATGCACTGGTCGCCGTATTTCTCGGCGGCCTCGCGCACGAAGTCCGGCCGCGCCACGGCGGCGGAATTGATCGAGACCTTGTCGGCGCCGGCCAGCAGCAGGCGGCGGATGTCCTCGACGGCGCGCACGCCGCCGCCCACGGTCAGCGGCATGAAGCACTGTTCCGCCGTGCGGGCGACGACGTCGAGAATGGTGTCGCGGTTCTCGTGGCTCGCCGTTATGTCCAGAAACGTGAGCTCGTCGGCGCCGGCAGCATCGTAGAGGCGCGCCTGCTCGACCGGATCGCCGGCGTCGCGCAGGCCCACGAACTGCACGCCCTTGACCACGCGGCCGTCCTTCACGTCGAGGCAGGGGATGATGCGGACCTTCAGCACCGCTCAATCCCCCTTCAGCACGCGGATGGCGTCGGGGACCGTGACCCGGCCGTCGTAGAGCGCGCGGCCGACGATGGCGCCCACGATGCCGTACTCCTCGGCGGGGCGAAGCTCGCGGAGATCATCGAGCGAGCTCACGCCACCCGAGGCGATCACCGGCGTGGTGAGATGCTGGGCGAGGGTGATGGTGGCGTCGACATTGACGCCGCCCATCGCGCCGTCGCGGTCGATGTCGGTGTAGATGATGGCCGAGACCCCGGCGTCCTCGAAACGCAGCGCGAGGTCGAGCGCCCGCACCGTGCTCTGCCTGGTCCAGCCGTCGACCGCCACAATGCCGTCGCGCGCGTCGATGCCGACGGCGATCTGGCCCGGCCACTGCTTGCAGGCGGCCTTGACCAAGCCGGGCTCCTTGACGGCCACGGTGCCCAGGATCACCCGCTTGACGCCCGATTCGAACCAGCGCGCGATGTTCTCGATGGTGCGGATGCCGCCGCCCAGCTGGGTCGGCACCTCGATCGCCTGCAGGATCTCGACGACGGCCGCGCGGTTGACCGGATGGCCCTCGACGGCGCCGTTGAGGTCGACCAGATGCAGCCATTCGCAGCCGGCATTGGCGAAGGCCTTGGCCTGGGCGGCCGGACTGTCGTTGAACACCGTGGCGCGCGCCATGTCGCCGCGCAGCAGGCGCACGCACTTGCCGTCCTTGAGGTCGATCGCCGGGAACAGAATCATCGCGGCGCGGATTTAGCGCGTCATCTTGCCCCTGTCATCCCGCGGCCCATCACGGCGCGGCCCGTCACGGTGCGGCCCGTCACGGTGCGGATCGTCGCGGCGCTGGTCGGGGCCACGCCGGTCGGTCGGCCGGTCGGAGGCGGGCGCTGTGGCTTCCAGTTCCTGGCCGCGCTTCTTCAGGGTCTTCTCGATCAGGCCGCGCTCGAGTCGCGTCTTGTCGTCGCCCTCGATCAGCCAGGCCACGCCGCCGGCCCGGCCGACCTGGCTGGCGCGGCGCAGGGCATCGTCCAGCATCTCATAGGTCGCCGGCAGCAGCCGGTGCTTGGCGGCAAGGAACTCGCGTTCCGATGTGCAGGTGTAACCGACGGTCCACCACAGTCTGTAGGTCATGAAGCTTCCTTCCCTGCGACCCACCGTGGACCGGGTTTTAGTCTAGCCTAGGCGTCGTTCAGGTGACAGGCGCTTATATGGCCGGCCGCGACCTCCCGGAGGGCCGGCCGCTCGACCTTGCAGCGGGCCATGGCATGCGGGCAGCGCGGGTGGAAGGCGCAGCCGGACGGCGGATCGAGCGGCGACGGCAGTTCGCCCGCAATCGGCTTATAAACCCGCCGCGCCGCGTCGAGTTTGGGCACTTCGGCCAGCAAAGCCTGGGTATAGGGGTGGTTGGGATGGGCGAACAGCTCGTCGGCCGGCGCGATCTCGATCAGGCGGCCGAGATACATGATGGCGACCCGGTCGGAGAGATGCTCGACCACGGCGAGATTGTGCGAGATGAAGAGATAGGTGAGGCCGAGCCGGCCGCGCAGCTCCATGAAAAGGTTCAGCACCTGCGCCTGGATCGAGACGTCGAGCGCCGCCACGGCCTCATCGCAGACGATGAAGCTGGGTTTTACCGCGAGAGCGCGCGCGATGCCGATGCGCTGGCGCTGGCCGCCCGAGAACTGGTGCGGGTAGCGGGTCGAATAGGCGCCGTCGAGCCCGACCTGGTCGAGCATTTCGGCGACGTATTGCGCCTGGCCCGAGCGCGCCACCAGCCCGTGCACGCGCGGCGCCTCGCCCACGATCTCCGAGACGCGCAGCCTCGGGTTCAGCGAGGCGTAAGGATCCTGGAAGATCATCTGCACGGCGAGTTGCCAGGCGCGGCGCTCCTCGCCCGCCATCGCCGCCACGTCCTGGCCGCGCCAGCGCATGACGCCTGCGGTCTGCGGCAGGATGCCGGCCACGATACGTCCCAAGGTGCTCTTGCCGCAGCCCGACTCGCCCACCAGGCCCACGACCTCGCCCTCGGCCACTTCGAGATCGACGTCGGAGACCGCCTGCACGACGGTCTCGTGCACACCGGCGCCGAAGGCATTGGCGATCTTGCAGGCAAGATCGACGCGCTGGACGAAGCGCTTCGAGATGCTGCGCAGGGACAGGAGAGGAGCGTTCACGGGCGGACGGGCATGCGAGCGTTTGCTACGCACGCGTCGGGCGGGGCATTGCAGATCGGCCACTTTGCGCGTGATGTCGCTGGTTTGCGGAGGTCTGTGAAAGCCAGAACTCTCATGAAGATACGCTACCAATCATGCCGTCGCAGGTCACTTCATCTCGTGGACCCATATGAGGCGGATCTCGCCTTGACACTATGCGAACGTACCACTACTCCCACGAACTGCGTATATCTCGAAAACATCTCGCTGATCCCATACAGATCGGCTCGACTGCAACCTTGTCCGATCCTATCGGGCACCCCGATTCTTCATTTCCTGCCACTCGCTGCCACCACCGATCAGCACGTTGATCCTCGTCAAAGCGCCTCGTGTGTCGGAGAGCAATTCTTCAGCGGTCAGTGAAATGTACCTGAGCAAATAACCCAATCCCCATGGCGCTCTCCTCCCCCCTTCCCGACGATCGTAGCGACGACAACTTCTTCGCATCGGACGATCTGGCGAATCCGCTTCCGAAAAAACATTTCCCGCGCCACGAGCGGGATCCCGGACGAATTTGCCAAGCCGTCCGCGACGAGCTGCTTCTCGACGGCAACTCGCGCCAAAACCTGGCCACGTTCTGTCAGACATGGATCGAGCCGGAGGTTCATCGTCTTCTCGATGAATGCATCGACAAGAACATGGTGGACAAGGACGAGTATCCTCAGACCGCCGAGATCGAAAACCGTTGCGTTCACATGATTGCGAACCTTTGGAATTCTCCGGACCCTCTGAATTCCGTAGGCTGCTCGACCACCGGCTCGAGCGAAGCCGCGATGCTGGGCGGGATGGCCATGAAATGGCGCTGGCGCGAGAAACGCCGTGCGGCAGGCAAATCCGTTGACCGGCCAAATCTGATTTGCGGTCCGGTCCAGGTCTGCTGGCACAAGTTCGCCCGCTACTGGGACGTCGAGTTGCGCGAAATCCCGATGGAAAACGACCGTCTCCTCATGAGCCCGGCGGAAGTGATCGCCCGCTGCGACGAAAACACCATCGGAGTGGTGCCCACGCGCGGGGGCACGTTCAACGGCCGCTATGAGCCGGTCAAGGCGGTCTCCGAGGCCCTCGATCAACTCCAAAAGGCGTCGGGGCTCGACATTCCGATCCATGTCGACGCTGCCAGCGGCGGCTTTCTTGCCCCCTTCTGCGCCACCGATCTCGAATGGGATTTCCGCCTGCCTCGGGTGAAGTCCATCAATGCTTCAGGCCATAAATTCGGGCTCGCCCCGCTGGGATGCGGATGGATTGTATGGCGGGAAAAAAGCGACCTGCCGGAAGATCTGATCTTCAACGTCAATTACCTCGGCGGCAGCATGCCGACCTTCGCGCTCAACTTCTCGCGTCCGGGCGGACAGGTCGTTGCGCAATATTACAATTTTGTGCGGCTTGGGCGCGATGGATACACCAAGCTCCACTCCTCCTGCTACCGGACCGCCCAGTATCTGGCCAGAGAGATCACGGCGCTCGGTCCCTTTGAGATGATCTTCGGCGGCGAACCCGCTGACGGCATTCCGGCGGTCTGCTGGAAGATCCCAGAGGGGGTCAATCCGGGATATACTCTTTACGATCTTGCCGACCGGTTGCGGATGCGGGGATGGCAGGTTCCGGCCTATTCCATGCCGGCCAACCGGGAAGACTTGGTCGTCCAGCGGATTCTGGTGCGAACGGGGGTCAGCCGCGACCTGGCCGGCATCCTCGTCGGCGACTTCAAATCTGCGATCGACTACCTGACCCGCCGTCCACCCATGGAGTCTGCCGTCCCGCGGGACGGCACCGCCTTCAGTCACTGATCCGCAATGAACCGCGCAGCGGCTGTTCTGCCGTGGTCGATATGGCTGCTTTCGGCGCTCTTCGTGGTGTTCAACTACATCCACCAGGTCGTTCCTGACATTATCGCGGCCGACCTGATCAGCGCCTTCAAGGCAACCGACGGCACACTTGGCAACATCGCCGCCTTTTATTTCTACGCCTACGCCATTCTTCAGATTCCCGTCGGGCTGATCGTCGATCGCTATGGCACACGCCGGCCGCTGATTGTCGCCATTCTGGTGGCCGGGCTCGGCACGCTCGCATTTTCCTGGGCTGACAGTTCGGGGCATGCGGAGATCGCCCGCCTTGTCATGGGCGCAAGCTCGGCCTTCTCGTTTATCGGATGCCTGAAGCTGGTGCAGGAATGGTTCCCTCCCTCCCGATTCTCAACCCTTGCCGGAATGACCAACACCGCGGGAATGATCGGAGCCGCCAGCGGGGCCCCGGTGGCGGCTCTCGTGAATGTCATCGGATGGCGCGAGGCGGTGGCTTGGATGGGTTGGGCGGAACTGGCCCTGGCCATCCTTGTCTTTTTGGTGGTTCGAGATCGGCCGCAAGCAGCCAGCCATGCCGAGCCCGCGCCACGGCTCAGGCAGATGGTTGGCCTCGCAACCAATCCCCAAGTCTGGATCAACGCCGTTTATGCAACCAGCATCAGTCTAATATTTGTGGCCTTTGGCGGCCTCTGGGGTGCGAGCTACATCCAGAAAGCCTATGGCATGAGCGCGGTCGCCGCCGCTGATGTCGGTTCCCTTCTCTTCCTCGGCGGCATTGCGGGAAGCCTGTTTTTTGGCTGGTGTTCCGACTATATGGGTCGTCGGAAACTGCCGATGGTGATGGCGGGATTCGGAGCCTTGGCGACGATGGCTGGCCTGCTTTATCTCCCGGGACTTCCGGTTGCAGGATTCGAGGCGGGCATTTTCCTGGTTGGATTCTTTAGCAGCGCCAACATTATTTCCTACGCGGTCGCCCGCGATCTCTATCCCAAGCTTGCCGGGCTTTCGATTGGGTTCTTGAGCACTTGCTTCTACGCTGGCAGCGCCGCGTCCCAGCCGCTTGTCGGGATGATGCTGGAGCGCAGCCTCACTGGCCAAAGGGTCGGCGGGCTCGCCTCCTTGACAGCCGGAGACTATCGCTGCGCCTTCTCTCCTTTGGTAGGATTCATGGTGCTGGGATTGATTGCCTCGTTGCTGATCAAGGAAACCTTGCGTCCCGCCGCGGCGAATCTCCCCAAGGAAAACTAACCGACAAAAATCCTACACCGCCGGCAGCGCGCGAGCTGCCCGGGCCGAGACTGCCTGCACGATGGTCTCGTGCACGCCGGCGCCAAGGGCATTGGCGCGGCGAGTCACTTTACCGGCAGGTGCAGACCTGCTTGCCGCTGTTGGTCGTGTAGCAGCTGCTGGTCGTGCCCGGCGGGCAGTCATCCGCCCAGGCCGAGAGAGCGTATCCGGCGAGCGCCACAAGGGCCGCAGCCACCACGACAAGCTTTTTCATCATGACCTTCCCTGCCCGCCGTCGATTGCAGGCAGCAAGCGGGTAGCTACGCTTCCAGGCGGCCTCCGTCCATCCGGTCGAGCCGTATTTCAGACCATCCTGAGGTGGCGGAAGATCGCGACCTTCAGGAAATCCAGCGTGAAGGCCAGCACGATGGCTGCCGCGAAGAGGCCGGCGATGATCTCGATGGCCAAGGGCGCCATCAGGATGCCTGAGAAGGCCAGCGTCGGGATGAGCAGCAGGTCTACCAGCGACGCCAGGAGAACGATCGTACTCGGCCGCGATGACCACAGGCGCCGTCGCTCGCGCACGACGTAGAATACCGCCTGGCCGTTGAACACCAGCATCACCAGCGTCAAGGTCTGCAGCGTCGCGACCGGCAGGCCCAGCCAGTATTTGCCCGCGATCAGCACGCCCGTGCAAAATGCGAGGTCGCAGAATCCCATGATCGCGCCGGCAATCGTCAGACTGTTGATCCGCCAGACGTTGGGCTGCGGCGACGGCTCGACGTTGTCGGTCGTGGCCGACATGGCGAGGAAGTCGCCGGTGATCATCGACAGCACCATCATCATGGGCGTGAGCACCGAGTGGCGGATGATGACAAGCCCGATGGCCAGGAACAGCACCTGCCGGACCTTGTGCACGATCGAGCGCAGCGTGTAGGTGAGGATACGCTGGAACGTCACCCGGCCCTCGCGCACCGAGGCGACGATGCCCGACAGGCCAGGCTCGGTCAGCACGATCCCGGCAGCAGACTTGGCGACATCGGTCGCCGTCGATACCGCGATGCCCATCTGCGCCTGGCGCAGCGCCGGCGCATCGTTGGCGCCGTCGCCGCACATGCCGACCGTGTGGCCCGCCTGCTGCAGCGCCGCGACGAGGCGGAACTTGTCTTCCGGCAGGACGCCGGCGAACACCTCGAACTTGTTGGCGCGCATGTCGTCCTGCAGCGGTCCTGGCGGGTGAACCGCGCCCGAGACACCGACCTGTTTGGCAACGACACCGGCCGTCACCGGCGCGTCGCCGGTGACGATGACGACCTCGACGCCGAGCCGCCGCAGCTCGGCGATGCATGCCGCCGCTTCGGGCCGCGGCGGGTCGCTGAGCGCCAGCAGGCCGGCGAGCCGCATATGGCCCGTCGTGCCGACCGCAACGCCCAGCACGCGATAGCCCTGCCGCTGCAGCGAGTCGGCCGCTTCGGCGGCGTCGCCGTGGTGCTCGCAGGACACCGCGACCGTCGCGAACGCGCCTTTGACCACGCGTATCCGTGCGCCCGAGGCATCGACGACGGTCGCTTCGGCGGTCTTGGTCGCGGGATCGAAGGGCAGAAACGTCGCGAGACGGGGCAGGTCCACCAGATCGCGCCGTGCCGCTGCGCGCACCGCCTGGTCGACCGGATCCTGGCCGCCGTCGGAACTCGCCAGCGCCGCCAGCCCCACGACGTGCGCCTCGTCGAAGCCGGGCATGGCGCGCACTGCCGTCACCGCGAGCTCGTTGCGTGTCAACGTCCCTGTCTTGTCGGTGCACAGCACGTCCATCGACGCCGCCTCATCGACCGCCGAGAGGCGTGTCGGCAGCACGCCCTGCCGGGCGAGCGCTCGCGCCCCGATGGCGGTGGCCAGCGTGAATGTCGCCGGCAGCGCGACCGGCACGGTCGCCAGCATGGCGAGCAGGACGAGCGGGATGAATTCATCGACCGCAAGACCGATGTACCAGCCATAGAGGATCAGCACGGCGGCGATCACGCCGTTCACTGCCGCCAGGTTGATCACCACCCGGAGGATCGCCTTCTGCTGGGTGCTGGTCACATGGGCAGTGCTGACCAGCTCGGCAGTACGGCCGAACTTGGTGCGCGCGCCGGTCGCGGTGACCTTGGCCAGGGCTTCGCCGCGACGAACCAGTGCGCCGGCGTAGGTTTCGAACCCTGGCCCCGCCTCGACCGGCAGAGACTCGCCGGTGATCATCGACTGGTCGATCATGACCTCGCCGGCGAGCAGCCGCATATCCGCGACAATGATGCTGCCCAGCGACACTTTGACGATGTCGCCGGGCACGATGTCGGAGGCTGCAACGCTCACCCACTGTCCGTCGCGGCGTACGCTCGCCGAGAGCGCGAGGCGTGACTTGAGCGCGGCGATGGTCGCCTGCGCCCGCCCTTCGTGGAAGAAACCAAGCGCGGCATTGAAGACAAGCAGGACGGCGATGACGGCGGCTTCGATGTACTCGCCCAGCACGAGCTGCAGGGCGATCGCGGCTTCGAGCAGACACGGAACCGGCGCGATGAACTTGCCGAGCAGCTGGCGAAGGGGATGGACGACCGGATCGGGCGTTGCGTTGGGGCCGACTTGGGCGAGCCGTCGGGCGGCCTCGGCCGCCGTGAGGCCGAGGGGCATGGAGTCGCCAGTTGTCGTGGCGGCAGATTCATCTGGCGCAGAATCCGGCGCCTGGGGTCTCCTGGAGGACATCGCTTTCAAGACACTTGCGATCTATTGCGACGAGAACAAACACCTCTTCGAGATGGTGAGGTCGCGGGACGCGGCCAGCCACGCCGGATCCTGGGTGCCGGCAAAGCACGCCAAGTCCGGCACGTGTCCAGCTGACGACAGCGCGGTGGTCGCAAGGCTTCAGTGCCTTGCCGGCTGACCAGGACAGCAGCGAGGCTGCAGTGATCCGAAGTCTAGTGCCTTATGAGTGTCGGATAACCGCTGGCCACCGGCGTGCGGTGCTTATGCAGCGCATCCCTGCGGCGAAGCCACTTTTGCAGGATGTCCTGCTGATTTCCGACGATGCGGGCGACGGCCAGCAGTGCACTTTCACTGATGGTCTTTGTCTTCTTGCGGGGAACGATTTTGGGGCTGGACACAGGTGTCTCCGTCCAAATTTTTGTCGAAAGACGAAGGAGGCGCCCGGCCATGAGGACCAGGCTGAGGGGAACAGTTACATAGTGTGGAAATGCGTCCGCACAGTGGCTTTTAGCCCTGCGCCCCTTGCTACCTAATGCCGCCTGAATGAAGCCTTCGTGATCTATGCCGCTGCCCGCCAGCAGCGCGCGAGCTGGTCGGGGCGATGGGCCTCCAGCGCCGGCATCTCGTTGCATTTGTCGATGGCGATGGGGCAGCGCGCCTTGAAGGCGCAACCGGCCGGCAGTTTCAGCAGGGAGGGTGCCATGCCGGGAATCTGCGCCAACGGGTGGCCGCGCGTGTTCTGCGACGGCACCGAGCCGATCAGGCCCTTGGTGTAGGGATGCATCGGCCTCTCGATGATGTCGGCCGTGCGACCCATCTCGACGATGCGGCCGGCATACATCACGGCGATGCGATCGGCGAGGCCCGCCACCACGGCGAGGTCGTGGGTGATCCAGATCAGCGCCGTGTTGCTCTCGCCGCAGAGCCGCTGCATCTCGAACAGGATCTGGCCCTGGATGGTGACATCGAGCGCCGTCGTGGGCTCGTCGGCCACGATCAGCCTGGGCTTGTGCAGCAGCGCAATGGCGATCGCCACCCGCTGGCGCATGCCGCCGGAGAACTGGTGCGGATAGGCGCGCAGCCGCTCGTCGGGCGAGGCGATGCCGACCTGGACCAGGGCGGCGCGGGCGCGCCGGCGCGCCTCGGCTTCGCCCACCTTGAGATGGGCCTGCACCGTCTCGATCATCTGGGTATCGATGCGCAGGACCGGATTGAGGGTCATCATCGGGTCCTGGAAGATCATGGCGATCTCCGCCCCGCGGATGGCGCGCAGCCGCTCAGGCTTGGCCTTCGTGAGCTCCTCGCCGGCGAAGCGGATCGAGCTCCCCTCGACGATGCGACCCGGCGGATCGATCAGGCCCAGGATGGAAAAGCCGGTGACGGTCTTGCCCGAGCCCGATTCGCCCACCAGTCCCAGGATCTCGCCGGGCGCCACGTCGAAATCGACGCCGTCGACGGCGCGGGCCACGCCTTCCTTGGTGAAGAAGTGGGTGCGGAGATTGCGGACTTGGAGTCCCGCCTCGCTCATCGCAGGTTCCGCGGGTTCAGCACGTCGCGCAGCTGGTCGCCCGCCAGGTTGATGCCGACGATGGCGATGGCCAGCGCCACGCCGGGAAAGAAGCTGATCCAGTAGCTGCCCGACAGCAGGAACTCGAAACCGTTGGAGATCAGCATGCCGAGCGAGGGCTGGGTCACCGGCACGCCGACGCCCAGGAACGAAAGCGTGGCCTCGAGCGCGATGGCGCGGGCGAGGGTGATGGTGGCGATGACGATCAGCGAGGGCATGCAGTTGGGCAGCATGTGTCGGAACACGATGCGGCTGGCCGGCAGGGCGAGGCAGGTCGCGGCCTCGACATATTCCTTGTTGCGCTCCACGAGTGCCGCACCGCGCGCGGCGCGGGCGAAATAGGCCCATTGCACCAGGATGAGGGCGAACAGCACCTTGTCGATGCCCTTGCCCAGCACCGAGAGCAGGATCAGCGCCACCAGGATGGCCGGAAAGGACAGCATGAGGTCGACGATGCGCATCAACAGCGCGTCGACCTTGCCGCCGGCATAGGCCGCGACCAGCCCGACCACGACGCCGATGGCGAGCGCCACCACGACCGACACGGCGCCCACGAACAGGCTGATGCGCATGCCATAAAAGATCGCCGACAGCATGTCGCGTGCCTGGCCGTCGGTGCCCAGCCAGTAGACCATCTTGCCGTCGCCGGAGACCGTGCCCGGCGGCACCTTGGCGTCGAGCAGGTCGAGGCTCGCAATGTCGAAGGGGTTCTGCGGCGAGATCCAGGGCGCGAACAGGGCGACGAACGCCGAGATCACCACCAGGACGAGGCCGAAGACGGCCAGCCTGCTTTCGCAGAAGTCCGAGACGACTCGCTGGAACGGCGTCTGCGGCCGCACCGCCGCGACGGGCTCGAGGGCCGAGTCCGTCATGTGGCGCGGCTCTCGAGACGAACTCTCGGATCGAGGACCGAATAAAGCAGGTCGACCACGAGGTTCAGGATCACGAAGAAGAAGACGATGACCACGAGGTAGGCCACCACCACCGGCCGGTCGAGCAGCAGGATGGAATCGATCAAAAGCTTGCCCATGCCGGGCCAGGAGAAAACCGTCTCGGTGACCACGGCGAAGGCCACGGTCTGGCCGAACTCCAGACCGCTCACCGTGGCGATCGGGATCATGATGTTCTTGAGCACGTGCACGCCCACGATGCGGTTCTCGCTCAAGCCCTTGGCGCGCGCGAACTTGATGTAGTCCATGGGCAGGACTTCGCGGGCGGTGGCGCGGGCCAGGCGCACGATCAGCGCACCTTTGTAGAAGGCCAGCGTCAGCGCCGGCAGGATGAGGTGCAGCAGGCCGTCGGCGGTGAGGAAGGAGACCGGCACGCCCAAAAGGTTGACCGTCGTGCCGCGGCCCGAGGCCGGCAGGCGCGGCCACCACGGGATCAGGTCGGGCAGCAGCACGGCAAAGACCATGATCAGCATCAGCCCGACCCAGAAATTGGGCAGCGAGAAGCCCAGGATCGAGCCGGTCATGATCGCCTTGCTGCCTGGCGCGTGGGGCCGCAGCCCGGCATAGACGCCCATCGGCAGGCCGATCAGCAGCGACAGGATCAGCGAGGCTACGGCCAGCTCCATGGTTGCCGGCATGCGCTCGAAGATCAGCCCCATGGCGGGCTGGCCGGCCAGGAAGCTTTTGCCGAAATCGCCGTGCAGCGCGTCGCCCACGAACGTCAGATATTGCCGCCACGTCGGCTGGTCGAGGCCGAGCGTGACGCGCACGGCCTCGCGTTCGACCTCGCTGGCATCCGGGCTGATCATCATCGCCACCGGGTCGCCGATCACGTAGATGCCGGCGAACACCACCGCCGACATCACCACCATGACCAGCGCGGCCTGCATCAGGCGACGGATGATGTAGACCAGCATCTCAGGCTCTTGCTGGGAGCGCGCCACTCCAGTGGCGCCATCTTCCTTTGTGCCGACGATGATGCGCCACTGGAGTGGCGCGCTCCCAGCCATGAGCGGGTGCGGCGGTCATCGCCTACTTCACCGGCTTCACGTTCTGCGCGATGGTGATCTGGTCGGCGCGGCCTTCATAGATGAGGCCCTTGCGCATTGCCCAGACCGAGACCTCGAAATGCAGCGGCAGCAGGCCATGGTCGGCCATCACGATCTGGCTGGCCTCGGCGATCAGCGCCTCGCGCTTGGCGTCGTCGACGGTGCGCAGCGCCTCCTCGAGCTTGGCGTCCATCGCCGGGTTGGAGTAGCGCGCGCTGTTGGTCGTGCCCATGCCCTTCAGCTTGTCGGGCGTGGCGACCAGCGACTTCAGCGCGTTGCTGACCTCGCCGGTGCTCGATCCCCAGCCCGCCAAGTAGGCGCTGTACTTGAAGGAATCGCGGTTCTTGAAGAACACCGGCGGCGCCACAGCGTCGACCTCGGTCTTGACGCCGATGCGGCTCCACATCGCCGCCACCGCCTGGGCCACTTTCAGGTCGTTGATGTAACGGCCGTTGGGCGCGCCCAGCGTGATCGAAAAGCCGTTGGGATAGCCCGCTTCGGCCAGAAGCTTCTTGGCGCGCGCCGGATCGTAGGGATCGATCGGCGTGTCCTTGCGCGTGCCGCCCATCGGATAGGGCAGGAAGTCGCCGGCCGGCAGCGCCACGCCTTCCATGATCTTGTCGACGATGCCCTTGCGGTCGATGGCGATGCTGAGCGCCTCGCGCACCTTCCTGTCCATCAGCGGGTTCTTGCCGTTGGTGTCGGGAATGCCGATCGGCGGATCGCCATGCTGGTCGAGATGAATGTAGATCAGGCGGTTGGAGACGGCGCGCGCCAGCGTGATCTTGGGATCGGACTTAAGCTTGGCGAGGTCGGTGGTCGGCGGATCCTCGATCAGGTCGACGTCGCCCGACAGCAGCGCCGCGACGCGTGCCGTGTTGTTGCTAAGGGGCCGCAGGATCACTTTCGCCCACGGCGCCTTGCCGTCCCAATAGGCGTCGTTGCGCTCCAGCACGAGGCTGTTGCCGCGCTGCCACGACACGAACTTGAACGGGCCGGTGCCGATCAGGCCGTTGCCGGCGTTGAGCTCGGCCGAGGTCTTGCCTTCCGGCGCCGGTCCCGACGCCGCCTTCTTGGACAGGATCGGCAGCGCCGCGACATCGAGCGGCAGCAGCGGCGCGGGGGTGTTGGTGTGGATGCGCAAGGTGAGCGGATCGACGATCTCGAACTTGTCCATCTGGCGCGTATAGATCGTGTAGAGGCCCGGGCTGTTGGGCACCTTGCCGACACGCTCGTAGGTGAACACCACGTCCTCGGCGGTGAAATCCGAACCGTCGTGGAATTTCACGCCCGGCCGCAGCTTGAATTCCCAGACCAGGTCGGAGATCGGCTTCCACGACAGCGCCAGGCCCGGCATCGGCTTCAGGCTTTCGTTCTGCTTCACCAGCGTGTCGAACATATAGAACGCCACCTGCAGGTTGGGCGTCAGCGCGTGATATTGCGGGTCGAGCGAGCTGGGCTCGGTCTTGAGCCCGATCTTGAGCTCCTGCGCCGAGGCAGCGGCGGCGGTGAACGCGATGGCAGCGGCCAATACCGCAACCATCTTCTTGAACGACGTCATATGGCCTCCCAGCCCTCCGATATGCCGGAGTCTTATGGCAAGGCGCGTCGGCGGCGGCTAGTCTCGCGCCCAGACACGAGGACCTTCATGACCCGATTCACCCCCGATCTTTTTGCCGGCGATCACGCTCAGCTGACCGCCATCCGTCGCGACATCCATCGCCATCCCGAGACCGCCTTCGAGGAAAAGCGCACCGCGCAGATCGTGGCCGAGAAGCTGCAAGGCTGGGGCATCGAAGTGCATCGCGGGCTGGCCAAGACGGGTGTCGTCGGCACCTTGAAGGGCAAGCATCCCGGCCAGAAGACGATCGGCCTGCGCGCCGACATGGATGCGCTGCACCTGCAGGAAAAGAACGACTTCGACTACGCCTCGGTCAACGCCAACAAGATGCATGCCTGCGGCCATGACGGCCACACCACCATGCTGCTGGGCGCGGCCAAGCACCTGGCAGCAGAACCGGACTTCGCCGGCACCGTGCATTTCATCTTCCAGCCCGCCGAAGAAGGGCTGGGGGGTGCCCGGGTGATGATCGAGGAAGGCCTGTTCGACAAGTTCAACTGCGACGCCGTCTACGGCATGCACAACATGCCGGGCATCCCGACCGGCCGCTTCGCCATCCGCTCCGGCGCCATGCTGGCCTCCTCCGACAGCTGGCAGGTCACCTTCAAGGGCACCGGCGGACACGGCGCCATGCCCGACCGCGGCACCGATCCGACGTTTGTCGCCGCGCAGTTCATCGTGGCGGTGCAGGGCATCATCGGGCGCAACGTGCCGCCCTCCCAAGCGGCGGTGCTGAGCGTCGGCCATATGGCGGCCGGAAGCGCGGGCTCACCCAACGTCATCCCGTCCGAGGTGCTGATCAGCGGGACCGCGCGCAGCTTCTCTCCGGCCGTGCGGGCGCTGCTGGAGCGCCGCCTGGCGGAGGTGGCGGCGGGCATCGCGCAGGCCGGCGGCTGCACGGCGGAGAGCAAGTATCTGCGGCGCTATCCCGCCCTGATCAACGCCATCGAGCAGACTTCGCTGGCGGTCGAGGCGGCGGCGCTGACGGTGGGCCGCGAGAATGTCGAGCCCAACACGCCGCCGATCTCCGGCGCCGAGGACTTCGCCTTCATGCTGGAGAAGAAGCCCGGCGCCTACATCATGATCGGCAACGGCGGCACCGAGGAGGGCGGCTGCCACAACGTGCATTCGCCGCTCTACGATTTCAACGACGCGATCCTGACGACCGGTGCGGCCTACTGGGTGAACCTCGTCCAGCTCGAACTGGGCGACGCCGCGTAATCATCGACTGGTCGCGAACTCCGAGCAGGGGGCTCGCTTGCGACCGGAACAGGCGCGACTTAAGGTCGAAGAGTGGTCGAAACCCACCGGCGGGGTTCCAATGAAATGCCCTGTTGTCGTGATCGCGCTGATCGCGCTGCCGCTACCAACCTTCGCCCAGGACAACTCGGCGCTGATCGCCAGTGGCCGCGCCCTGTTCAGCGACACGAAATTGTCGGGCAACGGCCAGTATTCCTGCGCTTCCTGCCATCCGGACGGCCACACCGACAACAAGACCTATGTAGGCACCCAGATCGTGGTCGATGGTGATCCCGCGGGCCGCAACACGCCCACCCTGTGGGGAGCGGGTGACCGCCAGGCCGGCTGGTTGTGGGCGGGCAATGTGCCGACGATCGAGGCCGCTATCCGCGCCATGATCGTTGACCGCATGAAGGGCGCCGAACCGACACAGGGGACGCTTGATGCGCTGGCCGCCTATACGCGGTCGCTGCCTTATGGGCCTGCACCCTTCCTCAACGACGACGGCGTACCGAGCGATGGCGCGCCGCCCGCCGTCAAGCGCGGCTACGCGCTGTTTTCCGGCAAGGCCGGCTGCACGAATTGCCATGAGCCACCTTCCTACGACAGCAAGGGGGTTGAGGATGTCGGAAGCGGCGGCACGTTCAAGGCGCCCTCGTTGCGCGCGATCTCCAGGACAGCGCCCTATTTCCACGACGGCCGCTTCAAGACCCTCGACGAGGCTGTAAACGCGATGTCGTACGGCGCCGTAAGCTTGATGACGGACGCCTACCGCCGGAAAGCCGGCGTCAGCGACAGTCTTTCCGACGCCGAGAAAAACGACATCGTGGCCTTCCTCAAGACGCTGTAGCTTCGCCGCGCGGCGGTTCAGGCGTGGAAGTCGAACGTCCAGTCGGCGCCGGCGATGTCCCAGTTCCAGCCATCGTGCAAGTGAACGATGGGATGGGAGTCGGCGCCGAAGTCGACGGCTGTCGCGATCTCCGCCGCCGGCGCCGAGGCCGGAAGCATCAACCCGTCGGAGAGGGCCGCCAGGGCGACCAGCGGGTCGTCGCCTGGCAACGCGGTGAGGGCGGCCTGCGATTCCTCGCGAACGACACTATCGATATGCAGATCGCCCGGCTCGCCGAACAGACGGTCGAGCGGCGCGCCGTAGGGCGCCTCGTCGAAACAGGCTTCGGCCCACGAGTGGGGCGTCTGGGATTCGGGCGTCTGATAGATCGGCAGTTCGGGACGGTCGAATTGGACCAGGTCGGCGCCGATGATGAAGGTCGTATCGACGGCCGAGCTCTCGGAGGGGACCGAATGGCTCATGGATCAATGACTTTCGTTCTTAAGAACTACAATATTGGTTCAAGTATACTGAACAAATCATTGAGAATAAAGAGAGAACGTTCGCTCCCTGGAATTATCTTGGAATCGCAAAGACTTGGGTTCGCAAGACGACTGGCCTAGGGTGCCGCCGCATACACATTCCTAAAAGTTCGGGGGCGGCGATGAACGGAGCGGAAAGTCTGGTTCGGACCTTGGTGAAGGGCGGCGTCGAAGTCTGCTTCGCCAATCCCGGCACCTCGGAGATGCATTTCGTCGGTGCGCTCGACCGGGTCGAGGGCATGCGCTGCGTGCTCGGCCTGTTCGAAGGTGTGTGCAGCGGCGCGGCCGACGGCTACTACCGCATGACCGACAAGCCGGCCTCGACCCTGCTGCATCTCGGCCCGGGTCTCGCCAATGCCGCCGCCAACCTGCACAACGCCAAGAAGGCGGGCTCGGGCATCGTCAATATCGTGGGCGAGCACGCGCTCTATCACATCAAGTACGACACGCCGCTCACCGCCGACATCGAAGGCATCGCGCGGCCGTTCTCGCACTGGGTCAAGACATCGCCCACGGCCAAGACGGTGGCCACCGACGGGGCCGCGGCGATCCAGGCCGCGCGCGTGGCGCCCGGCCAGATCGCCACCCTGATCCTGCCTGCCGACACGGCATGGACCGAAGCCGATGGCGCCGCCGAGACGCCCGAGACGCCGCAGCCGCAGAAGCCCGCCAACGAGGCGGTGGTCGCGGCGGCCAAGGCGCTGAAGAGCGGCCAGACATCGATGCTGTTCATCGGCGGCCGCGCCTTGCGCGCGCGCGGCCTAGAGCTTGCCGGCAAGATCGCCGCCAAGACCGGCTGCAAGGTGCAGGGCGCCGGCGGCACGGCGCGCATCGAGCGCGGCGCCGGGCGCGTGCCGGTACTGCGCCTGCATTTCGTGATCGAGAATGCCCAGGCGCAGCTCAAGGGCACCAAGCAGATGGTGCTGTGCGGCGCCAAGGCGCCCTATGCCTTCTTCGCCTATCCCGGCAAGCCCAGCGTGCTGTCGCCCGACGATTGCGAGATCTCGACGCTCTGCCCGGTCGACGGCGATCCGCTGGCCTCGCTCGAAGCGCTGGCGGCCGAGCTCGGCGCCTTGAATGAAAAGCCGGCGGGTGTCGCCCAGCCGAGTCGGCCGGATCGCCCGACCGGCAAGTTCACGCTCGACGGCCTGGGCCAGGCGCTCGGCGCCACGATGCCCGAGGGCGCGATCGTGGTCGACGAATCGGTGACGACCGGCCGCGGCTTTTTCCCGTTCAGCGCCGGCGCTCCGCCGCACGACTGGCTGAACAACATGGGCGGCTCGATCGGCTTCGGCGCACCCGTCGCCGTCGGCGCCGCCGTCGCCTGCCCCGACCGCAAGGTCATCTGCATGATCGGCGACGGCAGCGCGATGTATACGATCCAGGCGTTGTGGACGATGGCGCGCGAGAATCTCGATATCTGCGTCATGATCTTCTCCAACCGCTCCTACAACATCCTCTACAGCCAGCTCGCCGATGTCGGCGCCGCCAATCCCGGCCCGCGCGCCATCGACATGCTGACGCTCGACCGCCCGACACTCGACTTCTCGATGATGTCCAAGAGCATGGGTGTGCCGGGCGGCAAGGCAAGCAATCTCGAAGAGCTCACCAAGCAGCTCACCTACGCCATGTCGCAAAAGGGTCCGTACCTGATCGACGTGATCATGTAAGGCTGCGCGCTTATGGACGAAGCCCGTCGACGCACGCTGCATGGTCGTCGTCGGGGCAAGAAACTGCGCGCCGGGCAGCAGTCGCTGCTCGACACGCTGCTGCCCCGTCTTTTGCTGGCGCTGCCGGCAGATGCGGCCCGGAAGATCGACCTCGCCCAGGCCTTCGGCGGCACGCTGCCAACCGATGGCGTGTGGCTCGAGGTCGGCTTCGGCGCGGGCGAGCACCTCGTCTGGCAGGCCGAGCAGCATCCGGGCGTCGGGCTGATCGGCTGCGAGCCCTATCTCAACGGCGTCGCCAAATGTCTCGCTCATATCGAGCGCACAGGCGTGAAGAACATCCGGTTGTTCGCCGACGATGCGCGCTTCGTGATGGCCGCTCTGCCGCCCGGCTCGCTGTCGCGCGCCTTCGTGCTGTTTCCCGATCCGTGGCCCAAGACCCGGCATCACAAACGGCGCTTCGTGCAGCGCGAGACCCTCGACACACTGGCTGGCCTCATGATCCCGGGAGCGGAGCTTCGGCTCGCGACCGACGATCCGAGCTACCTGCCCTGGATGGTCGAGCATGCCTGCATCCATCCGGCCTTCGAATGGCTGGCCGAGCGCCCGGCGGATTGGCGCGGCCGGCCCGCCGACTGGCCGCCGACGCGCTATGAACGGAAGATGCTGGCCGGCCACAGGCCGGTGTTCCTGCGGCTGGTCCGCCGCTAGCCCGCGACGAACGCCACCAGGTCGGCCATGCCCGAACCGATCGCATCCGGCGCAGCGCCCAGCGCCTCGACCGGCAGGTTCGCACGGTTGACCCAGAAGGACGGATAGCCGAACGCCTTGGCGCCGGCGGCGTCCCACGACGCGGAGGCGGCGAAGACGATTTCTTCGCGTTTCAGGCCGAAGGCGTCAAGCCCCATCTGGTAGGCACGCGGATCGGGCTTGTAGGCCTGCACGCGATCGGTGCTGAGCGGCGCCTCCAGCAGTCCCTCGAGCCCGGCGTTCCGCATCGGTGCCTCGAGCATCGCGACCGTGGGATTGGCCAGGAACGCCATGCGCACGCCGCGCGCCTTCAACTGAGCAAGCGCACGCGACACGTCCGGCCAAACCTTGAGCTCGAGGAAGGTCTCCATCAGGCGATCGCGCGTATCGGGTGTGAGATCGAGCCTGCTCGCGGTGGCTGCGACCACCAGCGCTTCCTGGGTGACTTGCCAGAAGTCGGCATAGCGACCGGAGAGCGTGCGCAGCCACGTGTACTCGAACTGGCGCGTGCGCCAAGCCTCCATGAGCTGGCCGCCGCGGCCGGGGAAGAGTGCCTCGGCGCGCAAGGCAACGGGCCTGGAATCGATGATCGGGAAGCCATCGAAGGCGATCGCCTTGTAGCGCGCGGGACCGTCGGCGCGGGCGGACGCGAGCGGACCCAGGATGGCGGACCCCAAAAGAAACTGTCGACGAGCGATCATGGCCGGCAGATACCGCCCGCGCCCGGCGCCAGGAAGACAGGTAAATGGCAAGACAGCCTTCCAATTCCCGGAAGGCCGCCAGGGTGTCCCGTGTACCTTTAAGTGATTGAATCTAAAATAATTTAGCCTTAAGGCGCGATTTCGTTTCAAGTCTTATCGCGCCCCTCCTGCCGGTACGAAAGAATTGTCGGCGAAGATCCGCCTGGAAGGCTCAGAAATGCGCCGGATTCTCTTGCCAGTTGGCAGGACTCCGCCTATATCCGCGCCATCCTCATCGGGTTCGCGGGACGAACCAAAGAAAAAGAGTGGGCCGCAAACCCGCTCTTTTCATTTGTGAAACGCCCCGCCGCCCAAAACGTCGAGAAAACAGACCCGCGTGACCGAATTGCTGCGCAGAATCGAAGACATCGTTGCCCCGACCATCGTCGGCATGGGCTACGAGCTGGTTCGCGTCTCCATGAGCAAGGGCGGCGGCACCTTGCAGATCATGGTCGAACCGGCCGATGGCCGGGCGATGGATGTCGAGGGCTGTGCCACCGTCGCGCGCGCGCTCTCGGCCGTGCTTGACGTCGAGGATCCGATCCCCAGTTCGTACACGCTGGAAGTGAGTTCGCCCGGCATCGACCGGCCGCTGACCCGACCCAAGGACTATGCCCGCTGGGCAGGCCACCTCGCC
>Ga0193726_1000521_pt1 | contig 39709 bp, 39 predicted proteins | sample H2c1metaG_FD_144928 | JGI IMG/M metagenome (GOLD analysis project Ga0193726, IMG submission 144928) | Soil microbial communities from a riparian zone of the East river system, Colorado, United States - H2c1 | ecosystem: Environmental > Terrestrial > Soil > Riparian zone | place: USA: East River... | reverse complement strand
GACATCCTGCATCTGGAAATGATCGAGCAAGAATCCGTGTACCGGGCCATTCACGCCCTGTGTAAAGTAGTTTTGGAACCAAGTTCCGTAGAGCCGGCGCACCCCCGCGTGGCCGTGATATTCCCCCGAGAGGAACACCACCACCCCGTCCGCGGCGAATAACTGCACGACGTCTTCCGCGCGATTGAAATCGATGTAGTACCCATAGGACCAGTGCAATCGTCGAATCGCATTGATGTCCTCGAGTTCCCCGACCCGGTGCTCCAGGACTGCCAGCCGCTTTTCCAGATCTGCCATGCTTCCCCCGTCATCACTCCGTTGGATTTGGCTCCTACCTTAACAATTGTTATCTTGTTATGATTCGAAGGTAGCACCGTGCGCGGAAAATCGCGAGCGGAAACTTGGAGAGAACCGCATGAGCGATATCGCAACCTTGACTGCGCGAATCGAAAAGCTCGAACATGAGCTCGCGATTCAGCAGGACATCCACCAAATTCGCCGTGTCCAATACACGTACGGATATTTCATCGATAAGACGCAGTACAACGAGGTCGTCGACCTGTTCGCGGACGACGGCGACGTGTGGTTTCTCGGCGGCATCTACAAAGGCAAGGCCGGCGTGCGGCGCCTGTATATCGGACGCTTCCAGACAAATTTCACCCAGGGGCACAACGGCCCGCGCTACGGCTGGCTGTTGGAGCATCCGCAACTGCAAATGGTCATCGACGTCGCGCCGGATCGCAAGACCGCCAGCCTGCGCGGCCGATCTATGATGCAAGCAGGCTTGCACGAAACGGCACAGGGTCAACAGCGCGCGTGGTGGGAAGGCGGTATCTACGAGAACGACTTCGTTCGCGATAATGGCGTGTGGAAGATCAAGGCGCTGCGCTATTTTCCGTTTTGGCACGGCAGCTTCGCCGAAGGCTGGCCGAAGACGCCGATTGATTTCATTCCCATGGCCAAGACGCTGTATCCGCTGGATCCATTGGGTCCCGATGCCCTCATTCAACCGGCGCCGCGACTCTGGCCCGCCACCGACACCGTTCCCTTTCACTATCCGCATCCGGTGACGGGCAAGCCGATCGTTCTTGACAACAGCCGGGCGCGCGAAGGATTCAAGTAACAGGAGTCGAGCCATGAGCACCGCCGCCGCCAATGTGCAGTCGAGCATCGACTATCTTGTTCCCTCCTCGCGCATCAACCGGCGCTTCTGGGCGCCCGGCAAGGAATTCAATACCGGCGTCTACGCCTCGCAGAATGTATTGATCCGCAATGCGCGATTGGCCGGCCCCTTCACGCTCGATGAACATGGCTTCTGTTTGGGCGTGCACCGCACCGACATCACTGATTGGGAGCGCAATTACGGTCCCGACTCACCCTATGCCGAACAAGTATGCGAGGTCGCCAAGCGTTTGAGCGGCGCCAATTTCGTCATACCCATCGGCGGCATGCTGCGTAGCTCCGGGAAAACCAACGCGACCGTGCAGCCACCGGCCGCCGAAGCGCACGTGGACTTTACGCAGCGCTGCGCCGAGCGCGTCGCCGGCAAGCTGTACCAAAAACGGCATCCGCAGGGGCCGGGCTTTCACCGGTTCATAGCCCTCAGTCTGTGGCGCGCGCTGTCGCCGCCGCCTCAGGATATGCCCCTGGCGATTTGCGAGGGCCGTTCAGTGCGCGATGACGAGGGGACGCACAACACCAAGGTCGATGTGGACGAAATTCCCACGGGCGATGCCCTGTTCGCACCGATCGACGGAGAGGAGAACATGTCCGCCGCCACGATTTTTCACTATTCGCCTGCGCATCGCTGGTGGTATTTCCCGGACATGACCCCGGACGAGGTGATCTTCATCAAGTTCTACGATTCGGATCACCGCGCCGCCTGGCGATGCCCGCACACCGCGTTTCGCGATTTAAGCCGCCCTGATGCGCACGAACGCCGTTCGATCGAATATCGTGCGATCGCGTTTTACGCAAAGAGCTGAACCGGCTTGCCGCTTAAGCGAACCAGAGAGCGATCGCCCGCATCTCGATGCTCGCGCGCGGCGCCACCTGCGCGTCTGCTTCGGGATTATCGAACGCCACGTGCGGCACGCAGTGCGCCCGCTTCAAGTCGCTGTCGTTGGTCTTGAACACCAGCGCCTCATCGCGCGTCATGTCCGAATACCAGTGCCAACGGTGACCCGGGTGATGCGCCACGACGATGCCTTCGAACGACCACTCCGGCCGATTCGGCGAGTTGAACACGGCATCTGCGAAAATCAGATCGGCCGGCGTCACGGTGCGCGCGTCGCACACGGCCAGCGGTACGTCCTGGGGCGGCAGCGAGATGACCCGCCAGATGTTGTAATGCACGAACCGCGATATGCGCCGCCCCTCGGGCGCCGCCCGCTGCGCAAAGGCGGCGGCGGTGGAATCACTGATGTCGACATGCGCAAAACGGGCGGGCCGGGAGTTATCCAGCTGTCCGGACATCGCCGAGCGCTCGCTGAATCGCAGGACACCGGCATTGTTCACCTGCACCAGATCCGCGCCCGACAGAGTGCCGATGAGGCCGATGATTTCCTTGCGATAAATCGCCTCGACCTCCGCCCGGTCGGTGAAGTCCATTACCGCACTGCGATGATTGAAAAGGGTGAACCCTGCGTCGTCGAGCGTCATCTGCAGCCCGCGCGCATCGCGGATATCCATCTGCAGGGGTTGGATATCGAGTACATCCCCGCTGGTATCGTTGGAGTGATATCGCGGCCGGGCAACGCCGCGGCCGGCGTAGGCTATTGCAGCAAGCGTCATGTTTTCACCCTCCGCGTCGTGCGCTTCCATGGCGCGCTTCGCGATATTCGATAATTGCGTGTGTCTTCGCAAGATCTGATTAATATGTAGAGCATACGAAACGGGAGCTGAGCATGAGTGAGCGAGCCGAATCCGACACCGTGGCCTACGAGGTCAAAGGCGCGATTGCGTGGGTGAAGTTCAACCGCCCGGAGAAGCGCAATTGCATGAGCCCCAAGCTCAATCGGCAGATGCTGCGCGTGATCGAGGACTTGGAGTTTCGCCGCGACGTAGGCGTGTTGGTGCTCACGGGCGAGGGAGCGGCATGGTCGGCCGGAATGGATTTAAAGGAATATTTCCGGGATTCCGAAGCCTTGGGATTGAAGGGCGTGCGCGAATCGCAGCGCGGCGCTTACGCCTGGTGGCAGCGCCTGCGCTGGTGTCAAAAGGTCACAATCGCCATGGTGAACGGCTGGTGTTTCGGCGGCGGCTACGGTCCTTTGTTCGCCTGCGACCTGGCATTCTGCTCGGATGAGGCGCAATTCGGCCTGTCGGAAATCAATTGGGGCATCCTTCCCGGCGGCGGCGCCACCAAGGTCGCCGCCGAGTTGATGCCCATGCGAAAGGCGATGTATCACGCCCTGCTCGGGGAGAGTCTTTCCGGCAGGGAGGCTGAGGCCGCCGGCCTCGTCAACGAATCGGTACCGGCGAGCAGGCTCGAAGCGCGAGTCACGGAGGTGGCCGAGAAGCTGCTGCAAAAGAATTGGGAGACTCTCAAGGCGACCAAGGATGCTATGCGCCGCGTCCGCGAAATGACCTATGACAATGCCGAGGACTATCTCATCCGGGCGCAAGAAGCGCTCAATTGGCACGACAGCTCCGATGGCCGTCACGCCGGAATGAAGCAGTTTCTCGACGACAAGACTTACAAACCGGGGCTTGGCCCTTACGACAAGTCCAAGTCCGCTGAGTAAACTGTGTAGCCAATCAATGCACCAATGAGGCAAGAGCCATGGCCCATTTCCCCAATACGCTCAGCTTCACGGGATTCAACACCCCGTCGCGTATCGAAGCAGACATTATGGGTCTCGTTCACCAAGGAACCATCCCTGAGGGTTTGAACGGCGCCTTCTACCGTGTGCAGCCCGATCCACAGTTTCCGCCCCGCCTGGGCGACGACATCGCCTTCAACGGCGACGGCATGATCACGCGCTTCCACCTCCATGACGGCGAGTGCGATTTCAAGCAGCGTTGGGCGAAAACCGATAAATGGAAGATTGAAAGGGCCGCCGGCAAGGCTCTATTCGGCGCATACCGCAACCCGCTCACGGACGATGAATCGGTCAAGGGAAGAATCCGCGGCACTGCCAACACCAACGCATGGATTCATGGCGGCAAGCTGTACGCCCTGAAGGAGGACTCGCCCGCGCTGGTCATGGACCCGGTGACCCTAGAGACCAAGGGTTACACGTCGTTTCACGGCAAGATGACTGGCCAGACCTTTACGGCGCACCCAAAGGTTGATTCCAGAAACGGCAACATGATTGCCTTCGGCTATGCTTCGTCCGGACTGTGCTCCGCGGGTTGCACCTACTACGAAATAACACCCGGCGGCGAATTGATTCGTGAGATCCCGTTCCAAGCGCCGTATTACTGCATGATGCACGACTTTGCGATCACCGAGGACTACGCACTTTTTCACATCGTACCGTCGATCGGCAATTGGGAGCGCCTGCAGAAGGGTCTGCCGCATTTCGGCTTCGATACCACGCTGCCGGTATATCTGGGCGTCCTGCCGCGGCATCCCGGTGCGACGGCTGAGGATATTCGCTGGTTCAAGCGCGGCAATTGCTTCGCGAGCCATGTCATGAACGCGCACCAAGACGGCAAGAAAATTCATTTCGACACGCCGGAAGCCAAGAACAACATGTTCCCTTTCTTTCCGGACGTTCACGGGGCCCCGTTCAACGGCATGGAGGCCATGAGCCACTTGACGAGATGGACAGTGGACTTGGGTTCGAAGTCGACGGATTTTGCGAGCGTGGATCGGCTGAGTGAAACGGCGGCCGAATTTCCGCGCATCGACGACCGCTTTGCGGGGCTCGCGTATCGCCACGGATGGATGCTGGAAATGGATATGCGCCGCCCGGTGGAACTGCGCGGCGGAAGCGCCGGCGGAATGCTGATGAATTGCCTATTTCACAAGGATTTGGCTTCCGGCGCCGAACAGCATTGGTGGTGCGGACCGGTGTCGAGTTTGCAGGAGCCTTGCTTTATAGCGCGCAGCAAGAATGCGGCCGAAGGAGACGGCTGGATCGTTCAGATCTGCAACCGGCTCGACGAGCAGCGCAGCGATCTGCTGATATTCGACGCGATCGAAATCGCCAAAGGGCCGATCGCCACAATCAATATTCCCATCCGCATGCGCTTCGGGTTGCACGGCAATTGGGCGGATTCCGCGGATATCGGACTTGCCGGTCAGCGAGCGTGACCTGACCATGTCCGAAGCCCCGGAGCGGTCCGGTCCTCGCCGGCCAGCGCCTTGGATACGGCAGGACGCGCCGTAACCGCTTCGCGCCACTCGACGAGGCGCGGACAACGCGAAGCAATCTCGAGTTCCGGGAACATGCGTTCCACCATCATTCCGCACATCGAATAGAAGTTGATGTCGGCGAGTGTGTACACATTGCCCGCCAGCCATTTGGTTTGGGCGAGTTGCTTCTCCACCTTGTCGACGGCGTAAATGATTTTTTCGGTGGCATTGGCCAGATCTGCCTCGCTGAATCCGGAGCGCGCCGTTTTCCACTTCTTGCGCTGATCCGGCAACGGGATATTCTCCATCAGCTTCTCGAATTCCCCGCTGTCGATTTTGCGCGCGATGATTCCGACCATGCGGTGCCAGCCGTGCATGGAAACGTGATTCATCACGTGTTCGTCGACGAACTTGTTCCAGTAGCGCATTCGCGCAGCTCCGACCGGATCGCGGGGACGCAGCGGCACATCGGGAAAGATATCCTCGAGGTATTCATTGATCACGGTGGTGTGCGTGATGATGACCCCGTCATGATCCAGAACCGGGACCTGGCCCTCCGGGTTGATCTTCACGAACCAGTCCGAATGCTGCTCGAACTTGTGCAGATCGACGTACGCGCTCTGAAATTTAAGCCCTTTCTCGACGAGCGGTACCATCGATTTCAAGGAATTCGCCAGCGGCTCCGCGTGGTAATACTTGAGAGTCATGCTTGATCCTATCGTGTGGTATGAGTGCCAAGAATGCCGCCATCGACGGCAATTGATTGTGCGGTGATGTGGCTCGCGAGATCCGAGAGCAGGAAGCACGCCAGCTCCGCGAGTTCCTCGGCGGTGCCGATGCGGCCCATGGGCACGCCCTTCCCCAGCAGGTCGCGCAACGTCTGCGGCGATGCGTGCGGATCGAGCTGCATGAGCATGGGCGTCTCGATGAGCCCGGGGAGCACACAATTGACGCGTACATTGTGAGATGCGGCCTCGATCGCGGCGGCCCGCGCCAGCCCGAGAACGCCGTGTTTCGAGGCCACGTAAGCGGCGTTGTTGGCCATCCCGCGCTCGCTGGCGAGGCTGCCCGTCACCAAGATGCTGCCCCGCTTGCGCGCGATCATACCGGGCAAGACGCGTTTCATGGCCCAGAAAACGCTGGTGAGATTGGTTCGAATCACTGATTCGAAAACCTCATCGTCGTACTCCCCCAGAGGCGCGAACCGGCCGCCCGTACCCGCGTTGGCGAACAACCCGTCGATCGGGCCAAAGTGCCGCTCGGCTGCATCGATGGCCTCGATCAGGCCTAAGCGATCCGCAACGTCGGCCGCTGCGCATGCTGCGGCGCCGCCCTCGCCGGCGATCGCGCCGGTCGCCGCCTTCAGTGGTGACTCATTGCGCGCCACCAGAAACACCTTGGCGCCGCGGCGCGCCAGCATCGAGGCCGTGGCCCGACCGATTCCCGTGGAGGCGCCCGTGACGAGCACGTGCCGGCCCTCCAACCCGCTGACACGAGCCTCGGCAGCCACAGTCCTTGCCTCTCGGTGATTTTGTATGCCTTGCATACCACCTGACCTAGCCGCTGGTCAAGATGCGGAAATCCAGACTGCCGCGTCGCTCAACGAAGCGCCACCCGTGATCAGTTCTCAGCAAACGATCGCGATACGTCCCGATAAGCGGCGGCGTCGCGGATTGGACAGGCAGGCCTTCGCCCGCGGACACACCCGTAAACAGCAGGATCTGGCTTGTGGCGCGAGCATCGGTTTCGCTGTCCAGAGTCACCATCACATTGGCGACGATATGCCGCGTTGCGCGCAACGGGCGCGCCCGGAAGGCTGCCAGGATGGCGGCGCGGCCGGCGGTGAAGACTTCGGGCGCGGTCGGCCGGCTCATCCGACCGTCATCGGTGTACAGGGCAGCCACGCCGTCCCAGTCGCCGTCATCATTGAGCGCCGCATAGCGGGTAATCAACTCGGCGATGGCGGCCTTGGCCGCCCAAGCGTTTGTCTCGTCCATCACTGTCCCTCGTCTTTCCATTCCGATCAGTTTTGTATGTATGGCATACTAAGAGCAAGAGAAAAAGTATGCAGCCCATTCTGACAACGCACGTTGGTAGCCTGCCGCGCGGGAATGAACTGGTTCCGCTGCTGCTCGCCCGCGACCATGGTCAGCCATACGATGCTGAGGCCTTCGATCGACTCGTCCAGTCGGCGGTCAACGACGCCGTTGCGAAGCAGCAAGACGCCGGCGTGTCCATTGCCAGCGACGGCGAGTTGGGTAAGGTTGGCTATTCGACCTACATCAAGGAGCGCCTCTGCGGATTCGGCGGCAACGTCGCGCGAAAACCCGCGCTGGATCTGGCGCCGCTTCCGGAACTTCGTAAGAAACTCGCGGCGATTATGGGCGAGCAGGAATTCGTGCGGGCCAGCTGCATCGGCCCCGTCAGATTGATGAATCTCGAACCCTGCCACGAAGACATTCGCCGTTTTCAGAAAGCCATGTCGGGCGGAAAATCGCGCGGGTTTCTGAATTCGGCATCTCCGGGCCTGATCACGGCGTTTCAACCCAACGCGTTCTACGCGACCCACGAGAACTACCTCGCTGATCTCGTCACTGCCATGCGGCCGGAGTACGAAGCGATTGCCGCAAGCGGCTTTCAGCTGCAGCTCGATTGCCCCGACCTCGCCATGTCGCGGCATACCGCCTATCAGGATCTCACCGAGGCGCAGTTCCTCAAGACTGCCGAGGCCAATGTCGAGGCACTGAATGCGGCCACCTCCGGCATCGCGCCCGAGAAAATGCGCATGCACGTGTGCTGGGGGAACTACGAGGGGCCGCACGACCACGACATCCCGCTCGAGCGGGTGATCGGCATCGTTCTCAAGGCGCGGCCGGCAACCATCCTTTTCGAGGCTGCCAATCCGCGCCACGAACACGAGTGGCAGGTCTGGGGTGAAACCAAGATTCCCGGTTATAAAGTGCTCGCGCCGGGTTTGATCGACACCTGCTCGAACTACGTGGAGCATCCGCAGCTGATTGCTCAGAGAATCGAGCGATTCGCCGCGATCGTCGGCGTCGAGCGCGTCATTGCGAGCACGGACTGCGGCTTCGGCACCTTCGCCGGCTACGGCAAAATCGATCCAGCCGTGACCTGGAAGAAGCTGCGCGCGCTACGCGAGGGAGCCGATATCGCCGCCGCCAGGCTGCAGTAGCACGGCAAAATCGAACGCCAGCGCTCTATTTCAAAACCCTTCGTACGGCGGCGGCGATGCGCGCCTCGTCGGGGATAACGTACGCCTCGAGCGGCTCGCTGTACGGAATGGTCGTGTCTGCCGCGGTTACCTGAATAATCGGCGCTTTCAGAGATGTGAAGCGGTGCTCGGCAATGTCCGCGGCAATCATGCCGCTCACGGAGGCGTGCCGGGTCGCCTGATCCACGAGAACGACGCGACCCGTTTTGTCGATCGACTTCAAAATCGCTTCCAGATCCAGCGGCGCAACCGTGCGCGGATCGATCACTTCCGCGTTGATCCCTTCTTTGGCGAGCTGCTCGGCGGCCGCCAACGCGCGTGGCACCATCCATCCCGTTGCGATAAGGGTAACGTCACCACCGGCGCGCCGAATTTCGGCCTTGCCGAACGGCACGAGATGCTCGCCATCCGGAACTTCGCCATGTTCCAAGGTCAGCATGTAGTTGTGCAAGTACACCACCGGATTGTCGTCGCGAATCGCCGTGGCCATCAGTCCCTTGGCGTCCGCGGCCGTCGAAGGGACCACGACCTTGAGCCCTGGAACTCCCATGAACAGAGCGGCAAGCGAACCGGTGTGCTGGCCCGCCCATCCGGCGGTAAATCCGTAGCCGGCCTTCAGCACGATTGGGACTTTGACCTGTCCGCCCGACATGTAGCGGAAACGAGGAGCCTCGTTAACCACCTGGTCCATGGCCACCAGCATGAATTCGGCCATGTACAGTTCCACGACGGGCCGCAACCCGGCCATCGCGGCGCCGATTGCGATACCGATCTCTGCCGTTTCAGAGATGGGCGTCACGCGCACACGGTCCGAGCCGTAGGCGGCCAGGAAATGGTGGTTCTCTGTCGTGGCGAGATTCTGGCCGAAATACAGCACGTTGGGATCGCGGCGCATTTCCTGATGAATTCCCGCATCGATGGCGGCGATATAGGGCATTTGTGACATGGCAGTCTCCGGCGCAGCGAGCTTAAGCGTAGTTGTACTCGAGTGCGGACTCGAGCTTGGGGAACGGGCTTTTGAGCGCGAAGGTCACCGCCTCTTGCATCTCATTCGCAATCCGGGTCGTCAGCTCATCCGCTTTGGCTGCAGTCAGCACGCCGCTCTTGACCAGGATGCCGCGAAACCGCGGCACAGGATCGCCACGCAGTGCTGCTTCGTACTCTTCGCGTTTGCCGAACGTGGCGATGGCCTCGTGCTCCGGATAGTGCAACGGCACCCCCGGCGGAGCGATGATGTTGCCGTGCGCGGACAGCCGGTACACCTTGGACTCGACCAGCGTCGGGCCCTTCCCCGCACGCGCGCGCGCAATGGCTTCGCCGACCACACCGTGCACCGCGAGTGGATCGTTACCATCGACGGTGACGCCAGGCATGGCATAAGCCTTCGCCTTGGTGGCGAGCGGTTCGCCCGCCGCTGCATTGGCGTCTTCCTGCACCGTGGTCGTGACCACGTTGTAACCGTTGTTCTCCATGACGAAAACCACCGGGAGCTTCCACAGCGAGGCGATGTTGAGCGTTTCGTGGAACGCCCCCTGCTTGGCGGCGCCGTCGCCGAAAAAGCTTAAGACGACATCGCCCTTTTTACGAATCTGCGCCGCCCACGCCACACCCGCTGCGTGCGGGATGCCGGCACCCACAATGCCGGATGTGCCGAGAAAGCCGTGCTTCACATCAGTCAGATGCATGGAGCCGCCGAGCCCTTTGCAAAGCCCATCGGCCCGCCCGAAGATCTCCGCCATCATCGCCTTGGGATCGGTGCCGAGAACCAGCGGATAGCCGTGGCAACGATAAGTGGCAAGCGCCGCGTCGCCCTCCCGAAAGTGACTGAGCGAGCCGACGATGGAGGCTTCCGCGCCATCGGCCAGATGCGTATGGCCGCGGATCACGCCGGGATGTTCCGTAAAGGCGCGCTTGACGCGTTCCTCAAAAGTGCGGATGCGCAGCATCTGGGTGAATATCCAAATCTGCCGCTCCGGGTTCGGTGACTGACTCATTTGATCCCCTCCTGTATCGCTTCCCATTGTTGGCGCGCCGCCGCGACGACCTTCGTCGTCTTCGCAAACGCCTCGGTCGCCGCGGTCTCCAAGGGCCACTTGCGGATGTACTCGTTCAGCACTTCGACGCCGATCGGCCCTTCATAGCCTTGGGTCCAAACCGCGTGCAAGAACGCGGCGATGTCGAATTCCCCATCGCCGGGCAACAGGCGCTTATTGATGACGGAGTCCACGAAATTCACCGGCGTGGCGAGCATCCCGTCGTTGATTTCAACGCCGAGCGGAAGCCCGCGCGGTAGCTTGCGAACAATATCCGCCGGCGGTGTTGCGGTTCGCTGCAGATGCAGGTTGTCCAGCATGATGCCGCCGTTCTTAGCGCCTGACCCGCTGCAGATCGCCAGCACCGCATCGAGCGAGGGCGCCCGGGACAACGGCGCGGGAAGCATTTCGAACAAGACGTTCGTACCGCGCTCCGCTGCCTGGCGACACAGCACCGCAAATTCCTCGGTCATCTTCGGAATGTCGGCGCAATCGTTGCCGAGATCGCCGATCTTGATGTGGCGCGCGCTCAGTTCTTCGGCGGCGTCAAGCAATAGGCTACGAGTTTCATCGGAAGCCGCTCGTCGGCTGTCGGCGCAGAACCAGTCCAGCAACCACTCGACTTCGATCTCGCCGATGCCATTGCCGTCCAGAATGCGCTTCATCTCGCGAAATCCAATTTTCCCGCGGTTTGCGAGCAGGTCCGTATGCCAGAAGCCCATCGCCGTGAAACCGGCCTTGGCGGCAGCTTCCACGCGTACCCGGAAGTCGTGAAGGCACAGTTTATCGCCCGTCGGGTCCGCTCCGACTGCCAAGGTCCAATACGATCCGAGAACCCGATCAGGCCGCGTCATGATGTTGTCTCCGCATCAGTCAACCGCCATGCGTCGCTTTCAAGGGTGGCAACCAGAGACGCCAGAAAGTCCGACGCGAGACGGCCATCGGCAACGCGGTGATCCACGGTGAGCGTGAGCACGGACATCGGTCTCACGCGAATGCTGCCGCTTCGGGCGACAACGCAGTCGCGTCGGCGGCCCACGGCGAGAATCGCCGACTGCGGCGGATTGATGACGGCGTTGAAACGATCGGGTCCGCCCTTCCCCAGGTTTGAGACGCTGAAGGTTGCGCCTTCCAGTTCCTCGCGCCTAAGCCGGCCCTTCAAGGCATGATCAATCGTTTCCCTGCGCCGGCGCGCCAGCTCCGCAAGCCCGAGTTGCTCGACGCCATGGAAAACCGGCACGAGCAACCCATCGGGAACAGCGACCACCAATCCTATATGAGTGCCATTGGCCGGTACGAGGCCCGCGTCGGGCGAGTTTGCATCGCCCCAAAATATGGCATTCAGCGCCGCAAAGGCCAGCAGCGTTCGCGCGATGCCTTGCAGCAGAAAGTCGTTTACCGACGGCAACGGCGTCCCCGCAGGCAGTTGCGCCGTAAGATCCGCGCGCAGCGTATCGAGCGCAGTCCAGTCAACGGCGCGCTCAACGTGGAATTGCGGAACGGTGGCATTGCTCAATGTCACGGAGCGTGCCAGCGCGCGTCGCATGCTCGACAGCGGCTCAAGGTCAGACGGCGCCTCGGCGAGCGTTGCCATTGCAGCCCGCGTCTCGACAGTTCGCTGTACATCGATCAACTGCACGCGTCCGCGTGGACCCGTGCCGGCAATCTGCCGCAGTTCAACAGCATGCTGGGCGGCGAAGCGCCGCGCGACCGGAGAACTCCTAATACGATCGCTCTTGCCCTCTCGATTCGCGATTGGCGCATTATTTTCCAGCCACGCAATACGATCGCCGACGCGTGCTTCCTGATCCGCTCGCAAGAGGATCTCCACCAGCTGCCCGGTCTCAGTGGACTCGATCTCCACGACCGATTTCTCCGTCTCGAGCTCGAGCAACGGCTCTCCCTGTTGCACGACATCGCCAACGTTTTTCAGCCAGCGCACGAGCCGCGCATTCTCCATCACCAGACCGACCTTGGGAATTTCCAGTGCCACCAACGCCACTCTCATTTCTCCTGACCGCGCACTCAGCCAATCACAGCACGCACGGCATGCACGATATTCGGCGTGCCCGGCAAGAGCGCCCGCTCCAATTCCGGCGCGAAGGGTATCGGTGCGAAAGGGCAAGCGACGCGCATCACCGGCGCGTCCAGCTCATCGAACAACTCGCTGCCGATGCGCGCGGATATTTCCGCGCCTACACCCCCATTCTGCACCGCCTCATGCGCGATCACCACACGGTGAGTTTTTGACACCGAGGCGGCAATTGCGGCCATGTCGAGCGGCAGCAGCGTGCGCAGATCAATCACTTCGACGGAGACGCCTGAGCGCGACAGTTCATCCGCAGCCTCCAGCGCGTTTCGAACCATGGCCGAATACGCGATCACCGTCACGTCGGTGCCGACGCGTGCCACTCGTGCCTTGCCGATTTGCGGCAATTCGCCGTCTGGGACAAGTTCCTCCTTGAGCGCGTAGAGGCGTTTATGTTCAATGAATAGAACAGGATCGCCAAGCCGCACGGCGCTCTTCAGCAGACCGTAGGCTTCGACGGGCGATGAGGGGGCGATGACCACGAGCCCGGGTACATGAATGAACCAAGCCTCCAGACTCTGAGAGTGTTGGGCCGCCGCGCCGCCGGCAGCGCCGGCCTGCGTGCGCACAACCATCGGAACGGCCAGTTGTCCGCCCGACATGTAGCGATACTTGCCGCTCTGATTGACCAGACAATCGAGCGCCAGCGTCGCGAAATCGATGAACATGATCTCCAGCACCGGCCTTAAACCGCAGAGCGCGGCGCCGGTGGCAATACCCGTGATTGCAGCTTCGCTGATCGGCGTGTTGCGCACGCGCTGCGCGCCGTATTTCTGAGCGAGCCCCTTGGTGACGCCGAATGCCCCTCCCTCGGCGACATCTTCACCTAACAGATGGACTGCCGGATCATGCTCCAGTTCCTCATCGAGCGCGCGGCGCAGGATTTCGATGAACGTCTGCATCACGGGGTTCCACCGGAGGTCGCCGCCAAGGAGGACGCGCTGTAGACGTAGTCGAATACGCCGGCCGGATCCGGCCGCGGCGCTGCCCGCGCGCGCGCAACCGCCTGCACTACTTCCTGTCTCGCGTCCTCGCCGATGGCGTCAAGCTCACGTTGCTTCACACCAAGCTCGACGAGATAGCGCTGCATTCGCTCGATCGGACATTTTCCCTTGACGGCCGCGAGATCTTCCTTCGAGCGGTAATGTTGGGCATCTCCGACATAATGGCCGGCCATTCGGTACGTCATGCACTCCAGAAGATAGGGGCCTGAGCCCCCGCGCAGCGCCGCGACGGCTTCGCCCGCCGCCGCATATACCGCCGGCAGATCATTGCCGTCGATGGTTCTTGCCGCCATGCCGTAGGGGGTCGCGAAGGCGCTCACGTGCTTTACGTTCGAGTGTTCCTCGCGGCTCGTGAACTCCGCGTACCCGTTATTCTCACAGACGAACAACAGCGGAAGTTTCCACAGCATCGCGAGGTTCAGGGTCTCGTGGAAAACGCCCGCTCCCGTGGCGCCGTCGCCGAAGAAGGCGACGCTGATCGTGGTCTCGCCTCTGCTTTGAAACGCCCACGCTGCGCCGGCGGCAAGGGGCAGATTGCCGGCGACGACGCCGGTTGCGCCCAGCATGCCATTGGCTGCATCGACCAGATGCATCGAGCCGCCGCGACCGCGGCACAATCCGCTGTCTCGACCAATGACTTCTGCAAAGGTGGCCTGCACGTCACTGCCCTTGGCAAGCGTGTGGCCGTGGCCCCGGTGGCCGGTGAACAGCACGTCCTCTCGCGTGAGATGGGCGCATACACCGACAGCCACTGCCTCCTGACCGGTCGACAAGTGGGGGAAGCCCGGCACCTCGCCTGCGGCCGCAAGCCGCTGGACTTGGCCTTCGAAGATGCGGATGCGCCAGAGTGTCCGATACATCCGCTTCCAGTCGGCGAGAGTCGGCAAGGCGGGGGCGGTCACGGACCGTGTCTCAACTGTGCTCCAGGATTGTGTGCAAGCGCAGCCCTCCGGCGATTTCCCGGTCGACTACGTGAATGTGGAAACATACCACGGCACATGCAATACACTTTCGCACAGGAGCGAAGTGGGCGCCGTCCGACAATGAAGCGCACCCTCTCTGGCGCACAGCCTGGGAAGTTAGCAGCGTCGTCATCCCATAAGGTATCGTGGAGCAGCCGTGGCAACGACATTCGATCTTTCAGGAAAATCCATTCTGATCACCGGCGCGGGCCGCGGGCTCGGACGGGCGCTGGCGATCGGCGCCGTGCAGGCAGGCGCCACAGTCGCCGCATTCGATCTCGATGCGGCACTGCTCGCAGAACTGAAACGCACATGCCCGTCGATCACCACGTACGTGGTGGATGTTGTCGATCGCGCGGCGTTCATGGCTGCCGCGGGCCGGATCGGTCGGATCGATGCCGTCGTCAACAACGCCATGCTGATCCGCTACGATGCGATCGAGGCGGTCGATGAGGCAGTTCTCGATCGTATGCTGGCGATCGGAATCAAGGGTGCCGTGTGGGGTGTTCAGACTTTGCTGCGCCACATGGATCCCGCGGCGGGCGGCGTCGTTTTGAATCTCGCCTCTCCCACCGCCGAACGCGGCTTTCCGACCACGGCTGTCTACAGTATGGTGAAGGGCGCCATGGGCACGCTGACTCGAACCCTCGCGGCAGAACTCGGTCCGCGGCGCGTGCGCGTCAATGCGCTGGCGCCAGGCTCGATTCCCACGCCGGGCGCAGTCGCCATCACGCCGCAAGAAGAGTACGAGCGGCGCGCGATGCGCATTCCGCTGCGCCGCCTGGGACGCGAGGAGGACGCCACATCTGCGTCGCTGTACCTGCTGAGCGACGCCGCGTCGTTCGTCAGCGGCGAAATTCTGCATGTTGACGGCGGCTTCCTCGCCTCTGCCTGAGCGAACTATAGGAGTCTTAGGTGACGCACCGCATCTTTGCCGTCCGCTATGGTCATCTTGAGCGTACCAGCGACAGGAATTTTCTCGGTGGCGATGATCATGCGAGCCGCATGCCGCTCGACTACTACGTGTGGGTGATCAAGAGGGACGCCCGCAGCATCGTCGTGGACACGGGCTTCGACTTGAGCCAGGCCGCCAGCAGGGGTCGCACGCTCATCCGGCCGGTTGCCGAGGGTCTTGCCGCCATTGATGTCGACCCAAACGACGTGATGGACGTGGTAATTACACACATGCACTATGACCATGCCGGAAACGCGGCGTTGTTCCCGCGGGCGCGCTTTCATGTGCAGGATGCGGAGATGGCCTACTGTACCGGGCGTGCGATGACGCATCGTCACCTCTCCGCATTCTTTGAAGCGGAAAATGTCGTTGATATGGTGCGTCGCGTCTTCGATGGGCGCGTGGTATTTCACGCCGGCGACTCCCTGCTGAGTCCGGGCGTGACGCTGCATCACCTGCCGGGTCATACAATGGGACTGCAGGCGGTGCGGGTGGAAACCAGCCGCGGTCCCGTGGTCCTGGCCTCAGACGCGGCACACTTCTGGGCCAATCTGGAACGCGAAACTCCCTATCCCGTCGTCGCGGACGTGCCGCAGTATCTTGAGTCGCTGCGCGCGCTGCGAAGCCTGGCACCGTCGATAGATCACATCATCCCCGGGCACGACCCAGCAGTGCTGGCGCGTTTTCCGCCCGAGCCGGGACTTCTTGACGTCGTGCGTCTCGACTTGGCGCCTCTTCCGCGGGCAGCCTCATGAGCGAGTGCGGATTCGTCGGTTTGGGCCGGATGGGTGGAGCCATGGCGCGGCGCCTCATCGAAGCGGGACATCGCGTGGTCGCGTTCGATGTGAGCGCCACTGCCTGCGATGCGCTCGCCGCTCAGGGCGCGAGCATCGCATCGAGCGCACGTGCGGTGGCCGACGCCGTGCCCGTTGTGTTCCTAAGCCTGCCGAATCCCGAGGACGTCGTGAGTACGATGCTCGGCGCGCACGGGGCGATTGCCGGTAGTCGATTGGAAGTGAGCGTGGATTTATCAACTTCCGGTCCCGAAGCGGCGATCAAACTCGCCGCAGGGCTGGCGAAACGCAACATCGCATCGCTCGAAGCACCGGTTTCCGGGGGCATCAAGGGCGCGCGGGAAGGCACGCTGTCCTTGATGGTCTCAGGCCCGCAACTCGCGTGGGAACGGGTACGGCCACTGCTCGAGATCTTCGGCCGGCCGTTCTTCATGGCCGAGACCGCGGGCGCGGGCCAGACCATGAAGCTCGTCAATAACCTGCTGGGCGCGTGCGCCATCGCCATCACCGCGGAAGGCATGACCATAGGCGTGAAGGCAGGACTTGACCCTGCGCGCATGGTCGAAGTACTGAATGTGTCCAGCGGCCGCAGCAGCGCGACTTTGGACAAATGGCCGCGCGCAGTACTGCCGCGGACGTTTGATTTCGGTTTCGCGTCCGGACTTTGCTTGAAAGACGTGCGCCTGTGTCTGGCTGCGGCGCGCGCGCTCGGCGTACCACTCGGCGTCGGCACCGCGGTATGCGAACTGCTGGAGCGTACGGTTCGTACATTCGGCGAGGACTCGGACTTCACCGCAATGACAAAGATTGTCGAATCTGGCGCCGGACTCGACCCGGAGCGTCCCCCACTTTGATCTTGAGGAGTGCATATGACGAGTGAACTGTTTGATAAAGGCATGAAGATTCGCACCGAAGTGCTGGGTGAAGCCTACGTCAAGAAGGCGCAGGCGGGCATGGACGAGTTCAACAGACCCTTGCAAGAATTGGTCACCGAATATTGCTGGGGGGCTGTGTGGGGCCGCGAAGGCTTGAAGCGCAGCGAGCGCAGCATGATCAATCTCGCGATGATCAGCATCTTGAATCGTCCGCACGAGCTCAAAGCGCATATCCGGGGCGCCATCACCAACGGCGTCAGCCGTGAACAGATTCGCGAAGTCTTGCTGCAGGTGGCGGTCTATGGCGGTGTTCCGGCGGCCGTGGACAGCTTCCGCATTGCCCGTGAAACCTTTGCGGAAATCGATGGCCGCAGTTAGTGCGGCGAGTTGCAATAGCCGGTACGCGGGCATAGAGTTTCGCCCGAAGTGCACGCCCGGCGCGCAGTCCAGCGTCGGCGTGTGAGGGAGCGGCAATCATGCATCGAGTCGAGACATTCTCGACCGCCGGGCAAACGCGGGCGGACAGGCTGGCATACTGGAACGATGTTGCAACTTCAACAATCGGGCCGCTGGTGATCGATGCGCTTGATCGCGACAGCTTCCAGGCATCGCTTAAAAGGGTGTGCCTGCGCAATTGCGAAATTGTGGCACCCACGTCGAATCCGGCGACGATCCGCACCCAACCCACGGGCGCCGCATCAAGCGTCCTCAATCTACAGGTCCAGCATCGAGGCCGCAGTTCAACGCGTTTCGGTGACCGCATTTGCACGCTCGACGCCGGCGATTTCATGCTGTTCGATCCGTCATGCGCCTCGGTCCTTCAGTTTTCCGAAACCACGCAGGCAATCGTGGTTCGTTTGCCCACCGCCGAAGCGGAGGGTCGCGTGCCGGGCTTGCGCGAGATGGCGGGGGTGCCGGTTCGCGGCAATGCGGGCGCCGGCGCCATGTTGTCGCGCTTCATCCGCGCGGCTTGGACTCAACTTGAGAGTGAGGATGATCTGGGGTGGGCGGAGTCGCTGTGCGACGTCATCTGGCCATTGGTGGAGATGGCCTATGCCGGCGTACGCTCCTCGCGGCCGCCCAACACGCCAAGAGAGCACCGGCAGCGGGAACTGTTCGCATACATCGACAGCCATTTTCTTGAAGCGAATCTGACCGCGCGTCGAATTGCGAACGAGTTGAGCGTCAGCACGCGTTATGTCCAAATCATGTTCGCCGAGAGCGGCACGACCCCCTCCTCCTACATCCAGTCGCGCCGGCTCGATCATGCTGCACAGCTGCTGGCCCAGACGCGGCGGGATGCCTCCATCACGGCCGTTGCCTTCGATTCGGGCTTCAACGATCTGAGCACTTTTTGCCGCGTATTCCGCCGAAAGTTCGGCATTGCGCCGCGTGATTATCGCGCCGGAGCCCGCCCGACAGCCGCTTAAGCCGTTGACCGCGAGCCGCAGAGACCGCAATCGGTGGTTTCGCGCGGCGACAATTTCGCTTCGCATCGCGCCAAGACGGCCCCGGCGGCGCGAACTAAGCTCCCCTGCTGGCGCCTTTAGGTATAGCAGGTAAAGACCAATGACATCGCATCCAGGGTTCGATTCCGGGCGTCTCGAGCTATTAACCGCGGCCGTCGAGCGCGACATTGCGGCGGACCTGTACTTCGGCGGGGTGATCAGCGTGAAGCGCGGCGGGCAGCCCGCCTTTCTCAAGACATTCGGGTACAGCAGTCCCGCCAAGGATCGGAAGGTGGCGGAGGACTCGGTCTTCAGCCTGTTCTCGGTCACCAAGGCGTTCACCAACATCCTCATCTTCCAGGCGATCGAGCGCGGCTTGCTGACTCTCACCACGCCGGTCGCCAAGATCATTCCGGAATTCGCCGGCGGACTGCGCGATCGCATCACCGTATTTCACCTTCTGACCCATAGCGCCGGGCTGCCGACCATGTTCGAGGCGCGCCCGGGCATGTACATCGATCGGCTTGCGGAAGTCATCGCCGCCATCTGCCAAGTGGCATTGCCCATCGAAACCGCAGGCGCACGTGTCGACTATGCGCCGTTGTTCAATCACGCGCTGTTGGGCGAAACTGCGCGCCGCCTCGACCTGAAGAAGCGCTCATACCGCGAGATTTTGCATGAGGATCTTTTCGAACCCTTGGGAATGAAAGATACCTCCATGGGCGTACGCCGGGACCTAAAGCCTCGGCACCTGATTCCTGAATTCCGCGGCAATTACCCGATCCAGCATCTGGGTCACAGCAATCTGGGCCCGAACGGCGCCTTCGAGGAGGAGGACGCTGAAATGCCCTGGGTGGGTTGTGTTTCCACGGCGAGCGACATGATGCGCTTTGCCGAGATGCTGCGCGGCGGCGGCACGTTGGATGGGCGGCGCATCGTTTCGCGCGCGCTGGTTGAGCGGGCACGAACCATCTGGACGGGCGACAAGCCGAATGAATTCTATGCGAACGGCATTCGCGCGGCAGGCGGCATCGCACCTCCGGCGAATATCGGTTTGGGATTCTCGGTGCGCGGCCCCCAGATGGGCACGACCCTGTTCGGAACTCTTGCATCGCCGAGTACCTTCGGCGCACATGGCGCCGGGACCACGATCTTTTGGGTGGATCCGGAACGCGACATCAGTTTCGTCGCACTCATGACGGGTCTCATGAAAACCATCGACAACCTGTGGCGCTGGGAGCGTCTCTCGGACATCGTGCACGCCGCCGCCCTATAGAACGCAATGGCAAGCGACGCCTCATTCGACTATGTGATCGTCGGCGCCGGCACCGCCGGTTGCGTGCTCGCCGGACGATTGGCGGAAGATCCAGCCACGCGGATCTGTGTGATAGAGGCCGGAGGAAGCGACCGGCATCCACTCGTCAGCACCCCCTCCATGGTGGCGGCGGCCATCGCCTCAAAGAGCCTGAACTGGCGCTTCGAAACGGTGCCGCAGCCTCACTTGAAGGGAAGAAGGATTCCGCAGCCGCGCGGCAAGGTGGTCGGAGGATCCGGCTCCATCAACGGCATGGTGTACTCGCGCGGCAACCCTCTCGACTATGACGACTGGGCAAAGGCCGGCGCCGGCGATTGGAGTTATGCCAATGTCTTGCCGTATTTCATACGCTCGGAGAACAACCAGGATTTGCCGGCGTCATTGCATCACGGTCGCGGCGGGCTCATGAACGTGCGGCGGCCGTCGCGGCCGAATCGCCTCAACGGCGACTTCATCGCAGCGACGCAGAGCCTGGGGTTTCCTGGTTCATCAGACTTCACCGGCGCTGACTCCGAGGGTGTCGGCTTTCGCCAGGGAACAATTCGCGCCGGTACGCGTGAAACCACGGCCCGTGCCTTTCTCAGGCCGGCGCTTCGCCGCGGCAACGTGACGCTCTACACCGAGGCTTTGGTGCTGCGGGTCATCGTTGAGAATGGCCGCGCGATCGGCGTGGTCTATGAGCGCGACGGTCAGCAGCACGCGGTCCGAGTCCGGCGCGAAGTGATCTTGAGCGCCGGCGCCCTCCAGACGCCGCAGCTGTTGCTGCTCTCAGGCATAGGCCCGGCAACGGAATTGAAGTTGTCCGGCATCGAGCCCGTGCTCGATCTGCCGGCCGTCGGTCGCAATCTGCACGACCATCTGGCATGTCCGGTCATGATGCGAAGTGAGGATCCGACCTCCTACGGCATATCTGTTCGCGCACTGCCGCGAGGCATCTTAAATGTCTTTGAGTACCTGATGCTCCGCTCGGGGCCGTTCGCGAGCAACGTATTCGAGTCGGTCGCCTTTCTGAAGACCGCATCAGGACTCGATCGCCCGGACGTACAGTTCGTATTCCAGCCTGCCGCTCGGCCCAAACCCACTTTTCCTTTGCCTGTCGGGCACGGCTATGCGATCAGCCCGGTTGGCCTGTATCCGAAGAGCCGCGGGTGCCTCACGCTGCAAGGTTCGGATCCGCACTCCCCGCCCCTCATTGATCCCAAGCTACTCAGCGTTGAGGAAGATATTCGTCCCCTGATTCGCGCGGTTAAGCTGTCGCGGCGCATTCTGGCAACACCGTTTTTTGCACGCTACCGAGCAACCGAGGTCGCGCCCGGGACGGGCGTGCAGACCGACGATGAGATCGCCGACTTCATCCGCTCGACGTCATACACAGTCCACCATCAGGTCGGCACATGCCGGATGGGCAGCGGTGAGGAAGCCGTGGTCGATCCGCAGCTGCGGTTGCTGGGTCTTTCAGGCCTGCGCGTGGTCGACGCCTCCGTCATCCCGAGCATCGTCGGTGGAAACACCAACGCCGTGGTCGTGATGATTGCGGAAAAGGCCGCCGACCTGATCCGGCAGCGGCCGCTGCTCGCGCCCGCGCAGCTCGAAGCTACACCCAAACAACGCGCATCAGTGAGGGAACCGGCATGGCAGTAGAGCACATGAAGACCTGGCGGGTCGGGCGCGTCGAGATCACGCGTATTGTCGAGGTCTGGAAGTGGGAAGATGACATCGGAATGGCGCTCGACGGCGGTACACCGTCGATGGTTCTGGCGCAGCCATGGCTGCTGCCGCATCACGCAACGCCCGAAGGCCGGATGTTCATCAACTTTCAGGCCTTCGTGCTCAAAGCCGGCAAGCAGCGGATCATGATCGATACCTGCGTGGGCGCGGACCGGGAACGCGAATTCCCCGTGTTCACGCGCATGCAGACCACGTTCCTGGAGGATCTCGAATCGATCGGCATCATGCCCAGCGACGTCGACACTGTTCTGTGCACGCATTTGCACTTCGATCACGTCGGCTGGAATACTCGGCTTGTCGATGGGCGCTGGGTGCCGACCTTTCCCAATGCGCGCTACCTGTTCAGCCGCAAGGAATACGACCATTGGGTGATGCTGCGCGAGACCGGCGGCTATCACGGCATCAACCATCTCGCCGATTCCGTTGATCCGGTCGTCGCAGCAGGACTCGTCGACTTCATCAGCCATCAACATCAGATCAGCGACGAAATACGGCTGCTGCCGACGCCCGGCCACACGCCGGATCACGTCAGCGTGCTCATCAACTCAGAGGGCGAGCAAGCCGTCATCACCGGCGATGTGATGCACCATCCGATACAAGTGGCCATGCCGGGGCATTCCGCGACTTTCGACATGGACAAGGCCGTGGGCGCAAAAACCCGCGTTGATTTCGTTACGCGTTTCCAGGAAAAGCCCGTGCTCGTCATCGGCAGCCATTTTGCCGATCCCGGTGCCGGCTACATCGTGCGTCACGGCGATGCCTGGAAACTAAGCTCGCCTCACTAAAGGGCACGCGATGGGCCTGGGCATTCCGAATTACGAGATCGATCTGTTCAGCCGCGAGTCGGTGCGCGATGCGCGCGCCGTCGATGACGCCGTGCGTGAATTCGCGCCCGTTGTGCGCCTCGCCGACGGCACCGTGATGATCACGCGACACGCGGACGTGACGGCAGGACTGCAGGATTGGCAGACGTTTTCGTCGAAGTCGCGGCCTTGGCATGATCCCAAGTCGTTGCGCCCGGAGATACTGCTGACGGACGATCCGCCGCGCCACACCCACGCGCGCCAGGCGATGACCGCTGTCCTCTCCGCGCAAGTGCTGGCGAAATTGCGGCCGGCATTCGAGCGGGATGCGGCTGCGCTGCTCGACAGTCTGCTGCTGCGCCAGGGAGAGATCCTCGACGCGGTGCGCGAGATTACCCAGCGCTTCGTCTACAAAGCGCTTCCCGACGCCATTGGCCTTGGCATCCGCGGCCGTGAGCACATGTACGCCTTCAGTCACATGGTGTGGGCGACCATGGGCCCGGAGAACGAGCTGTTTCGCGAGGCCATGGTCAATCTGGAGCCGGTGCTCGACTGGCTGGAGCAATGCTGCGATCGCGATAATCTCTCCGAGGACGGCATCGGGATGCGCCTGTATGACCTGGCCGACAACCAGGTCATCACCCAGGCGGAAGCCAAGCTCCTGCTGCAAACCGTGCTGGCGGCCGGAGCCGATACGACCATCCTGACCATGGCGAATGCCATTCGAGCCTTTGCGCTCTACCCCAAGCAGTATCAAAGAATTCGCGCCGATCCTTCCCTGGTGCGCATCGCCTTCGACGAAAGCCTGCGTTGGGACTCGCCGTCGCGAATGGCGGGACGCATTACGACCCGAGAGGTCGACATCGAAGGACATGCAGTTCCGGCCGGACAGCGAGTCGGACTCATGTTCGCCGCAGCGAACCGCGATCCTCGTGCGTGGTCCGATCCTGACCGGTACGATCTTAGCCGCGATCTAAAAAAACAGGTCGGGTGGGGCTATGGTGTACACGCCTGCGTCGGGCGGGTGCTGGCGCAACTCGAGGCGAGCACGCTGCTGACGGAAGTGGCGCGGCGCGTCGCACGCATCGAAATCGCGGGTGACCCTGAGCCCTGGATGACGACCATCGGGCACGGTCCCGCGAAACTACCGGTCCGCCTCTATGCCGATTGACCGAACAGACGCACGATGTAGTAGCTGTCCAGATACTCGCGAATCATCGCGACCTTCCCTTCGCGCACTTCGAACGCCCAGGCATAGCGGTTGTCGTACGGCCGCCCATCGTTCAAGTGCCCGGTGCCGTGCGTCTCAACCAACACCAGCGCGCCGTTCGATGCCATCGACAGAATGCGGTTGCTGGGGCTGCCCTTCGCGAACACACCGCGAATCGGTTTCAAGAACTCATCCACGATCACATCGCGGCCGCGATACTCGCCGGCTCCGGGTATGTCGCGCGCCTGCGGAATCCAGGCCGCTTCTTGCGTCAACAGTGCGCGTACGCCCTCGAGATCCTCGGCATTCAGCAGCTCGAAGAATTTTTGCACTGTCGCTTCGCTCTGCGCGTTTGATTGGCCCATGCGGCTTCCCCCCTTTCCGAGGGAAGATCATATGATCAAACGATCGAGCAGCGATAGGCCATCGACGAGGGGCGGCTATGACATCGTCGCCATCGGCAGCGGCCACAATGGACTGGCGGCCGCTGGATATCTGGCGAAGAGCGGCAAGCGCGTGCTGGTGCTGGAACGCAATGCGTGGCCGGGTGGCGGCGTGGTCTCGCGCGAGTTGACGCTGCCCGGCTTTCGCCACGATCAGCATTCCATGGCGCACATCTTCATCCAGGCCAATCCCTTGCTGCTGCAGGACGAACTCGGCTTGAAGCGCCGCTATGGGCTCAAGTACCTGTTTCCCGAGTCGCCGATGATGTCGGTGTTCGAGGACGGCACCACCCTGACACTGTATCGGGATCGAAACCGTACGGCTGCGCAAATCGCTAAATTCTCGGCGCACGACGCCGAGGCCTTTCTGCGCCTGTCGGCGCAGGCGGCGGCGTGGCTGCCCATGATGGTGGCGACTTTCTACACGCCGCCCGCACCGCAGGGCGCCGCGTTCGCATTGATGGATCAAAGCCGCGAAGGACGCGAGTTCTGGCGAACCCTGCAGATGAGCAGCCACGATATCCTGGCGAATTATTTCGAGCATGATCGGGTGCGAGCGCACTTCGCGCGCGTGGCCGGCGAGAACCTCGTCTCACCGGATGAAAAGGCAACCGGGCTCGGCGTTTTCGTGTTCCTGGGCTTCCTCGAGGCCTATGGCTTCGGCGTGCCCGTCGGCGGGAGCGGCAAGCTCACCGAGTCGTTGATCAGCTGCATCGAGGATAGTGGCGGTGCGGTGCTCACCGACCAAGATGTGCGCGAGGTTATCATCGCCAACGGCCGCGCCGCGGGCGTCATCACGGCGGACGGACGCCGACATCTGGCCAACGATGCGGTAATTGGCGCCATCCATCCACATAAGCTCTCATCGCTGGTTGCAGGGCTTGATCCCGAGGTGCGCCGCGCGGCCGAGGCCACCCAGATCAGCGAGGCCGCGTGCGTCACCGTTCATGCAGCGCTCGATGGTCCGCTGCGATTTCGAACGCCGAATCCGGTGCAATCGGTGATGATCGAGCTGATGCCGGCGACGTATCGCGAGCTGCGCGAATGCTTTGACGACTTGCGCTATGGCGGCTTCATGCGCACGCACCTGCTGGGGTTGGGATCGCTTTCCATGTTCGACGCCAGCCGAACGCCGCCGGGAAAAGCTATCGCGCACCTCTGGGACTATGCGCCCTATGTGCGCCCCGACGGACTGTCGTGGGACGATGCCAAGCAAGCCTACGCCAAGAGCATGCTCGACCGTTTCCGCATCTTCATCGCCAATCTCGATGAGGTGCTGCTGGATTTCCACTGCGATAGCCCGCTCGACATGGAGCGCACGTCACCCAGTTTCTTGCGCGGAGACCTGCACGGCATTGCGACCACGAGCTATCAAAGCGGCTCGCATCGTCCCACAGCGGAACTCGGCCAGTACCGTGTGCCGGGAGTGGATCGATTGTATCTGGTGGGCCCATTTCAGTACCCCGGGGGCGGTGTGTTCGGCGCCGGACGGGCGACTGCGCAGGTCATGTGCGAGGATTTGAGCATCGACTTCCAACAACTGGAACACCCAGCATGAAGCTGTATGGCACCGATAAGCGCGAACTGATGACGGTGAGCCGCGTCGAGCGCAACGGCAATCAACTCGTGATCAAGGCAAAAGTATTCGGCACCATGCCCTTGACGGCGATCCTGACTCCCGCGCAGGTCCGCGAAGGCTTGAAACTGCTGCGGTTACGGGGAATTTTGTTTCTGCTGACGATGCCCTTTCGCAGATCCCCTGCCCAAAAGGAGAGCCCATGACAACATCCATGAAAGGGAAAGTTGCAGTTATTACCGGCGGCGCGGGGATGATCGGTCACGCGGCCGCCGCGTCGCTGGCGGCGGTGGGCGCCGATGTCATGTTGGTGGACATCAACGCCGAAGCGCTGAGGGCGCGCCGCGGCGCCATCGAGAAGCTCGGCGTTCGTGTCGAAACCCATGTAGCGGATGTCAGCAAGTCGATCGACGTCGCAGCTTACGTTAAGAGTGCTTTGCAGGCATTCGGCCGCATCGACGCCTTCTTCAACAACGCCGGCATCGAGGGCAAGCTCGGCCCGACACACGAATATGACGAGACGGAATTCGACAAGATCATCGCGGTGAATCTCAAGGGAATATTTCTTGGGTTACGCCACGTCCTTCCCGTCATGCTGCGGCAAGGGACTGGTGCAGTCGTCAACACCGGCTCGATCGCCAGCGAGCGAGGCCTCGCCGGTGCCTGCGCCTACAATGCCTCGAAACATGCGGTGATCGGGCTGACACGCACGGCGGCCAGCGAAGTCGGCGCGCGCGGCGTGCGTGTCAACGCCGTGATGCCCGGCGTGATCGACACTCCGCTCCTGGAGGCGATGCTGCGCATGATGTTTGCCGGCGATGTGGCAGCCGGCAAGCGCGTGCTCGGCAAGGTTGCGACCCTGGATCGAATCGGATCGCCGCCGGAAGTCGGCGAGGTCGTGACGTTTTTGCTGTCGGATGCGGCGAGCTTCGTCAATGGCGCAGCGTGGGCCGTGGATGGCGGTGCCTTGTCGACCATCCGGCATTGACCGACCATTGATTATTGACAAACCGAAGGAGTCCTAAGTGAGCACCATGAGCCCCATTCCGCGACGCACTTTTATTGCGGTGAGCGGCATCGTGTCAGGACTTCTCGCGGCAGGCGGTCCCTTAGGCCTCGTCGCGCCCGGCCGCGTTTGGGCGCTCGAGATGAAGGCGCTGACGAGTTTGCAAGGCGCCGCGCTGATGAGCGCCGCGCGTACGATTGCGCCGCACGACGGCCTGGAAGACGCGGCGTACGCGCTGGTCGTGAAGGCGATCGATGCCGCGGCAGCCGCGGACGAGCACATCCGTGCATTGGTGGCATCGGGATTGGCAGGTCTCGGCGGAAGCTTCGCCACGCAAACTGAAGCCGCCAGAATCGCGGCGCTCAAGACCGTGGAGAAATCGGAGTTCTTTCAGTTGTTGAGATCGAGCACGCTCGCGAATCTCTACTCGTCGGCGATCGCGTACGCCCATTTCGGCTATGAGGGCGAAGCCTTCTCGAAGGGCGGGTACCTCACTCGCGGGTTCAACGATCTGCACTGGCTTCCTGAGGTGCCGCTGCAGGACAGCGGACCCGGCGTGGGCGGAGGTTGACGTGGCCCAGATTGCGCGCGACGACTCGGATGCGGTCGTCATCATCGGATCCGGCGCCGGAGGCGGAACGCTTGCCCACGAGCTGACACGACGCGGCATCAAGGTAGTGCTGCTCGAGGCCGGAGCTGCGCGGTTCCAGGTCAGCTTCTCCCAAAACCCCGGCGAGGCCTTCGCTCAGCTGACCTGGCTGGAACCGCGCACGACCTCCGGATCCTGGACGGTGCGAGAGGATTACCCGGGCCTGCCCTCCTGGACCTGTAAGACACTTGGCGGCACGACGGTGCACTGGACCGGCGCGACTCCGCGCATTCGTCCCTGGGAGCTGCGCGCGCGCACGACGTACGGCGCAGTAACCGGCGCATCGCTCATCGACTGGCCCATCGAGTACGCCGAGTTGGAGCGCTACTACGAGCTTGCGGAACGGCGGCTCATCGTCACTCGCCGGCACGGAAATCCCGGCCTGCCCGCGTCGAACCATTTCAAGGTGATGTACAACGGCGCGAAGCGCGTCGGCTACAAGCAGGTGCACACCGGTTACCTGGCCGTCAATACCCGCCCCGCAGACGAGCGCGGAATGTGCATACAGCAAGGTTTCTGCGTTCAGGGATGCAAGACGGGCGCGAAATGGAGCACGCTGTACACGGAAATCCCTCGCGCTGAAGCCACCGGCAATCTCGATCTGCGCATCATGTGCCGGGCGCTGCGAATCGAACACGGCGAGAACGGGCGCGTCAACGCCGTCGTCTACCGCGACGCGAACCACCAGGAACAGCGTCAACGGGCGAGGCTCGTCTGCGTCGCCTGCAACAGCATCGAGACCGCGCGCCTGCTGCTGCTTTCCGAATCCGCCCGATTCCCGCATGGCCTCGCCAATTCCAGCGATCAGGTGGGACGAAACTATTGCCGTCACACGGCAGGATTTATCTGGGGAGTCTTTGACAAGCCGATCCACTTCTGGCGGGGCACAACGCTCGCCGGCATCGTCGAGGACGAAACCAAGCACGACCCCAAGCGCGGCTTCGCCGGCGGCTATCACCTCGAGCTGGCGGCGTTGGACCTGCCGAGTCTGCCGCTGGCGGGATTTCCGAGCACGCTCTGGGGACGCGAACTCGGGTTCCTGATGGATCACTACGACCGAATGGCAGGTATGCTGGTCAACGGCGAGGATCTTCCGCGCGCGACGAACCGGATCACCCTCGATTCGACCGTCAAGGATAGCTTCGCGCTGCCCGTCGCTCACATCCACGTCGATGAGCACGACAACGACACCGCCATGCGAGCGCATGCACAGCGCCAAGGACGGGCGATCTACGATGCGGTCGGTGCGATACGCACCGCGACTTCACGGCAGACGCCGGCCACGCACAATATGTGCACGGCGCGCATGAGCAAGAACCCCGCCGAGGGGGTTGTCGATGCCCATGGACGGGCACACGATGTGGCCAACCTGTTCATCTCGGACGGCAGTGCCTTGAGCACACCGGGATCCGCCAATCCCACGCTCACGATCGTTGCGCTCGCGCTGCGCCAGGCCGAGTACATTGCGCGCGAATTGACCGCGCGCAATCTTTAGTGCTTGGATCGCGCAACAATCGCGACGCAGCAATTTCGGTCCCAGCCCGCCATGTCTTGCACTGTGGGACGAGAGTTCTTGCGCTGTAGTCCGCGCCGGCGGCGCGGCGGGAGCAGATCCTGCGGGTGAGGCAAAACTACAACATGCCGGTGTTTTGATTGGGATTACAAGGGGGCCAAATGAACAGCAGATTCATGAACCGTGTGGGACTTCGGCGCGGTGCGGCGTTTGCCGTCGCTGGCGCTTTGTTCGTCTCGAGCGGGGTTAAGGCTGCGGCGCCCGCGGAGGCGCTCGAGGAAATCGTCGTCACCGCCACGAAGCGATCCGAGAACCTGCAGAACGTGCCGCTCGCGATCACCGCCTTCACGGCGGAGGCGATGCAGAGCCGCGGCATTACGGATCTGCATGGGCTTTCAAACCTCACGCCGAATGTGAACCTCGACGGCGGCGCGCCGTTCTCCGGCGACAGCTCAGTGCTATCGGCCTCCATTCGCGGCATCGGTCAGGATGATTTCGCGTTCAACCTCGACCCGGGTGTCGGCGTGTACCTGGACGGTGTGTATCTCGCCCGTACCATCGGCGCCAACCAGAATCTGCTGGACGTTGATCGCATCGAAATCCTCAAGGGCCCGCAGGGCACGCTGTTCGGCCGCAATACCATCGGTGGTGCGATCAACATTGTGACGCATATTCCGGGCAACGAGTTTTCGGTCACCGGCCAGGCGACGGTTGGCTCCTACCAACGTCACGACATCCTGGTGACGACCGACATGCCCATCTCCAACACACTGTTGACCACGGTCAGTGTGTCCTCACTGACGCGCGACGGTTACCAGAACACCATCCCGTTCCCGGCCACGGCTGCTTACCAGGTCTTGGGGCAGGCCGATTACCCGAAGGCCTCCGGCAATCAAAGCTCATCGACCAACGGCGGCCAGAATCAGCAAGTGATCCGCGGCAAGATTCTCTGGCATGCGGCCGACAACTTCGACGTGACAGCCTCGGCGGACTGGACGCATCAGGACCAGTCGGGCATCCCGAACACCGTCATGGGCGTCTTCGGGCCCAACACCTCGACCTACCTTGCCGCGAATTTAGCGAACGCCGGCGCTCTGTTCGGACCCAACATATTCGGCGCCCTGTACAACGCCTGCATCACCACGTCAGCCGCGGACTTGAACTCCGGCGGTCTGTTCGCGCCGTTTAACACGACGAACGGTCTGTGCGGACCGCTTGGCGCCGGCACGCTCAACTCGACCACGGGCCAGCTCTCCGGCAACGGCTTGGGGTATCCGGGCGCTCCGGCCCTGGGCGGAATCGGCGCGATCAATGTGCCGGTCAGCGTACTGAATTCACTACCGGCAGGCTACGCGCCGTTCGTTCATATCGCCCCGGGCGCTACCGTGGGCAGCCTGCTGTTCCCCGGCCAGACACCCCGCATCTACTGGGATTTCGCCAACACACAGACCGGCAACAAGGACAGCACCTATTCCAACGGGCCGAGCTTCGCCAAGTCCGATGCGTACGGCGGATCCGTTACGCTGGACTGGGGGCTCGCGAAGGACATGACGCTAAAGTCAATCTCCGCGTGGCGCGAGATTGTGTGGAACATCGGCACTGACCTTGACGGAAGCCCGGAGTCCATGCAGGAGGTCACCGACTCGCAGGAACAGCACCAGATTTCGCAAGAGTTCCAACTGACCGGCAAGGCCTTCAGCGATCGTCTCGACTACGTCGCCGGGCTGTATTACTTCCAGGAAGGCGGATTCGTGCACGACTATGTGCCTTTCGACACGGGCTACCTGTACGTCTACGATTACAGCAACGACGTCAACACGAAATCCTACGCCGGATACTTCCACCTCGACTACAAGATCACCGACAACTGGGGTGTGACCGCCGGCGGCCGTTACTCGGACGAGCGTAAGCAATTCCTGGGCGGCCAGGCGGACCTCAATGGGTTCAGCTACAAGATCAGCGGTTGCTTGGATCCGAACGCGAACGCCAATACGTTCCCTGGCTTCGGCACCGTGCCGGCCGGCGTTACTTGCCAGCAGGTGCTGGGATTCCCGGTGGCCGGCCAGCCGTTGCGCTACTTCCCGAATGTCGTGGACCACCAGAACTGGAACGTGTTCGATCCGACTGTCGGAATGCAGTACCACATCACGCCGGACATGATGGCGTATGTGAGCTTCTCGAAGGGCTTCAAGTCGGGTGGCTGGACGACGCGTCTGTCTGACCCGATCGCATCGGCAAACCTTGCCCGGTTCGATCCCGAGTACGACAAGACCTACGAACTGGGTTTAAAGTCGACCTGGTTTGACCATCGCCTGCAGGCGAATCTCGCGGTTTTCTACAGCAAGTACTCCAACATCCAGCTGAACGTCCAGGAAGGCCCGTCGCCCGTTTATCAAAACGCGGGTAATGCCACCATCAAGGGCGCCGAGATCGAGTTGCAGTCGGTGCTGGGCGGCGGCTTCATGCTGAACCTGTCGGCCGGATACCTCGATGCCTATTACACCAGCCTCAACCCCTGCCTGGTGTATAACGCCGACGCGAATGGTGTTTGTTCCGCCGCCAGCGGTCCGCAGATTACCCAGGGCGGCGGTCAATTTACGTTGGACAGCCAGTTGCCCAAGACGCCGAAGTACAAGGTCGCGTTCAGCCCCACCTGGGATATCCGCATGCCCAACAACGCCACCATACGCTTGCAGGCGGACTACACCATCACTGCGCACATGTTCAATGACGGTCCGAACACCACGCTGCTCGAGCGCCCTCAGACAAACATCGTGAACGCCGGAATCCACTACATTCCGGAGAACTCGAAGTATGAGTTCATCGTCGGCGGGACCAACCTGACTGACGACCGCTACATCACCGTGGGATCAGTGAACTATTCAGCAGGCGAAGTGGTGGCTACCTACGATCCGCCGCGCGAGTGGTACGCCACCGTGCGGGTGAGACTGTAGACGCAGGGACCAATCGGCGGCTGGGACTTGGCACAACACAGACGCAGCGTCGTACTTAAAGTGCGGCGCGATTTCCGGCGTTCAGGCGCGGGAATACTCTGCGTGCGTTGCCCTCGAATATCTTGCGGCGATCGGATTCGCTCAAATTCAATGCATCCAGGTAGCGTTTGGTGTCATCAAAATACTGACCGGTCTCGGGGTCGATGCCGCGCACGGCCCCGACCATTTCCGAGCCGAAGAGAATGTTGTCCACCGGGATGACCTTGAGGAGCAATTCAATCCCCGGCAGGTGATACACGCAGGTGTCGAAGAACACGTTTTTCAACACATAATCGGTGAGCAGCGGACGCTTCATGTCCTGCGCCAAGCCCCGATATCTGCCCCAGTGATACGGCACCGCGCCGCCGCCGTGGGGAATGATGAAGCGCAGCGTTGGAAAATCCTTGAAGAGATCAGCGGTGAGGAACTGCATGAACGCGGTCGTATCGGCATTGATGTAATGCGCCCCGGTGGCATGGAAATTAGGATTGCACGAGGAACTGACATGCACCATGGCCGGAACATCCAGCTCGATCATTTTTTCATAGAACGGGTACCAGTATCGGTCGGTGAGCGGCGGTGAATTCCAATGACCTCCCGATGGGTCGGGATTCAAATTGCAGCCGATAAAGCCGAGTTCGGTCACGCAGCGCTCGAGTTCGGCAGCACTATGCGCCGGCGCCACGCCGGGTGATTGCGGTAATTGACAAACCCCCACAAAGTTATCCGGATAGAGCAGACAGACCCGATGGATGAGATCATTGCACGCGCGAGTCCAGCGATCGCTCGTGGTTTCGTTGCCGATGTGATGAGCCATGGCGGAGGCGCGCGGCGAGAAGATCGTAAGATCCGTGCCGCGCGCGCGTTGCAGCTTCAGTTGCGCATTCTCCAGGCTGTCGCGAATCTGATCGTCGGAGATTATTTCCTGAGCGTTGAGCGGTACATCGAGACCGGTCTTCAGGCCCGCGATCTGCGCATCGCGAAACTTTTGCAGTTCGCCAGGCGCTGTCGTGTAATGACCGTGGCAGTCGATGATCATGACCAATACATCCGCGTGGGGTTGTCCACCAGGATGCGCCGCTGAAGCGCAGGATCCGGGCAGATTTTCGCAAATAGATTCACCAGCTCGCCGTCATTCGGCATGTCCTTGCTGATGTTGGGATGCGGCCAATCGGTTCCCCACAAAATTCGGCTGGGATCTGCACCAATGAGGGCCTGAGCGAAAGGGACCGAGTCCAGAAACGGCCGTTTGCCGCTGGAAACCCTCTCGGCACCACATATTTTGATCCAGGCCAGGGGATTGTTGCGGTAAAGCGCGAGTAGCGACTGGAACGGCGGTTGTTCAATTCCGTCAGCCGCTTTCACCCGGCCCATGTGATCGATGATGAACGGCACATCGATGCGGCCCAACAGATCCGCCTGGCTCACGATGTCATCGGCATCGAAGTGCAGCACGACGTGCCAACCCAAAGGCTTGACGCGCGCGACCAGACGGTGAAACACGCTCAGATCGGGTACACCGCCCAGGTGTTTTACGAAGTTGAATCGGATCCCGCGAATGCCTCCCGTGTGCAGGCGTTCCAGTTCTCGATCCGTCACGCGATCCTCGACGCAGGCAACGCCGCGATAGCGCACTTGGCTCGAGGCGATCGCATCCAAGGTGACCTCCATGTCCGTGCCATGACAGCTGGCATGGACGATGACCGCCCGCGAGACTCCCAGCTTCGCGTGCAACCAGCGCAAATTCTCGACCGGCGCATCGGGCGGCGTGTAACTTCGCTCGGCTGCATAGGGAAACCGGCTGGCCGGCCCAAAGACATGGCAATGCGCATCGCAGGCGCCGGGCGGCAGCACCAAGGTCGGTGTGACCGGATCAGGATCGGGCGGCGGACAAGTCTTGAGTGGGTTTTTCACGATGGCATTCATTTGTGCGGCTCCTTGTTGAATGCGCCCTCGTCCGCGAAGTACCGCAGTCCTGCCTTGGCGAGCGGCTCGCGCATTCCGTAAATGTCCAAGCCCAGTTCGCCCGCAGCCAATCTTTTGCGGTTGGCGGCTTCTTTCTGCTCGCGCGCCGCCGACGCCGCCGCCACGCCCGCCGCGTTAGCCCGCGGAACGATCACGACGCCATCGGCATCGCCAATGACCACATCGCCGGGGTAAACCAGCGCCCCAGCACAAATGACGGGAATGTTGACCGAACCGACCGTGGCCTTCACTGTGCCCTTGGCATGAACGGCCCTGGACCACACGGGGAATTTCATCTCGCTCAATTCCGCGACATCCCGGCAGCCGGCATCGATGATCAATCCGCGCGCGCCGCGCGCGCGAAACGACGTGGCAAGCAGTTCGCCAAACATGCCGTCGGTATTCTCGGACGAGGTGCCCAATACAACGACATCGCCGGGCTGCAGAAATTCGGCGGCCACATGCAGCATCCAATTGTCTCCCGGATGCGCGAATATGGTGATGGCGGTGCCGCAGACCTTGGCGCTCGGATAAATCGGCCGCATGTAGGAAGCCAGTAAGCCGGCTCGGCCCATGGCCTCGTGGACTGTTGCGACGCCAAACTTTGCGAGTTCGGCCACGCTGCTTGAATCCGCGCGATTGACCTGTTTGATCGCGATGCCAGATTGTCCAATCATGGAATCACCTCGCCGGCTGTGGAATCTTGAATGTAAACCTCTCCGCGCATGATGAGCCGCGCGGTGCGCAGCAGCGCCGCCCGCACGACCTCGGACGGATTGTCCGGATTCATCCCCAGCACCACAGTGAATTCACCGCTGGGGTGCTCCACGGAGATGCCCTTATTGAGGCCAGGAGGTACGACAGCGCAGCGATGGGCAACGCTTCCCGGAAGGACGGCCGCGGTCGCCACCGTCACTGCGCCGAGCACACCGACCGCGGCGTGGCAGTCGTGGGGAATAAAGGTTCGCGTGGAAATGTGGCCTCCGGCGCGCGGCTTGGCCACCAGACACATCTTGGGGACCACGAGCTTGGCAACGTCGCCCAAATTCATCTTAGGTCCCGCCTGCAAGCGAATCGATTCAATTTTCTTTTTCAACGCAGAGTCGGCGTTGAGCGCGTCGCGGCTCTCGTATCCCGTCACACCCAGATGCGCGGCCGAGATGATGACGACCGGCATGCCGTTGTCGATGCAGGTGACCTCGACTTCATCGAACCGATCGACGATGTGTCCGGTCGGCAGCAGCGACCCGCAGACCGATCCCGCGGTATCGAGAAAACTGATATTGATCGGTGCTGAGGTTCCCGGCACCCCATCGATGCGCGCAGTTCCGGCATATTGAATTTGACCGCCCGGGGTGCGCACTTCGATATCGCTTAAGGTACCGGTGTTGCGCGTCAGCACGCGTAATGTCGTGAGTTCCCCGCGGGCCTGCACCAAGCCCGTTTCCAACGCAAACGGCACCACCGCGGCGAGCATGTTGCCGCAATTCGGCGTGGTGTCGACGCGCGCTTCTTTCACGGAGACTTGCGCAAACAGAAACTCGAGGTCGACACCGGGTGAAGTTCCGAGCCGCACAATGCCCACTTTGCTGGTCAAGGTGTCGGCACCGCCAAGGCCATCGATCTGACGGGCATCCGGCGAGCCCATGATGGAGAGCAACGCGGCGTCGCGCGCGAGTACCTCGCGCGGCAAGTCGCTCTCCAAGAAGAACGGACCTCGCGAAGTACCGCCGCGCATGAATAAACAAGGTATGGATCGCTGCATTGAACGCTTGGCCAGTGTTCGAGATGCCTAGTATGGCGTATACTGTAACGTAATAGGTTATATACCTGTTATCGCATATTGCGATAACACAGGGCGCCGCTGATGGATCTAAAACAACTCGAGTACTTTCGGCATGTCGCGGAATTCGGCAGCTTTACCCGTGCCGCCGCCTTCCTGTCGGTGGTGCAGCCCGCGTTGAGCCGCCAAGTCCGGCAGTTGGAACTGGAATGCGGTCAAACTTTGCTGGAGCGCAACGGGCGCGGCGTTACGTTGACCGAGGCAGGAACGCAATTGCTGGAGCATGCGCGGGGAATTTTGACGCAACTCGGCCGGGCTCAACAGGAGTTGAACGATCGGCGCAACGGCGACACCGGACATCTGACCCTCGGCCTGCCGCCCAGCCTTGGCAGTAATGTAACCGTCCCGCTGGTAAAGGCGTTCCGCGCAAATTTACCGAATGCGCGCCTGGCCACCGCCGAAGGGTTGTCGGCCTATATTTTGGAATGGCTCAACAGCGGCAGAGTGGACTGCGCGCTGGTGTACAACGCAGCGAATCAAGCGGCATTTGAGGTTCTCCCGGTCGTCGATGAACAGCTCTTTCTGATTGCGCCTCGCACGGCGCGCCGCAAGGAGTCCACATCCATCACTTTGACGCAACTAGCCGACCATCCGCTGGTCATTCCCAGTCGTCCGCACACCATGCGGATGGCAGTCGAACATGCACTGGCGGAAGTCGATCGAAAGATTCAGGTGGCTCACGAGATCGAATCGATTCCAGCGATCATTGATCTTGTCAGGCAGGGCCATGGGTTTGCGGTTCTGCCCATCAACGCCGTCAGGTCGACGCCGTGGAGCGACGATGTATTGGCCAAACCCATCCTCGCGCCGACGCTGACGATTTCGCTATCGATGGTCACCTCCTCGCTGCGGCCCAAGAGTCGATTCATGCGCAATGCCATGAACCTGGTCTGCGATACGGTCAGAAAAGAAATTCATTTAAAACAAGGCGCGCTCCGCCCCAGCGCCGCGAAGCTGAGCGCATGACTGTTTCGCGCGACTACGAAACCATTCCGGGAACCTACGTGTATGACGCGCGCCGAGGACGACAGGGCTATGCCCTGAACATGTTTTGCATGTCGCTCAACATTGCAGAGAACCGCCGCAGATTCAAAGAAGATGAAGCGGCTTACCTCGATCCATTTACGCTCACCGAGGAGCAGCGGCGCACCGTCTTGAAACGCGACTGGCTCGGCATGCTCAAAGTCGGCGGCAATATCTACTACACGATAAAGATCGCTTTCTGCGATGGCCTCACGTTTCAAGATGTGGCCTCGATGATGTCCGGGGTATCAAAGGAAGAGTACGCACAGATGATGCTGGCCGGCGGCCGCTCCGCCGAGGGCAACCGCTACAAGGATGAGGCTGGATCGGACAATTCCCGTGGCTAGCATAGTCGGCGGCATTGCCTGCTCTCACGTCCCTGCCATCGGCGTTGCCATGGATCGGGGCATCACGGCAACGCCCTACTGGGAAAGTCTTTTCAAAGGCTACGAACCGGCGCGTCAGTGGCTTGCAAAACTCGCGCCCGATGTGGCCATCGTCGTTTACAACGACCATGCCTGCGCCTTTTCACTGCAAATCATCCCCACGTTTCTTATCGGGGTCGCCGATCGCTTCCCGATCGCCGACGAGGGCTTCGGACCGCGTCCGGTGCCCGTTGTGCAAGGACACCCGGCACTCGCCTGGCATTTGGCCGAGTCGCTCATCTTGGATGAGTTCGACATGACCATCGCAAACGAAATGCCGGTGGACCATGGACTTACGGTTCCCTTGTCCATCACCTGCGGGCAGCCCGCGCAATGGCCCTTCCCTGTCATTCCCTTGTGCGTCAATGTCGTGCAGTATCCGCCTCCCACCGGCGCGCGTTGTTTCAAACTGGGTCAGGCCATCGGCCGCGCGCTCAAAAGTTTCGAGCAAGACCTGCGCGTCGTCATCTACGGTACCGGCGGCATGTCGCATCAATTGCAGGGCGAACGCGCGGGCTTGATCAACCGTGACTTCGACAAGGCCTTTCTTGACGGCATGACCAAGGATCCGGTCGCGCTGACGCGCATCACCCATACGGAATACATGCGCGAAGCCGGCTCCGAAGGCGTGGAAATGGTGATGTGGCACATCATGCGCGGCGCCCTCGATGCCGATGCTGCCGAGGTTTATAGGCACTACCATGTGCCGGCGTCGAACACTGCGGCCGGCCTCTTGATCTTGGAAAACAGGAGAATCACTTGAAGGTGTGTCTTGCAGGGACCGGAGCGTTCGGGGTCAAGCACCTGGAAGCCATGGCCAAAATTCCCGGCATTGAAGTGATCTCTCTCGTTGGATCGAGCGCCGAGTCCGCCCGCGAAGTCGCGCAGCAGTGGAAGATTTTGCACTGGACCGGCAATTTGGCGGAGAGCTTGGCGTTGCCCGGCCTCGATGCGGTAATTTTGTGCACGCCGACGCAAATGCACGCGGCGCAAGGCGAGCAGTGCATGCTGGCGGGCAAGCACGTGATGATCGAAATACCGATGGCGGATTCGCTTGCCGACTCAGAGCGTTTGGTGCGCATGCAGCGAGAGACGGGCGTGATCGCCATGGCCGGACACACGCGCCGCTTCAATCCCAGTCATCAATGGATTCACAAGCGCATCCTTGCCGGAGAACTGAAGGTGCTGCAAATGGATGTGCAAACCTATTTCTTCCGGCGCACCAACACCAATGCGCTAGGCAAACCGCGCAGTTGGACCGATCACTTGTTGTGGCACCACGCCTGCCACACCGTGGATCTTTTCGCATATCAAACCGGACAGGCGGCTGCGCAGGCATTTGCGCTCGAGGGGCCCAAGCACCCGACCCTCGGCATTGCAATGGACATGTGCATCGGCTTGAAGGTTGCAAGCGGCGCCATCTGCACACTGTCGCTGTCCTTTAACAATGAAGGACCGCTCGGAACCTTCTTCCGTTACATCTGTGACAACGGCACGTACATCGCTCGCTACGACGAACTGCTCAACGGCAAAAACGAATCCATCGATGTCTCGAAGGTGGATGTCTCGATGAACGGCATCGAATTGCAGGATCGCGAGTTCTTCGCCGCAATCCGCGAGAAGCGCGAACCCAATGCCAGCGTGGCGCAATGTCTGCCCGCGATGCAGACGTTGGACCGCTTGGAAAAGCAACTGACCGCGGCGGCCGTTTAGCCGTTTTACAGGATGGCGCGTGCGCTCTTTCTCCAGGTGAATGCCGATCGCGCGTGATGACCGACACCTTCGTGTAATTGTTTCGACTGCAATGAAGGCAGAGACTGGCGTCACGGCATGCGGCGAACGTTCTCGAATCCCGAATGCCCCTCCCCCACCTACGGAGCCGAGCATGTCCGCAACCGTTTTGTCCTTCTCCCGCGGCTTCTGCCGAGTCGCGGCCGGCCTCGCCGCCAGCCTGACGCTGGGCGCCCTGTCGACGCACGCCGCGCCCGCGCCTTTCCCAGCCGACTTCCGCAGCTCGCAGGTGATCAACGCCGACGCGACGATCAACGTCCGCGTCGGCGGCCACGGGCCCGCGGTGGTGCTGATCCACGGCTTCGGCGAGACCGGCGACATGTGGTCGCCGATGGCCGCCGAACTCGCGAAGGACCACACCGTCGTCGTGCCCGACCTGCGCGGCATGGGCCTGTCCTCGCACCCCGGCGGCGGCTACGACAAGTGGACGCAAGCCGGCGACATCCGCGCCGTCCTCGACAAGCTCGACATCGATCGCGCCGACATCGTGGGCCACGACATCGGCGTGATGGTCGCGTACGCCTACGCAGCACGCTATCAGGACAAGACCAGCCGCCTGATAGTGATCGATTCGCCGATACCCGGCATCCCGCCGTGGAATCAAATCGTGCGCCTACCCGCGTTGTGGCACTTCAATTTCGGCGGCCCGGATGCCGAGCGCCTGGTCGCCGGCCGCGAGCGCATCTACCTCGACCGCTTCTGGAACGAGTTCGCCGGCGACCCGTCGAA
>Ga0193726_1000520_pt1 | contig 39718 bp, 34 predicted proteins | sample H2c1metaG_FD_144928 | JGI IMG/M metagenome (GOLD analysis project Ga0193726, IMG submission 144928) | Soil microbial communities from a riparian zone of the East river system, Colorado, United States - H2c1 | ecosystem: Environmental > Terrestrial > Soil > Riparian zone | place: USA: East River... | reverse complement strand
CATAGGAATGTAATCACGGTTTGTTGATCGTTCCGATCTTTGACAAGTTTTCCTTCTGGTGTATATTCCTACACATCTCATCCCAACTTGAGGGAGCGTTACCTGGGACGCTTTGGAACGTGGGGGTGGGAGCGGCGCCTGCGGGCGGGGGCAGACGTAGCCTCACGCACACAGGAGGCCTTGGGTTTCCGTCCGGCCCGTAAGGGCCTGCCACCGAAGTTGGCTGGACGGGGACAGGCGAGCGGCGCGAAATCGCCGTGCTCAGGCCCAAAAGGCCGCCAAGTCCCCGGAAGAACGGACCGAGGCTAAAAGATCGCCGTGGTGGAGCGTCGGAAGGCGTTTCCGTGGCCTCTGTTTTTCGGCGATCCGGAAAACATGCTGCGGCACCAACTAAACCAAGGCGCGCCTTTCGGCGTTCCACCTCCCTCTTACTCTTCGAGGGAGGTTAATTGGACCCTCAATTCACGCGAAGGAATTTGCGGGCGGCGATGACGCTTGCCTGCATGAAATTCTCTCCCCGTCGTCCCGGCGAACGCCGGGACCCATACCCTCCCTATTAGTGATGAAGAAGGTGTCAGCCACGCGCGGAAACAACGCGCCAAAACAATAACTATCGGTGGTTATGGGCCCCCGCCTTCGCGGGGACGACGGGCCGAGTTTTTGTCGAACAAGGAGATCATCATGACGGCTATCTGGGATAAGGCATTTTTGAAGCAACGCGAACGCGACGCGCTGGCTGCGCAATCCGACGACGACTGGGAAAGCGCGATCCTTCGGTTTGAGCGAGGAATGTCCAATGTCGCCGGCGGTTTTCGCGCCTGCCAATTGGCAAAGTGCCGCCGGGCGCGTCGTTGCGTCGGTAACAAGCCGGTGTGCATGCCGCGCTGCACGCTCGAACTTGAGCCAGGCGCAGAGCAAGAACTGATCGACGAGTTCTATGCCGAGATCCAGCAGGAACGCCGCGACGCGGCTGCGCAGGATCGTGCGCCACGTGTGATCCGCGCCATGCCGCATCGCGTGCACGAAGAGGGGGCGGTCGTGGATAAACCTCCGCCGGCGCCGATTGTGTCTGCCGACATCGAAAGAAACATGCGTATGATCGAGGAAACGCTGCAGCGCGACGCGGCGGCCAGAGCCGCGGCGCAGCGGCAGCTGCAGAAATTCGAACCGGTTGCCGCGCCGCAGCCGCAGCTTCAGAAACCGGAGCCGGTTGCCGCGCGGCCCGCGGCGCCTGCGCCGCCCGAGCCTCCGCGGACGTCGCCACCGGATGTCGAGGAGCGGGTCAACGCCATCTGGGCCGAGTACGTCGAGTCGCCCGAAGAGTTTTCGGCCCGCCGCCGCGGCCCGCGCATCAGGATGTTGTGAATGACAGCGTGCGCACACTCTCCGCGTCGTCCCGGCGAACGCCGGGACCCATACCCTCCGTCTTAATGATGCGGAAGGTATTAGCCACTTGCGGGAAACAATGCGCCAAACATTGCCATCGGTGGTTATGGGTCCCGGCGTTCGCCGGGACGACAGTTGAATGCGCATTCGCGGGGACGACAAAATGAGTATGTCGGTTACACTGCCACCCTCGAAAGGAAATCCTCATGCGCATCGTCGCACTCCCGGGTGACGGCATCGGGCCGGAGATCACAGCCGCGACGCTCAACGTATTGCGCGCCGCCTCCGCGCGCTTCGGTCTCGATCTCGCCATCGAACAACACGCGGTCGGGCACGAGAGCCTGAAACGGTTCGGCGCCACGGTGCGGCCCGAGCTGCTGGACATCGTGCGAGCCGCCGACGGGCTGATGCTGGGGCCGACCGCGACCTTCGATTTCAGGGACGAGAGCAAGGGCGAGATCAATCCGTCGAAATATTTCCGCAAAAGCCTCGATCTGTTCGCCAATGTGCGCCCCGCAAAAACCTTTCCCGGGCTGCGCCATCGCTTCGGCGAGTTCGACCTCGTCGTGGTGCGCGAGAACACCGAAGGCTTTTATGCCGACCGCAATATGGAGCAGGGCTCGGGCGAGATGCTGGTGACGCCGGATGTCGCGATCTCGCTGCGGCGGATCACGCGGCACTGCTGCGAGCGGATCGCGCATGCGGCCTGCAGGCTCGCGATGCGGCGGCGCAAGCATCTCACCATCGTGCACAAGGCCAATGTGCTGAGGATCGGCGACGGCATGTTCCTCGACATCTGCCGCGATGTCGCGCGCGATTACGCCGGCCTTGCCGTGGACGACATCATTGTCGACGCCATGATGGCGCATGTGGTGCGCGAACCGCAGCGATTTGACGTCATCGTCGCCACCAACATGTTCGGCGACATTTTGTCCGACCTCACGGCCGAACTGTCAGGCAGCCTCGGCCTCGGCGGCTCGCTCAATACCGGCAGCGATTTTGCGATGGCGCAGGCTGCGCATGGCTCGGCGCCAGATATTGCCGGGCGCGACGTTGCAAATCCGTTTTCGCTGATCCTCTCAGTGGCGTTGCTGCTGGCCTGGCATGGCGAACGCTGCGGCGACGCGCGCTATGAGCACGCCGCCCGCGCGATCGAGCAGGCGGTGGCCAGTGCCGCGCGAAATGGCCGCGCCACGCGCGATGTCGGCGGCGCGCTCGGAACCGCGGCGACCGGGCAGGCGATCGCGGAACTGGTGGAATCGCAGGTTCCAGCCGCTGCAATCGCCCAATTCCTCCCTACATAAAGGGTGTTGGTTCAATCATTGAAGGTTTCAGGAGGCGTCATGGTCCTGAAAAGTGTTTTCGGTACAATCATTTGCTTAGGCTTGCTGGCGGGCATCGGCCCGTCGCGGGCGGACGCCTACAAGCCGGACGAGTTTCTGAGCCTCGATCTGAAGAAGGCTGTGCTGTCGCCGAAGCTGATCGGGCCGCCGGCGCAATTCGAGCAGGTTCCGGTCGCGGCCAAGGCCGATCCCGACGTCAAGATCGCGGAACCGCGCGCGCAGAAGCGCCACGGCATCGCCCGGGCCGCCGTCGCTCATGCCCGCTCCGCCCCTGCGCGAACAAAACTCGCACACCGGCACAGCAATCCCTTGGACGCGCAGGCGTCCGATACGCGGATTCAGGTCTGGCCCTGCAAGTCCGGCGGCATCTGCAACTGGCAGCGCTAGCCCAGGAAAATTAACCCGCGAATATTCGGATTCAACGCCGCTACGGGCAGGCATCCCAACTCTTGAAGAGGGTAGTGTGAGAAAAGTCGAAGTTGGATCCGTTGGTACCATATGTGCCGGCGTAGCTGTTTGGAGCGTGGAAAGAGCCAATGATGCTCATACTGGTCGCACAGCTGCCGTCACCGGCCGCCAACGCCGCGCCAGGCGGGGCGTTGGACGGACGAACGCGCTTAGCTTCAATGACCAGATTCGAGCCTAGCGAGCCTCCGGTCACTACCCACTGCGTGGTGAGGACGTTGCAAATGTCACCGCCGATCTTGCCGCCCAGAATGAGAAAGGGATATGAGTTAGGATTGACTTTCACCTCAATCTTGAAAACCACCGTCCCCGCATGCAGTTCGAGGCAGGCAGTGGCAGTGCCAATCCCCGCGGGCGTGCGGGCCGCTTGGTGCGCGGCTTGATCTGTTACCCGTCGTCCGGAAGCGTCAAAGAATGTCGGTGTCGCGACGCCGTGCTGTTCGTCCATTTGAGCCTCCCATTGGTATCGCAGCGTTCGGCCGGCCGTGTCTCAGACGCCTTGAGCCTGTCCGCTGATTGACGGGTAGCGTGCGCCTATTTCAACCAAAAGGCGAGTCCCAAAATCAAGTATTGCCGCGCGGCAACCCGGCGGCTTGTGAACTGGCAGCGCTGAGCGCCGCCGCTATTGCGCGATCGTGATGTTGCCGGCTTTCGCGACTTCGCCCCAGCGCGCGATATCGGCAGACAGAATCTTCGCAAACTCGTCCGACGAATTTCCGACCGCCAGAATGCCGAGCGGCTTCAGCCGCGCGATCACGTCCGGCAATTTTGCGATGCGCATGATTTCGCCCTCGAGCTTTTTCACGATTTCGGGCGGCGTGCCTCGGGGCGCAAACAGTCCGCTCCACAACACCGCATCGACATCGGCGCCGGCTTCCTTCAGCGTCGGCACATCGGGCAATTCTTCCATCCGCTTTGGAGAGGCGACCGCAAGCGCGCGCGCCTGGCCTCCGAGCACCTGGCTCAATGCCGGACCGGCATCGGCAATGGTCGCGGTCACCTGGCCGGAAATCACCGCCAGCACCGAATCATTGGCGCCCTTGTAGGGAATCACCTGCATCGGCGCGCCGGTCTTTTGCTTGAACAGTTCGGTCACCAGTTGAAACGACGCCGACGAGCTGGAGTAATTGGTCTTGTCGGGATTGGCCTTCGCATAAGCCACGAGTTCGGCGACTGACTTGATCGGCGACGATGGGTTGACGATCAGGATCAGCGGAAACGATGCGAGTTCGGAGATCGCCACGAAATCGCGCACCGAATCGTAAGGCAGTTTTGCGTACACCGCCGGATTGATCGCCATGCCGCTGGCGCCGACCAATAACGTGTAACCGTCGGCTGCGGACTTCGCGACATATTCGGTGGCGACGATCGCGCCGCCGCCCGGCTTGTTCTCGATGATGACGGGCTGGCCGAGACTTTCCGACAATTTCTGCCCGTACACCCGCGCGATGATGTCGTTGCCGCCGCCGGCGGTGAAGCCGACCACGATGTGGATCGGCCGGGTCGGGTATTTCGTGGAAGCTTCTTGCGCAAACGCGGATGTCGCAAGCGCGATCATCACGAAACAGAATGAGAAACAGCTGCGGCAGGCCTTCATCGGTTCATTCCTCATAGCGGCGTGACGTGAACATGCAGCACGGCGGCCTTGCCATCGTCGAGTGCGGCGAGACAACGATCGATTGCATCAGCCAGATCGTCCGGCTCGGTGACACATTCGCCATATGCGCCGAACGCGCGCGCGATCGCTGAAAAATCCCGCGTTTCGCCCTGACGGCCCGATCGCAGCCGCGACTGAAACTCGTTGGTCTGCGCGGCGACGCCTTTCGGATAGACGCGCTGCACCGCGGATTTCACGGCCTGCCAGCCGCCATTGTCGAGCACCACAGTGAAAACCGGAATCTGATACTGCTGCGCCACCGCATAGACGCTGTCGGGCGAGGAGAAATGATAGCCGCCGTCGCCGATGATCTGCACCACGCGGCGATCCGGCCGCGCCAATCGCAACCCAAGCGCCATGCCGCCGCTGAATCCAAGTCCGCCGCCTGCGAGACCGACATAGCTCTGCGGCTTGGTCCGCGTGATGTGTTCCTGCAGGATCGGCCCGTTGCGGATGGCTTCGTTGATGACGATGTCGTCCTGCGAAAGTTTTTCGCTCAGTGTCGCAAACACAAAGGCAGAACCAAGCGCGCCCGAAACGCCTTTGTTCGCGCTGGCGGCAGCGCGGCGCTTCGCGGCGGCATCACGCGCGTCACTCCAGCTTGCGATCCGCGCCGCGACGCGCCGGCGATAGGCGTCATCGGCACGCGCTTCGACCGCATCGAGCACCTGTTGCAATATGATGGCGCAATCGCCCTGAATCCGCATATCGGTCGCAAAACCCCACATCGGAAAATCCGCCTTCAAGGGATCGATGTCGATCTGGATCCATTTTATGGCGTCCGCACGTTTGGCGGCTTGCGGAATGAAGGGCACGTCGGTGTCGAGCAACAGGCCGAGATCGGCGGTCTCAAGCAAGGGCAGGGCATCGATGCCTGCAAAACACGGCGAATCCTGGGGTATGTTGAGATCGATGGAGTTGAACTCCGCGACGCGGATGCCGCAAGTCTGTGCCAGCCGGTCCAGCACATCGACCGCCTGCGGCTTGCGGCCGAGATAGGCGGTCAGCGCAACCGGATTTTCCGCCGCCATCAAGTGTCCGGCGATCGCATCGACCCGCGCGGGTTCGATGCCGCCGGATTTCACGCTGCCATAGCGCGCGGCCGGATATGAAGGCATCGCCGCGTCATCCCAGTTCTCCGCCAGCGTTTCGCGCGGCAGCATCATGTAGACGGGTCCGGGCGGATCGCTGTGCGCAAACGCGCTGGCGCGCGCCAGCGCTTCCTTCACCACGATGCCGGATGGCAATGAATATTCCCACTTCACATAAGGCCGCACGATGCTGGCGATATCGAACGGGTCCTGCACGAAGTGCACATAGGAATCGCGCGAGCCGGTGAGTTCGCCATGCAGCGTATAGGGCGCGCGGCCGGCGAACAGCAGCACCGGCAGCCGATAGCGAAACAGGTTCTGGATCGCCATGCAGGCATTCGCCGTGCCGGCGTCGACATGGACGAACACCGCCTGCGCGCGTCCGGTCGCGAGCGCATAGCCGCCGGCCATGTGCACGGCGACGACTTCGTGCGGGCACAGGATCATTTCCGGATGCTTGCGGCCTTCGCGGTCCCAGCGCGCGATCTCCTCGATCAGCGACACATGGTCGGTGCCGAGATTGGCGAAGATGTATTCGACGCCGAGATCGATCAGGCCTTCGAGGAAATAATGCGCGGTGGAATGAAGGCTCATGCCTTCTCCGCGGCGAATCTGTTGCGCAGCGTGCCGATGCCGGTGAGCTCGATTTCGACCACGTCGCCGGCCTTGATATCGGGCGAAGCGCCGTCGGTGCCCATCCAGATCACGTCGCCCGGCCACAGCGTGAAATATTTCGTCAGCTCGACGATAAAAGGCTTGATGCCGAAGATCATGTCGTTGGTATTAAAACGGCCGGTCTCCTTGCCGTTGACCTTGATGATGGTTTCCATGGCGTCGAGGTCGACCTCGGTTTCGATCCATGGCCCCATTGGCTTGAAGGTGTCGGCATTTTTTGCGCGCCACAGCCCGCGATCGGCTTTCTGCCAGGTTCGCTCCGAGACATCGTTGCCGATGGTGTAGCCGAACACGCAGGACATCGCGTCGGCCTCGGAGAGATGCTTTACCTTTTTGCCGATCACCACCACGAGTTCGCCCTCGTAGTGAATCTTTTCGGTGGCGCTGGCCGGGATAACGACATCCTCGTCATGTGCGATCAGCGCATTCTGCGCGCGATAGCCGATTTCGGGCCGGTCCGGGACGTTGGGCACTTCGCCGCGCTTGTTGGCGGCCTCGGTCAGGTGCTTGAGATAATTCAGCCCGACGCAGTAAAACGTGCGCGGCATCACCGGCAGTTCGATCTTCACGTCAGCCAACGGGTGCGAGCGCAGCGTGCGCTGCCACTCGCCGAACGGATCGCCGCTGACGGCGATCACCTTGTCACCTTCGACGATGCCCCACGAGGTTTGTCCGGCAGCGGTGAATTTGAGCCAACGCATGCAAAAATCCTTCTATTCCGCCGCGGCTTGCGGCTGGGTTTTCCAGGCGCCGGCAACGGGGCGCTTCAGGCCGAGATTTTCGCGCAAGGTCTTGCCGGCGTAATCCTTGTGAAACAGCCCGCGGCGCTGCAATTCCGGCACGACGTGCTTGACGAAATCGGCATAGGAGCCCGGCACGTAAGTGGCAGCGATGACAAAACCGTCGCAGCCGCGGCCCTCGAACATTTCCTGAAGCCGGTCGGCGATTTCCTTCGGGCCGCCGACGATCGCATCTTGCGTCTGGCCGCGGCCGGAGAAGGTGATGAAATCGCGCGTTGACGGATTGGGCTTGCCTGAGGTGCGCAGCACGCCGTCGCGGATGCCGAGCATGCCCTGCATGCCCTGCAATTCTTCGGTGGTCAGCGGCTCATCGATGCCTTTTGCGGCAAAGTCGAAATTCAACCCTTCCGCCAGCAGCGACAGCGCGTCGATTTCCAGCGGCAGCTTTTCGATCAGCGCCATCTTGTCTTCGGCCTCGGCCTTGGTCGCGCCGGGCACTGGCGTAACCAGATTGCACAAAAACATCTGGTCCGGATCGCGGCCCGCCTTCGCGGCTTCGCTCCTGATTGCATCGTAGCCCTGCTTGGCGTTGGCGAGGTTGCGCGCCGCCGTGAAAATCACTTCACCCCATCGCCCGGCAAAACGCTGGCCGCGTCCGCTTGCGCCGGCCTGAATGATCACCGGATGACCCTGTTGCGAGCGCGGCACCGTGAACGGCCCGCGCGACTTGAAGAACTGTCCCTTGTGATCGAGCCGTTTGACCTTGTCCGGATCGGCGAAGCGGCCGCTCTTCTTGTCGATCAGCAGCGCGCCGTCTTCCCAGGAATCCCAATGGCCGAGCACCACCTCCATGAATTCGTCGGCGCGGTCGTAGCGCAAATCGTGGTCGAGATGCGCATCTTTGCCCATGTTGTGCGCTTCGCCGTCGTTCACCGAGGTAACGACATTCCATGCGACGCGGCCGCCGGTCATCAGATCGAGCGTGGCGAAGCGGCGCGCGACGTCGAACGGTTCGTAATAGGTGGTCGAGCAGGTCGAAGCGAGGCCGAGTTTTTCGGTGGCCATGCCCATCGCGGTCAGCACCACGATCGGGTCCATCTTCACGCAGCGGATGCCGTATTCGACGGTGTGGGCGTGATCGTTGCCGTAGCGGTCCGGCATTGCGAGGCGATCGTCGAAAAACGCCATGTGGAATTTGCCGGATTCCAGAATCCGGCCGATCTCCTGGTAATAATCCGCCGACATCGAATCGTCGCGCGACTCCGGATGCCGCCACGAACTCGGCAAATTGGTGCAGTTCTGCGCCTGCAGGAAGCCGACCAGTGCCATTTGCCGTGTCATGTGATTCTCCGTCTCTCACCGTTCGTCATTGCGAGGAGCGCAGCGACGAAGCAATCCAGTTCTTGCCTGGGGCTCTGGATTGCTTCGCTTCGCTCGCAATGACGAAAACATCTCCGTCACGCCAGTCCGAGTTCGGCGGCGAGCTTGTACTCGCCGGCCAGCCCGCGCAACTTGTCCCAGGTCGCGTTTTCCACGTCGATACCCGAAACCCTGCGCTGCTGCTCGCGGATATATTCGACCTCGCCGGGATAGAACACGCCGCTGGAACCTTCCGATAGCGGCGTCGCCTTCAGATAGCGCGCGAATTCGGCGACCTCCTTCTTGAAATCCTTCAAGGGCCGGAACGCGGCGACGTTGAACACCGCCATGAAGCAGCCGTCATTGTGCCGCCCGGTCGGCTCGACGCCGAAGCCCAAGCCGGTGAGAAGCCCGCACAGCACTTCAACCATCGCAGCGAGGCCGCTGCCCTTATAGCCTTCGCTGCCGCCGAGCGGCAGCAGCGCGCCGCCCTTGCGGAACGCTTTCGGGTCGGTGGTCTGCCGGCCTTCGCTGTCGACGATCCAGCCCATCGGAATTTCCTCGCCGCGCGAGACCGCGAGTTGAATCTTTCCCGCGGCGACGGCCGATGTCGCCATGTCCAGATAGAACGGAGCTTCCAGATCCGACGGCACCGCGATCGAAATCGGATTGGTGCCGAGCCGCGCCTCGCGGCCGCCGAAGGGGGCGACATGTTTCGGCGAGCGGCCGGAATCCGCGGTGGCAAGGCCGATCATGCCTTCGCGCATCGCCATCATCGGATAGGCGGCGAGCCGGCCGACATGGCTTTGCCGGAACACGGTGCAGGCCGCGACATTAGCGGTTTTCGCCTTCTCGATGGTCAGCGCCATCGCCTTGGCGTTGACGTGAAAGCCAAAGCCCCAATGGCCGTCGATCACCGTCGTGGTCGGCGATTCCTGCACGATGGTCCATTGCGCGCCCGGAACGATATGCCCGGCCTTGATGCGGTCGATATAGGTCGGGATCGCGATGATGCCGTGCGAGTCATGCCCGGCCAGATTGGCATTGACGCAGCCGACCGCGACGGCGCTGGCTTCCTCATCCGATGCGCCGGCGGCTTTCAAGAGCGCAGCGCCGATGCGCGTGAGGCGGTCGGCCTGAACGGTAGGCATGGGGTTTCCTCTTCGCCTGCGTGGAGGCAGGTCTTGGGTATTGCAGCCGGCCGCATGGTCTCAAAGCGCTGGCGTCTTAGCAATGACCCTGCGCCGGAAATTGTTGTGCCGCGCAATATTCCGTTGTCAGAAATAAGCACAGGGGTCGCTTCCGCGCCGCAATTATGCGAGGTAAACGGCAACGAGATGGATCGGCGAGGAGAGCGAAAAATGGCGGCATCGGCACAGGCAAAAGCGCTGCAGGGCATCCGCGTGCTCGATTTCTCGACCACCATCGCCGGTCCGCATTGCACCCGCATGCTGTCGGACATGGGCGCCGAGGTCATCAAGATCGAAACCGCCGACGGCGAGACCATGCGGACGCGGCCGCCGGTGCGCAGCAATTGCAGCGCGGTGTTCGGCGGCTACAATGTCGGCAAGAAAAGCGTGGTGCTCGATCTGAAATCGCCACGGGGGATCGAGGCGATCAAGAAGCTGGCCGCGAAGGCCGATATCCTGGTGGAGAATTTCCGCCCCGGCGTGATGCGGCGATTAAAACTCGATTATGAGGCGCTGCGCCAGCTCAATCCGAAACTGATCTATTGCTCGATCTCGGGCTACGGCCAGACCGGACCGTCAGCCGAATTGCCGGCCTACGCGCCGGTGATCCACGCCGCGTCGGGATACGATATGGCGCACATGGCCTATCAGCCCGGGCGCGAGCGGCCGGATTATTGCGGCATCTACCACGCCGACATTCTCACCGGCGTCTATGCCTATGGTGCGATTGCGTCGGCGTTGTTCCAGCGCCAGCAAACCGGGCAGGGCCAGCACATCGATGTCTCGATGCTGGAATCGATGCTCAGTCTCACGCTGAACGAAGTGCAGGGCGCGCAATTTACGATCAAGCCGCCGCAGCGGCCGATGTTCGGCCCGATGGAAACCGCGGATGGTTATGTGATCGTCGCGATCGCCAGCGAAAAGACGTTCCAGAATCTGGTGACGGTGGCGGGCCGTCCGGAATTCATCCGCGATTCGCGCTTCGCGGTCTATACCGACCGGCGCGACCATTGGGGCGACCTGATGGAAGGCGTCGAGACCTGGTCGCGCACCCTCACATCGCCGCAATGCCTTGCCGAGCTGAACAAGGCCGGCGTGCCCTGTTCGGCCTATCGCAGCGTCACTGAGGCGATGGCCGATCCGCAAATCGCGCATCGCGGCGCGTTGACCGAAGTGGCCGACGCCGGCGGACCATTCAAGGTGCTGAACCTGCCGTTCCGGATGTCGGGCGCCGAAGTCAGTCCCGGCCCGCGTGTGGCCGATGTCGGCGAACATACGGCGGAGGTGCTGAAAGAGATCGGGATGCCGGATGCCGGTGTCGCGAGCGCCGCGGCGAAGTAACACTCGCATCGAATGCGTCATTGCGAGGAGCCAACGGGTCCGGCCTTTGGCCGGCCCGATGATAAACGCCGCGACGAAGCAATCCAGAGAAAAATGCGTCATACGCGGGCTTGACCCGCGTATCCATCATCTTCGCAAAGAGTCCTTTCGAAGAAGATGGATGGCCGGGTCAAGCCCGGCCATGACGAAAGCAAGCTGGATTGCTTCGCTTCGCTCGCAATGACGGCGCTCACTTCGGCCGCAGCGTCAGCTTCTGCACCCGCCAGTTCAACAGCTCCGCCACATAAAGCGTGTTCTCCGACGGACACGCCATCGCGTGGATCCAGCCGAACTGTTTCAGCTGCTTGCCGGACTGGCCGAGCATGCCGAGCAGCTTGCCGTCGAGGCTGAGCTTGTAGATGCGGCCGGGCCACGCGTCCGAGCTGTACAGCACCTGGTTCGGCGGCGGCGTGATGCAGAGCGACCACGGCGAGCCCGGCGCAAAGGTGCCGCCCGCCATCATCGCTTCGTCGGGAATCTTGCCGATCGCAGGTTTTGCATCCGGCGGCACCGGAACGTCGATCTTGAACTGCCGCAGGAACTTGCCGTCGCCGTCGAACACCTGGATTCTCGCGTTGCCGCGGTCGGCGACATAGACATTGCCCTTGGCGTCGGCCGCGATCGAGTGCGGCGTGTTGAACTGGCCGGGCTCCTTGCCGCGGTCGCCCCACGATTTTATCCAGTTGCCGTCCTTGTCGACTTTTGCCACGCGCGAATTGATATAGCCGTCGCTGATGAAAGTGTTGCCTTGCGGATCCCACGCCACGTCGGTGACCTGACGGAAGCGGCCGTCTTCGGACGGCAGCGGCGGTTTCGGATGTTTCACCGGGCCGGTATCTTCGTCAGAGGCTTCCTGCTTGCGGCCGAACACCATCAGCACGCGGCCTTCGGAATCGAACTTGATCACCATGTCCGAGCCCTTGTCGGTGACCCAGATATTGTCCTGCGGATCGACCTTGACGGTGTGGCCGAATGACCAGGCGTAGAGGTTCTTGCCGATCTCGCGGAGGAATTTTCCGTCCTTGTCGAATTCGAGCAATTGCGTCGCCGCAGCCGCGTAAGCAGGTCCAGTGGTGTTGCCGCGCGACAGCGCGAAGATATGCCCCTTGGAATTGACCGACACGCCCGAAACTTCGCCGAGATACATGTTGGCCGGCAGCCGAAGCGCGTTCGGCGCGGAGTCGAAGGGAATAACGGGCACCGCTTGCTGCGCCGACGCTGCTGGGCCGACCAGCAGCAGTAATCCGGCTAGCCAATACTTCATGATGTCCTCCCGGGACGTTTGTTTTTGTCGTTGCTGGCGATGCTAGTCGATGAAAAGTGCTGGCGTCCAGCTTTCGCTATGCGTATCGGTCCATCACAAGGCGCATAGCGCCGTTGCATATGAAGCGAGCGGGTCGCAGATGTCACGCCGGTCGAATGTCAAAGCACGCACGCTGTTCGCGCTTGCAGCATTGGCGTTCGCGCTGCCGGCCAGCGGCGCCTTCGCGGCCTATCCGGAAAAAATCATCCGGATCGTCGTTCCCTTCGCGCCGGGCGGCGGCACCGACGTGATTGCACGGACGCTGGCGCAGGAGATGGCGAAAGACCTCGGCGCCACGGTGATCATCGAGAACAAGCCGGGCGCCGGGACCATCATCGGCACGCAAAGTGTGGCCGCCAGCGAGGGCGATGGTTACACCCTGCTGATGGGCACCTTCGCCAACGCGGTCAATCCAAGCCTGAATTCAAGACTGCCCTACGACCCGCACAAGGATTTCGCAGCCGTGGCGCTGATCGCACGCTCCTTCAACATTGTCGTGGTCAATTCGGCGTCGCCGATCAAGTCGATTGCCGACCTGATCGCCATCGCAAAAGTCGATTCCAACAAACTGTCCTATGGCACTTACGGCACCGGCACCTCGGCGCATCTGGCGGGTGAACTGTTCAAGAGCATGGCCAGGGTCAACCTGACCACGGTGCCCTACAAGGGCGCGGCGCCCGCGATCACCGATCTGCTCGGCGGCCAGATCCAGGTCATGTTCACCACGGTCGCAAGTGCTGCGTCGCTGATCGCGGGCGGGCAGTTGCGCGCGCTCGCAGTGACGTCAGTGCAACGTTCGCCGGCATTTCCGGATGTCCCAACCGTCGCGGAATCCGGCGTATCAGGCTATTCGGCGGAGAGCTGGTACGGCCTCTATGCGCCGGCCAAAACGCCGCCTGAAATCATCGAGCGCCTGAACAAATCCGCCGCGGCCGCGGTTCAATCCGAAGCGTTCAAGAAGCTTTCGGTAAACGAAGGTCTCGTCATGGTCGCGAGCCCGCCCGCGGAACTCGACCGCTACTTCCGTGGCGAAGAGGAACGCTGGCGCAACGTGATCCAGGATGCGAATATCAAGGTCGAGTAAGCGGCTTCATTCGGGAATAAGTATGAACCAATGGGGTTGCAGGGGAAGCGTCTAGCGCGCCCGGTCGTCGCGATATGCGTTAAAGAACAAAAAAACTTAAACAGGGGAAACGCGATGAAGCAGCCGGCAGCCGGAATCCGAACATTTGTGACATCTGCACTGCGCGCGGCAACGCTGTTGTGCGCTGCGATGGGAATGGTGGAATCAACCGCGGCCCAGGCCCAAACGCTCGATGTGCCCGCGCGCTCCGTGCCAGTGCCCTCGACCGTCAGCCCGCAAATGGCAAAAATCATCGGACTGCCGCTTCGCACCAACTGGAATCTGCTGCCGAAGACCGGCGACGAGTGGAAGCCGGTTGCCGACGCCGGTGCTGCGGGAACCATCAAGAACCTTCCGGGCATGATGGAGCGGCTGCATGTCAAGGTCGAGAAGACCACGATCGACGGCGTCCGCGCCTTCATCGTCACGCCCGAGGTGATCGCGCCGGAAAACAAGAACCGGCTGCTGATCCACGTCCATGGCGGCTGCTACGTGCTCAATCCCGGCGAGGCGGCATTGCCCGAGGCGATGTTCATGGCCGGCTTCGGGCACTTCAAGGTAATCGCGGTGGATTACCGGATGCCGCCGGAAGCCTATTTCCCGGCGGCGCTCGACGACGGCCTCACCGTCTACAAGAACGCGATCAAGACCACGGATCCGAAGAACATCGCGATCTTCGGCAGTTCGGCGGGCGGCGCGCTGACGCTGGAAATGGTGCTGAAGGCGAGGCAGGACGGGCTGCCGCTGCCGGGCGCGATTGCGCCGGGCACGCCGATGTCCGACGTGACCAAGGTCGGCGACACCTTCGTCACCAATGCGATGCTCGACAACGTGCTGGTGTCGCCCGACGGCTTTTGCGACGCCGGCACCAAGGTCTATGCCAATGGCCATGACCTGAAGGACCCGCTGCTGTCGCCGGTCTATGGCGACATGAAGGGCTTTCCGCCGACCATTCTCACCAGCGGCACCCGCGATCTCCTGCTCAGCAACACCGTGCGCGTGCACCGCAAGCTGCGGCAGGCCGGCGTCGATGCGATGCTGCAGGTCTATGAGGGCCAGTCGCACGCGCAATATTACCGCGACGACACCTCACCCGAGGCCAAGGAAGCCTTCGAGGAGATCGCCGGGTTTTTCGACAAGCATCTGGGGAAGTGACGCAACAACGTCATTGCGAGCGCAAGCGAAGCAATCCCGAGAAAAATGCGTCATACGCGGGCTTGACCCGCGTATCCATCATCTTCGCAAAGAGTCTTTTCGAAGGAGATGGATGGCCGGGTCAAGCCCGGCCATGACGAAAGAAAGCGGGATTGCTTCGCTTCGCTCGCAATGACGATGACGAAAGAATAACCAAGGGAGGATGAAATGCGCAATTTGGTTCAATGCACGCTCGTCGCTACCGGTCTCGCCCTGATTTTCTTTGGTTCGCCTGCATCCGCGCAGGAGAATGTTCGGCTCCGCGCCACCATCGAAAAGGTCGATGGCCCGGTCTACACGGTCAAAAACCGCGACGGCACTGAATGGAAGCTGACGGTGAGCGACCCGCCGCTGTATGTTGCGATCGCGCCCGCGACCATGGCCGACATCAAGCCCGGCATGTTTGTCGGCTCGGCCGGGATGATGCAGGAGGACGGAACGCAAAAGGCGATCGAGGTCCACATTTTCCCGGAATCGATGCGCGGCACCGGAGAAGGGCACTATGACTGGGACCTGCTGCCGAAAAGCAAGATGACCAATGCCAATGTCGAACAGTTGGTCACCTCGTCGGACGGACAAATGCTGTCGGTCAAATACAAGGACGGCGAGAAGAAGCTGCTGGTGACGCCGCAAACGGTCGTCGTAACTTACGTTCCCGGCAGCAAGGATGACTTGACGCCGGGCACCAAGATCTTCGTCGGTGCGGCGAAAAAGATGCCGGACGGAACGCTGCAAACCCCGCGTATCACTTACGGCAGAAACGGCGCGGGGCCGGCGTTCTGAAGGCATTATTTTCGTGTCCCGGGCGCGATGCGGCATTCCAAGGCGATGCGAAGCATCGCCGGCTATGCCGCTTCGCAGAACCGGGACCGTTACGGACGCCGGCGTTTGGTACGGTCCCGGCTCTGCGGTGCAACGTGAAGAACGCTGCACCGCGTCCGGGACACGTGTTTTTGCTGCCGATCTGCAAATTCGCTGGACGGCGCAACAATTCGATCTTTAAATCGTTGCAACACTAGAAGCCGGTGGTGCACGCCGGCCTGAAGCCGGAGCCCGCGCATGTGGATCCTGTTGCTGCTGCCGTTTATCGGCCTGTTGTGGGTGCCGTTCTACAATTTCCTGGAACCGGCGCTGTTCGGCTTTCCGTTTTTCTATTGGTATCAGCTGGCATGGGTGCCGATCAGCTCAGTGCTGATCTGGCTGGTGTACCGATCCCGTAAACCTGACGAAGCCTCATAGGAAGCGGGGGCACCGTCATGGCCGATCAGATCGAATGGGTTGCTCTCGCGGTCTTCGTTTTCTTCTTCGCGCTCGTGACCGTGATGGGCTTCTTCGCCGCGCGCTGGAAGGCCGGTCCGGTCAACGATCATCTTGACGAATGGGGCTTGGGCGGCCGCCAGTTCGGCACCTGGATCACCTGGTTTCTGATCGGCGGCGATTTCTACACCGCCTACACCGTGATCGCGGTGCCGGCGCTGGTCTATGCGGTCGGCGCCTACGGCTTCTTCGCGCTGCCCTACACCATCATCGTCTATCCCTTCGTGTTCGCGGTGATGCCGGTGCTGTGGAAGGTCGCGCATGCCAACGGCCACGTCACCGCGGCGGATGTGGTGCATGGCACCTATAATTCGCGCGGGCTTGAGCTCGCGGTGGCGATCACCGGCATGGTCGCGACCATGCCCTACATCGCGCTGCAGCTGATCGGGATGGGCGTGGTGATCAAGGCGATGGGCCTGACCGGCGAGTTGCCGATCGTCGCCGCCTTCATCGTGCTTGCGCTCTACACCTACAGTTCCGGCCTGCGCGCTCCGGCGCTGATCGCCTTCGTCAAGGACATCATGATCTATATCGTGGTGCTGGTAGCGGTGGTGGTGGTGCCGTTAAAACTCGGCGGCTACGGCGCGGTATTTTCCGCAGCCAACGATGCATTCACAGCCAAGGGCGGCGCTACAGGCCTGATCCTCAAGCCCGCGCAGATGCTGCCCTATGCGACGCTGGCGCTGGGGTCGGCGCTGGCGGCCTTCATGTATCCGCACACCCTGACCGGCATCTTCGCCTCAAAATCCGCCGATACCATCCGCAAGAACGCCATCCTGCTGCCGGCCTACACGCTCTTGTTGGGCCTGATCGCGCTGCTCGGCTACATGGCCTATGCCGCGCATATCAAGGTGGAGACGCCGAACGACGTGGTGCCGGCCCTGTTCAAGGCGCTGTTTCCGTCCTGGTTCGCGGGCTTTGCGTTTTCCGCGATCGCAATCGGCGCGCTGGTGCCGGCCGCGGTGATGAGCATTGGCGCCGCCAACCTGTTCACCCGCAATGTCTGGAAGTCCTATGTCAATCCCGGCATCAGCCACGCCGGCGAAGCGGCGGTCGCCAAGATCGCCTCGCTGGTGGTCAAGGTCGGCGCGCTGGCGTTCATCCTGTTCCTGCCGACGCAATACGCGCTCGACCTGCAACTGCTCGGCGGCTTGTGGATTCTGCAGACCTTCCCGGCGCTGGTATTCGGGTTGTTCACGCGCTGGTTCCGCGCCGAAGGCCTGCTGCTCGGCTGGGCCGCCGGAATCGTCTGGGGCTCGTGGACCGCATGGAGTAACGGCTTGAAACCGCTCGCGACCATCGACCTCGGCGGCAACGCTTACGTGTTCTATGTCGGGCTCGGGGCGCTGATCCTCAACGTCGCTATCGCGGCGGTGGTGACGCTGATTGTGTCCAGGATTTCGCCCGTCCGCAGGGCGGAGACATCAGCTTAATGCGAGGACGATCAGATAGCCGCCGAAGACGAGCAGCGTCGAGATCAGCAGCATCGCGCCCACCACGCCGGCAGCGATTGCAACCAGTCCGCTGGACTCCAGCCATCTTCGCAACGCTCTGACCACTAACCCAACCTTGATTTGAACTCTGACCGGCAATCAGAGTACCAAACGCCTGGTCCGCCGTCTCGCCAATCACTGCGATGGCACATATAAACTTCCGTCGCCATGGCTCGGCGCCGGTTTGTTCGCGTTTTTAAGGAGATCAAGTTGGAAAATCTGCAAACGCAGGGCATCAGCCTGCCGCGGCTCGGGCTGGGCACGTTTCGCATGCAGGGTGATGTCTGCCGCGCCGCGGTCGAGAGCGCGCTCGGGCTCGGCTACCGCCACATCGACACCGCCGAAATGTACGCCAATGAGGACGCCATCGGCGCCGCCATTGCGGCGTCAGGCGTCGCGCGCAAGGATCTGCACATCACTACGAAAGTCTGGAATGAAAATCTCGCGCCGGACGCGATCCGCAAGGCGTTCGACGCCAGCCTGAAGAAGCTGCGGCTCGATCGCGTCGATCTCTATCTGGTGCACTGGCCGGCCAAGAAGATGAACCTGCCGGCGATGTTCGAAACCCTGGTCAAGCTGAAGGCGGAAGGCCGCACCCGCGCCATTGGCGTCGCCAATTTCAACATCGCGCTGCTCAAAACCGTGGTCGAGGAGATCAAGGCGCCGATTGCCTGCAACCAGATCGAGTATCACGTTTTTCTCGATCAGACGCCGATCCGTAAATACCTCACGGCGAAAAAGATTCCGCTGGTGGCCTATTCTCCGCTGGCGCAGGGCAGGGCGGCGTCCGACAAGACGTTGATGAAAATTGGCGAGAAGCATGGCGCCAGCGCTGCGCAGGTCGCGCTGAAATGGCTGCTCGATCAGGATGGCGTCGCCGCGATTCCGAAGGCGTCGCGGCCGGAGAGTCAGAAGGCCAATCTTGACGCATTGCACATCGGTCTTGACGACGAGGATCGCGCCGCAATTGCCGGGCTGCCGAAGAACAAGCGTTTCGTCGATCCCGGCTTCGCGCCGGCGTGGGATTAAACGTCGTCCCCGCGAAAGCGGGGACCCATAGCCACCTACTCTGACATTAAAAGAAGGTCTTTGCCCACGTGCCCAAAACCATACTCGGTGTGTATGGGTCCCCGCTTTCGCGAGACGACAACAAAGGTGGACACAAAGAAAATGACCCCTTTCGGGGCCATTTCCATTTCGTCGCTAATCAATAACGGCGATCGTGTCCGTGCTTGATGATGACGACCTTCCGGTCGCCATGGCCGCGGTGACCACGGTACTCGGCGCGGGCGCCGCGCTCGCGATAGCCGTCGTGATGGCCGCCGCCACGCTTAATGATGACGGTTTCGGCACTTGCAATGCTCGGGGCTGCGATGGCGATGGCGGCCAGCGCCGCAACGATATAACCAAACTTCTTCATGGTGTCCTCTTCTCCAGTTGAGTGAGAATAGAACATCAGACATGCGGCAACGTTCCCGATGGAACCCAAGGAAAATTCTGAACAGATGTTCAGCCCGGGAACACTGTCATTCCGGGGCGGGAGCGAAGCGAGCGAACCCGGAATCCGGTATCGGGCTGGATTCCGGGTCTGCGCCAAGAGGCGCATCCCGGAATGACGAATAGGTTAACGCGCTATTCCATGATCGCCTGATACACCAGCGCGTTGATCTTCTGCCGGTAGTGCCAGCGGATCGGGCCGGGCGCCGCCGAGAGATACACCACCGCGAGTTCTTCCTTCGGATCGGCCCACCAGTCGGTGCCGCTGGCGCCGGGCCATGAGAACTGCCCGACCGAGCCCATCATCTTGACCACGCCGGGCGTGGTCCGCACCGCGAGCCCGAGCCCGAAACCGTAATCGGCGCGGGTCGGATCGGCATTGCCGACGAGGTTCTTGATGTTCGGGCCGAGTTGGTCCGACAGCATGTAATCGACGGTCTTGCGGCCCATTAGCCGCGCTTCGCCGGAGCGTCCGCCGTTCATCAGCATCATCGCAAAGCGCAGGTAGTCCGACGCGGTGGACGCCGCGCAACCGCCGCCGCATTCGAACTTGAGCGGCTGCGTCAGTTCAGGGCTGCGCGCCTGCGGCTTGCCGGTGTCGGGATCGAGCGGAAGCGGCTTGGCGTAGCGCGCGGCCTTGTCAGGCGAAATCGAGAACCCGGTGTCGGTCATGCCGAGCGGCGTCCACAGACTGGCCTGCAGATATTGCCCGAGCGATTGGCCGCTGATCTGCTCGATGGTCAGCCCAAGCACGTCGAGCCCGAAACCGTAATCCCACACAGTGCCGGGCTGATACAGCAGCGGCAGCGCTGCGAGCTTGTCCATGAAGGCGGCGCCGTCATAATCGCGCGACGCGTCGCCGCTGCCGCCTGGATATAGCTTATGCACCAGCGTCGTGCCGCGCCCGCCATAGACGATGCCGGAGGTATGCCGCATCAGATCCTGGATGGTGATCGGGCGTACTGCCGGTACGGTTTCGATGACCGGCTCGCCTGCGTCGTGCACGGCGACGCGCATGTCGGTGAATTTCGGAAAGTATTTGCTCAAGGGATCGCCGATCAGGAGCTTGCCCTGTTCGTAGAGCATCAGCGCGCCGACCGCCGTCATCGGCTTGGTCATCGAGGCGATGTTGAAGATGGTGTCGGTGGTCATCGGAATGTTGGCCGCCTTGTCGCGCCAGCCATAGGCGTCCAGCGCCACCAGCTTGCCGCGGCGGGCAATCGCGATCACGGCGCCGGGAATTCGGCCCTTGTCGATGTCCGCCTTCAGCACCTCGCCGATCCGCGCCAGCCGCTCTGAGGAGAGGCCGACCTCTTCCGGCTTGGCGCGAGGCAAGGGATCGTCGGCGAACGCCGCGCTGGAAACCAGCAGGCACAGCGCGGATGCGAGAAGGCGGATGGCAGCCATGGACATCTCCCGTTCGGGCTCTTCGGCCCCGTTGGTTGCGGCGGGGAGACTATGGCAAACGCGGCATGGAGGCCAGTGTCCCTTTCGCCGGACGCAGCGCAGCCATGCGATTGTCATTGCGAGGAGCACAGCGACGAAGCAATCCAGTCCTTCCTTGTGGCTCTGGATTGCTTCGCGGAGTTTATCATCGGGCGGCGCTCTGCGCCGACCCGTTGGCTCGCAATGACGGTTGAATGCTGCATCGCGTCCGGGACACGAGAACGTCCTTATGCGGAATGCTTGCGCAACTCCGGTGTTAGCCTCATCATCGTTGCGATAAAAATAATCTCTTAGGGGGAACGCCAGCATGTCCGCATTGTCACGCCGCAATTTTCTCAGCCTGACCGGTTCGGCCGCCGCCGCGACGTTGTCCGGACGGCTCGCAAGTGCTGCGATGGGGCCGAACGACAAGTACGATCTGGTCATCAAGGGCGGCGACGTGCTCGACCCCAGCCAGTCGCTGCGCGGCAAACGCGACATCGGCATCCGCTGGGGCATGATCGAGGCGATCGAGACCGAAATCCCGGCGGCGCGTATCGCGAAGTCGATCGACGCGACCGGCAAGCTGGTCACGCCCGGCTTGATCGACCTGCATTCGCATGTCTACCCCTACGGCTCGGCGATCGGCATTCCCGCCGATGAGCTGGCGCAGTTCCAGTGCACCACGACCATGGTCTCGGCCGGCGACGCCGGCGTCAACAATCTCGCGGCGCTGCGGCGCTACATCGTGGCGCAGTCGCGGACGCGGATTTACGCCTTCGTCCATATCGCCAACAATGGGTTGTCGGCATTCCCGGTCGCCGAGCTTTACAATATCGACAACGCGCAGGTCGAAGCCTGCGCCATGGCGCTCGCCGAGAATCCGGATTTCCTGATCGGCGTAAAAGTGCGGATGTCGGAGAATGTCATCTACAAGCACGGCATCGAACCGCTGAAGCGCGCGATCCAGGCCTGCGAAATGTGCGGCTGGCCGGCCAAGATGATGGTGCATATCGGCGGCGTCGAAACACCCCAGTTGATGTCGGACATCCTGAACATCCTGCGTCCCGGCGATATCCTCACCCACGCCTATTCGGGCGCGCCGAACAATGCCGGCCTATTCACCAACATCGTTCAGGAGGGCAAGCTGTTGCCGGCGGCGCTCGCCGCCAAGCAGCGCGGCGTGATCTTCGACGTCGGCCATGGCGGCGGCAGTTTCGATTTCACCGTCGCCGAAATCGCGATTGCCGGCGGCTGCGGCACCGATACGATCTCGTCCGACATTCACGTGTTTTCCGGCAATTCGCCGGGCATGCCGTATCTGCCTAATGTGATGAGCAAATTCATCCGGCTCGGCTACACGCTGGAGCAGGTGGTGACGATGGCGACATCGGCGCCGGCCAAGATCATCAACAAGGCGCCGAAGATCGGCACCCTGCAGATCGGCGCGCCCGCCGACGTCGCCATCATGGAGGTTGTCGAACAGCAGGTGACCTTCGTCGATACCCGCAACAACAAGCGCGACGGACTGGTTTATTTGAAACCGGTGCAAACCGTGGTCAACGGCGTGCCGTTCGGCCGGCCGTATCAGTCGCCGTTCGCGGTAAAGTAACCTTTCGTATAGCCCTTGACTCGCGCTTTGAGGCGCATTTTATTATCTCACAACGGGGGATAGATTTATTATACAAATTCGTCAGATATCCTCCGCAACTGAGTGTGGACCGGTGCGGAAGGCGAATGAAGATTCGCTTCTCATCGATAGAAAAGAATGTTTTTTTGCTATTGCCGATGGAATGGGGGGGCATGCGAACGGAGCCGTAGCGTCCAGTTTCGTTGTCGCTTCGGTCCATCGACTCTTTCTTACGAAGACAGGTTCGCCGCTAGAAGCCTTGCGAGACGCGATGGTCTTGTCTGGCAACGACCTCTTTTTTGAGAATCGTAACAGTACTCAAAAAATGGGAACAACACTTACCGCGCTCCACATATCCGACGCCATCTACTACGCGCATATTGGCGACTGCCGTATCTATTATTCGTCCGATGATCGCCGTGTTCTAACCAATGATCATAATCTAAGAGAGTCTGGGCGGCCAAATGGCAGTTCGATGCTGACAAGATGCCTTGGGTTCGATCTGGGTGTGAATCCTGACGTTGGGCGAGTAAATCCTGCTCGTGAGTTCTCGATATTGATGTGCACGGATGGTTTCTACAACGCAGTCACAAATGAAGAAATATTTTCCGCATTGGAGAATGGCAACCCGCAAGCTTTAGCAACGCTTAAGGAATTGGTCGGCGAACGAGAACCGAACGACAACTATACCGCTATATTCATTAGAGGAGATATCATGTGGGAGCGATAGTTCCGGATCGTTTGAAGACAGCCGCTCGCGCGCGACAACTAGTCCCATTTGTTGGGTCAGGAATTTCCCGAAAATCCGCGCCGCACAAGTTTCCTGATTGGGTTGGTTTACTAAAGCTACTTCTCGAGTACTCCCTTAAGAACAAATATGTAACCAGCAGAGAGGCGCGCCAAATCGAGGATATCATCAACGCTGGCAAACTGTTGATGGCTGCGGAAGTCATAAAAGGCAACTTGCCGGAGGACGAATACATACATCAGCTACGGCACCTATTTACGTATAATGATGCCGACAATATAAATTTGCTGACTCAAAAAAAAATAATTCAGCTGAACCCACGCATTATCATCACGACAAATTACGATCGTTTGATCGAGGATGCGTATTCCTCGCTTTTTGGAAAAGCGCCAAATGTCGCCACATATCGCGACACTTCAAATTTATTGGCGACCATTCAGGAACATTCGCTTTCCACCGGGCCGGTAATATTCAAGGCCCATGGAGACGTAGGAAGTATCGACTCGATGATTCTGTCTGACCGCGATTACAAGAGAATAATGTTCGATGAGGCGATGTACGATAACCTCATGTCGTCAATGTTTTTGAATAGCATCATGTTATTTGTCGGTTTTTCTTTAAGTGATCGGGAGATCATCGCTCACATTGAAAAGTTAAGACACCGATTCAATTACGGAACGGCGCCGCATTTTGCTTTATTGGCGATCGGCTCGGTAAACCGCCTTGAAGCCATCTCGTATCGCAAGGAATTTGGCATCGAGATCATTGAATACAACAAAAGCCATAATCATCGCGGTCTCGACGATTTTCTTGATGAGTTAGCAGGGTTTATTTGATGTCAAAAATTCCTCCCGGTACGGAAATAGGTGGGCGAGTTAGGGTGGTGCGAAGCTTGGATGCAGGAGGACAAGCCGAAATATACCTGGTTGATGAAATTGGAGACGGTCGCCGCCGTCTCGTAGCGAAGCTGGTCGTTTTCGATTTTGAAGACCGGGATTCGTCAGAATTTAAGAAACGTCAGGAAAGTCTGGATCGGGAACTAGATATTCTCAGCGAGCTAAGCCACAGATTCATTGGAAAATTCCTATATCAACTAAATGATGTCCTTGAGATTGCCGGCACGAAGCAGATCGTCCGTGGATTTGCAATGGAACACTCTCCCATTGGAACCCTGGCTCGTCATCTGGTTGGTGTTGACGGTGTTTCGGAAAATGAAATTTCAGTCCCGGACCGCTTGAGAATCTGCTGCCAAATTGCTGAGGCCGTCGTAGAAATTCATAGTTCCGGGATTACTCACTCTGACATTAAGGCAGAGAATGTCCTGCTCACGATGCAAACTGAACGGCTCGTGCCGATTTTAATCGACTTCGGCTCTGCATTTCACGCGCATGAAGCTTGGCCCGGTTTCGGTTCCGACCCTTACCTGGCTCCAGAGGTTCGAGCCCGCAAGGCGAGTGCGAGCATTAAAACGGACATCTATTCACTTGGCGTGCTGCTGTCCGAGGTGCTCTCTGGTGATCGATTATTCCAGCCTGATGAGGCAAAAATAGATAGTTTGACTTTGCCGTCTAACTTCGAGGATCTTAGACGACGACTTAAGCTCATGGTCGCTAACGACCCGGAGTATCGACCGCGAGCAGCCGAAATTCGAAAAGCTCTGGACGATAAGAGAGCTCGCTCGAGCTCAACGATAATTTTCGATCGCGATAGGCTTTCTTTCCCTTACGGCGCGTTTGATTGGAATGATCAGATTCATCAGTTGCTGAAGTGCTCTCGTGTGTTGATTTTGTTGAAGGGAAATCAACCTACGGTCGAGTCTGATGCGCTGGAAGGTAAATTAGCCGAGAAGGGCATTTTTGGCGGAAGAATAAGGCGGCTCATTGGTGAGTTTGACTTCCTAGTGGATGTGTGGGTGGGAGAAAATACCAGGACTTCGCTGGAGGAGGTTTGTCGAAACTTTAATGTAACGACGACCCATAGTTCTGTTGAACCCAGATACTATGACGTTAAAAGCATACTCGATATACGGTCAGATCAGCAGCCGACAGCATTGTCGGAAAAAACCGAAAACGAGTTACTCAAGAACATTTTTGAAATTATATCGAAGGGGTCTCCTACGGACGCTATACAAAAGTTCAGTGATCGCGGATACGGTTTGCCGTTTCCGACGAACAAAGGCGCAATTGAATTTATTGTTCAGTTTGAAGCCAAAAGTAGATTGTTACCGGAAGCAGTAGTACACTATCAGAGAGTAGTTTTTGAATATGGGTGTCGCAAGATCGCAGACCTTGGAGAGTCGGAATTGCTCAGCCGATTTTCGGTATTTACGCTTAAGGAATCCAGCGACTTTCTTGTAATCTTTAGCGTTAGCAAGTTCGTAAACTTCTCGCACATCATGTTGGGTATGATGGGAGAGTTGCGGGGGAAATTAGTTCATCAAGACCATACTTTTTCCGTAAAAACTCTGGTTGATTTTGACGGGCAGCCGCGCAAGGAGGGGAAAGACGGTATTATACCAATGCTTCTCATGGAAACTTATCTTTAGATGATACCCTCCCGGCGCACGCCGACCTCAGTTCTGGTGAGGCTTTTCCTCCAGCAGCCCGAGTCTGCGCCCCAGCCATTTCGTGGTCGGCGCCTGGATCAGGATGGTCATGAGAATCGCGATGAAGGTGACCGACGCGATCATTTGAGCGCCCGGCGCCTTCATGCCGAGCAGCAGGCCTGCGAGCGCCGCCGGAATGACGCCGGTCTCGCGGGTCCAGCACATGAATAGCATCTCGCTGAAACTCCACTTCGCGCGCCGGTCCGGCGCAGCGCAGGCGAACACCGTGATCGGCCGGGCGACCAGCATCAGCACAGCAACCACGATGACGCCGCCGGCCCAGTATTGCTTCATCAATCCGAAATCGACCTGCGCGCCGAGCAGGATGAAAATAAACAGCCGCATGATGAAGGCGGTGGTCAGGACGAACTCGTCGAGCTTTTGCGCTTCGCCCGCCTCCAGTTTGAAGCCGAACGATTCCTTGTTGCCGAGCATAATGCCGAACACGAACACCGCCATGAAGCCTGAAGCCTGCATGCCATCGGCCGCGAAATAGGCGCCAATCACGGCGACCAGCGTCACCACTGGCGCATATTCCTTGAGGAACGCCCATCGTTCATGCGCAATCAAAAGCGCAGCGAGATAGCCGAGCGCGGCGCCGGCGGCGATGCCGATCACCGATTGCTTGATCAGGTCGAGCAGCGAAGACGCAAACGAAAATTCACCGGTCCCCATCGCCACCGCCAATATGCCGAATGTGACGATCGCGCCCATGGCGTCGTTAAATGCCGACTCGCTCATGACCGTTTGCGCGACGCGGTCACGAATGTGGACCTGCCGGAAAATCGGCACAAGCGTTGCCGGGTCGGTCGAGGCCAGCGTCGCGCCCAGCAGCAGCGCCACGATCAGAGGAACGCCGAGAACGTAGTATGCGGCAAGGCCGGTAATGGCGGCGGTGATCAGCACGCCGATGGTGGCAATGACCACGATCGTAATCCAGACCTGCTTCAACACCTTGAACCGCAGCGAAGCGCCGCCGTCGAACAGGATATAGCTGGCGCCGAACAGCAGGATGATCTGGTTCAGCGCCGAATCCGCTTTGATGTCGATCAGTCCCAGCGCCGCCGGGCCGATCAGTATGCCGGCGATGAGAAACAGCGCGACGTCGGGGATTTTTACTTTTTGGGCGAGCAGGGCGGTCAGCGTGCCGATGGCCAGAATGAGTCCGCAGGACAGCAAGGTGTGTTTTGCGATCTCAATCGAGGCCGAGGCTTCCAAGGTCGTTCTCTCCGTTGATCGTCATGGCCGGGCATAAGCGCGAAGCGCGTCTTCGTACAAAACGTCCCGGCCATCCACGACTTTCTTCAGCACCCCAAGACGTGGATGCCCGGCACAAGGCCGGGCATGACGAGCTAGGCCCGCGCCTTCTCGACATTCGCAATCCGCGCCGGCACGCCGAATTCCTTGCGGCACACTTCGGCAAGTGCTGCGACGCCCTCGCGGATTTGTTCCTTCGACGGACTGGCAAAACACAGCCGCATCCGGCTCTTGCCGTAGGCCTTGTCGGTCGACCATTCCGGCCCCGGATTGATGGCGACGCCGGCGGCAAGTGCGGCCTGGTACAGTTTCAGCGTATCGACATTGTCGGGCAGTTTCACCCACAGGAAGATGCCGCCCTTGGGATCCTCGAATTCCGCCGACGTGCCGAACTGCTCATTCAGCGCCTCCATCAGCGTGTCGAGTTTTGCGCGCAGGCCGCGCGTCAGCTTCGGCACGTGCGTGGTAAAATGCGGCGCGCAATATTCCGCCAGCACCATCTGCTCCAGCGCGCCGGAGCCGGCGTCGGTTTTCAGCGCCAGCATGCGCGACAGCACATCCCAGGGGGCGACGATGAACCCGACCCGCAACGCCGGCGCGATCGACTTGGAAAACGAACCGATGTGGATCACGCCGCCGTTGGTGCTCATCGCATAAAGCGCGGGCGGGCGCTCGCCATCCCAGATCAAGTCGGCGTAGCAATCGTCTTCGAAAATTGGCACGCCGTACGCTTGCGAAAGTTTTAGCAGTTCGAGGCGTCGCGTCTCCGGCATGATGGTGCCGGTGGGATTTTGCACCGTCGGGATGGTGTAGATATATTTCGGCTGGATGTTCTTGCGCTTCAGGTCTTCCAGCGCCGCCGCAAGCGCATCCATCCGCATGCCGTCGCCGTCGAGCGGGATGCCGACCATGTTGACGCCGAGCCGCGTCAGCCGGTTCAGCGCGCCCTGATAGCTGTCCTGCTCGATGATCACGGTGTCGCCGCGCACCAGCAGCGTCTGGTTGACCAGATCGAGCGCCTGTAGCGAGCCGGAAACGATCAGGATGTCGTCGGCTGCGCAGGCGATGCCGGCGTCACGCTTCAGCTTGCCGGTGAGAAATTCGCGTAAGGGACGATAGCCCTGCGGACCGCTGGCGAGGCCGTAGGTGGCGAGCGTGCGGCCTTCACGCTTGAGTACCGTGCTGACGGCATCGATCAGGCCTTCGACCGGCACCTGGTCCGGGTCGTTATTGCCACCGACGAACGAGTATTTCGCGAGTCCGGTCCACTTCGCGGCGGGCGCGGGCAATCCCGCCGGCAATAACGGCGCGAAGTCGAAAGATCCGGTGGCCATGAACGCAGTCTCCCTTTTTGTTTTTCTTTCGTCATTCCGGGACGCGCGTCTTCGCGCGGACCCGGAATCCAGAAGCCCGGATGACTTTGCTGGATTCCGGGTTCGCGCTTCGCGCGCCCCGGAATGACAACGTAGCATGGATGTCATCCGTCATCGCAAGCCGTGGAAATCTAATTCCCGCCCACAATCTTCACCGGCCGTCCCTGGCTGATGAACGCATATTGCCCGGCGCCGAGGCCGCCAAGCATCAGCGCCTCGATCACCGGCTCCGCGATCGGCCCGTCGGCGGCCCAGTCGACGATGAAATTGGCGCCGGTGCCGCCGCGAACGTCGGTGGTCGGGATGAATATTTCAATGGTCGCGAACGGCTTCAGCGCCACCGGCTCCTTCAGATAGCTCTGCACCGGTTTGCCGTTGGTGTCGAAATACGCGATCCGCCGCAGCACCAGCGGCCGCGTTTCGGAGGCATTGTGGATGTTCAGGGTCACGGAAAAATCCGCGCGCAGCCGGCCCTCGCTCAGCGACACGCTGGAATAGGCCGGAACGTAGACCGCTCCGGTGACGCTGAGTTTCTCGGATGGCAGGGCGGTCAGCGAGGTCGCAAAACGCTGCTCGATGCCGGCTCCGCTCTGCGCCGATGCCATCGGCGCCGCCAGCAGCGCCGCGCCGGTCGAGATCAGCAGCAGGGCGCTTTTGACCGGGCTGCGGCAGATCGCGCCTATGACATTCCGAATTAGCGCTTTGACCGTCGCGCGCGCGCCTTTACTCTGCGGCGCAAGAAACGCCGCCGTCTGGTTTGGAATCATGCACGAGCTTATTCGCGACATCACGCTATGCATCCTGTTCGCCTGGGGGCTTGGGCTGCTGGCCCATTTCTTCCGGCAGCCGCTGATCCTGGCCTACCTTATCGGCGGGTTCATCATCGGTCCATTCGGGATGGGGTGGGTCGAGTCGAAAGAATCCATCGCGACCATATCCGAACTCGGCCTGATCTTCATGCTGTTCATGATCGGGCTGGAAATCGACCTCAAGAAGATCGTGCGGGCCGGCCGCGTCATCCTGTTCGCCGCCGGCGGCCAGTTGATCGGCGGCTGTGTGCTCGGGGTGCTGTTCTTCATGGGCATCGGCCTGTCGATGGGCGGCGGCGGTTTCGACGCGCTGTATCTGTGCATCGCCTGCGCGCTCTCGAGCACGGTCATCATCGTCAAGGTATTGTACGAAAAGCGCGAGCTCGACACCCTGCCGGGCCGGATCACGCTTGGCGTGCTGGTGCTGCAGGATATCTTCGCCATCCTGTTCCTCGCGGTGCAGCCGAGCCTCGCCGACCTCCAGGTCAGCGTCATCCTGCTGTCGATCGCGCGCGTGCTGGCGCTGGTGGTGACCGCGCTGGCGCTCAGCCGCTATGTGTTGCCGCCGCTGTTCCACCAGATCGCACGCCGCCCGGAGCTGGTGCTACTGGGCGCGCTGGCGTGGTGCTTTTTGATCGGGGAAATCGCCGAGCAGCTGCATCTGTCGCGGGAGATGGGTTCTTTGGTCGCCGGCGTATCGCTATCGACATTTCCATACGCACTGGATGTGACCGCGAAAGTCACCACGCTGCGCGATTTCTTCATCACGCTGTTCTTCGTGGCGCTCGGCATGACCATCCCGATTCCCAATCTGTCGGTGATCGGCCTCGCGCTCATCATCGCCGCTTTCACCGTGGTCAGCCGCGTGATCACGACCTTCACGCCGCTGTATTTCCTGAAGCAGGGACTTCGTGCGAGCTTGTTGCCGGCCATTAACCTCGCGCAGATCAGCGAATTCTCGCTGGTGGTGATCCAGACCGGCATCACGGCGGGGCATATCAAGACCCAGACCGCGAGTGCCGTGTCGTTCGCCTTTGTGGTGCTGGCGGTGCTCAGCACCTTCGCGATCGGGCGCAGCGACCAGATCACGCGCGCGTCGATCGGATTTTTGAAGCGGATCGGCTTGCGCGACCTCGATCACAGCCAATCCGAGGAAGGCGAGGAGGGCGGCCACGGCGGCGGTCGGCGCATCCTGATCCTCGGCTTCTTTCGCGCCGCCAGCGCGCTGCTCAGCGAGATCGAGCGCCAGAATCCGGGACTGCTGGACCAGATCGGCGTGGTCGATTTCAATCCGGTGGTGTTCCAGAACCTTGCAAGCCGCGGCGTGCACGTGACCTATGGCGACATCAGCAATGTCGATACGCTGGTGCATGCCGGCGTCGGCAACGCCGAGGTCATCATCCTCAGCGTGCCCGACTCGCTGCTCAAAGGCGCCAACAACGAAAAGCTGGTCCGCCACGTCCGCTCGCTGAACGCGACGGCGAAGATCGTCTCCACGGCGGATCTGCTGGCCGACGTCGAGGACCAGTACGCTGCCGGTGCCGACTATGTGGTGGTGACGCGGCTCAGCGACGCCCACGAACTGTTCAACGTGATCGAGGCCGCCGACAAAGGTTTGCTCGCCGACAAGCGCGCCGAGATCGACACGCGCCTGAGCGAGCGGCGGGAGGTGCTGCCGTAGCCTTCCGTGTCCCGGACGCGGTGCAGCATTTGAGGACGCTTTTAAGAACAATGTCAGCTAGTTGAGATGTTGCTTTTCTCCCGTCTGCAATTCCTTAGTTAGAAATTCTATTGCTCTGTTCCCGTCCCAGCCGCGCCTTCCTAACTCTTCCGGCGTAATATCTTTAGACGGCCATATATTTCCAACAACCAAGCTTTCGATTCCGGCATCTCGTAACTTGGTGTGGTAGGGGTCGTTATCGTTTCCGACAGCCACGGCACTTAGCCATTCTGACGTAGCGCCGGCTAAAACATCGCAAAGCTGTAGCTGCAATTCGCTCTCCGAATTGCCGAACCGAGTAGTGGAAATGTTCATTGGGAAAGTCGACGGCCCATCGGGGCCAGGGAATTGGGCCTGAGCAATATCCGGAGAAGACAAAGCATCCCAAAGCCACTTCTGCTTTGCCATATTTGAGGATTGATCGTGGACAACCTCCCATGGCCCTTCGTGCCGTTCTCTCCATTTGTGACCTAGAAACACTAATCCCGGTAATGCGAGATCGAGTACTTTGTCCGGGCAGTGCGTCACGTGATCAAGGCCAAGAAGTTCGAATGATGGCCACAAGTATCTAAGCGTATCGGCTTGGCGCTCGTTGGCCTTCTTCTTTGCTTTCTCTATAAACTTCCGACAATCGTCAAAGCGCTCCTCTGTTCGCGATCTGAACATTCGTTGGAAGTGCGTCAGTAGATTTCGCCGGAACGAATTTGACCAGAAGCCTTCAAGGCAGATAAAAAGCATATTCGCAGTAGCGAGATTTGCTCCGTCCTTGTAGAGGTTAAGACCGCTCCTGTGCGCGAGCGGTTCAAGCCACCACTCGATAAGAGTTACTAAACCGAACTCTTTATGGGCAACCCATGTACCAACCCGCTTTGGATCGGCAGCGAAGAGCTTAATCAACTGAACGACGCGTTCTTGATGATTGGGCCTTCGAGAGAGCTGCCTATACTTTAACTCCTTGAGTTGAACGCCTTTAAAGATATCTTCAACTATTCCGCGTGCTTCTTCATCTGAGAAATCGTTCGTCGCATTCACGAACATTGGTTGATCGGTAGCAAGGAGATCCTCGCCAGTAAATCCGGTCTCGTCTACGTAAAATGTCGGCATGTCACACTCGCGGCGGCATGTGAGCAGTATCGATGCGCTTATGGACCATGGATAGCAGCGTGAACACTTCCTCTGCATCTTCTTTGTTGACTGCCCAGCTTATCTTCGGCGCATGAGCTGTCGGATTGCGGAACATCCCAAACATGCCTTTCACGATGTTCGAGAAGCCGCGCTGCTCCGATTTATCGTTGTCCGTAGCAAAAGCATTAATTGCCAAGAGCGGTTTATCGCCAGACAGCGCTCGATCGACAAGGGTTGCACCGTCGTCAGTCAAACCCGTCCGCATTCGCAGCTTGTCCGCTACGCTTTTCGTAGCTTCGAGTACCGCATGAAAGTAGTTCTCCGACAACAGCTCCTCACGGCAGAATCGCACGACGTCAGGATGCACGTTGCGGAGTTCAAGGTCTTCGCGTAGGTCATGTGCCCTTCGTTGCGCCTGGGTAAGCGTCTGGGCCTGCTCGACGGCGACAAGCTCACCGGTTGCCTCGACTGCCAACCCTGCAAAAGAAAGCGCCTTATTAAGGTTGGCCCGCATCGGCTCGTATCGTTCAGGCTGTCGGATAAATCGGGCAGGCTTCATCGCATGCCGAATGAATGCAAGAATAGGAACACGATCCTGCTTCGCGTTTTGACATTGCGCAAATGCGTTGTAGAGGCGATGACGTTTCGTAAGCGTTGGTGCCGTGTCCTCGATCTTGCACGTACGTAAAAGGTGCGCGATCTCAGAGCCGGTTAACCCTGTGTCGGTATCGCCTAAAGCGTCCGCAATTGCCTGCAAATGACTTTGAATGAGAACTTTCGCCATCTCCAAACCTCGCGCTACCCAAGTTGCTTGCTATGTGCTCTCGGAACTCCGAATTATCAACTAGTTCAACGAATCTATGGATTTGAAAACAATACTCGTCAACAAATCGGAAGAAACTAACGGACGAAGAGAAAACCATAGTTATCTCAAGCAAGGACGTTAATTGCGACGCGCTGAGCAATATCCAGGGCATATGCCGCGCAAACGCCCCCTGAGCCGTTCTGCCTTGCGTCAAGATGCTGGCGCTGCCTTGCGAGTCCGGCTAAATCCTCCCTGCAACAAGTGAGACATCATGGCCCATCCGATCTCCGAAGTTCTGCAGGCGTTCGCCAATGGCGAGATCGTCGTCGTCACCGACGATGACGACCGCGAGGGCGAGGGCGACCTGATCGTGGCGGCGTCGCTTTGCACCGCCGAGAAAATGGCGTTCATCATCCGCCACACCTCAGGCATCGTCTGTGCGCCGATCACCACCGACGATGCGCGCCGGCTGCGGCTCGATCCGATGGTGGCGAACAACGATTCCAACCACACTACGGCGTTTACCGTCTCGATCGACTACAAGCCCGATGGCGGCACCGGAATTTCGGCGGACGAGCGCGCCTCGTGCTGCCGCGCGCTGTCCAATCCGAATGCCGGCGCCAACGATTTCGCCCGGCCCGGCCACGTGTTTCCGCTGATCGCGCGCGACGGCGGCGTGCTGCTGCGCTCCGGCCACACCGAAGCGGCGGTCGATCTCTGCAAATTGAGCAACCTGCCGCCGGTCGGCGTCATCAACGAATTGATGAACGATGACGGCACGGTGATGAAGGGCGCGCAGGTGGCGAAGTTCGCCAAAATCCACAAGCTCAAGCACGTCACCATCGCCGACATGATCGCCTACCGCCAGGCGCGCGAAAAACTGATCGAGCGGGTCTCGACCTTCACAACCGAGAGCCCGATCGGCCCGCTGCAGGGCTATGCCTATCGCTCGCCGTTCGATCCGATTCACCACGCCGCCTTTGTCTATAACGGCATCGGCGACGGCCGGAATGTGCTGACGCGGTTTCACAAGCCCAACATCGTCAGGGACATCTTCACCGGCTCGAAGCGCCTGCAGGCGGTGCTGGAACATTTCAAGAAGGAAGGCAGCGGCGTGCTGGTGTATTTGCGCGACGGCGCCGCCGGCGTTCCGGTGGCGCCATTGGCGGAGCCGAAATCCGCCGAGGCTGATCGCAACCGGCAATGGCGCGAGGTCGGCGTCGGCGCGCAGATCCTGCGCGATCTCGGCGTCACCTCGATCCGGCATCTCACCTCATCGGTGCACGACTACAAGGGACTGTCCGGATTCGGCATCGAGATCGTCTCCAACGAACACCTTGAAGGCTGAACCGCAACGAACTAACCTGCGGCGAAAGCGTTGATGCAGGTGATTGTGATGCGAAAGGAATTGCCATGAGCGTGCGCCCTCAACCTAAGGACAAGCCGGCCCCGGTGAATTTCCAGTGGGACGATCCGTTCATGCTCGACGAGCAGCTCACCGAAGACGAGCGCATGATCCGCGACACCGCGCGCGCCTACGCGCAGGACAAGCTGCTGCCGCGCATCACCAAGGCGTATCTGGAAGAGACCACCGACCGCGAGATCTTCAACGAGATGGGCGAACTCGGCCTGATCGGCATCACGCTGCCGGAGGAATATGGCTGCGCCAATGCGAGCTACGTCGCCTATGGCCTGGTGGCGCGCGAGATCGAGCGCGTCGATTCCGGCTACCGCTCGATGAACTCGGTGCAGTCGTCGCTGGTGATGCACCCGATCTACGCCTATGGCGACGAGAACCAGCGCAAAAAATACCTGCCAAAACTCGCGACCGGCGAATGGGTCGGCTGCTTCGGCCTCACCGAGCCGGACGCCGGTTCCGATCCCGGCGGCATGAAAACCCGCGCCGAGAAGGTGTCCGACGGCTATCGGCTAACCGGCTCGAAAATGTGGATTTCCAATGCGCCGATCGCCGACGTGTTCGTGGTGTGGGCGAAGTCGGCCGAGCACAACAACCAGATCCGCGGCTTCATCCTTGAGAAGGGCATGAAGGGCCTGTCGGCGCCGAAGATCGGCGGCAAGCTGTCGTTGCGAGCGTCAATTACCGGCGAAATCGTGATGGAAGGCGTGGTGGCGCCGGAGAGCGCGCTGCTGCCCAACGTGTCGGGCCTGAAGGGGCCGTTCGGCTGCCTCAACCGCGCCCGCTACGGCATTTCATGGGGCGCGATGGGCGCCGCCGAAGACTGCATGCATCGCGCGCGGCAATACACGTTGGATCGCAAGCAGTTCAACCGTCCGCTGGCGGCGACGCAACTGGTGCAGAAGAAACTCGCGGACATGCAGACCGACATCGCGCTGGGCCTGCAGGCGAGCTTGCGGGTCGGACGGCTGATGGACGAAGGCAAGATGGCGCCAGAGATGATCTCCATCGTCAAGCGCAACAATTGCGGCAAGGCGCTCGACATCGCCCGCGTCGCGCGCGACATGCACGGCGGCAACGGCATCCAGATCGAATATCACGTGATGCGCCACACCGCGAATTTGGAAACGGTGAACACCTATGAGGGTACGCATGATGTGCACGCGCTGATTTTGGGGCGCGCGATTACCGGCATTCAGGCGTTTTCGTAAGAAATCCGGAACGTGGCCACAAACTCTGGTGTCATCGTCCGCGAAAGCGGGCGACCCAGTATTCCAGAGTGCTTCGTTTATCTCGAACGTTTGCGATTACTGGATACCCCGCTTTCGCGGGGTATGACGGGTGTGGTTGGGGCTGACAGGACACCGCATGAGCGACAACGACAACGACGACATCCCCTTCAACCGCGACTTTCCGCTGCAGCCCGGCGTCGTCGATGAAGTGCGCCCCGGCGTGCGCCGCGTCCTCTGCAACAATCCCTCGCCATTCACCTTCACCGGCACGGTGAGCTACATCGTTGGCCAGGGCCGCGTCGCGATCATCGATCCCGGCCCTGACAACGAGGCTCACGCATCCGCGCTGCTAGACGCCGTCAAGGGCGAGACCGTCACGCACATTTTCGTCACCCACACCCACCGCGACCATTCGCCGAATACCGCGCGGATCAAGGCAGCCACCGGCGCTGTCGTTTACGCCGAAGGGCCGCACCGCGCCTCGCGGCCGTATTACGAGAGCGAGAAAATCTCCACCGAATCCGGCGCCGACCGCGATTTTCGCCCCGACGTGCAGGTGAGAGACGGCGAGACTATCAGCGGCGATGGCTGGGCGCTTGAGGCGGTGGCGACGCCGGGCCATACCGCCAACCACATGGCGTTTGCGTGGCCCGCGCGCAAAATCATGTTCATCGGCGATCACGTGATGGGCTGGTCGACCTCGATCGTGGCCCCTCCGGACGGCTCGATGATCGACTACATGGCCTCGCTCGAAAAGCTCACGCAGCGCGGTGAGGATCTGTATTTCTCCGGCCATGGCCCGGAAATTTCCGATGCGCCGCGCTACGTGCGCTTCCTGATCCGGCATCGGAAGGCGCGCGAAGCTTCGATCCTGCATCGTCTCGCCAAGGGCGAGGCTGACATACCGACCCTGGTGCGCGCGATCTATATCGGCATCGACCCGCGGCTCACCGCCGCCGCCGGTTATTCCGTGCTGGCGCATCTGGAGGATCTGGTCGGGCGCGGGATCGTGGCGACGGATGGCGATCCGGTGATCGGCGGCAGTTACAGGCTGGCCTGATCGTCATTGCGAGCGAAGCGAAGCAATCCAGCGTTTGATGCAAAAACTGGATTGCTTCGTCGCTTCGCTCCTCGCAATGACGATCTACTTCTTCGCCACGCCCTTCGCCGGAGCCTTGACCGGCGCCACCGGTTTTTTCGGCGCCGGAGCTTTTTCGGCGGCGGTATTGATGTCGTCGATCAGCCTGGTGACACGGGATGCGTTGCTGCCGAGGTCGCTCTCGAAATAGCGCGACGACGAGCGGATATCGACGCGCGATCCGTCGCCGTCCGGCGTGATGCGGATCGAGACGTCCTCGCGGAATCCCATGATCGGCGTGCGCGCCACCGCCTCGATGCGGCCGATGCGGCGCGGCAGTTGCGGCGCGCGCTCATCGATGATCAGCCACTTGCGCTTGGTGACCAGCGCCAGCGTGATCTCATAGGCGCGCAGCACCGGAACGTCGAGATCGACCGGCTCGACGTCGGGATAGGCGGCGCGCTGCAACTCCGCGGAATAGAGCCCGGCATAGACCGCGGTGTTGGCGCCGTCGCTGGCGCGCAGCCGCGCCAGTGCGTCGAAGCGCGGCGGGTCGATCGGATCGGTGGTGATGTCGTGGATCGCAGGCAGCTTGCGGTATTGCAGGCCGAGATAGGCGGGATAGGCCAGAATCGTCAAAGCGATCAGCATCGCAACGAGGATGCGGCCCATGCCGCGCGATCCGTTCTGCCAGATTGCGACGAAGGCCGCGAGTCCCACCAGGATGGACAAGCCCGCGCAGGCCAGCGCGCCGAAAAACGTCGCTAAAGCGGGGCGCACTTCGAGGAAGCCGAAGCGCACGATGATGATCGACACCACCGCCGCCACCGCCGCGAATACCGCCAGCCGCCGCGACCATGACGCGAGGCTGGACACGGGCTCCGTCTGGTAGGGAGCGGAAAACCTGCGGGCCATCGGTTAAGTCCGTCGATCCTGGAAAGTGAGCCGTGTGAAAACACGGGCTTGCGGAGAATACAAGGCAAAGATGATGCCTATTTCGCGTGACTTGAGAGTCCTACGATCCTGGCTAGTGTAGTGCCTCGCCCCTCACCCGAAGACCGCGCTAAGCGCGGCCTCCGACCTCTCCCCGCGCAGAGCGGGGAGAGGTTGAAGGTCCGTTCGACAGCGCTTTCTTAACCTCTCCCCGTCCTTTACGGGGAGAGGTCGGATTGCGAAGCAATCCGGGTGAGGGGCCAGGCACTGAGTCCGCAAGGATCATCGGACTATCGGGTCGCGTTAGCCGGACTTGCTAATCGTAACTTCTCGCAACGCTTCGTCGATGACAGTGAGCACGCCTTCGATATTAGACAGAACGTCGTTGTTCCAGAATCGCATCACGCGATAGCCCTGCGCCCGCAAATAACGATCTCGCACTTCGTCCCGTGCCGATTCTGAATGCTGTCCCCCATCGACTTCAATAACGATAAGTTTTTCACGGCAAACGAAGTCGCAGATGTATCGCCCGATCGGCTCCTGCCGGACGAATTTGTGTCCGGAGATCTGCCTATTGCGAATACGATTCCAGAGCGTTGTCTCTGCATTCGGTTTGATTGGCGCGTAGCTTGCGCGACACGAGGGTGTTGAGAATTTTGCCACGCATTGCCTTGCCCCTCACCCGGAGGCCGCGCTTCGCGCGGTCTCCGACCTCTCCCCGCGCAGAGCGGGGAGAGGTTAAGAACTCAAGCCGCCGCGGTCGGGAAACTGTACGCCTTGAACTGATCCCGCAGCGCGGTCTTCAAAATCTTGCCCGTCGCGGTGTGCGGGATGCCATCGACGAACACGACGTCGTCGGGCATCCACCATTTTGCAATCTTGCCGTCCATGTATTTCAGGATGTCTTCGCGGGTCGCGGTCTGGCCCTGCTTGAGCTGGATGATCAGCAGCGGCCGCTCGTCCCATTTCGGATGATGGATGCCGATCACGGCGGCTTCCGCCACCTTGGGGTGGCCGACCGCGAGATTTTCCAGATCGATCGAGGAGATCCATTCGCCGCCGGACTTGATCACGTCCTTGGAGCGGTCGGTGATGCGCATGTAACCGTACTGGTCCATGGTCGCGACGTCGCCGGTGTCGAAATAACCCTGGTCGTCGAGGATGTTCTCCTTGACCCGGAAATAGGCGCCGGACACCGCGGGGCCGCGTACCTTGAGCCGGCCAAAAGTCTTGCCGTCCCATGGCAGGTCCTTGCCGGCATCGTCGGTGATCTTCATCTCGACCATGAACGGCGGATAGCCTTGGGTCTGCAGCACGTCGAGCTTCTCGTCGCCGGTGAGATGTGCGAACTGGCCCTGCAGTCCGCCGACGGTGCCGAGCGGACTCATCTCGGTCATGCCCCAGGCGTGGCGGACATCGACGCCCATGTCGACAAAGGCCTTGATCATCGAGCGCGGCATCGCCGAGCCGCCGCAGACCACCACCTTCAGATGCGGCAGCGTGAGCTGGTTTTTCTCCATGTGCTGCAGCAGCATCAGCCACACCGTCGGCACGCCGGCGGTAAAGGTGACCTTTTCGGTATCGAGCAGTTCATACACCGAGGCGCCGTCGAGCTTGGCGCCGGGCATCACCAGCTTGGTGCCCATCGACGGCGCGGAGAACGCGATGCCCCAGCTGTTGGCGTGGAACAGCGGCACCACCGGCAGCATGGTATCCTTCGACGTGGCGCCAAGCGCATCGCCATTGTTGGCCATCATCGAATGCAGCACGTTGGAGCGGTGCGAATACAATACGCCCTTCGGATCGCCCGTGGTGCCGGAGGTGTAGCACATGGCGGCCGCGGTATTTTCATCGAAGGATTTCCACTTGAAATCGCCGTCGGCTTCCGCGATCCAATCCTCATAGGCGACCGCGTTCTTGAGCGACGTCTCCGGCATGTGCGCCTTGTCGGTGAAGATGATGTAGCGTTCCACCGTAGGCAATTTGTCGGCGATCTTCTCCAGGATCGGCACGAAGGTGAGATCGACCATCACGATGCGGTCTTCGGCATGGTTGACGATCCAGGCGATCTGGTCCGGGAACAATCGCGGATTGACGGTATGGCAGATCGCGCCGATCCCCATGATGCCGTACCAGGCCTCGAGATGGCGCCAGGTATTCCAGGCGATGGTGGCGACACGGTCGCCGAGCTTGATGCCCTCGCGATCGAGCCGCTGCGCGACTTTCAGCGAGCGTGCGCGAATTTCGGCGTAATTGGTGCGATGAATGGGGCCTTCGACCGAGCGCGTGACCACCTCGCGCTCGCCATGGATCATCGCCGCATGGTCGATGATCCGGTGACACAGCAT
>Ga0193726_1000519_pt1 | contig 39762 bp, 41 predicted proteins | sample H2c1metaG_FD_144928 | JGI IMG/M metagenome (GOLD analysis project Ga0193726, IMG submission 144928) | Soil microbial communities from a riparian zone of the East river system, Colorado, United States - H2c1 | ecosystem: Environmental > Terrestrial > Soil > Riparian zone | place: USA: East River... | reverse complement strand
CATCGTAAATGAATGACCGGCGCCGAGATATTCATTTACGATGGTTGAGGTCACAAAATCTTTTCCCAGCCCTCCATATTCTTCTGGAAAAGAAACTGCCAGCAAACCCTGCTCACCTGTTTTTTGTACCAACGATCGCATCAGGCCCGGTTCAAGCGCATCGATCCGATCCAGGATAGGCATGACTTCAGTGTCGAGGAATTGATTGCACATATCACGTATCATTATCTGCTCTTCAGAAAAATTTTCCGGAGCAAACGTATCGTCGGCTAATGACTCTTTTACCAGCCATTCACCGCCTTTTAGAACCGTTTTGTTTTTTATATCTGTGCTCATACAATTGTTTTAAAATTTGAGACCATAAAATTTTCTTATGATAGACCTGCACCGGTATTCCGGGATATCTTCAGAAATCATAATCATTTTAAGTTATCATATACGACTTGTAAAACTTGTTTGCAGACTTCAATCTGTTCCGGTGGGACTGTCCTTAATGCTTCATTCAACGTTTCCTCAGCCAGGGTCATGGATTGATCCTCCAGCTTCTGTCCCTGTTTTGTAAGATAAATTCTGTTGATCCTCCTGTCGTTATCTGCCGCTACGCGCTTTACTAAATTCAGTTTCTCGAGATTGTCAACAAGCCTGGTAATACTGGGTTTATCTCTGAATGTGGCATTGCATAATTCCTGTTGACTCAATCCTTCCTTCTTCCATAATTGATATAAAACACTCCATTGTTCAATGGTTAGATTTAATCCGCAAGCATTGAATTTTTTTTGAAGGCATCGCGCAATCGCAATAGATGCCTTGCCTGTTATAAAGCTGTGTAATTCCCCTTTTTTAAATTGGTTGTTTGGCATATAGTTGTTTATACAACTATTCAAATATACTCATCTTTTTGCTCAAATTCTATACCCCGTTCAATTTTTTAAGAAGCAATTTGCCGGTAATCTTATAGGCCCACAATCATTAGTTTTGCCCCTAAGCATGATCATTCTGTACATATCCTTATTTCTTTTTGCCTGTTATACCATACTTATTATTTATTACTGGCAAAGCTGGATATCCATTCCGGAATATCATTCAAACCAAAAACCGCATTCGACAAAAGTCTCCGTTATTATTCCGGCAAGAAATGAAGAAGAAAATATTTTGGCGCTGCTGCAGGCGCTGCAAATACAAACATACCCGGAAGACCTGTTTGAAATCATCGTAGTAAATGACCATTCCGATGATAATACTTCAATGATTGTAAAACAATTTCCTCGTACCATTCTTATAGACCTGGAGGACGACCCCATCAACTCCTATAAAAAGAAAGCGATCGAAAAAGGAATACTTGCTGCAACGGGCACACTGATCATTACTACAGATGCAGATTGCATTCCACCAATAGCATGGATTGAAACGATCGTTTCCTTTTACGAAGAAAAAAAGTCGGCGTTTATTGCGGCACCGGTAGTTTTTAATATTGATGCCTCATTATTGGAAATTTTCCAGGCGCTTGATTTTTTAGTTTTACAGGGAATAACAGGAGCATCGGTTTCCAAAAAATTTCACTCCATGTGCAATGGTGCAAACCTCGCCTATGAGAAAGAGGTTTTTGAAAAAGTAAATGGTTTTGATGGGGTTGACAGTATTGCATCAGGCGATGATATGTTATTAATGCATAAAGTCAGCGTGAAATTTCCGGGAAAAATTCACTACTTGAAATCAAGACAGGCGATCGTTGCCACCCAGCCTATGAAAACCTTGAAAAAATTTTTTAACCAACGTATTCGATGGGCCAGCAAAGCAAGATTTTATAATGAGAAGGGTGTTTTTGGGGTCCTTCTCCTGGTATATCTTTTTAATCTTTCATTCCTGGCGTTACTGATTGCAGGTTTCTGGTCACCGGTTTTGTGGGCCTGCCTGCTTGGCTTGTGGATAGCTAAGACAGTTGTCGAGTTCCCATTTTTGTATTCGATAACAACGTACTTCAACAGACGATCTTTATTGAAATATTTTTTGTTTTTCCAACCGTTTCATATTGCGTATACCATCCTTGCCGGGTGGCTTGGACAATTTGGAAAATATGAATGGAAGGGAAGAAGAGTGCATTAGTCCATATTTATACACCAACATTTTTCATACCTTCCATTCATGACCTCCAGCTCCTATTCCTTTCAACAATCAGCATGGCGGCGGCTCAGGAAAAACAAAGGAGCGGTTTTTGGGCTTGTCGTAATTGGTTTATTCGCCCTCCTGGCTTTTTTCGCATATTTCATATCTCCCGATGCTTCTCCATATGCGAACCGGATCATACTTGAAATAGGAAGACAAAGACCGGGTCATAAGCAAACATTTCTAAAAGTAAGGAAAGAGAAAAATGTTATCGCACCGGGTTTTTTCCGACAGCTCATTTCAGGGAAAGAAGATGCATACTTATATCTTCCCATTCAAAGCTACCATATAAAAAATGACAGTATGGTGGTTCAGAAATTTATTGATGAAGGTCTCAGTGAACAGCAGGTTTATTCTAATTCTCAGTTAGCGCCAGTGAACCCTGTGGTGACAGAAAAATTTTTCCTCGGAACGGATACTTACGGACGCGATATTCTTAGTAGATTAATCATCGGGGTAAGGGTAAGTTTGAGTGTGGGTTTGATTACAGTGATCATCTCTTTGACTATTGGTGTATTTCTAGGTTCGCTCGCCGGCTATTTCAGGGGAAGAACGGATGATATCATTATGTGGTTCATGAATATTATCTGGAGCATTCCTACTTTATTGCTGGTGTTTGCCATTACCCTCGCTCTTGGAAAGGGCTTCTGGCAAGTGTTTATAGCCATCGGATTAACAATGTGGGTAAATGTTGCGAGGCTGGTTCGGGGGCAGGTGATGCTTGCCAGGGAGCTCGAATACGTAGAAGCTGCAAAAGCTCTTGGCTTTTCACACACACGGATAATTATTAACCACATCCTTCCAAATATTCTTGGTCCGGTAATGGTGATCGCTGCATCCAATTTTGCATCTGCTATTGTAATCGAAGCCGGGCTCAGCTTTTTAGGAATTGGCGTTCAGCCTCCACAACCAAGCTGGGGCCTTATGATAAAAGAGAATTATAATTTTATCATGACACAGAATCCAATGCTGGCCATTGCACCCGGGATTGCTATCATGTTGCTGGCTCTTTCATTTAACTTATTGGGAAATGGTCTTAGAGATGCTTTGAATGTAAGAGGTAAGATATAAGATGAAACTATTTGCAGGAGCAGGGAGTTTTTTTGGCAGACTTATAAATTTGTCCTGTGGCAAGGTTCTTTAATTTTATTCAGCGTCCAGGCTTTCGATTTCCGCATTTCGTGTGTTTATATCAATAATTACAAGTAGGGATAAACATAAAAAAAACAGGCTCCCTACTTTATCGGTCTCTATTAAATCACTCAAAAAATTGACCGTGATAATCATCATAACCATGACACCGCAAGCCATAGCCGCTGCTTTATAAAATGGATCGCTGATCCTGGCATAGAGTTTTTCCGAATAATAGATCACCCCGCATACAAGTAATAAAAAAAATACCAGGCCCGGTATTCCTTGTTCAATGAGGATAAGCAAAAAATAATTATGTACTGTTGAATGCTCTGTATTTCTACTTACCCAGGTCTTAAAGGCCGGGAGCGTATATGGTTTATAATTGTTGTAAAATGTGTTTGGACCAAACCCCGTTAATAAATTATCCTTCGTCATCCGGGCCCCTGCGATCCACCTGTTGAATCTCTCGGCAGTAGAAACATCTTTCAATTTGTATGTGGCGATAAGATGTTTTTCAAAATTCTTATGAAAAATTGTGGTTTTAAAATCATTTGCATAATCCAGGTAACGATCATTTTTACTGACCCAGAAAACCGAAGCAAGGATCAACACTACTGAGACCAGGAATGCGAATAACAATTTTTTTTTCTGAATCAGCCAATAAGAAATGATGCCGACCAATAATGCAAGCCAGGCGCCCCTTGAATATGAAAGAAATAAGGCTATCAGTACTACAATCGCCGCAATGAATATCAATGCCCTGAATCTTTTATTGGATTGGTAGGCAGCAACCAGGACAGGGAGGGTACAAACCAGCATTGCAGAATAATTTACATGATTCCGGAAAAATGGATTGACCGCGTTATTAATATTGGCGAAAGTGAATCCAAGGAGCGCGTGCCTGAAAAGAACAATAATGACCAGGCTCAACATGGACAAAAGAAACACAATACCTGCAGCCCGGATCGATTTCTTATTTTTCAAGACCAGGAAGGGAGCAAACACAAAGGCAAGAATGTACCAGCTCTTCGCGAGGAGAAACTTTGTTGACAGTATCCAATCAGTAGAGAACGGCACCGTAACCACAATCCATCCAAAATAAACAAACAATAATAAAATCAATGAATGTTTCCACACCCATGAAATATCTGTTGGTCTGAAGAAAAACCTGCAGGTAAATAAAGTTGCTGCAAGGAGCATTAATGGTTCATCAGGTAAATCGGTTCCAAATGATGCATTGAAATTGTACTCCACCAACCAGAGCAGAAAAAAAATAAGAAGAAAAAAAATAAGGTTGTAATGCTGCCAGCTGAAATAAAAGAATAAGATACCAAAAGGGATCGCCATAATCCAATACCAGGAACTGAAAAGTGCAACGGCCAGGGAAACTAGAAAAATAGCGGATACTATAATAAACCCCGATTGAGAATTATATGATTGGCTTTTAATCACTTTCTTATCAATCTTCTTTTTTCTAAAACAAGAGCAGTGATCAGGGCAAAAAAGAAACCCAGGATCGCGGCACATATAATTACCTGTAAAGGATTTGGTTTATCTGGCTTTAACGGAGGTGTAGCATTTTCAATGATGATAAGGGCCTGCGGCCTGGCATCTACCATTAACTTATATTTTTTTGATAACTGTTCATACTCCTGCATCTGTTGAAGCAGGGAGGTTTTTTGAACGTTTAGCAAGTCCCTTAATGCCTCACTGGTTGTATGTTGCAAAGAGTCCAGTAATTTTTGGTATTCAAGTCTTTCTTCACCGTATTCCTCGTTGATCTTTGCAAGCATCATTTCATTATTTGCCGTTTGAACATCCTGGTGGATTCCCTGTAATTTTTCCATAATAGCATTGGACATCGAAGCTGCAAAGGTTTTATTTCTATCCCAAACTTTTACCTGCAGTTCCCCATAATCCGTTCGTATGACTTTTGTCCTTTTTTTCAAAAAACAGGCAGCTTTTCGAATCGCCTCAGGTTCATCAGTGGCAATATCATAATGTTTTGCAAGATCCAGTTTTTCAGCAACCGCTATATAAACAGTATCCAGCCGGGCCGTACCAAGAATCTTATCGAGATCGTCAGGGGAACCAAATGCAGAATATACCGCCTGGAGATTTTGACTAAAGACTCCCGTTTTGTCCGTGACGAAAGAAGGTGCTGGCAATGCAGTAGCTACGCCAAGGTATTTTTTAGGAATACAGAAAACAATGACTGTAGCAATAACTGTTGTGGCAATAACCAATGAAATAATTTGCTTCCTCCATCGATAAAACAGTTCGAATAAATCGGGCATTGAGAAGGTTTTAAAATTGAAGCTATTATTTTTTTAGAAAACTCAACCAGCTATTTAATGGAACCATTTTAGTGATCCACATTACAAGAAAGGTTATGATCACAACAGGTGGCAAAAACCACAAAGGGTTGACAGAAGTTTTTAATAAAGCAAATAAGACACCGCAAATAATGACTCCATGTAAACAATAAAGAACCAGGGATCGAAAAGCTATGGAAGTACTTAATTTCTTGTGCACAAAGATCATGGCTGCTATTCCCAGGAAAAGCTGGCTTGATAGTGCAGCTATACAACAACCGAGGGCGCCATTGCCCGGGATCAAAAAAAGATTCATGATTATATTAAGGATCACTGCGGCTAAATTTAAATAGCCAAATGCCACAATATTTCCTGTTGCAGTCATCACGGTACCGTACACTTGTGTAAAAGCGTACCCAACCAGCGCCGGCAAACACCATTGCAGAATTCGGACACCATATAAGTCATCTCTATGGTAAAGAATTTTCTGAAGAGCCGGAGCCAGCATGATCGTCGCTGCTGCGATCGTTACGGCAAACATTACCTGTACATGCCGGGTTTGTACAACGGTATCCTGCAATGGTTTGCCTTCACTCCAAAGCCTGGCTACAAAAGGTAAAAAAAATGAAGCGATCAGGTAGCCAACCATATTGGAGGCATCAAGCAGGCGATACGCTGCTGCGTAAAGCCCTGCCTGGTGTGCGCCATCAGGATGCAGCCTTTCTAATAAGAATCCGTCAAGACGGATATGTATCGACATTAAAAAAATGGTAACCGCAAATGGCAGTACGGATAAAATAACCGCCTTATTAAAAAATTTCAGGTTCGGTTTTGTGATCCTGATATTTTTAAAGACCAGGATAATGATAACAATGAAAGTAGCTATTGTTGTTGAAATGATTTGAGCCACGAGGAATTTTCGAATATTGATGGTCCCAAAAAAAACCGGTAGAAAGATAAAGGCCCCGCAGATCAGGATCATTATTGATTTATCAAGTACGGATAGCCATGCGTCTGTCCTGAACCATTGATTGGCGGTTACAATATTTCTAAGAAAGAGAAACAGGAAGGTCAGGAATTGAACCAGGATCACTCCAAATAAAATATCCCAGTGTTTTACGTTAGATAATTTTCCTACAGCTACCACAATAATGATGTAGACCAGGAAAAATAAAACCTTCAAAAATAAAAAGCTACCAAGCTGCTGCTGAATTTCAGTTTTTTTTGCCGCCAGTTCACGGTTGACAAAATTAGTAAGGCCGCAATCAAGCAGGAAGCCGAAAACAATAGAAAGGTTTAATAATGAAAAATAAATTCCATACTCGGCGACACCGGTAATATTCTGAACCTGGCGATCAATGCCGAAGATCCAAAGGGGTTTAATAACAGCATTGAGTACTATAAGTAATAGTAACGATGAGTAAAATTTTGAATGGTTCATGAAAAACTAACGGATAGGTAGTGAATAGGGAACGCCTGGAAATAATGGTGCAGGTACGGCTGGCAGCATCATCCTTAATTCAAAACATTAGCATTGCGACTAAAACTTTCTTCCAAAGAAATAAACGTCTCGGTTCGTTCAATTCCTTTTATTTTCTGCAACTGGTCATGAAGAACATACCTTAACTGGCTGATGTCTTTACAAACAACCTCGGCAAACATGCTGTAGTTTCCAGTTGTATAGTTGAGCCTGACGATCTCGGAAATTTTCTGCAATTCTTTTTCTACGGCATCATATAAAGAACTCTTCTCCAGGTATATGCCAATAAAGGCAATCACATCGTGTCCCAATTGTTTGAGATCTACTTTGAGTTTTGTACCTTTAACAATACCCGCTTCCTGCAGTTTTTTTATACGAACGTGTATTGTACCCCCCGAAACAAATAGTTTTTTACCAAGATCCGCATATGAAATTTCTGCGTTTTCCATCATATGATGAATGATCTGCAGGTCCAGTTTGTCAAGATTCAATTTACCAGTCATTTTACATTTCGTTTTTTGAATTAATTCAAATAAAACGTAAATATTTGGATAATATCTATACTTTCAAAATATTTATTAATAATTTGGAATAAATTTCCTTATTTTATTAATTTTGGTCTATCAGTTCTTTAATCCCGATAACTATCGGGAGATCATACTGTGGGGTGATGAAACCTTAGGCAGACATGCCCTCTTGTCTCGAGGGTGGGGGATCCAGAACAAACAAAGTGTAGAGCCGACGTAGTTCCGGTGAAAATCGGGATTCAGCCGACCAGGGTTGACCACTAAACTTTGCACTTTTGCTAACTGCCCCGTGGAGGTTCGAGTCCTCCCCCTACAGCGAATAGTTTTCTCATTGCTTGTAACGGCCTTCGGAATTTCCCGGAGGCCTTTCTTTTAAAAAAAATGCCCCAAACATAATTTGGAGCATTGGTTATTCTGACCTGATCTGTTTATTCTTCTAACTTAAATGTAATCGGCAATACGATCCTGGTTTTTACATTCTTCCCTTTTACCTTACCAGGTGTCCAATTTGGCATGTTTGAAACAACTTTTTGGGCTTCTTCATCTATTCCATTTGAAAGTTCTTTTCCAATAACTTTTGGATCATGCACTTTCCCATTTTCATCGACAACGAACTGAACATCTACGGTTCCTTCCGAATTATTATCAATCGCTGCTTGTGGATATTCTATATTCTTATTCATGTAATCTTCAAGTGCTGAATGTCCTCCGGGATAAGCCGGACTTACATCCGTCATATCGTATACACCATCTTTACCTGGCGTCATACTTTTACCCTGACCGGAAGTATTTCCTATAGTTACCTTCCCTTTTTTCTTAGCTACATTCATTTGCCTACCTGGAGCATTGCTGGATGTATCCGTGCCAGCCGCCTTACTCGCTGTTGTATCTGTGCTTGCTGATTCGGTAGCCGGACTTTTCGTGGTGTCATCATTGCCATGGCAGGAAATGAAAAAAATGGCTGAACCTGACAACATAACGGCCAGCATTCCCGATATGATTTTTTTTCTCTTCATGATTTCAATTTTTTGATGAATGATATATATAATATTTTCAAAGAAGGTGCCACATACTGCGGAATATAACATATGGACGTAGAATTGAATTTATGACTGGCTGATTACTCTATTTTTGCCCTGGTTTATGGCGCATAAAAAATTAATAAGGTTTGCCGAATTGGATACATTTTCGAATGTGCTCCAATTTCCCCGGCACATAAAGGGGAAGTGGGATAATTATTTTGAGAATAAAAACCCCATCATACTTGAGCTCGCATGTGGCAAAGGTGAATACGCTGTCGGCCTGGGAATCCTTTCTCCTTCTAAAAATTTTATTGGTATTGATCTGAAAGGGAACCGCATATGGGTAGGTGCAAAAAAGGCCCTGGAAAATAACCTCCGGAATGTTGCTTTTTTACGAACCCAAATCGACCAGGTGAGCGAATATTTTTCGAAAGATGAAGTAGCAGAAATATGGATCACCTTCCCCGATCCGCAGTTGAGAAAATCAAAAGCAAAAAAACGCCTGACCCATCCAAAATTTCTACGGCTTTACCAGCAATTTCTTATTCGGGATGGTTTTATACATTTAAAAACAGATAGCCCTGATCTTTATAATTTTACAAAGAAAGTAATTGAAATGTATGGCTGTGTATTGCATACAGATCATGAAGACCTGTATAAGCAACAAAATATACCGGAAGCCTTAAAAATAAAAACACATTACGAGTCATTGGATATTGCCCAAAGTAAGCGAATTCATTACTTGTGTTTTTCTTTACCGTTACATTTGCCGGATAAAGAAAAAGACCAGGAATTAAAACAAATGATGGAACATGAAGAATAATGAATTGATCGAGGGGATTGATTATTACATCAATGACGATGGGTTTGTTGTTTTGACTGAAAAATATCATATGGAAAAGGGGTATTGCTGCGGGATGGGATGCCTTCATTGCCCCTATCAATATGAAAATGTCCCTGAGCCACGACGGTCCTTTCTACTCAAGAAAAAAAACAATCCTGAATAATTTTATTCCCATGTCTCAAAAGAAAAGAACGATAACTAAATTAAAGTCCATCAAGCCCTCCGGAAAAAAAGATGAAAATTTTTTTGAACTGGTATACGAAGTAACCAGGCAAATTCCAAAAGGAAGGGTAACTTCTTATGGCGCCATTGCAAGGTGCCTGGGCACAAAGATGTCTGCACGCATGGTTGGATGGGCCATGAACGGGGCAGGAAAAGTAAAGCCGAAGGTTCCCGCACATCGTGTCGTAAACAGAAATGGAATGCTTAGTGGCAAACATCATTTCAAATCGCCTGATGAAATGGAAAATCTTTTAAAAAAAGAAGGGATACTTGTCAGGAAGGATATGGTCGTTGATTTTGAAAAATTTTTTTGGGACCCGGTAAAGGGGCTGGATTTTTAATCAACTTATTTCAGGAAGATAAATTCAAAAAAAAATCCCCACTCAAAAGAAGGGGATTTTCATAGGTGTTCAGGTTTTCAGGACATTGGATCAATTGGTGTTTTTCATAAGGATTAGGCGACGGCGAAAGGCTAGTTATATATAATTCGGTTTTTCAAAAAATCGATAAGAGGATTTTCATTTTTTTTCATGCAGAGTCCTTCTGTTCCCAATACCATGTCGATAATGGAATGAAGCAATGGAAATTCGGATTTGACATGTTCTGATATTGTAAAAATGGCCTCCATTGCTTTTTCTTCATCCATTCCCGTACGGTCGGAAATTTTTTCAGTAAGATTTTTCATAGTTTAGGTTGTTGTTCCGGGTGACAAATTTATTTTCTCAATTTTCTTTTTGAAATGACCGCTTTTTTTGTTCTGATTATTATCATTCGATTGACAACACAAACATAAAACACAATTCAGGCTTTAATTTTTAAATTAGGTGAATCATTACTTTTTTTCGATGAATCTATAGTAATGAAGGACAAGCTTTTGCAGGGAAAAAAAATAAGTAAATTTACTTCGAACATTCACGCTACGATTCGTTCTATCGATGCGGAAATTACATTATTCATGTATGAAACAGATGATTCAGTTTATTCGAGAGTAAGAAAATAAGCTAATTGTAATATGGGCTGATCATAAAATATACGATCACCCCGGTAATAGCAACATAAAACCAGAGTGGCCAGGTAATCCTCACCAGTTTTTTATGTTTTTCGTACTCACCGATCAATGCCCGGTAAGCCGCAAAAAGAATGAATGGCAGTACAATGCCAGCCAACGGTATATGAGTGCCTAAAATAATATAATAAATAATCCTTGCAGTACCGGCATTCGTCTTCTCTGCAGCACTAAGGACCCCATCATGATTTACATCACCAAATCTCGATTCGCCTGCAAATAAATGATGGCAGATATAGCTTATTAAAAAAAGGATTGAAAGAGTCATGGACGTCAGCATGATACGTTTATGCAGGATATACTTCTTCCCTTTTACAGCAATCAATCCAGATACCAGGAGTATCGCAACCATTGAATTGATTACGGCATTGGCTTTTGCAAACAAATGCGGATCAAACCCAATCTGTACTTTCAGGGTTTGCCTGCTTAATAATGAAACGGCAGCAAAAACTACAAGAGAGACCAGGACGATCAGGACCGTTGCTTTTCTATCATTTTTTTTCCAGGTAGCAGGTAGCATACTTTTTAATGTTGGGCAAACTTTTTTCTATATAGGAATAAAAAGATTCCTACCACAAAGAATGTGATAAGCATAGATACAGCGATAATAGTAAGTTGCCCGGCTAAAAAACTTTTTTTCTTCGGATCCTTTTCAAGTGAAAGCAGTACAATGTCTTCTGATAGTTTGGCCATTGAAGTGGAATCGGTTCCGTGATATAGTACCGGGTTACCATTCTTGTCTCTTTTTACCCGGATGACACCATCTTTATCTATCAATACAAATATATCCGTATGAGGAAAACTTGAATCCACGGCCGGGTCCTGAATCCCCAGGTTCATGTGTTTTAGCGAAAGATCATAAATTGTTTTTTTATCACCAGTGAGTAGCCACCAGTTTGAAGGGTCAATCTGGAACCTGTCGGACCATTTTTTTAAGGCAGCCACGGAATCCCTTTCAGGGTCGATCGTAAAAGATATGAATTGAACTAATTCAGTTTGTTTGCCGTCTATATCCACGGCTTTTTTGACCGAGTTCTGCAAGCGCTTCATGTTTCTCGTCATGATCGGGCAAATAGTAGGGCAATGGGTGTAAAAGAAATCTGCGACGATAATTCTTCCATCCGTGTCATTCAGATTCTCTTTCAAATTCTTCAATGAAACAACTTGCCCTTCCTGGTTCGTTAATTTAAAATCAGGCAGGTGATGCCAGGCCGTATCGTTCTTTCGTTTTCCATTTTTAATAACAGAAGTCACGCTATCATAAAATATCGGTTTTGGAATGGCAGCCTTTGGAAGAGAATTGACATAGAGGAATATTATGAGAGGCACGACCAGCGCGACCAATATGGCATATAGTGCTTTTTTATTCAAAGACAATTTCTTTAATGAAAAAACCACCGCAAAGGTGCGCTGGTTTAGATTGTAATAAAAAATTTACCAGGATAAATTCTTAATCTTTTCCGCCAGGTAAAACTTTGACAGAATCTTTTTTAGTGGCACCCACCTCAGTCCTTTCTTTATAAAACCTATCATATTTATTTCTAAGGACCCTGTATGAATTCCCATCATAGATGAAAGCGAGGATGAACCAGATAAATAATGTCAAAGGAACGACAATGGTCATGATCATATTACGAATCTCATCACCCAAATGCATAAAAACTGAAACAATGTAATAGGCTTTTGCAAGCGATAAAATGATGATGACTCCTTTTATCAGGTGCATTCTCAACCCTTCCGGCAGTTCCAACGCGTACAATGATAATCCCAATCCCAGCTCGATCATAGTTATGATCAACAGGATCCAGAATACTCTCCATATCCTTTTTGTACTGCCACCCGGCTCATGATGAATCGTAACTTCAGTTGCTGCGTTTGCGTGCTCCATCTATTAATTCATTTATTTATATAATCTAGACCAAATAAAAGCATAAGAACACAAATACCCAAACCAAATCCACAAAATGCCAATACAACCCCGCTTTTTCAATCATCAGGTAATGACCTCTCCGATCAAACACTCCCGTTTGAGCCATGATCAGCATGATAATATTTATGATCACTCCTGAAAATACATGGAAGCCGTGAAACCCTGTAATTCCAAAAAAATATCCGCCGAAGGCTACTGGACCGGGAGTAGTTACATGATGACCGTCCCGCATGAGTCCCTCTACCGCAGGGCCCCATGGATTGTGTCGCATCGTTTGCCCCCACTCTTCAATTTTTCCATCGACCAAAACAGGATGTGCCCCTGTAATCAGGTGATGCCATTCCCATGCCTGGCAGGATAAGAAGCATAAACCCCCTACAATTGTCCATGCCAGCCATTTCACAACGCCTTGCCTGTTTCCATGATGTCCTTCGTGTACAGCCATTACCATTGTAACCGAACTCATGATCAGGATAAAGGTCATCAAACTCACAAATGCCAGTGGTAAATTCGTTTCTCCTGTACCGGGAAACGTACTGAAAACAACACCTGGGTTGGGCCAATAATTCTGGCTGAAGCGAATACTCCCATATGAAATCAAAAATGCGCCAAAAGTAAAAGAGTCACTCATCAAAAAATACCACATCATCAATTTACCATACTCAATATTAAATGGGCTTTTACCTCCACTCCACCATTTTGTTTGATGCTGACTAACTGCCGTCGTTGTCATGTCTATGATTTGAATTTATTTTTCTACCAACTTTTTTTATTCATCTATTGCCCTCTACTGCCCCGCGTCCTCTTTCTGCCATCAAAATACCCTTCTTATCCCATCCACAAAAAAAACACCAGTAAATAGATCCAAAGAAAATCTACAAAATGCCAGTACGTTGCCATAACCTCTACGGGTATGGTACTGTACACTTTTGTTTTTCCGAAAAATGCTTTTATAAACATTCCCATTAAAGCAAATACCCCACCTAATACATGCACTGCATGGAGCCCGGCAATGACATAAAGAAACTGCCCGCCTCCGGAAGATCCCCTGAATTGAATACCACTATCCCATAATTGGCGGAAACCTATCCATTGCAGCATAACGAAGATCACCCCCAGTAACAATGTTCCAGCGATCAGGAACCGGTATTGATTCATCTCCCGCTGCTTGAAGGACCTCAAAGCCATTTGCATGGTGAGACTGCTCAATAAAATGACTCCTGTTGAGTACCAGAATATTTTCGGCATCTCAATCGATTGCCAGGAGGCCTGGTTGCTTTTAACAATGTATGCGCTGGTAAGTCCCGCAAACATCATAATAATGCTCCCGATCGCTACCCACAAAGTGAATTTGTGAGGATGAATTTTTTTACGTTGATGTGTTTGCTCAACCACTATGTCCATTACACTTTTTATTTTTTAAAAAAGATCACGCTATTTTATCAGCCAATAATGATAATAAAACAATTGGTAAATAAATATAACTGCTAAACATTACGCTTCGTGCGGCAGGCACATCCATATGCCGGTACAACTGAACGCATTTCCACACCATAAAAATATTTGCCAACGATACAATAACCAGGCTCACCATTCCACTCATCCCGATGAAATACGGGACCACTCCAACCGGGATCAACAACAGGGAATAAATAATTGTCTGGATGGCCGTATACTTTGTAGGCCCCGATTCATTTGGTAATAATTTAAACCCTGCCCTTGTATAATCATTGTGTGATATCCATGCAATGGCCCAAAAATGTGGAAACTGCCACATGAATTGCAACAGGAACAATACCCAGCCACCTGCAGTTAATGAATCATTTCCAGCCGCCCAACCAATTAAACAGGGCAATGCGCCAGGTACGGCTCCTACTATTACTGAAACCGAGCTCACTTTCTTTAAGGGCGTGTAGATAAATGCATAAAGAAACAAGCTGAACAATGCAATTCCAGCAGACAACCAGTTAAAATAATTTCCAAGCATAAAAATTCCGAGTGCCCCGGTTATCACAGCAAATGCCCATCCCTCAGTTACGCTCATTCTTCCTGAAGCGACGGGGCGTTTGGCGGTACGTTTCATCACTGCATCCGTATCTTTTTCCACCACCTGGTTTATTGCGTTTGCACTTCCGGTCACCAGCATTCCGGCAACGAATAAGAGCACGATCATTTTCCAATCATACGCTACAACTTTTGGCGCCAGTAAATAGCTGATTACACTGCTAAACACCACCATAATACTCAGAGATGGCTTTATAAGTTGCAAATAATCTTTTAACTTATTTGTCAAAATCCCCTCACTCTTATATGTTTCAATAGCTATAACGTCTTTCATAAACATCTTTCAGTTAATGACGGCTCTCTTCTTTACCAACTGTTTCTGTTTGAGGAATAAATTCTCTTCCATCCTTTGCATAATCATATGCCCAACGATGCACTTCAGGTATTTCACCGGTCCAGTTTCCGTGACCAGGCCGGATGGGTGTTGTCCATTCCAGTGTATTGGCGCCCCATGGGTTTTGATGCCGAACTTTTCTTCCTTTAAAAATTGAATAAAAGAAATTAAATATGAACATCAATTGCATGGCAAACACAATGATAGAAACAACAGTAATCATCTTATTCAGTTCACCAAACTTATTGAAGTTGTGCCATCCACTGAGATCAAGATAGCGGCGCGGCACACCTGCCAGGCCTTCATAGTGCATCGGCCAGAAAATCATGTAAGCCCCGATCATAGTTACCCAGAAATGAATAAATCCGAGCGTGCTGTTCAGGTATCGCCCAAACATTTTAGGGAACCAATGGTATACCCCGGCAAACATTCCAAAGAAAGATGCCACTCCCATTACAATATGAAAATGCGCTACAATAAATTTAGTATCGTGCAGGTGAATATCTATCGTTGAGTTCCCAAGAAAAACGCCTGTCAAGCCTCCTGAAATAAATAAGCTTACAAAGCCAATGGAAAAAAGTGTTGCTGGGGTAAATCGAATATTCCCACGCCAGAGCGTAGTGAGCCAGTTAAAAACTTTTATCGCCGACGGCACGGCGATCAGCAATGTTAACAGTACGAAAACGGATCCGAGAAACGGATTTAATCCCGTAACAAACATATGGTGCGCCCAAACAAGGAACGCAAGGACCGTGATGGCAAATAATGAACCCACCATGGCCATGTAACCGAATATGGGCTTTCGGGAATTCACAGCCAGCACCTCTGAAACAATTCCCATGGATGGTAATATAATAATGTACACTTCCGGGTGGCCAAGGAACCAGAATAAATGCTGATAAAGGATAGCGCTGCCTCCTTCATTGGGGAGTGCTTGTCCCGTTTGTGAAATAAAAATATCGCTTAGATAAAAACTCGTTCCCAGGTTGCGATCGAATAATAAAAGGATAAATCCTGATAATAAAACAGGGAAGGATAATACTCCTAATATGGCTGTAAAGAATATCGCCCAGATGGTAAGTGGCAGTCTCGTCATGCTCATGCCTTTAGTTCGCATATTGAGTATGGTAGAGATATAATTCAAGCCTCCAAGCAATGACGAAACAACAAATAATGCCATGGCCACCAACCATAGATCTGTCCCAAATTTTGAACCAGGGTTGGCGTCACCTAATGCGCTCAATGGAGGATACATGGTCCACCCGCCACTTGCAGGACCGGTGCTTACAAACAATGAGGAAACCATCACCACGCTGGCCATGAAGAAAAACCAGTAAGACAACATATTTAAAAAGGGTGATGCCATGTCTCTTGCTCCGCATTGTAGCGGAATGAGAAGATTTGCAAAGGTTCCGCTGAGACCAGCTGTCAACACAAAAAATACAAGGACGGTTCCATGCATCGTGATCAGTGCGTAATAAAATTCAGGTTGTATCTGGCCGCCTTTTGCATAGTGCCCAAAAAATGTTTCAAGAATTGGAAATGTTTGGTCAGGAAAACCCAATTGCAGGCGAAACAATACTGAAAAGAGGCCGCCGATAATTGCCCAGGCAATACCTGTAATTAAAAACTGTTTCGCGATGGTTTTATGATCCTGGCTGAAAATATATTTTGTAATAAATGTTTCCTTATGATGATGTACATGGTGCTCATCATGATGTGCCTCATGCGTCGTCACAATTTCAGGCTGGCCATGCATGTTTGTGTCGTTACTCATAATTCATTCATTTTTAAAAGAGAGCAGGTCTATATTACTTTTTTTTCAAATTTGCGGCTACAACTTTTGATGTATCCGGTTGTTGTGTCTTTGGAGGAGGCACCAGTTCCGGGTGAGCAGCTATATATTGCGGCTGCTTGGAAATGATCCACCTGTCAAATTCCTCCTGTGTTTCGACAATCACTACGCCGCGCATCCCAAAATGTCCTTTACCGCACATCTGGTCACAGGATAACTCATAAACAAAATCAGGATCGCCGGATTTTTCCACCATTTGTTTTGTTGTATACTTTGGCGTAAACCACATGGTGGTTGGCGTCCCCGGTACAGCATCCATCTTCATTCTAAACTGTGTGAGCCCGACATCATGGATTACGTCTTTTGATCCGATGATCAATTTCACGGGCTTATTCACTACGATGTGCAATTCATTTGTTATAACATCATCATGGTTATAGGGATCATCCCACAATTGCCCTAGCGGATTATTTTTTCCCGGATCAATTTCTTTATAATATTTTTTACCAAACACACCATCTTTTCCAGGATACCTGAACTCCCACTTGAACTGGCTTCCGGTTACTTCTACCTCTAAGGAATCCTTCGGTGCATCCCCTGTTATTTTAAACCAATAATAAATTCCAAATCCAACAAGAACGGTCAGGGCAATCGCCGGGATAACCGTCCAGATGATCTCAAGCTTGTTGTTATGGGGAAAGAAATATGCTTTTCTTTTATCTGATTCCTGGTATTTAAAAGCAAACCAGAATAATAAAATCTGAGTAATAAAAAAAACAATACCGGTCATAGCAATAGTAATGTAAAGCATCAGATCGATCTTGTCCCCCTGGACTGATCCAGACTCCCCTAATATTTTCCCTTTCAGTCTTTCATTGCAATAATAAACACCTATCAGCCCTACGATAAGAAAAACAAGCAATAAAAATGCGTTGATGCGATTTGTTTGTTTCCTGGCCTTTTCCTCTCCCCGTAAAACCGCAACGTACTCACTTGCCTTTGCAATTTGAAAGGTGATCAAAAATCCAAATGCCAGGATCGCTATGATAAAAAAGGTTTGCATATTCTATCGTCTGTCGTTTTTAATTATTCGTTTACAAATTTTCCATAGTCTGGAATCACAATACAGATTTATGTATGGTGAATAATACTTTCCTTAATGAACGGATGATGTTTTATGATCATCGGATATTTGCTCAGTGATCTTGCTGTAACAAACATGATCAAACCGACAAACCCGAGTCCAACGCCAAAATCATACAACATAAAAGGTACGTGTGTCTGCCCGGTTACAGGATCTTTCATCACAGCCGGAAAAACCATCTGGAAAAAATCAAGCCAGTGCCCAAACAGGATCAATACGCACATAAAAGTCATGGTGGTATAATTGCGCTTCGTTCCTCTTTTCATTAATATTAATATAGGAGCAACAAAATTGATGACCAGGTTCAAAAAGAAAATTCCCCTGAACGGCCCTTGAACGCGAGGTTTAAAATAAAGTGTTTCTTCCGGCTGATTACTGTACCAGATCAACATATATTGGGAAAACCAGAGATAGGTCCAGAAGATCGAGAAGGCAAAAATGAATTTTCCAAGATCATGCAAATGCTCTTCGTTGGTAAGTTCCAGGTAGCCGTTGTTTTTCAGGTATATCACATAAATAGCAATCAACGCAACGGCCGCAACAAAGGTGCTGGCCCATGTGTACCAGCTATACATAGTGGAGTACCATTTTGCATCTATGCTCATCAGCCAGAGCCACGGAATGGTTGACATGACGGTAAGCGCAAATATCACCAGGAAAATAGCGGACCACACCGTATTTGACCAGGTAAATCTTTTACCTTCTTCCACGGTCAATGTCTTATCATCGATACTGCGTGAAAGGCTTCGCATTTTGGCGCCAATCAAATACCAAAGTGAAACTGTTAACAATGTCCAAACCGTAAAAAATCCTTTATTTAAAAATGGTGATTTAAATTTTAATTCGTGGCTTGCGCTCACTTTCGCAGGATCGGCCCACTGGTAGATAACGTGATTGTTTCCGAATACAAGCACAAGCATGATCACAATGGAGATCACGCCAATCACCGGTACCACAGTCGAAATTGCTTCGGTCACTCTTCTGAAACTGATTTGCCATCCGCCCCAAGCCAGCGTAGTAGCACAAATAAAAAACATGGCTGCATTTGTCACCAATAAAAAGTAAACACTATTTTGAAGAAGGCTACCCCAAAATCTCGCTTGCTCATGCGGATCGGATTTAGCCCCATACCCAATAAACAAAATAATTATTGATAAAATACCTATTGCCATCAATCCAAGTGACCAGGCATTGTATCTTTTAGGTATTACAAATTGATCTTTCAGTGTCATATTTTTGAGCTTTTAGCTATTAGCCTTGAGCTGTAAGCTTTGTTTTTACGTATCCTTTTTATAGTGCTTTCATCTTTTTAATTCTCTGCCTTCCAGCTTTTATCCTATATGCCCATCAGGCTAATTCACTTTAGTACTGTCCTTGTTCACCACTTTAGCGCCACTGCTATCCAATGATGTTGGAGGTTGGGCACTTGTTTTCTTGGCCTGTTGTGCTTTTATATAGTGAATGATCATCCAGCGTTGTGCCGATGATATTTGAGAAGCATAACTTCCCATATTATTCTTTCCATATGTAATGGAGTAAAACATCTGCCCATCAGGCATTTTTAAAACGGCCGGATCAGCCACAAGGTTTTTTGGAGCGGAAGGAAATGGTCCTTTCCCACCATTATATAAAGGGCCCTCGCCATCAAGTTTCATTCCGTGGCAAATGGCACAATTCACGAGGTATAATCTTTCTGCCTCCTGCATTTGAACGCCGGTTAATTCCGGTAAAGGATTCTGAAATTGTTTAGAAGCAACATAGTTTGTCGTATCGGGAGTTTTATCGAATGCAAAAGGGAAGGGCATTTCATCACCGCGGGCCATGGTACCTGCTACTGGCATTGCCGTATAATAAATTTTCCCTTCTCCTAATTCAGAAAGATCATTGGTAAATTTTGTAGAGTCAGGTTTCGCATACGTTTCCAGGGCCCTGCTGTAAGCCATATCCGGCATGTAAACCCTGCCAGGATTACGGTGAGGATCGCTGCAAGCAGTGAAGAGCACACCTGCAAAAAATAGTAATGATATTCCAAAAGATTTCTTCATCATGTTCTATTGACTTTTTTAAACGGCTGCTTCTGTTTTTTTCATTCCAAACATATTTGTCTCTTTATCATATCTTCCTAACCACCATCTTGTTTCTTTGCGGTCAACTTTTACATCTTTGGCACCAAGGCTTTGCAAAAAAGCAACAGCTTCCCCTTCATTAGTTTTGTCGGTACATTCAATCACCATCACAAATAAATCATCCGTAGAGCGAAGATTAAAATGATCTTTTTTTACAAATGGAGCAACCTGGCAGAGGTAACAAAAAGTAAGAAACATACCAACGGAAGCAAACAAAACGGTCAGCTCAAAGGTTATAGGTATCCATGCAGGCAATGAGAAATGAGGTTTTCCACCAATGTTCAGGGGCCAGTCCGAAGTGAATACCCAGGAAATAAATCCGAGTGCTGTCGCGGTTCCGGTTATGCCATAAATAAATCCGGCCGTATCGAGACTTGTATCTTTTAAACCAAGTGCCTTATCAAGGCCGTGAATTGGAAAGGGGGTAAACACATCATGAATCTTGTATCCCGCCCTGCGTACTTTTTTCACTGCAGGAAACAATACTCCCTCATCATCAAAACAACCAACTACAAACTTTTTAATTGCCATTTTTTTTATTTTGAAACCTGGTATTTAGCTGGATCACTTTCATATTCTTTATGCTCCGTGATCATGACCATGCTTTTCAACAAACTCACTCATCTCTTCATGCTCCACTTCATCCATTTTCTCTTTATAATTTTCGCCACTGCGTTTTAATATATGTTTGATCTCTGCCACTGCTATTACCGGGAAGAACTTAATAAATAAGAAATAGCAGGTAAAAAACAATCCGAACGTCCCCATGTAAAATCCAACTTCCCAGATTGTAGGCCTGTAATAGGTGCTCCATGAAGAAGGCAGATGGTCACGGTAAACAGAAGTAACAATAATTACGAACCTTTCGAACCACATTCCTATGTTTACTAATATACTCATAAAGAAAGTGACCATTAAGTTTCGTCTCATTTTCCTTATCCAGAAAATTTGAGGCGACAGAACGTTACATCCCATCATAATATAATAACTCCATCCATAAGGGCTTGAAAGATCAACCCTGTTTTTCATGAATGCAAAATTTTCATACGGGTTGGCGCTGTACCAGGCAATGAATAATTCTGTCAGGTATGCGATACCCACTATCGATCCCGTAAGCACGATGATCTTGTTCATTACTTCAACGTGTTCGATCGTGATGTAGTCTTCAAGTCTTAAAACCTTCCTGGTTACTACCAATAATGTTTGTACCATGGCAAAACCGGAAAAGATGGCGCCCGCAACAAAATAAGGAGGAAAGATCGTGGTGTGCCATCCAGGAACTACTGATGTGGCGAAGTCAAATGATACAATTGTATGCACGGACAATACCAGTGGTGTGCTTAATCCTGCCAATACCAGTGCGAGTGTTTCAAAACGTTGCCAGTGTTTGGTGGATCCTGTCCATCCAAAAGATGCAACCCCATAAAATAATTTTCTCCATTTCAATTTAGCCCGGTCGCGAAGCGTTGCGAGGTCAGGGATCAAACCACTATACCAGAATAATAATGAAACGGTGAAATACGTCGAAATAGCGAATACGTCCCACAACAACGGTGAATTAAAATTTGGCCAGAGGGCGCCTCGTGTATTTGGATAGGGCAACACAAAAAATGCCATCCAAACACGACCCATGTGCCATATTGGGAATTGACCTGCACAAATCACCGCAAAAATTGTCATCGCTTCCGCTGCACGGTTCACACCCGTTCTCCATCCTTGTCTAAACAATAATAAGATGGCCGAGATCAGCGTTCCCGCATGACCAATACCAATCCACCATACAAAATTCGTTATATCCCAACCCCATCCTACTGTCTTATTTAGGTTCCACTGACCTACCCCATATATTACTTCCATAGTTACAGCAACGATCCCAAAACATAGAAAAAGAACTGCAATTATAAAGCCGACCCACCACAAACGGCTTGGTCTTGCTTCCACAGGTCTGCAAATATCTTCCGTTACCGCATGATAGTCTTTTATCCCGTCTACCAGTGGTGGCCTAACCTGTGATTCATATCGGAGTAATGACATATCGTTTTATCTTTTAACTGTAAGCGCTGATCTCCTGGCTTTTATTATTTATTAATTATTCATTCAACTTAAAAATAGCTTCTCCAACGAAGGCGTTCTCTATCCTTCTGTAGCTGGCTCAATCACGTCGTCTGTATTTCTTATTCTTGCCAGGTAAGTAATATTCGGTAACGTATGCAATTGTTCAATCACATAAAAACTACGCAACTCATTTTCTTCCTTCATTTTTGATATGCGACTTTCCTTATCGTGAACATTTCCAAAAACAATGGCATCTGTAGGACAAGCCTGCATACACGCGGTTTTTGCTTCACCATCTTTTAGAACGCGATCTTCTTTTTTGGCGTTCAGCTTTGATTCCTGCAAACGCTGTACGCAAAAAGAACATTTTTCCATAACACCGCGGCTGCGAACCGTAACATCAGGATTCAATACCATGCGGGTAACATCATCCATCATTTGCTCTGTTACCACTTCATCCAGTTTACCCACGATCCATTGATCCTGGTTATTAGGGAAACTATCGGCACCCGTATAATCCGCCCAGTTAAACCTGCGCACTTTATAGGGGCAATTGTTCGCACAATATCTTGTTCCGATGCAACGATTGTAAACCATCTGGTTCATCCCTTCACTGCTGTGATTGGTTGCCGACACAGGACAAACATTCTCACAAGGTGCATTATCACAATGCTGGCAAAGCATGGGTTGAAAAACCACAGCAGCCAGTTCATCCGGGTTTTTTTCATCGCTCACAAAATACCGGTCGATACGGAGCCAATGCATATCATGATACCGAAGTACTTCTCTCTTCCCAACGACAGGAACGTTATTTTCCGCATGGCACGCCACTACACAGGCATTACAACCAATGCAACTGTTCATGTCTATGCTCATTCCCCATTTAATTCCCGGTTGTGAATACTCCGGGTAAATAGTTCCTTCAGATCTGTAATCCCCGGTGGCCGGAGCATATTCTTTGGCAAGATCGTCCCTATAATCTTTATACTGGTTTGGATATTTTTTAAATGTTGCCAGGGTCGTTTCTCTAATTACTTCCACACGCCCGTCATACGAATTCTGGATCTGCATCTGTGCTATCTTCTGCGTATCCCCGGTTTTAGAAATAGTAACATCCGGTGAAAAATAAACTACATTATTTCCATTGAATGTTGCAAATGGATAAGCATTTTGTCCCACTCCTTCGGCAGCTTTTCCCAGGCTTTTTGTTCTGCCATAACCTACTGCAACGGCAATAGTATTTGCATTCATGCCAGGAATCACCAGCACCGGCAAATTCAATTCTTTATTACCAGACTTTATATTGATTACAGGTTTAGATGGATAATATTCATATTCCACACTCTGAAATTCGATACCGAGTTCTTTGGCCTTTGCAGGAGAGATCATTGCATAATTATCCCAGGTCGCTTTAGAAATAGGATCTGGCAATTCCTGTAGCCATGGATTACCTGCTTGTTTACCTGTACCTATAGAAACTTTTTGATACAATACCAATTCATCCTTGCCACCTTTTTTTGCAGCACTCACCGCGGTAGCAGCGCCGGCAACTGGGCCATTATTAAATGATCCGCCGGAACTCGCAGGACTCGCAGGAATATTTTCAATAACCCCGTTTTGTAACGCGGTATCCAAAGCATTATCGCTACCAAGTTTTGCGGTCCAGTAATTCTTAAAATAAGTTTCGTAATCAGGAGTGGTATTGCCGCTCCATTTTAATAATGAGGTCTGAAAATATCTTGTTTTAAAAAGAGGATAAATAGTAGGTTGAATAAAACTGGTATAACCCGCTTTTGGTTCTGCATCACCCCAGCTTTCCAGGTAATGATGGTTTGGAACCAGGTATTGACAAAGCGCAGCTGTTTCATCCAGCTTTTCAGTAAAGGAAACAGTAAGCTTTACACCTTTCAATGCAGATACAAATCCGGAGGCATCAACATAATCGTATGCAGGATTTGCTCCATAGATCAATAGAGCGCCCACTTGTCCGTTCTTCATCATAGTTACCAGGTCGGTCATGTCTTTATCAATTCCCTGGCGATAATTCACAGGAGCTGACCAATCAATTGTTTTTCCGTAAGCTCCTATTTGCTGGTTGATTGCATTTACAAGTATCTGAACATTTACATCGTTGCTTCTGCTTACCACAACAGCTGTTCCATTATTATTCTTAAGATCGGCAGCAACTCTTGTAATGGCCTGCTGGAGTTTTGCATCCAGTTGAGGGGCACCACCATTTCCGCTTAATGCAGCATAAAGAGCCAGCGCAATGGCGCCAGCTTCCGAAGGGCGATGCGTGAAACGTTCATCAGCACAAGCACCGGTCATGCTCAAAAAGCTTTCAAACTGGTAATGCTTGCTCATCGTAGGATTTTTCTCATCGATCTTCCGACCAACAGAATATCCACGCGCAAATTCAACGGGGCTTAACCACGTTCCAAGAAAATCAGCACCCAGGCTTACGATCACTTTTGCATTTTCAAAATGATATGACGGTATGGACTTGCTTCCGAATGTAGATTCATTTGCCTGCAACATACCGCTATATGAAACTGCATCATATTGTACATGTTTGCTGCCTGCATATTTTGCCAGAAATTCTGTGATAACCTGTTTTGTAGTAGCTGAAGTAATTGTGCTCGTAAGCAACACTGCGGGAAGACCATTTAATCCTGCAAAAGCATCACTCACCATCTTATCCAATTGGTCAAATGTTGGGATCTCTTCAAACTTATCAGCCACCTTTCTTTTTGGATGTGGAAGGCGGTACATATCATAGAGATCAAGAATGGAAGCTTGTGCGCGGGGAGAAGTACCTCCTTTAGTAAATGTGCAAAGATCATTTCCTTCGATCTTGATAGGCCGGCCATCTCTCACTTTTGCGACTACCGGCAAAACATCTCCATCCTGGATATAGGTAGTAGCGAAATATTTGGCCACTCCCGGAAAAACATCAGCTGGCTTATTGGCATAGGGAACTACTTTACGTGAAGGTATTTTGCAACCAGCAGCAAGCGCTGCCGCCGCTGTGCTGAAGCCAAGATATTTCAAAAAGTCGCGGCGAGGTGTTTGAGCATCCAAAAGACCCCCATCAATATCTTCAAAAGGTAATTGTTCATTGAATTCATCTTCCACCAACTTCCTTGCCTTACCGGCTGACAGGTTATTAGCTTCGTCTTTATTCAGCTCACCAAACTTTTGCCAAATTTTTTTTCCCATATCCTTGTTCCCTTTAAAAGGAATTTAATTTTTGTTGAAGGTGCAGTCTGTTCGTCTAACATCACACTATTCTAGATCAATGGAATGATGCCGGCTACAGTTTCTAATAATTACTTAAAAAATCTTTTAAGATTAAAGAACTTAATTTGATTCAATTAATAATGACATTTCTGGCACTCAACACCACCGATATCCTTAACCGTTACACTGTCCATTTTTCCGGATTTAATATCATTATGAAATTTTTCATAAATGCTATAAAATTTATTGCCGGTACTATCAGTATAATTAAAATTCACTTTTGTTTCGCGATGGCAGTTCACGCACCAACCCATACTTAATTCGGCAAATTGTTTTACCTCGTCCATTTCCGTAATGGATCCGTGGCAGGTTTGACATTGAACTTTGCCTGCGCGTATGTGCTGGGCATGACTAAAGAAAACATGGTCGGGGAGATTATGGATCTTGGTCCACTCAATCGGCTTTGCCATGGAGGCATTCCACTTTGTTGAATTGGCAGGATCAAAGCCTGCATATTTATATAATTTCTTTATTTCCTCGCTACCATTTACCTGGTTACCGTCACCATCGATTAATTGGGGCCCTTTTTCATAAGTCTGGATGGCCTTGTGGCAATTCATACAAACATTCACTGACGGTATTGCCGCATGCCGACTTTCCCATGCATTACCATGGCAGTATAAACAACTAATCTGGTTAATGCCTGCGTGAACTTTATGGGAATAAAATATAGGCTGCCTGGGTTCATATGTTTTTTGCCGACCTAACCCAATAGCGCCACTTGTAATATAAAAGCCTGCAAGGATAAATACCAGCAGCGTAATAAGGGCTATATAAACTTTATTCTTATAAAAAGGAACCGGATCGGGGCGAAGAATACCTTCACTATCATCGGAAAGTTTTTTCAGGTTGCTGTTCACCTGCATTAAGATCAGGGCAATGATGGCCATGATGAGAGAAATAACCCCAAAAATGACCCAGTTCTTATTGTCATCTGAAGGCTCAGAAACATTTTTGTTATTGGTAGTTGAATCGCCGGGTCCTGCAGCTACAACCTTTTCTATATAGACAGCAATAGCATCAATATCTTTTGGAGTGAGATCCGGGAAATGGGTCATCGCCGTTCCGCCAAAAGTCGCTTTCAGATCTTTTGTATATCCATTTTTAGCGGCAAAAGCATCTGAGTTATGCACCCAATCATATAAATTATTATGATCTGCCCAGGGACCACGCGCTTCAAAATTTGCAAGTGCCGGACCAATCAGTTGCTTGAATACGGCGTGGCAGCTTGCACAATTTTGTTTAAAAAGCTGTTCACCGTTCTGGGCCGAAATTTTTACAAAAGAAACCAGGGAGAGAACAAAAACTATCAGCGTAAACTTCCTGTTGATTAGGTTACAAGGGATCATAGTCTCGGTTAACTAAAAAATGTGGATAAATCTCCGGTCGGCTGCAAAAATAAGTCAGTAGGGTTATAAAAAAACATTGATTTTAAATTTTTTTTAAGCTTTTATCCATATGCATTTCAAATGATTAATTAAAAGAATTCTATTTGCATTATCCTTGTCATTCCAGGGTCAATACGTTTTTTAAATGTTTGAAACTATAATTCCGATTTTTGTTCCATGAATATTTGAGTGATTATTGTCACTAATTTTCTCAAATCCCAAAAGACAAAGGAAGCAATTCGCTTTACTTATGGTCAATAATCCACTACATACGGTCCGGATCGCAATTTTTGCTTCGGGGGCAGGTTCAAACGCCAAAGAAATCATCGATCATTTTAATGATGGCGACCCAGATTCTTTAGGCCGGGTTGCGCTGATTGTGAGTAATAAAAGAGATGCCGGGGTATTAAGTATTGCTGAACATGAAAATATCCCTACCCTTCTTATCGAAAAGGAAAAATTTTTTAGAGGCGATGCCTATCTCAGTGAATTGAAGGAAAGAAGGATTGATTTCATCGTGTTGGCAGGGTTTCTTTGGAAGATCCCTGAGATGATAATAAAAGCCTATCCTAAACGTATTGTAAACATTCATCCTGCATTATTGCCAAAATACGGAGGAAAGGGTATGTACGGGCAACATGTTCACCAGGCTGTGATCAATTCCCGCGAGAAAGAAACAGGCATTACGATTCATTACGTGGATGAACATTACGACAATGGAGATATTATTCTCCAGGTGAGGTGCCCGGTACTCGATCATGACACCCCCGAATCGCTGGCGCATCGCATTCATGCCTTAGAGCATGCGAATTATCCTGTAATTATTGAAGAATTGGTACGAAACATGGCCAAATAAGTCAAAAACTCGAGCTTGGGCCCAGAGCTATTTTTCCGGTTTTAATTTTTTTGACCGCCGTGACTTTAGAATACCATTTGCATTTAGTTTGCTTACTTGCAGATTATTTCGCTCAATTGAATAAGCAAACTCCTCATATTTGTCTTTCCGGCTTTGTGATTTTGTTTTGTTTGATGGCCTCGCCAGGGTACGCACAGTATAAGGTGAGAGGTGCGGTTTATGACAGTTCCCGCTATTATCCTCTCGAAGCAGTAACCGTTCTTAGCACTTCCGGAAAGGGAGCGCTGACAGATGTAAATGGTAATTATGAAATTGAAGTGGGCGAAAAAGATTCTATCTGGTTCTCTTACCTGGGAAAACCTACTATAAAATTTCCTGTTTTGAAGATGATCGACCCTTTACATTTCGATATTTCCCTGCATATAAATATTACGGTTCTGAAAGATGTGGTCATAAGGCCAAGAAATTACAGGATGGATTCCCTCCAAAACAGGCTGGACTATGCAAAGATCTTTGATTATGAAAGACCCAAGTTGAGACCCACTATGGGTGGTGGAGCCGGCGGGGTTGGCGTTGGATTCGACCTGGACGAGATCATAAGAATGTTTCAATTCCGGAAAAACAAAAATATGCTGAGGTTCCAGGAAAGATTGATACAGGAAGAACAGGATAAGTTTGTCGACCATCGTTTTAACAGGCAATTGGTCCGGAGGCTAACGAACCTCATCAATGAAGAGCTTGATCGTTTTATGGCCATCTACAGGCCCACCTATCAATTTACTTTAATGACATCCGACTACGAGTTTCAATCTTATATAAAGAAGTGTTACGAGCAGTTCAAGCCTGCGGATGACAGTAAACAAAAATCTTTTTAGTTCCTGCCCATTCCCAAAATGAGAATAGAATTAAATCCTAACTTTCTGCACCAAAAAGATACATGGCATGAGAAGTCAATCCTCCTCCACTCCTTTTACCCGATCTTTTTTTCATTTTTTCTTTCATCGACCATTCCCATCCGGCTCATTAAAACGGATCACCCTTGTTGCTGCATTTTCGTACGCCGGTTTATCAGCATTCGCCCAATTACCCCACCTTCCCCCAGCGGTAGTTCTTAAAGAAAATAATGTTGGAATATTAAGTGAGGTATCGCCTGCTGCTGTTGGCATGTCGGCTGAAAGGCTGGGAAGGATCGACGATCTTATCAAAGAGTATGTTGATAAAAGATGGATAGCGGGCGCAACAATAATGATTGCAAGAAAAGGCAAAATTGTTTATTACAAGGGCCTTGGCTATGATGATATTGATAAAAAGACTTCGATGAAAAAAGATGCGATCTGCCGCATCGCGTCTCAAACAAAGGCCATCACAAGTGTTGCCGTAATGATGTTATACGAGCAGGGTAAGCTGCTCTTGAACGATCCTGTAAGCAAATACATTCCCGAATTCAGAAATCAAAAAGTGCTGGATAAGTTTAATGCGGCAGATACCACTTACACTACGGTTCCTGTTAAAAGAGAAATTACCATTCATGATCTGCTTACACATACTTCAGGAATTGACTATGCCCAGATTGGATCCAAAGAATCAAACGCTATTTATTATAAAGCAGGAGTCGTAGGTGGCATCGGTGTAGATAAAATTCTTTTAGCAGATAAAATGAAGATCCTTGGTGGCCTTCCGTTAATGCACCAGCCCGGCACAAAATGGACATATGGATTGAATACAGATCTGCTGGGTAGGATCGTTGAAATCATCAGCGGGATAAGCCTGGATGAATTCCTGAGAAAAAAAATTTTTGAGCCCCTTGGTATGAAGGACACTTATTTTTATTTGCCGAAAGAAAAAAGGAATCGCCTGGCAACACTATACTCTGAAGATTCAACGAGGCATATCATAAAAGATGGAGAAACCTATCAAATGAACGGCGTCATGTATGTCAATTACCCCGACATGGATGGCACATATTTTTCGGGAGGTGGAGGTCTTTCGTCTACCGCATATGATTATTGTATTTTTATGCAGATGCTGCTGAATGGTGGAGAATATAATGGTAAAAGGATATTGGGCCGTTCATCGATCCGGATGATGACCACAAACCAGATCGGGGATCTTTTTAATGGAGATGATAAATTTGGCCTTGGCTTTGGGATTTTTACAGATAAAACTGCGGCGAAGAGCCCTCCGTCTGAAGGAACTTTTTATTGGGGAGGCTTGTTTAGTTCTTCCTACTGGATCGATCCAAAAGAAAAAATCATTGCCCAGTTTTTTCTTCAGCAATATCCAAATAGCCATGGTGAGATCCATGAAAAATTCAAAGCGCTGGTTTACCAGGCCATTAATGATTGATACTGTCCTTAAAAAATAATTTATCCTGCTTAAAATATATTAATGGCCACTCAACTGCACAATGAATTAAAAAAAGAATTTCAACTCGAAAGGTTGATATTATTCAGTGATGCTGTCTTTGCCATTGCCATTACTTTATTAGCTATAGAAATTAAAATTCCGGATAAAATATTCCTGCAGGAACATGGAGGTGTTTCGGACGCGACCATATTAGTAGCACTGGGAAACCTGGTCCCAAAATTTGTTGGATTCCTGATAAGCTTTATGCTTGTGGGCATGTACTGGACAATCCATCACCGCATGTTTGGATTTGTAACCAACTACGACAGGAAACTCCTTTTTTTAAATCTTGTGTTTCTTTTTTTTATTGCCCTGATGCCCTTCAGCACCGGGTTTTACAGTGAATTTACCGGGGGCGAGCTTTCTGAAAAACAATTGAAGGTGCCGATGACATTTTATGTTCTCAATTTTTTCTTTATTGGCATGGTGAGTTATTTTATGTGGCGGCGCATTGGAAACCTGAAAAATAAGCTGGCAGAACCTCCCATAGACCCCCTGATCCTGAAACTTGCTTATGTGAGGTCCTTATTGGTTCCATTTATTTTTTTATCGATGCTCCCCATCGCTTATTTTACAAATGTTCTCTATGCAGTCTGGATGCCCATGTTCATTCCTTTAATCATATCTATCGTAAAGAAAATGGTTAAGAAAAAGCATAATAAAATCTCCCTAAAAGAATCTATATGAAAAAAATATTTTTATTCCTGTTGCTCATTCTTTCACTCAATGGTTTTTCACAAACGGATTCCATTCCTTCTTTTGTGAAGGACAGCCTGGATAGTTATGTGAACCGGGCTTTAACTGACTGGGAGATCCCGGGCATTGCGGTATGCATCATTAAGAATGGTAAAGTAGTAATGATGAAAGGGTACGGTGTTAAGGATTATGATACAAAAGAAAAAGTGGATGAGAATACCCTGTTCATGATCGGCAGTAATACAAAAGCATTTACTGCTACTTCATTGGCCATGCTGGATGCGGACAAAAAATTATCACTGGACGATAAGGTCACTAAATGGATACCCGAATTTAAACTGGACAATACTGCTGCAGGTGAGCAGGCGATGATCCGGGACCTCCTTTGTCATCGCATCGGCTTCAGGACATTCCAGGGAGATTTCACTTATTGGACGAGCAATCTTACAAGAAGTGAAGTGATTGAAAAAATGGGTCATATTAAAGCTACATATCCTTTCCGCACTACCTGGGGATATACCAACGCAGCATTCTTAACGGCAGGACAGATCATCCCGAAAGCTACCGGGATGCAATGGGAGGATTTTATAAAATCAAGAATTTTTGATCCTCTCGAAATGAAAAGTACCCTGGCTTTGAGCAAAGATTTTCCAAATGCCCCAAATAAATGTTCTGCATATACCAAATCAGAAGGCAAGCTGGTGAAGATCCCCTTTTGTTATATTGATAACCTCGCCCCGGCTGGCAGCATCGGTTCTTCGGTAAATGATATGAGCCATTGGGTAATGATGTTGCTTGCCAATGGCAAGTACAATGGCCAACAGGTTGTTTCCGCAGGGGCTATAGCCCAAACAAGGACACCGCAATCCTTTCTTGGTAATGGCGGCACCATTTTCAACGAGGGTCATTTTGCATTGTATGGTCTCGGCTGGTTTTTGCAGGAATATTGTGGTAGAAAGATCGTTTCTCACACAGGCGGAGTAAATGGCTTTGTTACCAGTGTGACGCTGATACCGGAAGAAAAATTAGGCATCCTTGTTTTTACAAATACCGATCAGAATGATTTCTACGAAGCGTTGAAATGGGATATCATGGACGCTTATTTTGGTAAGCCTTACCGGAACTATAGTAAAGTTTACCTGGGTTTTGATAAACCTCGATTTGACCAGGAGCAGAAGAAAGACCAGGCCCTTAAAGATTCGGTGGCGATACATTTAAAAACCGAACTTCCTTTACAGGGTTACACGGGAAATTATTTCAATGATGTGTATGGAAATATGAGCGTGGTTTTGGAAAATGGAGCATTGAAAATGAAATTTTCTCATCACCCGGATATGTACGCCCTGCTGGAATCAATCGGTGGCAATCGCTTTTATGCAACGTTTACGGACCCTGAGTTCAGCAAAGCCATTTTTCCTTTCCATGTTGAAGGTGGAAAAGTAAAATCGGTAACCGTAAAGGTTGCGGATTTTGTAGAATATAACCCGTATGAATTCACAAAAAAATAAAATATGGATCAAACTACTCTTGGCATAGGAACCCGGCTGCAACATACGCATCATGGCCCCGGTGTGGTCATCGGCGTCCGGTATGCCACCTACCTTATTTCTTTTATCAATCATGGTACAAAAGAAATTGATAAGACCGACCCCCACCTGGATGAAATTATTCCTGAAAATATTTCTGAAGAAATTGAAACCCATTCAGAAGTTGAAAAATCAATCTTAAAGATCTTAAGACTATGGGGAGGGTTTTCGGAACTGGTTCCATTGGCCGATCGTTGGAAAAATGGAATGATGTTTTTACAACCGGCTGATAAAACTCAAAAGCCCAAAGAAATCCCCATTGAGAGCTTCTTTCATAAAATTGTAATGCTCCGTGACCGGTTACGGGTTTTAGAGCAAAACATAAACGCACACAAACAACTTAGTGATGAAGAGAAAGTGAATCTTCAGCAATATATCACCCGCATTTACGGCTCGCTTACCACCTTCAATGTATTGTTCAAAAACAAAGAGCATTGGTTTGTCGGTGAAAAAGGAAGCAAAGAAGATTAAACCTCCAGACAATCTTTCCTGAAAATCTCAAATCAACTATGGAAGTACACAGTCACCAGCATTCGGAAAGAAAAAGATGGAATCATTATTTATGGGAATTTCTCATGTTATTCCTTGCGGTATTTGCAGGGTTTGTGGCAGAAAACCTGCGTGAAAATGTAACGGAAAGAAAAAGAGAAAAAAAATATATAGAATCACTTGTCTCCGATCTTAAAAAAGATACAGCAGAGATCAGGAAGGTATCAAAACTCGGTTTCAAGCTGGCGGCGGGCCAGGATACTTTGATCGATCTTTTGAATGATTCTACAGACACCGGAAATATAAGCCACAAATGCTACCATTACTTTTTTCTTTATACTACAAGCTATGTCCTGGTAGAGTTTAATGAAAGAACGATCAGCCAGTTATTAAATGCAGGCAATATGCGGCTCATTGAGAAAGCGGGAATATCAGACAGTATCATGGATTATAATTTTATTGTTAAGAATGTCCAGGAAGAGGCGAAGGCTTATGAAGATTATTTTAAAAAGACATTGGACCTTTCAGGATCTATATTCGATTTTACATATGCCCGGGTGGATCTCCATGAGAATTACACGATGACACCCAAAATACAAAAAAGAAAAATGGATTTTAAGCTCTTAACTACAGATCCGGCAATCATAAAAAGATACGCCATTGAACTTTCATTAGTGAAAGGGATCTTAGAGGCTTATATCATCAGTATTAAAGAAGCAAAGGATAAGGCAGTTTCATTAATAGCCCTTCTTAAAACAAAATATCATCTGCAGGAGTAAAAACGAAATCAACGAATACAATGACCACGGATCAACACAGATGAAATAAAATAAGGATGAAACCATAAAGCCCACTAATCCGCATCAGAATTTTAGTATTACAATATCTCTCCGTGATTCTCCATGCTATCCGTTTATCCCTGCCTGCGGCAGGCAGGCGTGTTCAACTGTATTCTTCAAGAGAATGTTACATCAAAAGACCAGGACTTTGTAGATTTGGAGTATGTTATTGCAGGTGCATCCGGTAGATCCGCAGCCACGACATATAAAGAAGATAGTAGAGATTCTTCAGAAGGGGGGCGTGATCATCTATCCGACTGATACGATTTATGGCCTTGGTTGTGATATATTTCAACACAAGGCTATTGAAAAAATTTGCCGCATCCGAAAAATAGATCCTCATAAGGCAAGGCTTTCATTCATTTGTTATGATCTTAGTCATCTAAGTGATTTTTCAAAGCAAGTTTCACGGACAACCTACCGATTGCTTAAGGAATATTTGCCGGGTCCATACACGTTTATACTTCCGGCCAGCAAACAAGTTCCCAGGATCCTGCAAAACAAAAAAGATACGATCGGTATTCGTATCCCTGATAATAAAATTGCAAGATGCATTGTAAAAGAACTGGGCCATCCTATTTTAAGCGCATCGCTGCCGGGCGAAGAAATAGAAGATTACACAGTACCAGAAATTATCTACGAGAATTTCAGAAATGAGGTTGATGTTATTGTTGATGGTGGAATTGGTGGTACTGTTCCGTCAACCGTTATTGATTGCGTGAACGAAGAACCTGTTTTGATAAGACAAGGCGCAGGTAAATGGACAAAATAAAAAAGCACCGTTCTGATGAACGATGCTATAACCTTCAACCACTACATTCTTGCTTTATATTAAAACCGGAAGAATCAAATCAGCCGGCGACGATTATTATGATTGAAGCGATAAGATTCACGACGATCATGCCTCCTTATGTTGTCAAGATGCCTGCGCTCTGAATGAGAAACAAATCGATCACGATGTACTCTTCTGCGTGCCATTCCATAATGGAACCTGTCGTGGTGGAGACGTCTTTTCTCAAAACGGTTTAATTCGCCGTGATGATAAGAACGTACTTCCCTGTGGTGACGGAAACGGCCCCCATCATCAGATTGTGCGGAGGCGGAAACCGCAAAAAGTGTAAGGATAAATCCTAAAAACAATATTTTTTTCATGGTAAACTTTTTTCGTTTGTAATAGAGTTTAAGTTGAGACGAAGCAGGCAGATCAAAGTTTAATGCGCTAAGAAATGTTTAACAAGTTAAAAGATAAGCCCATCTGAATCAATGCTGTAAGATGAGTTATTTAACAGGCATTTTAATGATTTGATGTCCATCTACCCTTGATGGTCCTCGAAGATTTCTAATTGCGCCGCTTTGATTTCAAATGTTTTCCTGTGGTATTTACACAGGCCAAATTCTTCAATAGCTCTGCAATGTTCCCTGGTGCCATAACCTTTGTTATTATGCCATCCATAAAATGAAAATTCAGTATGGAGTTCTTTCATATAATCATCCCTGTATGTCTTGGCAAGGATGCTGGCGGCAGCTATTGCGGAATATTTTTCATCGCCCTGGATAATACATTCGTGGGGAATATTTTTGTAACGGTTAAACCGGTTTCCATCGATCAATAATAAGCCCGGCACCTGCGACAATTTTTCAAGGGCCAGGTGCATCGCTTTGAAGGAGGCATTCAGAATATTTATTAAATCTATTTCATCATTGTCAACACTTGCCACTGCAAAAGCAATAGCTTTTTTTTCAATGATCTTTCTCAGCTTGTAGCGATTTATTTCAAGAACCTGCTTTGAATCATTTAAAAGAGGATGATAAAATTTTGATGGTAGAATGACTGCCGCGGCAAAAACAGGCCCCGCCAGGCAGCCTCGACCTGCTTCGTCGCAGCCCGCTTCAACTAATTCCTTTTGAAATCTAAGTCGTAACAAGAATGTTGTTTTATAATGAGTGCTCCCGATCTGTCCCCGGCGAATTTAGTAGTTTCGTTAACTTAAAAGTGGCGCATTATGATAGAGTGGATAAAAAATCCCTGGCCCTGGTATGTGGGCGGTCCCTTAATAGGGTTAACTGTTCCTTTTTTACTGCTGATTGGCAATAAACGATTGGGCGTTTCCTCCTCGCTTCGTCATATCTGTGCAGTTTGTTTTCCTGCCAATATTCAATTTTTTAAATATGACTGGAAAAGAGAAGCATGGAATCTCTTCTTTGTATTGGGCATTACATTGGGTGCATTCATCGCATCTATTCTTTTTTCCAATCATCAACCCGTGAAAGTAGATCCTAATCTTGTATCCGAATTGAAAAATTATGGGATCAACAATTATAGCAAGCTTGCTCCTGTAGATATTTTTAACTGGCAGACCTTATTAACAGTTAAGGGATTTATCATGATGGTGGTGGGTGGTTTTTTAGTGGGGTTCGGAACAAGATATGCCGGGGGATGCACTTCCGGTCATTCGATCATGGGACTGTCAAACTTGCAATGGTCTTCCCTTGTGGCAACCACCTGTTTTATGATAGGCGGGATCATAATGGCAAATTTTATTATGCCTTACATTTTAAAGCTTTAAATTCTTACATGGAAAAAGCAGCAATAAAAAATAGCTTTATTGAAAGAGTAAATACTGATTTTGAGGTTCGTTCACTGGACAGTATTTGTATCAACACGTCAGAATTAAAGCATCCCTGGTGGTATAATCTGAAATATGCAGCTGCAGGTATATTATTTGGGATCATATTAGTCAAAACTGAAGTTATTTCCTGGTTCCGTATCCAGGAAATGTTTCATTTTCAAAGTTTCCATATGTATGGGGTCATTGGTTCCGCGGTAATAACCGGAATGATCTCTATAATGCTGATAAAAAAATTCCGAATAAAAACTATTCATGGGGAAACCGTCCAGCTTTACAAATTAAGATTTTCAAAAGGGCAGGTATACGGAGGATTGTTGTTTGGCTTTGGTTGGGCATTAACAGGTGCCTGCCCGGGCCCGCTCTTTGCCCTGGTCGGCAGCGGAACTTCTGTTATTCTTGTAACTTTATTAAGTGCGGTTGCTGGTACCTGGGTGTATGGTTATTTAAGAGAAAAACTTCCACATTGATCCAATCATAGAATCATGAAATTGATAAAATCCTCATGGTTCCCTCTTTTATTGGGATTAATAATTGTCATTGTGATCCTCAATGAGGTTTTATTTACTCCGGCTGTCGAACATGATGAAATTTCGATACCCCCGAAAACTTTTTCAACAGATGATTGGCAAGCTCCCGATATAAATGAATTGGCTGATGATGAAAAAGGACAATCAATTCGTTATGGAAGGGAACTGATAATAAATACTTCTTTATTTTTTGGCCCGAAAGGAAAGATCTCCCCGGTTACCAACGGAATGAATTGCCAGAATTGTCATATTGATGCAGGAGCAAAATCATTCGGAGGAAGTTTTTCAGCGGTTGCTTCTACCTATCCAAGGTATCGTGAAAGAAGCGGAAGGATTGAGTCTATTGAATTTCGTATTAATGATTGCATGCTGAGAAGTCTTAATGGAAAAATGATAGACAGTGCCGGAAAGGAAATGCAATCCATGGTGGCTTATCTGAAATGGATAGGTAAAAATGTTCCTAAAAATAAAAAGCCTGCGGGTGCGGGCCTGGAAGAATTATCTTTTTTGAAAAGAGCGGCTGATCCTGAAAAAGGAAGGAAGATTTTTCTCTCGAAATGTGTTTCCTGTCATGGAGAAGATGGACAAGGCCTGTTGAATCATGATTCCTCATTCTACCTGTATCCACCTTTATGGGGAACCAACAGTTTTAATGTGAGTGCAGGTTTGTACCGCATTACCCGGCTTGCTTCATTTGTAAAAAATAATATGCCTTTGGGATTAGCCTCCCATAGCGCTCCTCAACTAAGTGATGAAGATGCGTGGGATGTGGCAGCCTTCATCATCTCACAACCAAGGCCTGAAAAATTTTTTGCTGAAGACTGGCCCGGAATAGAAAAGAAACCTGTTGATTATCCTTACGGGCCTTATGCGGATAATTTTTCTGAGAAGCAACATAAGTACGGCCCATTTCTCCCGATTCAAAACGCAAAAAATAAGAAATAAATAATGGTTTAAATTAAAAATGCCCCGTCCCGTCCCGCACATGCGGGACGGGACGGGGCATTTTTTTTGAAAAGTTGGTTTTAGCCTGCAAAGCAATAAGCGCAACCATGTTCCTGTGCGCGTCCCACTGCCCAAACTCCCGAAGGAACAATAGTTATTCCTGGTAATAACCCTGCTTCCCAATCTTTTTTCACTTCGGCAGCATCCATCTTCATTTGGTCTGCGCAGATGGCACTGAAAACAGTCATCGCCGCATTGCAAACAACAAAGTGAACACCACTATCCTGCAATTCATTGATACCAATCTCCACCACACCAACTCCGGGAACTTTATAGGTTCCTTTTGCCGGCTTCCAGAAAGCATTACGGGTTACCGGACTCTTTGTCTCGTCATCTTTGACATTGAACAATTCGCCAAATTTGTATTTTGTCCAGAGCCTGTCTTCAAAGGCAAACGGAATTCCATTGTGTCTCAAGATGACCACCACGCTATTATCTTTTGCTGCGGTCCCTGTTGCTTCGTTAGTCATTAAAAATATCCTGGGCCATGCAAAAGGCATCATGCCCTTCGGCTCCGTTACATCAAAAACGATACGATGTTTTCCTTTCAGATCTTTAAACACTTGTTCCGGATCATCAGGGTTGGGATTATGTGATGGGTGATGGCTTGCATGAAGTTGTTGCAGCGGGCCTGTTAAAGTTGCAATGCCCATTGCAGCTGCACCTGTGGCAACGCTGCCTAAAAAGCCACGGCGTGATGTTTGATTTTTTTCATGCGATGACATAGTCGTTGGTTTAAATTAATAAATGGAGTGTCGAGAAAACTGTAAAAGCTACGAAAAAAGGTAACCACAACAATAAAATTTTTTGATCTAAAAATGCCATTCAATTATACGCAGTAAATCAAAGAAGGGTTTGATCGGCTACCTTTGCGCGTTATGAAAACGAATCTGTCCCGGCCCATTGCTACCTGGCTTTTTATCGGCATTCTAATGTTGATCATCCAGGTTTTATTGGGAGGCATTACAAGGTTAACGGGTTCGGGCCTTTCTATTCCCGAATGGAAGCCGATCATGGGTGCGTTGCCCCCCATGAATGACAAAGAATGGACTGAAGCTTTTGATAAATACAAACAAATTGCCCAGTTTAAATACCTGAACTCTTCATTTACCCTGGGTGATTTTAAATCCATTTTTTTCTGGGAGTGGATTCATCGGTTGTGGGCCAGATTGATCGGTGTAGCTTTCATCATTCCCTTTGTTTTCTTTTTGATCCGGAAACAATTCAGGAAGGACATGGTTCGTCCCATGATTATCTTGTTTTTATTGGGCGTTTTACAAGGCCTTGTAGGATGGATTATGGTTATGAGTGGGCTTGAAGATTCCGACCGGCTTTATGTGAGTCATTATAAGTTAGCGATTCATTTTATTCTTGCGTTGGTATTAATTTGTTATACGCTCTGGTTTGCATTGCAATTAGTGGTGCCAAAGGAACAAATTGCAGTAAGTACTTCATTGAAAAGATTTACACGCTGGCTGATCCTCGTTTTGGTTGTCCAGCTTATTTATGGCGCTTTTATGGCAGGTTTAAAAGCCGCGATGACCGCACCTACCTGGCCGGATATCAACGGAAGTTTTCTGCCTCACGGCGGTATGCCGGCTTCAGGCATTTTTCAATTCGTTGATAACCCCATCATGGTTCATTTTATTCATCGCAGCCTGGGATATATACTTTTTATTCTAATAATTGTTTGGTATACCAAATCCCGAAAAGTTGATTCTGCCCTTTTATTAAAGACAAGATGGATCCCTTTGGCAATCGTGCTATTACAAGTGATATTGGGAATACTTACAGTTTTGAATGCGACAAATTCTATGCT
>Ga0193726_1000518_pt1 | contig 39779 bp, 42 predicted proteins | sample H2c1metaG_FD_144928 | JGI IMG/M metagenome (GOLD analysis project Ga0193726, IMG submission 144928) | Soil microbial communities from a riparian zone of the East river system, Colorado, United States - H2c1 | ecosystem: Environmental > Terrestrial > Soil > Riparian zone | place: USA: East River... | reverse complement strand
CGAGGTCATGTCCAGCAGCTCGGTGGCGACGCCGCCTTGGCGGTCATGGCGGCGCGACACGCGGATCCAGCTCACCTCGGTCGAGCCGCCGCCGATGTCGATCAGGAGGCCGAACGGGATTTCCGGATCGAGCAGGTTCTCGCAGCTCGCCAGTGCCAGGCGCGCTTCCTCGGCCGGCGGGATGACTTCGAGGCAGAGGCCGGTGCGGCCCTTGACCATGGCCAGGAAGTCCTCGCCGTTGCAGGCGCGGCGGCAGGCCTCGGTGGCGATGTGGCGGGCGCGGGTCACCCCGTTGCGGCCGATTTTGGCCGCACAGATGCTGAGCGCATTCAGCGTGCGCTCGATGGCGTCGCCGCACAGAGTGCCGTTCAACGCCACTCCCTCCCCCAGCCGGACCGGCCGGGAATAGGCGTCGATGACCTCGTAGCCGTCGACCGACGCCCGTGCCACCAGAAGCCGGCAATTGTTGGTGCCGAGATCGATGGCGGCGAAAGTGTGCGCAAAACGACCGCTGTGCCAGCCCCCCTTGGGCGTGGAATCCCCGGCCATTTCGAACTCTTTCCTTGGCCCGATGGTACCCGAGGAAAGGCCCCGCGGCGAGCCCGCTTGCCAAGCCCGCCCGGCGTCGCTAAATCCAGCGCCCGGCCTGCATTGGGGGATAGTTTAACGGTAGAACAACCGGCTCTGACCCGGTTAGTCTAGGTTCGAATCCTCTTCCTCAACATCTTCTGAGAAGAGGCCGCGACGCAGCGGCTCACGCTCAAGCGCCGAAGCGCGCGAACATCTCCAGCCCCCGCCGGCCGGCGGGGCTCACGGTGTAGACGCCGCGTTCGACCCGCTCGAACCAGCCATAGACGTCCTGCTGCAGGATGGCGGCGGCGCGCGGCGCATCGGCCGCCAGGCGCAAGGCCGCGAGCTTCATCGGCCCGTTGCTGGCCAAAAACTCGGCGCAGCGCAGCGCTTCCTGGCGGTAGGCCGTCATCATCGGCACCTTGGTCGAGGAGCCGCCGCGGTTGGGGTCGCCGACGCGACGAGCATGCTCGCCTAGCAGGCGGCCTGCCTTGCGCTTGTCGAGCCGCGGTCGGTAGGGCACGGGATCGAGCACGATATCGGCGCGCGCGGTCGCCACGACCATCAGGCCGAGCCCCAGCCGGCGGCAAAGCTTCTTGACGTTCCTCATCCGCTTGGGCCACTGGCCGATCGCGAGATAGACGCGATCGCTGATCGCCAGCCGATCGACGCCCTGCAGGACCAGCCCCAAGCCGAAGACGCGCTTCAGCTCGACGATCACCGGCGGCTCGCCGGCGCGCACGGCCACCACATCGCAGCCGCGCACCTCGCCCTTGACGACATATCCCTGTCCCTCGAGCAGCGCCTTCACCGGCGCATAAAGGTCGCTCTCCAACGGCATGGCGCCGCACCGTATCATGCTAATAAGACCGCAACGGGGGATAACGAGATGACCGAGTTGCTGGATCAGGGCGCGGCCGCCATCGCCGCCGCCGTGCGGACGGGCAAGACAAGCGCGCGCGACGTGGCGGAGGCCTCCATCGAGCGGGTCGAAGCGCGCAACAAGGCGCTCACCGCCATCGTCGACTTCGATCCCGCCGAGGCGCGTGCCGCCGCCGATGCGGTCGACTCCCGGCGCAAGCAGGGTTTCGACGGGCCGATCCTGGGCGTGCCCTATACCGTGAAGGATACGACCTGGGTCAAAGGCCGCCGGGTCACCAACGGCTCGCTGCTGTGGAAGGATTTCAAGCCGCCGCGCGATGCCGTCGCGGTCGAGCGTCTCAGAAATGGCGGCGGCGTCTTCCTCGGCATGACCAACACGCCGGAGATGGCCGCCAAGGGCCACACGGAGAACAAGGTCTATGGACCGTCGCGACACCCGATGAATCCCGCGATGACTCCCGGCGGCTCGTCAGGCGGGGCGGCAGCGGCGCTCGGCGCGGGCTTCACGCCGATCGCGCTGGGCACCGACGGCGGCGGCTCGGGAAGACGGCCTGCCTCGCATTGCGGCGTCGTCGGCCTCAAGACATCGGCCGGCGCCATCCCCTCGCCCTTCGGGTTCGGCGGCGCCTACGGCCCGCTCTACGGCGTCGTGGCGCCGATGGGCCGCTCGGTGGCCGACGCCAAGGTGGCGTTCGAAGTGATGGCCGGCCCCGACCGCCGCGATCCCCATTCGGTGGCGACCCTCGACGTGCCGCCGCCCGCCAACCCACGCATCGCCGTGAGCCCGCGGCTTGGCCTCAACGTCGCCGTCGATGCTGACGTCATGGCGGCCTTCGAGGCCGCTGTTGCGAAACTGCGCGCCGCCGGCTGGCGCATCGAGGAAGCCGACGTCAGCTGGCCCGAGAATACGACCGAGACCGCCTTCACCGCCGTGAACGCCGCGGCAAGCGCGCTGCTCTACGGCGAGCGCCACGCAAAGGACAAGGACCTGTTTGGCGACAACATCGCCGGCCTGATCGAGCGCGGCCGCGGCGTACCCGGGACCGACGTGGTGGCGGCCTTGCGCTTCGCCGATGCCTGCGCGCGTACCGTGGCTCAGTTCTTCACCGAGTACGACTATCTCCTGACACCGACCACGGCCTGCGTCGCCTGGCCGGTCGAGCAGGTCTATCCTAAGGTGATCGAGAACAGGGAAGTGAGCCCGCGCGGCCACGCCGCGTTCACGCCCCTGTTCAACCTGGCGCTGGTGCCGGGCATCTCCGTGCCGTGCGGCACAGGCCGCGACGGCCTGCCGGTCGGCCTGCAGATCGTGGCGCCGCGGCTGCACGATCGGCCGCTGCTGGCGATGGCGCAACGGGCGGAAGCCGCACTTGGCTAGGGGCGACTTTCTTTCCGCCGCTGCCGCCCGTCGAATCGCTCTCGCCGCGCAAGGCTTTGGCATCGCACGCCCGGAAAGCGCCACCAATCTAGGTCACGTCAGACGCGCCATCGATCGCCTCGGTCTGCTGCAGATCGATTCCGTCAATGTGCTGGCGCGGGCGCATTACCTGCCGCTGTTCTCCAGGCTCGGGAACTACGACAGCGACCATCTCGACCGCCTGGCCTGGGGCAGCAAGAGCCAACGCGGGCTGTTCGAGTTCTGGGCGCACGAAGCCTCGCTGCTGCCGCTCAGCGCGCATCCCCTGTTTCGCTGGCGCATGCAGCGCGCCCGCGAGAACGCAGGCGACGGCAAGGGCAAGCTGCACGTCTTTCGCCTCAAGAAGGCGAAGTATATCGACGGCGTGCTGCGCGAGATTGCCGACCGCGGCCCTCTCGCCGCCTCCGAGCTGTCCAACGGCGGCGAGCGCCGCGGCCCCTGGTGGGGCTGGAACGACGGCAAGCTCGCGGTCGAATGGCTATTCTTCGCCGGACTGGTCACAACGGCGACGCGACGCGGCACCTTCGAACGGGTCTACGACCTCACCGAGCGCGTGCTTCCGTCCTCCGTGCAGGCCTTGCCGACACCGTCGGCCGAGGAAGCGCAGCGCGAGCTGCTGCGCCTGTCGGCCCGCGCGCTGGGCGTCGCCACCGAGTTCGATCTGCGCGATTATTTCCGCTTGGGCGTCGCCGATACCAAGGCGCGGCTCGCCGAGCTGGTCGAGATGGGCGATCTGCTCCCGGTCGCGGTCGAAGCCTGGAACAAGCCCGCCTACCTCGACCCCGCGGCGCGCCAGCCGCGCAAGGTCGAGGCACGGGCGCTGCTGGCGCCGTTCGATCCGCTGATCTGGGAGCGCGACCGTACCCATCGCATCTTCGACTTCTTCTACCGCATCGAGATCTACACGCCGCTGGCGAAACGCAAGCACGGCTACTATGTGCTGCCGTTTCTTTTGGGCGACCAGCTCGTGGCGCGGGTCGATCTCAAGGCCGACCGCGCCAATTCGAGGCTGCTCGTCCACGCCGCCCACCTCGAGCCGGGGCAGGACGCCAAGCGAGTGGCCGGTCCGCTACGCGAAGAACTGCGGCTGATGGCGGATTGGCTGGGCCTTGAAAGCGTATCCCTGCCGCGCGCCGGAGCGCTGGCGAAAGCCATCGGCAAGATGCGATAAAGCGCGCCATGAATGACCTGGTTCTCAAAGGCGGACGGATCGTCGATCCTTCGCAGGCGCTCGACAAGGTGACCGACATTGCCTTCGAGGGTGGCAAGGTGGCGGCGATCGGTGACGGGCTCACGGGCAAGGACGTGCGCGACGTCGAAGGCAAGATCGTCTCGCCCGGCCTCATCGACCTGCACACCCATGTCTATTGGGGCGGCACGTCGCTTGGCGTCGAGGCCGAGCTTTTGGCCCGCTCCGGCGGTGTCACCACCGTCGTCGATGCCGGCAGCGCCGGCCCGGGCAACTTCCACGGCTTTCGCAAGCACGTGATCGAACCCTCGCCGGTCCGCATCCTGCCCTACCTCAACGTCGCTTTCCCCGGCATCTTCGCGTTCTCCAAGACGGTGATGGTGGGCGAGAACGCCGACATGCGCCTGATCGATGCGCGCGAGGCGGTGCGGGTGGCGCGCGAGCACAAGGACCTCGTGCTCGGCATCAAGGTCCGCGTCGGCCGCTCGGCCAGCGGCGATTCCGGCGTGAAGCCGCTCGACATCGCGCTCGACGTCGCCGAGGAGGTCGGCCTGCCGGTGATGGCCCATCTCGACGCGCCGCCGCCGTCGCGCCGCGAGGTCGTCGACCGCCTGCGGCCGGGCGATATCCTCACCCACTGCTTCCGCCCCTTCCCCAACGCGCCGGTGCGGCCCGACGGCAAGGTGCGCGAGGAGATCCTGGCGGCGCGTGCACGTGGTGTGATCTTCGACATCGGCCATGGCGGCGGCTCGTTCGGCTTCGGCACGACGCGTGGCATGCTGGCGGCCGGGTTCCTGCCCGACGTCATCTCCTCGGATGTGCACGTGATCTCGATCGAAGGCCCGGCCTTCGACCTGCTCACCACCATGTCCAAGTTCCTCTGCCTGGGCATCGACCTGCCGACGGTCATCAAGCTCGCGACGGCCAACGCGGCCGCAGCCCTCAAGCGGCCCGACCTCGGCACCCTGAAGCCGGGCGGCATCGGCGAGGCCACGGTGATCGAGCAGGCGAGCGGCATGTACGACTATGCCGATTCGATCGGCGAGCGCATGATGGGCGACAAGCGGCTGCTCTCGGCCGGCGTGGTGCTGGCGGGCCGCTGGTGGCATCCGGCGTGACCCACGAACCCCAGGACGAACCCAAGGAGCCGAGTTCTTCCGCCTGCCTCGCCCACGAGGCCGACGACGCCTACATGGGTTTCGCGACCAAAGCAGAGATCGCCGTCTTCCTGAAAGCGCTGGCGGAGGCCGAGAATGCCGGCCGGCCCCATGCCGAGATGCTGCGCAAGATGCTGCCCAGGGTGCGGGACGATGGTCTCCATCGAGAGCTCAGCGCCAAGCTTGAGGCGCAAGAGTCCATCGAATCAGGTACTTAGCCTCTGGAAAAGATTCTTGGCAACCGCGGGCAACCTTCTTAAACCCGGGTCGTTGACAAGATATTGGTCGGGTATCGGTATCGCCCTGCCCCCGCTCAGCGATGCCACTCTCCCCACTCGACCTATAGCCCGCCCCCGAGAAATTGGGGGCGGGCTGCCTGCTTCAGGGGGTGGATTCCAAGTAAGTCACCGCAAACAACCGGTCCGGGTCGGTCCAGGTATGCTCAATGGAGAAGCCACCGCTGCGGGCCAGCGTGTCGATGCCGGCATCGTCGTATTTGTAGGAATATTCGGTATGGACCCGCTCGCCTTCCGAGAAGGTGAAGCTGCGGCCGGCGACGGTCACGGTCTGGGGGCGCAGGCTCTTGAAGTAAATCTCGATGCGGCCTTCGGCGGCGTTGTAGAAGGCCTCGTGGGCAAAGCCCGCCAGGTCGAAATTGGCCTCGAGCTCGCGATTCATGCGGCGCAGCAGATTGAGGGTGAACTCGGCGGTGACGCCCGCTGAGTCGTTGTAGGCGGCATGCAGGCGGCGTGGATCCTTTTTGAGATCGGCCCCCATCACCAGGCAGCCGGTCGGCCCGAGAAGCGAACGGGCGCGGCGCAGGAAGGCGGTGGCCTCGACGGGTTCGAGGTTGCCGATGGTCGAACCGGGGAAAAAGCCGAGCCGCGTCGCGCCGTTCACATCGGCCGGCAGATCGGTGAGCGCCATGTAGTCGGCGCAGACCGGCTCGACTTTCAGGCCGGGATAATCACGGCGCAGCCTGGCCGCCGTGGCATCGAGATGCTGACGAGAGATGTCGATCGGCACATAGGCCGAGAGATCGCGCAGCCCCTCGAGCAGCAGGCGGGACTTCACGCTCGAGCCGCTGCCGAACTCGACCAGCGCGCAACCGGGGCCGGCCAATACGGCAAGCTCGGCGACGCATTGGCGGAGAATCCCGGTCTCGGTGCGCGTCAGGTAATATTCCGGCAGCTCACAGATCTGGTCGAACAGCGCCGAGCCGCGAGCGTCGTAGAGGAATTTGGCGGGAATGGCGCGCGGCGTGCGCGCAAGTCCCGCCAGCACCGCTTCCCTGAATTCCGCGCGATCGTCAGCCTCGGATCGCTCGAGGACAAGAGCCGGCCCGTTCATTGCAGATCCTCCGCCAGACGAAGACCGCCGAACATCCAACGTGTGTCCGGCGGAAAGAAGTTCCGATAGGTCGTGCGCGCATGGCCGGCCGGGGTCGCCGCGCAGCCGCCGCGCAGCACCATCTGGTTGGCCATGAACTTGCCGTTGTATTCGCCGATCGCGCCCGCCGGCTCGCGATAGCCGGGATAGGCGACATAAGGAGAGGCGGTCCATTCCCAGACCTGGCCGACGCCCTCCACCACGCCCGTGCCGGTTTCCCATTCCTGCTCGCGCGGCAGGCGCTTGCCTGCCCATTTGGCGAAGGCCGCGGCCTCATATGCGCTGACATGGCACACCGGCCGGGCCGGATCGACCGGCTCGAGGCCGGAGAGCGTGAAGACTTGCCAGCCGTCGCCGTCCCTCTCCCAGTAGAGCGGCGCCTGCCAGTCGCGCTGGCCGACGCAGTCCCAACCCGCCGACAGCCAGAACTCCGGCCGCCGGTAGCCGCCGTCTTCCATGAAAGCGAGATATTCGCCGCAGCTCACCGGTCGCGTCGCTAGCGCGAAAGGCTCCAGCCAGACGCGATGCCGGGGGCCTTCATTGTCGAAGGCGAAGCCTGTGCCGTCGTGGCCGATTTCCAGAAGGCCGCCTTCGAACTCGCGCCAAGCGAGCGGCCGCGCGTCGCCCTTCGGCGCAACAGCCGTTTTGTAAGCGGGCTTGAGCGGGTTCTGGGCCAGCAGGTGCTTGGCGTCCATCAACAAAAGTTCCTGGTGCTGCTGCTCATGGTGAAGTCCGAGCTCGACAAGATGATCGATACGGTTGTCACTTTTTGTCAGCAGTGCAGCCATCGCCTCGGAGACGTGGCCGCGATAGGCCAGGATCTCCCCGACGCCGGGACGGGTGATCATGCCGCGCTGCGGCCGCGGATGCCGAGGACCAACCGCCTCGTAGTAGGAGTTGAAGAGATATTCATAGGTCGGGTCGAACACCCGGTAGTCCCGCGCGTACGGCCGCAGCAGGAATGTCTCGAAGAACCAGGTCGTGTGCGCGAGATGCCATTTGGTCGGACTGGCATCGGGCATCGACTGGACGGTTTGGTCCTCCGCCGACAGCGGCGCGGCCAGGTGCTCGGTCACATTGCGGACAGACAGGAAGTGCTCGGCGCGGATCGAGCCGTGCGCCGGCACGGGACGCGTTATCAGGTTAGACACGACACCTCCGCACCGGTCGCAACGGCGGGCGACAATAGGCGGTTGCAATGCTCCGGTCGCACACTCACTGTGCACAGCCTTCTCTCGTCGACCCGAGGACGCAAGTGCCGATTTGTGAGATCGACCCGTGGCGCACTCAATATTTCGAGAATGCCGCCTGCCCTGCAGACGTTTTCATTCCCACTGAGGACAGCGACGGCTGGCTCTGGAACCCCAAGCATCGCTGGATTTATGACAAGCTCGCCGTTGCCGTGAGCCAGGGCCTCAATGCTGCACCGCACGGCATCGCTCCGCAAAATTATCCCGTGTTCTCCAAGCCGATCTACAACCTAAAGGGCATGGGCGTCGGCAGCCGCCCGCTGGCATCGGCCGACGACTACGCCGACGCCTACCAGCCCGGTCATATGTGGTCGACCCTGCTCGAAGGCAAGCACATCAGCAGCGATGTTGCGCTGATCGACGGAGCGCCCCAGTGGTGGCGCCATGCCGGCGGCGTCGCCTCCGGGGGCGGGACGTTTGACGGCTGGGAGGTCCGCGCCGAAGCCGAGCCCGCCGTCGAGGAATGGTGCGGTGCCTGGTGCCGGCGACATCTCAAAGGCTACACCGGCATGATTAATCTCGAGACCATCGGCGGCCGCATCATCGAGGCCCACCTGCGCTTTGCCGATCAGTGGCCCGACCTCTACGGCGCGGGCTGGGTCGACGCTCTCGTCCGCCTCTATGCCCGAGGCGAGTGGCGGTTCGACGATTTGGAACGGCGCACGGGTTACAGCGTCGTGCTTTTCGTTCCGCACGGGCCGCACTATCGTCATCCGCCAGCGGAGCTGCAGCGCAAGGCGGCAAGCCTGCCAGGCATCTCGAGCCTGCAGATCACCTTTCACGAAAACCTGCCGCCTGGCCGGCACGCCATGCCGCCCGGTGGCTTTCGTGTCGCCATCATCAATTGCTGGGATCGCGCCGCCGGCGATGCAGCACGCGAAATGCTGCGCGCGAATTTCGAGTCGTCGGCCGTCGGCACGTCCGGCTAGAGGTTTCGCCTCAGGAAGCCGGCGAACAGGCTGACGATGAACAGCACCAGCGCAATGACGAAAAGTATTTGCGCCATGCCAGTCGCTGTCGACGCAATCCCGCCGAAGCCGAACACCGCGGCCACTAGCGCAATCACAAGGAACATCAGCGCCCAATACAACATTTCCTAACTCCTTCGAGCTTCTCCAGATCAACGCCCGTGGCAGCAGGCCGGTTCCGGTGGGCGGCCGGGCAACCCCCGCCGCAATGCGGCGTTCCCTCCCAAGTCCCTGATGAAACACGGCAAATGGAGGCCCCATGGAACGCGAACTCACGCCAGTCGAGGCGCGCAGCGGCGTCGTTAGCGGTCGCATCGTCACCGTCCTGGCACTGTCGTTCGTCGGCGCCGTGGTTGCGCTGGCCCTGGCTTGGCTGTTCCTCTTCCCAAGATAGGCTGGCCGATCGAGTCGAACTAAAGTGTGCCGATGAAGGTTTATTTCGTCGGCTACATCGCCGCTCTTGTGGCGCTGGCCATCCTCGATGCCTTGTGGCTGGGCGCGATGAGCCGTGATTTCTACAAGGCATGGTTGGGCCAACTCCTGCTCGAGCAGCCGAACTGGTACGCGGCGATCCTGTTCTATCTGGTGCACGCTTTGGGGATCGTCGTGTTCGCCGTGCCGCTCGCCGGATCATGGGTATCAGCGGCGCTCTTCGGGGTGCTGTTCGGCTTCTGCGTCTACGGCGCCTATGACCTGACGAACCTGGCGACGCTGCGTGGCTGGCCCCTGACGGTGAGCGTCGTCGACCTCGCTTGGGGCGCCGCCGTGACGTCATGCGCCACCGTGGCGGCTTTCCTGGCGACGCGTGTCGTCTGAAAGATCAGTGCTCGTCGTTGTACTCGGGATGACGCCGCACGAACGCCGCAACGAAGCTGCAGGCCGGCACGATCTTGAAGCCGCGTTGGCGCGCATCGTCGAGCGCGGCCCGCACCAGGCGCGCGCCGATGCCCCTGCCTTCGTCGGCAGGCGGCACCTCGGTGTGCGTGAAGATCGCGCGATCGCCCTGCTCGCGATAGATGGCCACGGCGAGACCATGCTCGGTGTCGAGCTCGTAGCGGCTCTCGGCTGCGTTGTGTCGCACTGTCATGTCCGGTCGACCTCCCAGAACATCGGGTAGTCGGATTGGATCAGTCCTTTGAGGTCGCTGCGGTAGCCGGCCGGGATGGTGAACTGGCCCCACATCAGGGACGGAACCAGCTCGTAGGCGATAACCTGGATCTCGGCTGCGATCTTCTTGCGCTCGTCGAGCGAGGCGGCGCGGGTGAAGGCCTTCAATAGATCGGGGATGCGGTTGTCGCACGACCAGCCGGGGAAGTCGTTGCAGGTCGCCGCGACGTAGAAATGCGTCAGCGGCGAGTACATGTCGGTGCCGTTGGAGTAGACCGGGAACATCGACCAGCCGTCCTTCTTGGCGCGCCGCGCCAGCACGGTCGGCCAGTCGCGCGGCTGCTGTTCGACAGTGAAGCCCACGTCGCGCATGTTCTGGGCCAGCACGCGCGACGCCGTCTGGCTGATTGAGCCCGCGACCTCGAGGACGATCACCGGCTCGCCCTTGTAGCCCGAAGCCTTGAGCTCCACCTTCGCCGCGGCGAGGTCGACCTTGGCGACGCTGGCGCCGGCATCGGTGGTGAGCGGCGTGCCGCACATCCAGAACGATGGGCACGACTTGCTGCGGTACTGTTCGGGCACGCCGATCGCCGTCAGGGTCGCGTCCTGATCGACCAGCTTCCACATCACCTTGCGCACTGCGGGATTGTCGAACGGCGGAAAGGCATGGTTCAGGCGGAAGTTGCCCTGAAACTGGTGGATGCCGCCCAGCCCCATCAGCTTGACGCCCTTGTCCTTCTCGAGCAGCGGCAGCATGTCGAACGGCAGGTACTGCATGTAATCGATCTCGTCCGCCATCAGGGCGTTGGCGCCGGTCGACTGGTCGGGCATGACGCGCAAGGTGAGCTGGTCGATCTTGACGTTCTTGCCGCCGGCCAGAAAATCGGGCGCTTCCTTGCGCGGCACGTAGGCGGGATTGCGCTCCAGCACCATGGCGCTGCCGGGCCGCCACTGGTCCTTCAGGAAACGGAACGGGCCGGAACCGACGGGATCGCCGATGCGCTGGTCGGCCGGCGTCGCGGCCAGCCTGGCCGGCATCATCACCGGCAACGGAGCATTGGGCTTGCCCAGCACGTCGAGCAGCAGCGGGAAAGGCTGCTTCAGCACGAGCTTCAGGGTCTTGGGATCGGCGGCGTCGAGCGAGGCCGTGTCGGCCATCAACATCTTGCCCAGCGGGTCACGCATTGCCCAGCGCTTGAGCGAGGCCACGCAATCCTCCGCGGTGACCGGATTGCCGTCATGCCACTTGAGGCCATCGCGCAGCACGAACGTCCAGGTGAGCTTGTCGGGGCTGCTGTCGTAGCTCTCGACCATCTGCGGCTTGATCTCGCCCCGCTCGTTCATGGCGAACAGCGTATCGAAGACGTGCAGGCCGAAGGTGCGCGTGATGGTCGCCGTGATGACGTGCGGATCGAGGATGGTGACCTCGGATTCCAGCACCACCGTCATCGTCTTCGCCGCCGCACGCGCCCTGCGCGGCCTGATCAGCGCGGCGGCTCCCAGCCCTGCGCCGCCGGCCAACATCGTCCTACGCCCCAAACTGCTACGCATACTTCACCCCTCGCTCAGAGGCGGGCAGCGTAGCCGCGAACGGGCCCAAAGCGAAACGGGCCGGTCCGCCTGCTTTCGACAGGAGGACCGACCCCGATCGCGCGGCCGGCTTTTAAGTGCCGCGGCCGTTACATGTCGCGGGAGCGCTTCTGCTCCCAAGCGCTGACCTGGGCCTCGGCCTGCTCGTGCGAGATGCCGTAGCGGGTCTGGATCTTGCCGACGAGCTGATCGCGACGGCCCTCGATCTGCAGCAGGTCGTCGTCCGTGAGCTTGCCCCACTGCTCCTTCACGGTGCCCTTGGTCTGGCTCCAGCTGCCCTTGATCTTCTCCCACATCGTCTTGGTGTCGGCCTTGACGGTCTCGGTGGTGGTGGTCTGGGCATGAACGACCATCGGCACGATACCGGCGGTCATGGCGGCGCAGGCGGCGAGAATGGCGATCGAACGCATGGGTGACTCCTGTGTGAAAATCGGCGCGAGGTGCGCGTGCCCGGTCAACGGGAATTCGAGGCCCAGGTTGCCCGCCATCCGCCCGATCGCGGCAAAATCAAGGAGCGGTCAGGACCACAACGACTTCAGGAACAGGGCAACCGGAATGACGATCAAGATCGCCATGTAGAGATCGAGCAATTCCCCATGCAGGGGCCCTTTGTCGGTGTCTCTCGATATGACTTGCGCAGGTTTGGACAGGATCGTTCGCATGGCGGTACCCCCCATCATGGCTACAGATCTGCCTCAGAAACGCCACGAAGCCGTCCCGGGTTGCACGGCCTGCGAAGAATCAGGACGGAGCCGCCATTCGGCCTGCGTGATCGAGCGCCTGCTGCAAATCGACCGCGGAATAGGGCTTTGAAATGAACTGGAGGCCCTCGCCCTGTATGCCGGATCGGCCGTAGCCGCTGGCAATGACGACCGGCAGCGTGGGGAACTGCCCGCGCACCCGCGCCGCCAACTCCTCGCCGCTAATCCCTGGCAGGCCAAGGTCGGTCAGGAGCAGGTCGAACGACCCGCCGCGCGCCAGCAGCTCAAGGGCCTGCTCGCCGCTGCCGACGCCGGCCACGAAGCAGCCGAGCTGCTCCAGCATGTCAGTGGTCGACATGCGCAGGACGACCTCGTCCTCGACCAGGAGAACGCGCCGCGGCCGACCCGGCGGCGCCTCTTTTTCCGCGGTCTCCGGCGGCTTGGCCGGCTCGACCGGTGGCGGCGGTCGTCGCGCGGCCAACACGCTGCGCAGCCTGGCCATGAGCTCCTCGCCGCGATAGGGCTTGGTGATCATCGGATAGTCCGGGCGGTCCTCCATGGGAATGAGGTCGCGCGCATAGCCCGACGTCAGGAGCACGGCGATCTCGGGCCGACGCCGTTGCGCCAGCGCCGCCAGCTCGATGACCGACATCGATCCCGGCATCACGACATCAGTGAACAGCAGGTCGAAGGCCGCGTCGCGCTCCAGGATGGCTGCCGCCACGTCCGGGTTCTCCGCGGCGACGACGCGGTAACCCCAGCCGGTCAGCATGTCGACCACCGCATGCCGCACCTCGTCATTGTCCTCGACGACCAGCACGCGCTCGCGGCCGGCCGGCGCGTGGGCCGGCCCGGCCGGCGTTTCGGCGAGCGGGTCCAGGGTGCGTGGCAAATAGAGCTTCACGCTGGTGCCCTGGCCGATCGCACTGTCGATCCGGATATGGCCGTTCGACTGGCGCACGAAGCCGTACACCATGCTGAGACCGAGGCCGGTCCCCTTGCCGTCGCGCTTGGTGGTGAAGAACGGATCGAAGGCCTGGGCCGCGACTTCCGGCGGCATGCCGGTGCCGGTATCGTCGACGGCGACCATGACGTAAGGCCCCGGCGTGACGTCGGGATGGAGTGCCGCATAGCGCCGGTCGAGCGTGGCGTTGGCGACCTCGACGGTCACCGTGCCGCCCTCCGGCATGGCATCGCGGGCATTGATCGCGAGGTTGAGGATGGCGTTTTCGAGCTGTCCGGGATCGATCCGGGCGTTCCACGGATCGTCGGTGACCCGCAGCTGCATGGCGATGCGCTCGCCCAGCGAATTGCGCAGCAGGTCGGCGAGATCAGTCACCAGGCGCGCGACATTGGTCGGCTGCGGCACCAGCGGCTGGCGACGCGCGAAGGCCAGCAGCTGCTGGGTCAGGCGGGCGCCGCGATCGGCCGCCGCGGCCGCGGCGTGGAGGCGCGCCAGCATCGCCGGACTGGAGTTCACCGCGCCCTTCATCAGGTCGAGATTGGCCTGGATGACCTGGAGAATGTTGTTGAAGTCGTGCGCCATGCCGCCGGTGAGCTGACCGGTCGCCTCCATCTTCTGGCCCTGCCGCAACGCCATCTCGTCGCGCAGCTTCTCGGTGATATCGACGAAGCGGACGACCGCACCGCCGCCCGTCATCGCGCCGCGCGAGACTTCGTAATCGCGGCCGTCGTAGGAGGCGCGAACCGTCTGCGATCGGCCGGGCACCTCGGCGTCGAGCTTCAGCGGCGCGAGCAGCGCGCGCACCGCTGGCAAACGATCGGAGAGCAAGTGATCGCGCGTCAGCGCAGCCTGCTTGACGGGATCCCAGCCGGAGAAGCGGACGAACGGCTCGTTCCAGGCAACGACCTTGCCTTGCGGGTCGATCACGAAGATCGGGTCCTGAAGGCTTTCCAGCGTCGTCTGCAGTAGACGCGACCGCTCGCCCAGCTCACGCTGCGTGTCTTCCAGGCGGCTGGCACTGCGGACGACGATATACATGCCGACGATGAGGCACAGGAACGCCCCGGCCATGACCAGCAGGCCCGCAATGTCGGACTGATCCTGCTCCGAGCGGAGCATGGTCAGCCGGCGCGCCAGCAGGAGTCTCTGCCCCTCGATGAAGGAATTGGCGATCTGTCGCAGCTGATCGCTGGTCTTGCGGCCCGCTCCGGTGCGTTCGAACGACAGGGCGGCGTCACGGCCGTAGAGCTGATAAGTCGTGACCGTGCTGTTGAGCTGCTCCAGTTTCTCATTGGCGGCGGCGCGGAATTCCCTGACCTGCTGCATCGTGTCGGGATCGCTGGCGGCCGCCGCCTCGAGCTGGCGCAGTTCGGTCTCGATGCGCAGGCGCGAGCGTTCGTAAGGCTGCAGATCGGCAACCTCGCCGCTCAGCAGGTAGGCGCGCTGGCCGATCTCAGTGTCCTGCAGCGCGATGATCGCCTGGCGCATCAAGGCTAGCGTCTCGTAGCTGCCGACCACCAGGCGCTGCTGGCGGGCCGCCGAGTTCGAATGGGTGATGGCCAACATGGCGCCCGTGCCGATCAGCACCGCGATGGTCAGCCCGACGATGACGCCGGTCGAGCGCGCCGTAACACGCATGCTACGCATCGGTCTCCGGCTCCTCGGGCTTCGCGAAGGTCACGCTGACCCTCGTGCCCCCGCCTTCGCGCGACGATACGTCGGCCTCGCCGCCGAGCTGCATGGCAAGCCCGCGGATCAGCGTCAGGCCAAAGCCGCTGCGGACATCGGGCCTGATCGCGCCGCGCGGCCCGGCCCCGTTGTCCTCGATGATGAGCTCGACCATGCCGGCCTTGTCGCCCGCCTCGATGCGGATCTCGGGCGCCGCGACGCCGTCGAAGCTGCGGTCGAGCGCGCTGCTCACCGCCTCGGTCACGATCAGCCCGACGGGAATGGCGATGTCGGGGCCGACCGCCATGATCGGCGCACGGATGTGATAGCGCGGCTGCGCAAGATCGGGCGCGCGCCGGCCCACCGAGATCTGCCGCACCAGGTCGCTGATGAACTGCTGGAAGTCGACGAGCGCCCAGCTCGACCGTTCGTAGAGATGCCGATGCAGGATCGACAGCGTGAGCACACGGTTCTGAGCGTCGCCGAAGAAGCGGCGAATGCGCGGCGAGCGGATCTCGCCGGCCTGAAGGTTGAGCAGACTGGAGATCATCTGCAGGTTGTTCTTCACCCGGTGATGGATTTCGCGCAGCATATGATCGCGCTGCTCGAGGCCTGCGCGCAACTCCGCCTCGCGGCTAGCGATCGCCTCGGCCATCGCCCTGACGCCATCGCTCACCGAGGCAAGCTCGGGCGCCCACGAGCCCTGACGGGCAAGCTCGATATCCTCGCCACGGGCGACGCGGTCGGCGAAATCCTGGATATAACGCAGCGGACGCACACACCAGCGGTCAGCGCCCAGCCAGACCGCCAGCAGCGCACCGGCGAGCGCCAGCACGACCGCGGCGAACCCGCCCCAGCTGTCGACCAGCCCCGGCCAGCCGTCGGCCACGCCGGCCACGCTCACGACGAAGATCGAGTTGCTGGCGAGCGGCAAAAGGTGGAATTCGTAGAGCGAGCCGTCCTGGCCGTAGTCGCTGAACGCCGTCTGGCCGCCGACGATGGCAGCGGCAACCCGCGCGGGGACCGGCAGCGCGCGCGTCGCCAGCGGGTCGCCGCCGATCGAGCCGCCGTTGCGATCGACCAGCGCCACCGCGACATGCTCGACCGCTCGCACGGGTGTCACCAGATCGCCGATAGTGGTGAGCGAAATGCCGACGGCGCACATGCCGCGGAACGCTCCGTCCTGCAGGATGGGAAGCGCCACCGGTATCACCGTGCGTGGCGCCACCCGGCTCGCGACCTGCGCTCCGATCGTGAACGCCTTGGTGTCGCGCACGAGGCGGAAGACCTCGCGATCGGCAAAGCCGACGCCGAGCGCGGTCGGCTGGGTGGCGCAGCGCGCCATGCCCTCTGCGTCGGTGACGAGAGCCGACGAATACTCCCGGGGAAATTTCCCCAGCACGTTCGTGAGATAGGCTTCGCAGCGATTGATCTCGGTCGGCGGCGCGTCGGGGTTGGCGCTTTGGCGAACGGCATCCGCGGCGCAGACGGCTTCGAGCAGACGGCGCGAGCCCTCGATCAATGTGCGATAGCGGGCCGCCGCCAGCTCGGCGGTCGCTGCGACGGCCTCGCTCTTGCGAAGATCGGCAGCGCGCTGCCGATCGACGGCCTGCCATGCCGAGAGGGCGAGCGCGGGAAGCACCGCGACGATCACCGCCACGGTCAGCTTGGTACGCAGCGACCGTCGGGCCATCGGCCCGACCTTAGATCGAGACGGTGTCGAGCGCCTGCGCGATCGCCGCGCGAAGAAGATCGGGATCGAACGGTTTGGAGATGACGAAGGCGGGCTCGACCTGCTTGCCCGTCAGCAATCGCTCCGGATATCCGGTGACGAAGATCACCGGCACCGTCATCGATCGCATGATCTGGTTGACCGCTGCGATGCCGCTGTCGCTGCCGCGTAGCTGGATGTCGGCGAGAACCAGATGCGGCGAATGCTGCTTGGCGAGCTCGACGGCGGTCTTCTCGGTCGCAGCGATGCCCACCACCTGATGGCCGGCGTTGCGCACGATGTCGGCGACGTCGAGGGCGATCACCGCCTCGTCCTCGATCACCAGCACGCGCACCGCCGCCACGCGTTGCAACTCGCGGCGCGCTTCCTCGAGGCTGCGCTCGGCGGTATCGGCGTCGATGCCGAGAATGCGCGCGGCGTCGGCAACCGTGAAGCCCTCGAGCACGGTCAGCAACAGCACTTGGCGCTGCAACGGCGCCATGTCGGTCAGGGATTCCTTCAGGCGCCCGCTCACGCTGTCCTCGCCCGCGCCTTCCTCCAGATTGCCGAAAGGCTGCCGCAGGCGATGGAACAAGGTGAAGACGCCGAGCTTGGTATCCTCGGCCTTGGTGATCAGGTCCGGCTGGGCCATGACGACTTCAGCACAAAGCCGTACCCATTCGTCGCCGCGCTTCTGCGAGCCGGTGACGGCGCGTGCGTAGCGACGCAGGAACGGCAACGTCCGCGTGATCGCCTCGGACATTTTATTGGTGGCTGGACTATCTGCCACGACACTCTCCCTCGTCTCTCGCGTGCCCCGTCACGACCGGCCGGCGGCCGGCCCGCTCCTACCGCTCGGGTTCGCCGCCGCAATATACAGAATTACCATCGTCCTGCAGGGACAATCCGTGAAGATGTCTCCGCATGGACGATGTCATCAAGCTTGCACGCAGCTTAACGCTCCGGCGCGGTCACGGCGCCGATTGTCGCCCCGGCAGCACCGCCGATGACCGCTCCGGCAATCGGGTTGCCCACCGTCGACCCGATCACCGCGCCCGAGCCCGCACCGATCGCGCCGCCCGTCAGGGCGCGGTCGACCGGCCGATCGCCGCAGGCAGCGATGAGCAGCGCCAAGCCGGCAACGACCACCGTAACTTTCAGCGATTGATTGATCATTTTATTTCCATGCTTTCCTATTGGGGCTGGCGCCACTAGTGCAGCCAACCCAAAGCCCACATCAGCAGGAGTACCGGGATCGGCACTCCCAGGAGCCACAGCACCGCCGCGCGTCCCATCGATCGTCCTCCGCAAAAACTCGGACTAACAACGCAGGATGGCGTGGTTGGTTCCATGTGGGCATCTACATGCGGTTAACCCACGTGTTGACCTGACGCTCCGCCTCGTCCTTGGCGATGCCGTAGCGTTCCTGGATGCGGCCGACGAGCTGGTCCTGCTTGCCGCCGATGACGGTCAGGTCGTCCTCGGTCAGTTTGCCCCACTGCTCCTTCACCTTGCCGGTGAGCTGCTTCCAGTTGCCTTCGATGCGATCCCAATTCATGCTTCGCTCCTCTCGTGTACAGATGCGCTTCCGCGTAATGCTTCACAAACGCGGGGCTCGCGCGCGCGGTTGCGCACCAGAAACCCTTTGCGCACGGCCGATCGATTGCCCACATAGAGACGCTAAAGTTCCGAAATTAACTGCGCCGCGGGAGCCCTCCACTCGATGATTAAGGACGACATCGTGGGGTTGCTTCCGGACCTCCGCGCCTTCTCGCGCTTCCTTTGCCGCGAGCGCGAGGCCGCCGACGATCTCGTTCAGAACACTGTCCTTGCGGCGCTCGACAAGCAGGCCCAGTTCACCGCCGGCACGAATCTCAAGGGATGGCTGTTCACCATCATGCGCAACCGCTTCTACTCCGACCTGCGCACGGCACGCCGCCGCCCGACATCGATCGACGACGAGGCGGCAGCGCCGCTGGCCGCGGTCGACAATCCCGAAGCCACGCTCGCCTTGAAGGAATTGTCGTCGGCGCTGTGGCAGCTCAGCCCGCAATCGCGCGAGGCGCTCGTCCTGGTGGGCGCCGGCGGCTTCTCGTACGAGGAGGCGGCCGCCCTCTGCGGCTGCTCGGTTGGCACCCTGAAAGCCCGAGTGTCACGCGCCCGCAAGCAGCTCGCCGGCCGCTTGAGCTAGAAAATTGCTTTATTTCAATATGTTAGAAGGTGTCGCAGAAGCAATGTAACCTTTTCATCGTTTGGGCATTGGTTCGACACTTGCTTTTCATGTCGGGAGACATTCATGGCCATCGCAACGAGCAATGACGTCGACGATTTCCACGAGCAACTGAAGGCGATCCTTCCGCGTCTGCGGATCTATGCCCTGTCGCTGACGCGCGATCGCGATGCGGCGGATGACCTGGTCCATGACACGGTGATCAAGGCGCTGACCGGACGGCGCAGCTTCCAGCCGGGCACCAACCTTGCGGCCTGGCTGTTCCGCATTCAGCGCAACGAATTCATCTCCGGCCTGCGTCGCCAGCGGCCGAGCGTTCCGGTCGATACGGCGATTGCCGAATCGCTGTCGCATCCGGCGCATCAGGACAGTGGCCTGATCATGCGGGAATTCGTGACCGCGTTTGCGAAGCTGGTGCCGACCCAGCGCGAGGCGTTGCTGCTGGCCGTGCTCGAAGGCTTGCCCTACGAGGTCATCGCCGCGCACACCGGCGTCTCGGTGGGCACGGTGAAGAGCCGCATCTCGCGCGCCCGCGACACGCTGGAGCGCCTGCTGCTGGAAGGCGAGAGCCGTCCGCAGTCGACGGGCGAGGAGCCGCGCGCCGAGCGCGATCTTTCGGACGAAGCCGACGAGGCCCCCGCGGCCGGACTTTAACCCCGACGTTCAGGCGTCGCGTAAAGGTGTGGTATAGTCATGGATGGTCCCTGGGGGAGAGATCAATGGCTGAGTCACGAGCCCGAGGAATGGCCCTCATTCCCGGGAAAGTACGGCATGGCCAATGACGACAAGCCGCGCAGTGGCCGGGGCAGCGATATGCCCCGGCCGCGTGCGAAGGCATCGACCGAGCGTCCATTCGACATGTGGCTGCAGAAGCAGCTGCACGCCATGTACGACGAGATCGCGGGCGAGCCGCTGCCCACCGATCTGCTCGGCCTGATCGACAGCGACGCTGCCAAGGCCGGCGACCAGAAAAAAAGCGAGCCCGGCAAGGGCAAGAAGTAGTCCCGCGGAACTTTCGCGGGTGACCGGCCGTTCTCCGGGCTCACCTAGCGGAGGCTCAAACCATGCTCGCCAGCGAAGACAAGAAGAAGGCGCTGACCAGCCCCAGCAGCGTGTTCAAGCATCCCGCCGACGTCGTCGCCTGCGGGGATCTCACCAAAGCCGAGAAGACCGCCATCCTCAAGCAATGGGAACTCGATGCGCGCCTGCTTCAGGTCGCCACCGAGGAAGGCATGAGCGAGGGCGAGCACAGCCTGTTCACCGACGTCAAGAAGGCCCAAGGCAAGCTCGATGTCGACGTTCTCGAAGAGGACGGCGCGCCGACCAAGGTCGGACCGTAGTCCCGCTAAAATCTCGGGCGAGAATCTCGAGCAATGAAAATGGCGGCGGCCTTTCGGCCGCCGCCACCCTTATCCGCCACCCACCGGTCAGCCCGGCCGGCGCGCGGCGAATTCGTTCTGTGCGCAGCGATCGTATGGCGTCGCGCCGCGCGGAATCCCGTAGCTCGTGCAAGCCGCTTGCAAGACCGGCATGGTCATTGTTCGAGCCTCCCGCGGCGGTTTCTCGCTGCGTGAGGGACCAACGGTCTCCGCTGTTTCCGGTTCCCCGCCTTCGCTATACAGACCCACCATCGAAGGGGAGAACCGGGCATGAAGCTTTTCGATCTTTCCGGCCGCGTCGCGGTCGTCACCGGCGGCAACGGCGGCATCGGCCTCGGCATGGCGCTGGGCATGGCTGAAGCAGGTGCCACGATCGTCGTGGCCGGCCGCGACGCCGCCAAGAACCACGCCGCGGTCAAGCAGATCCAGGGCGCCGGCGCCAAGGCGAGCGCGATCCCAGTCGATGTGCTCAAGGAGGAATCGTGCCGGGCGCTGGTAGCCGACACGGTGAAGGCGCACGGCCGACTCGACATCCTGGTCAACAATGCCGGCATGAGCATCCGCAAGCAGCCCGAGCAGTACACGCTGGCCGAATGGCACACGGTGATGGACAGCAACCTGACCAGCGCCTTCCTGTGCAGCCACGCCGCCTATCCGGAGATGAAGAAGGGCGGCGCCGGCAAGATCATCAACATCGGCTCGATGATGTCGATCTTCGGCGCACCTTTCGCCACCGCCTATGCCGCGAGCAAGGGCGGCATGGTCCAGATGAGCAAGGCGATGGCCACCGCCTGGGCCAAGGACAACATCCAGGTGAATGCCATCCTGCCGGGCTGGATCGACACCGCGCTGACCCGCCGGGCGCGCGAGCAGATCACCGGTCTGCACGAGTCGGTGCTGAAGCGCACGCCGGCCGCCCGCTGGGGCGTGCCCGACGACTTTGCCGGCATTGCGGTGTTTCTGGCCGCCGCGGCGTCAGACTTCGTCACCGGCGCCGCCATCACCGTCGACGGCGGCTACTCGGTCCAGGGCTAGGCTTAAGGCGAGGTCACCGCGCAGCTGGCACGGTTGACGAAGAGATCGACCTTGGGGCCGTGGATCGTCATGCCGACGCGAATGCCGGGGCCGACCTTCGGCAGCAGCGCGTTCGTCTCCTCGACCAGGTTGCCCGAGTTGGTGAACCGGCAGTTGATCACCGGCACCACGACGCCGGCGCTGTTGTTGTCGAGGTAGAGGACGACCTGCCACCGCTTGCCGGGGACCGCGCGGAGCGTGGCGTCGCCGAGGTTGACGATGGGAACGGTCGGTCCCGCCGTGATCGGTACGGAATCCAACGGCACCACGCTCGGACGTTGCACGACGACGCCCCGGACATAGACGGCCTGTCCCAGCGGATCGAAGGCGAGGTCGGCGGGCGTCGGTGGGCCGCTTTGCTGGCCGACATTGAGCGGCGTCCAGATCTGCCCGGTCTTGGGGTCGCGAAATTCGGGAACGCCGGGCGTCACCGGCATGTCGACCTTGCTGCGCGGCGCTTGCGCGTGCGCCGTCGACGCCATCGCCAATCCGACGATGCAAGCCAAGATGCTGAACGCACCGTTCCGGTATTGCCGCATGGCCATCCCTCCTCGTCTAGGCGCCACCGCTCGATTGCGGGAAGAAATTCGGATTGCGCCGCAATTCGGCGCTGCGTGCTTCAATCGGCAGGGCTTTGAGCTGCATGAAGTACGATAGCTGCCGCTGGGCGCTCTTTTCGTCAAGGTCCTTGCGACTGATCTGCAGGCAACTCTCGAGGTCGCCATTCATGGCATAGGCGAGAGCCAGGTTCTGGCGCACCCGGCCGTCGGCGGCCGGGCTTGCCGCCAGCGGCGCGAGTTGCGCGATCGCCTCCTGCGGCTGCCCCGAGATCGCCAGCGACAGGCCGAAATTGCTGCGCAGCGGCGAATAATCCGGCGCCAGCGCGATGCCCTGGCTGTATTTCGCCTGGGCCTCGGCATGGCGGCCTATCATGTCGAGCACCACACCGTAAGCGTTGAGCGTGCGGTAGTCGCGGCCGTCGGCCAACAGCGCCGCCTCGAGCTGCTGTTCGGCCAGGGTGGGCTGGCCCATCGAGATCAGCGCCAGGGCGAGGCCCCGCCGCGCTGTTTGATCGCTGGTCTTCTTGTCGAGCACGTCGCGGAACAGGGCGGCAGCCTCGGAACTCATGCCGACCGTCAGGTAGGCCTGGCCGAGCCCGAGCTTGGCCTCGACGCCGTTGGGTCGGGCCTCCAGGGCACGGCCGTAGAGCGGGATCGCCGTATCGAGATCGCCGGATTTGCGGGCCTCATCGGCTTGCTTGACCGACGAATCGTAGCTGTCGCCCTTGGAATCGCCCCAGATGTCGGCACCGCAGGCGGCCACGACGAGGGCCAAGCCCGCACTCAAGATCGGCGCCAGCTTCATTCCAACCCCAAATGCCCGTCCCGCTCCTGCGGGATCTGTCGGGCCGACAGGATATCAAAATCTTGCGGTCAATCGCAACCAAAACCCCAACAATTGGGGATAGTTGCTTGAAATCGCGGGATAAACGACCCGCGTCACATGAGAGCGAACGTCGACATGATGGCCGGCGCCAGGAGCACGGTGATGAGGGTCGGCAGGATGAAGACCATGAGCGGTACGGTCATGAGCGCCGGCATGCGCGCGCCCTTCTCCTCGGCCTTGGAGGCCCGTGTCTGGCGGAACTCCTGGCTCAGGATGCGCAGCGAATTGGCGAGCGGTGTGCCGTATTTTTCCGTCTGACGGAGCGCGTTCACCAGGGCCGCAATGGCCGGTGAATCCGAGCGCTCGTTCATGTTCTCCAGCGCCTGCTGGCGGTCAGGCAAATAGGTGAGCTCGATGGCGGTCATCTCGAACTCGGCGGAGAGCTCTGGCATCGGGTCGCGCATCTCCTTGGCCACCCGGCGAAAGGCGGCGTCGATGCTGAGGCCGGCTTCGACGCAGATCGTCAGCAGGTCGAGGCCCTCCGGCAGCACCAGCGTCAGGATCTCCCGCCGCTTGGTGGCGACGTTCTTGATGTAGAGGTCGGGCAGCATGAAGCCCGCGAGCACCGCGCCCATGCAGACCGGGAGGATCATGTTCTCCGGCACGTCGATCAGGCTCGAGGTCGAGGTCAGCAGGATCATCAGAAAGCCCAGCGCCAGCGGGAGGGCGAGTTTGATGAAGATGTAGACGACGGCGGCATCGCGCGACACGAAGCCGGCGCGGCGCAGCTTGCGCGTCGTCTGGTCGGCGGCCGCGCCGCGCAGCAGGTTCAGGCGGTCGGCGAGCAAGCGCATGACGCCCAGCGACGTCGCTGTGGGGGACGGCTTGGCCGGTCCTGCCTGCTCGCTGCGCGTCTTCATGCGACGCGTGCGCAACGCACCCAGCCGCCCCTCGATCGGCGGCTGCACGGCGAACGCCGACCACAGCGCCCAGAACGTCATGAACGTGGCGGCAGCCACGACGACCGTGAAGACCAGCTCGGTGTCGGCAAGGTCCATGGCTGCCGTCAAACCTTGATGGTCGCGATCTTGTTCATGATGAAGATGCCGACGCCCATGCTGCAGGCCGCGGCCGCGGCCACCATCTGGCCCGTCTCGGTGAAGAACAGCGGGCTCATATACTTAGGCGAAATCAGGAACAGGCCGCCGCCGACTAGGAACGGCAGGCCGGTCATGATCAGCATCGTCGCGCGCGCCTCGGAAGAGAAGGCGCGGATTTTCAGGCGAAGCTGCTGGCGGGCGCGCAGCAGGGAGCTGAGGTTGGCCAGGGTCTCGGCGAGATTGCCGCCGGTATCGCGCTGGATCGACATGGCGACAATCAGGAAGTTGAACTCGTCGGTCAGGACCGTCCTGGCGACGCGCCAAAGCGCCGCCTCGATCGGCGCGCCGAGCTGCATCTCCTGCTGGGCGCGGCGGAAAATGCCGCCAACCGGCTCCTTGATGTCGCGCGCCACGTTGGCGATCGCCTCCTGCACCGGCAGGCCGGCGCGCAAGGCGCGAACCATCAGGTCGATCGCCTCGGGGAACAGAAGATTGAACCGCAGGGCACGCTTCTTCGCCACGCGGCTGATCCACAGGTTGGGCAGGCCGACGCCGGTCACGAACGCGCCGCCCAGCGTGATCACCGGCGACAGCTCGAGCACGAGATGAAGCAGGAAAGCCACCGCGACGGCGATCGCGATCGAGAGGAAGGCATAGTCGCCCAGGGTGAGGTTCATGCCCGAGGCCTGGAGCTTGCGGCGGACCTTGCTGGCATTGGGAAACCAGCGCCACAGGAGCTTGTCGAGGGTCGGCAGCCGCCCCGCCTTGTCGACCCGCCGCAGCGTCGCCATCTGCAGGGGCCGCGTGCCCGTGCGCGCGCGCGTCTCGATGTCCTCCAGGCGGTCGCGCAGGCGGCGCTCGGCGAAGAAGCCGCCGAACACCAGCGAGAGGGCGACGAAGGTGAGCGTGAGGCCGCTCGAGATGAGGATCGTCACCGACGCAAGATCGAGGCCGTGACCGCCCTCCCCGCCCGTCACGTCATCGCCTCCATCAGCACCTTGTCGAGGCCGTAATAGGCGGCGCGCGGCAGGAAGTACGGGCGCAGGCCCGAGCTCTTGAAGGCGCCGCTCAGGCTGCCGTCGGCGGCCTCGCCCTTGAACTCGTAGGTAAAGAGATCCTGGGTGATGATGACGTCGCCTTCCATGCCCATGACCTCGGTGATGTGCGTCACCCGGCGCACGCCGTCGCGCATGCGGCTGATCTGCACGATCAGCTGCAGCGACCCCGCGATCTGGGTGCGGATCGCCTTGGGCGGCAAGCTGGCCACGCCCATGGTCACCATGTTCTCGAGCCGGGTCAGCGCCTCGCGCGGGCGGTTGGCGTGCAGCGTGCCCATCGAGCCGTCGTGCCCGGTGTTCATGGCCTGCAGCAGGTCGATCGCCTCCGGGCCGCGCACCTCGCCCAGGATGATGCGGTCGGGCCGCATGCGCAGCGCATTCTTCACGAGGTCGCGCATGCTGACCTCGCCGTTGCCTTCGAGGTTGGACGGCCGCGTCTCCAGGCGCACGACGTGCGGCTGCTGCATGCGGAGCTCGGCCGCGTCCTCGATGGTCACCACGCGCTCGCCGTTGTCGATCATGCCTGACAGTGCATTCAGCATCGTCGTTTTGCCCGAGCCCGTGCCGCCCGACACGACCAGGTTCAGCCGGCAGCGCGCGGCGATGCGCAGCAGCGTCGCCATGGCCGGCGAGAGGTTGCCCTGCTGGGCCATCTGGTCGAAGCCGATCTGGCGCTTGCCGAACTTGCGGATCGACACCGAGGCGCCGTCGATGGCCAGCGGCGGGATGATGATGTTGACGCGACTGCCGTCGAGCAGGCGGGCGTCGCAGATCGGACTCGATTCGTCGACCCGGCGGCCGATGCGGCTGACGATGCGGTTGCAGATGTTGAGCAGATGGGCGTTGTCCTCGAAGGTGATCGACGTGAGGTCGAGCTTGCCGTGCCGCTCGATGTAGATCTGCTTGGGGCCGTTGATCATGATGTCGGTGATGCTTTCGTCCTCGAGCAGCGGCTCGAGCGGCCCCAGCCCCATCATGTCGTTGACGAGCTGGTAGACCAGGTCCTGCTGCTCCGGCCGGTTGAGCTGGTGGCGATGCTCGACCAGCAATTCGCCGACCAGGCCCTCGAGTTGGCGCACCAGTTCCTTGCGCGGCAGGCTGACGGCCGCCGCGAGGTCGATGCGGCTCATCACCAGCGGCTGCACGACGCGGCGTGCCTGGTCGACCTTGCTGCGCAACAGCTTGCTGGTCGGCTTGGCCGCCTCGGACCTCGCCATCTCGAGCTTGGGCGCCTCGGCTGGCCGCGGTTGCGGCGCCGGCACGGCCTGCGGTGCGACCTGCGGCAGGCGCTCCGACAGGTCGGGCGTCGGCACCGCCGAGAAAGGCTCCACAGGCGCGATCGCGGGCGCCGACGGCGCTTCGGTCGGCACCGCCGGCTCGGCGAAACTGGTCGCCGGCAGCACCGGGCGCAGCACATCGGCGACGTAGCCGCGAAGCTCGAGCGGCGCCAGCAGCACGCCGTTGCTGCGGAAGTGGAGCTGCGCCAGTTGGCCCGCCTGGCGGGTGATCTCGCCAGCCGGCGCGCCTGCCCTCACCATCTCTCGCAGCCGGGGCGCCACGGCGTCGTGCAAGGCCGCCGCAACCGAGGCGAGGCGGGCTTCCTTGCTGACGGACGCGCCTGGGGTACCGGCGCGCGTTTCGGCCGAGGTGCGCCGGCCGAGGCGATCGAGCGGGCCGGCCGGCGGCGCCGCTTCCACCGCGTCTGGCTTCTTGCTGCGCAGGCCGAACATCGTGCTCTATTTCTTCTTCAGGCGTTGCCCGAAGCGGGCCAACAGGCTGCTGGCCTTGCCGGCATCGCGCTCGCCGCCGCCCGGCTGGTCGAGACCGGCAACGAGCGGTCGCAGCGCCTTCACGATGCCGCTGTTGGGCGCCGCCTCCGAAATCGGCTTGCCGAAATTGACCGCGGCGAGGGCTGCGCTGGAATCGGCCGGGATCTGGCAGTCGACCTTGCGTTTCAGCGTGCGCGCCACGTCGTCGACCTTGACCGCCGAGCGTCGGGCGTCGATCGCGCCGCTGGTGGCGATGCGGAGCTGGGCGGTCGGCGCCACCTCCTGCGCCAGCTGCTGCAGGCGCACCGCGTCGCGCACGCCGGGCAGTGACAGGTCGGTGATCAGCAGGATGTCCGTCGCGGCCTCGAGCACCTGGCGCTGGATCACCGGATCGCCGCGCGGCACGTCGGCCACGATCCAGCGGAAGCGGCGATGGACCGAACGCAGGAAATCGCCGGCCGCGTGAGGGCGCGCCTGGAAGCCGCCGGTCGGCGCCTCTTCCGCGCCCATGGCGTAGAGGTATTCGTTCTTCTTCTGCGCGACCTGCTGGATGAACAGCGCGTCGATGCGGTCGGGCTGGTCGAGCGCCTCGCGCAGCGCGTCGACCGCCTCGAGGTCGAGCGCCAGCATGAGCGAGCCGTAGTGCAGGTCGAAGTCGATCAGCAGCACCTCTTCCCTGAGGCGGGCGCCCAGCATGGCGCCGATCGTGACCGCGGCGGTCGTGGTGCCGACGCCGCCGCGCGCGCCGATCACCGCCAAAGTCCGCGGCTTGGCTGCCTTGGCGGCAGCGCCCTGCGGCAGCGCGCCGCCGGTGCGGTCGCGCTGCTCGAGGCTGCGCTCGACGGCGCGGCCCATCGCGCCCTCGGCGAACGGCATCGAGAGGTAGTCGTTGAAGCCCACGGCCATGAGGTCGCGATAGAGTGCCACGTCGTTGATGCGGCCTACGCCGATCACGATGCAGCCGCCCGGCACCGCCGTCTTGAGCGCCGCGGCGTCGGCCACCGGATCGGCCGCCCCGCCCAGGTCGACGATCAGCAGGTCGAGGTCGCGCGGCCAGTCGCCGATCGCCAGCGCCGCGTCGATCGTGCCGTCGCGGATGTTGGCCTTGCCGAGCGTCACGCTGAAAAGATCGGCGGAAATGCGCGCCATCGCCGTCGAGTCCGAGACGAATGCCGTGGCGCTGATCGCCGATTTTTCCTCGCCGGCGGACGACGCGGAACGCTGCTGGGTGGCGGTGGCGGACATGGCGCGTTCAGTTCGTCGCGCTCGTCGCTCCGCCGCCACCGCCAGATGTGCCGCCGGTGGTCCCGCTGGTATCGAGTGCGCGCACCTTGCCCTCGCGATAACGGGCGATTGCCGCGGCATTGACCGTGGCGTCGGCCGGGCCAGCCGGGCGGCCGATCGCAGCGTCGCGCGGCCGTGCCAGCATCTGGCCCAAATTGTAGGCGTTGGCGCAGCCGAAGCCTGGCATGACGGCCTCGTTGGGATTGGCGCTGGTGGCCGGGCTGTAGGTCGGACAGTTGTTGACCCCGAGCAGATACTCGGAGCGCACGATGACGACCGAATTGGGACCCGTCGCCATGGCCGGCTCGACGGAGGTGCTGACCCAGCGCGCGCCTGCCTCGGACAGGCTCTGGCTGACCCGCTCGGCGCGCAGGCGCTGGACCGGACCGCCCGAGCCATCCGACACGACGACGAACTCGTCGCGCTCGGCGCGCCGGCCAGCGGCGACCATGGTCCTGAGTTCGTTCACTTGGCTGGCGTCCGGCGCGCTGGCGCCGGGCGCGAAATTGACGGCCACCATGGTGTCGGCGCGCATGGGATCGAAGCGCGTGTCGGCAGCGGCCTGTTGGGCGACGGGGTTTTGCGCGCAGGCCGCCAGGCAAGCGGCAGCCACGAGCACGACGACGGATCGCATGGTCATTCCTACTCCACGGTGAAGCCGGCGGTCGGACCGGCCGGCGTCGTCTCGCGGCCGACCGCGAGGCGGCGCGGCGGCGTCGGATGGTTGAACCGCTGCATGACGAGACGATCGACATCGGTCGGCGGCACGCGATCGGTGAGCGGCGTGCGCAGCTGGCCGCTGGTCGGTTCGACGAGGTACGGCGTGATGATGATGACCAGCTCGGTTTCCTCGCGCTGGTAGGCGTCGGACTTGAACAGCGTGCCCAGCACCGGCACGTCGCCGAGCCACGGGAACTTGGTGATGTCCTGGAGCGAGGTCCGATGCAGCAAGCCGGCGATGGCAAAACTTTGCCCGCTGCCCAGCTCGATCGTGGTCGAGGCCTTGCGGGTGGTGATTGCCGGCACGGTGACGACAGCCGTCGACGTAAGCGGCACGCTCACCGAGCCAGCCGCCGACAGCTCGCTGACCTCGGGCGCCACCTTGAGGTTGATGCGATCGCCGATGATCGTCGGCGTGAAGGCGAGCATCACGCCGACCTGCTTGTATTGCACGGTGATCGTTCCGACCAGCGTGCCGCCCTGCGGCACGATCAGCGGGATCTCGCTGCCGGCCAGGAAGCTCGCTGTTTCGCCCGACATGGCGATCAGGTTGGGCTCGGCGAGGACGGTCGCCATGCTCTGGGTGGCGAGGAAGTCGATGAAGGTGTTCAGTCCGTTGTCTCGGGTCTGGAATTGCAGCGCGCCGGACGCCGTTCCACCGGTGCCGAGGACGGTCCTGACGGCGAAGCCGCCCAGGATGTTGCCCGTGCCGAACAGGGCGATGTTGTTGATGTTCTGCCAGTTGATGCCGACGCGCTTCAGGGCGTCGCGCTTGACCTCGGCGACCTTGACGCGGAGCTGGACCTGGGTCGGCGCGTCGATGCGGATGTTGCTGATCACCTTGTTGGCATTGCCGTTGACCTGCTGCACGGCCAGCCGCCTGGCGTCCTCGGCGACCGCCGCCGAGCGAGCGCTGCCGGTCAGCACGATCGTCTCGCCCTGATTGTCGAAGATGACGTCATTGCCCGGATGAATCGCGTCGAGCGCGCCCTTGATGCGGCTGAGCGGCGAAGTCACCCGCACGATGGTGTTGAGCAGCACGCGGTCCTGTGCGTCGACGGCATAGAGCACGGTGTCGCCCGGCTTCTTGGCGAAGACATAGACCATGTTGGGCGAGCGCACCTGGACGTCGGCGATGTCGGGGGCGGCGACGAACACCGTGGCGGCCGGGCCCGGCAGCTTGAGCGCCGTGCCCTTGTTGACCTCGAGCGTGAGCGTCGGCGCTTCGGTCGGCACCAGCTGGCTCTGGCCGAACGCGCGGCCGGACGCGCCGCCGGCCGGCGGCGCCGGCTGGCCGGGTGGACCGGCCATCGGCGGCTGGATCGGCACCGGGGCCGGTGCCGGCGGCGGCACGGGTGTCGGCGCCTGGGCGAATTGCGGCTGGCTCGGGGCCGCACCCTGCTGGCCGGCGCCGACATCGGCGGTGAGCGATGCGCTCACGATCGGCGGGCGCGGCGGGATGGCGGCCTGCGTCGGCGGCATCAGATCGACGGCGGGGCTGAGTTCGATCGACTTGGCGTCGACTGGTTGGCTGTTGCCTTGCATGACCGCTGGCGCGGCCATGGGCGACGACGCCGTCATCGCGCGCACGGCCTGTTCGGCGCGCTCCGCCTCGCGACGGTTGAGATCGTCCGAGACGTTGTCGGTCGGGCTCTGGCGCGACACCGCCTTCTTGGCGGGCGCGTGCGGCGCGACCTTGGGCGCCGGCCGGTCGGGGTCGCTCATCTGGACCTGCGCCAGCAGCAGCGAAGGCTGGAACGCCAAGGCAAGCGATGCCGCGAGCGCGAGCGACGAGCCGGCGCGACGCCAGGCTGGCGCTCCGGACGCAGAGGCGAATGACAGGCTCATTGCGGCACGCTCTCTTGACTACGGTTGACGGTGGTCGTGCGCGGCGGCGTCGGCTTTGTGCCCTCGGGCTCCGCGGGCGGGGCTGCACTGGGATCGCTGACGACGCTGCCGTCGAGGTCCTGCTTGGTGGCGCGGTTGCCGTGCAGGACGAAGACCGACGTCTTCATGGCGTCGGGCGGCTTGGGCGGCGGGTTTGGATCCTTGATGAGGCGGCTGACCTGGCTGTCGTGAGTGTAGCTGTCGCCGAGTTCGGCGGTGGCATCGTCGCCGCTCGCGACATCGCGCTCTTCGTCCGCCGGATCCTGCAGGCTGCGCAGCACCAGCGACAGCTCGCCCATCTTGACGGCGAGGGTCACGATCTCGGTCTGCTTGGCGGTGAGCTCCAGCGTCGCGGTCTTGGCGACGTCGGGCTTGTCGCCCGGCGTGAAGTCGAGCTTCTGGTCCATCGCGATCACGCGGGCATTGCGCAGGATCGTCTCGGTGGCGTTGTGATGGCCGTTCTGGCCTTCGAGCGTATGGGTGAGCAGGACATCGACGCGATCGCCGGCATAGATGAAGCCCGAGACCGTCGAGGTCGCCGTAGCCGGCACGCTGACGGCGCGCAGGCCGGGCTTCAGGACGGCGGCAAGAAAGCCACGCGAGCCCGGCATGACGATGTCGCTCTCGACGATAGGCTCGCCGACATGGAATTGGCTGCGCGCGACGGCTCCCACGAAGTCGCCGATCGGCCGCTTGCCTTCGACGATGTAGGACGCCGGCAGGTTGCCCTGCGGCCACGGCTGCCACCGCAGGTCGTCGGGCTTTATGAGCTGTCCGGTGCGGATGGCGGCACGCGCCACCAGCACTTGCGCCGCGGGCCTGGCGACCGGGCGCTGCCCGCCCATTTGGGCGGCGATGGCGGCGCGCTCGGACTGCAGCCAGGCGCGCGCCAGGAAGGCGGTGGTGCCGGCGACGATAACGGCGAGCAGCAGGAAGACGATGCGCTTGCTGTTCATGGTGCCCCCTTTGCTCCCCCGTGGCCGTCAGTGCCCGATCAGCGATGCCGCGACCCACAGGCCGCCGGCCGCGATCGCCGGGCCATAGGGCAGGCCGCTGCGCAGCCGGGTGCGCAGTGTTGCGTCGGTGGCCGGTGCCGGGGCGAGCGGACTGATCGGCGCGCCGGCCAGCACGGCAACGCCCAGCACGCCGCCGACCAGCGCCGTGACCAGGAGGAAATCGGAGATCGGGCCCATGCCGGCGAACAGGCTTGCGGCCGCCAGCAGCTTCACATCACCGCCGCCCAGCACGCCGGCGGCGAAGGCCACGGCGCCGGCGGCGAACACAGCGGCCGCGCAGGCCAACGCCAGGCCGACGGTGACCAAGGACAGGGTGCCAAGGACCCAGCCGCCGAGCGCCCAGACGACGAAGACGCCGACGATCCCGAGAGAAACGGCGTCGGCGATCTGCAGCGTGCGCAGGTCCTGCCAGGCCGCCAGCAACAGCAGCAGGGCGAAGGCGATCAAACAACCGGTTTGTAGAAGCGCAAACAGCGACATCGACATCCATCCGACGCTTCGGTCGGGCGCGTCGCGACAGACTCCCTGCCCCGACGCCACCCGAAGGTGCCGCTGTCCTGACGATTCGCCTGAATATCGCTGCGCAAGCAGCTCTAGAAATTAGCTTTTATGTCTAATTTCCAAATGAAATGCACAAACGACGAATAAAGACAAAAGACAGCGAATAATATTGTTACGGAGGATATTTTCAGTACTACCTCAAGTCAAGGCTGTAATGTCTTCATATTAAACGAAAATATGGTATCTCTCGCAATCGATAACAGGCCAAAAGAAAAGGGCGGTCCTTTGCTGGACCGCCCTAAACCTACAGTTTGACGACTAACGGTGCGATTCGTTGATCGCGTTGCTCATGTCCCGAGCACATTGGAGACTTTGCCGCCGACCGAGCGCATCGAGGCAATCGCCGCCACGGCGATCAGCGAGACGATCAACGTGTATTCGATGACCACCGCGCCTTGCGTATTCATCATCAGTCGACGGAAGAGGGACAGCATTGACAACTCCGACTCTCAAAATGACACATGGCCCCTGACAACGAGGCGCTGCTTGTTGTTACAAACGGTACTTAAGGTCGATTCCCAGGTCAATCGGAATTAAGCAAAAACATGAAGAAACTGCGTTAATTAATTGATTCAGTTGCTATTTTGTCTTCTCTAAACAATCGGTAGGGATCGATTCAGCGACTCATACAATATCTCGATCTCGCGGCTGCCCGGCGCGAGGCTCCGACCGGAAGGCGGCGACAACGCGGGCCGCGGCAGTCCAGAAGCACAGGGCGGCGAACAGTCCGGCGAGCCAGGCAAAAGCCGTCGGAAACAGGCAGAACAGGACGAAGGCCAAAATGGTTTCCGAGCCCTCGATGATGCCGGCGGCGTAGAAGAACGACTTCCGCCCGTGGGCGCCGTCGTCGGCTTCGCCCCGTTCGACCGCCATCACCGCGCGGCCGAGGAACGAAGCGGCGGTGCACACGAACGACGCCAGCAGCAATGCCGCCCACAGCGCATTGGCCGGTCTCGCCAGCGCGAAGCCCAGAGGCACGGCGGCGTAGAAGGCCATGTCGCAGACGATGTCGAGATAGCCGCCGAAGGGTGTTGGCCCCTGCCGTCGTGCGATGGCGCCGTCGAGCCCGTCGACCAGGCGGTTGAGCAGGATCGCCAGCAGCGCCCAGCCGTACTGTTCATAAGCCAGCAGCGGCAGAGCGAGCACGCCGATCGCAAGGCCGACCAGCGTCGTCGCATTGGCCGGCGTGCCGCGCGCGGCAAGCCAGGCGCCCGCGCGATTGAGCGGCGGATCCACCCATCGCCGCAGAATGGGATCAAGCATCGAGGCGAGAGGGGATCAGTCGCGCGGTGGCTGGCCCGAATCGACGGCGCGCAAGGCCACGACGTCGCCCGCCGCGGTGGCCTGCCGGTCCTGAGTCGCCTGGCGACGATAGGCGAGCCAGCTGAAGGGGATGAGCGAAGCATAGCCCAGGCCAAGCAGTGACATGCCGATCCACGGCGAGCTTGCGATCACGCCCAGCATCAGCGCGACCGCGAGCAGCGACGGCAGGACGAGATGGCGCGGCACCCTGCCCTTCTTGAAGGAGAAGGTGGGCAGGCGGCTCACCATCAGGCCGCCGACCACGACCAGCACCGCGCCGACGACCAGGGCATGGCGCGGCCAGGCCGCCTCGATCTCGAAGCTCACCACCAGCGGGATCAGGGCGAGGAGCGCCCCGGCGGGCGCCGGCACGCCGGTGAAGTACGCGCCCGTCCAGGCAGGCGGTGTCGTGTCGGCGTCCAACGCCGTGTTGAAGCGCGCGAGGCGCAGCGCCGAGCACATGGGAAACATCAGCGTCACCACCCAGCCCAGCGCGCCGGCGTCCTTCAACGAGGCAAGATAAAGCACCAGCGCCGGCGAGACGCCGAAGCAGAGGAAGTCCGACAGTGAATCGAGCTCGGCGCCGAAGCGGCTGGTGACGCCCAGTCGGCGGGCGACGCGGCCGTCGAGGGCGTCGAAGATGGCGGCGACGATGATGGCGATGACGGCAAGTTTCATCTGGCCCTGCAGCCCGAACCGGATCGCCGTCAGCCCCGAGCAGAGCGCTGCCAGGGTCAGCACGTTGGGAATCAGCCGATTGATCGAAAAGCCGCGCAAGCGGCGGCGTCGGCTGCGAAGATCGTCGTCCATCGCCAGGCTCCTAAACAACAACAACCTCATCCTGAGGAGCCGCGCGGAGCGCGGCGTCTCGAAGGATGGGCAACATCACGACTGGTTCCCACCCTTCGAGACGCGGTCCTGCGGACCGCTCCTCAGGGCGAGGCCTATAATCTAAAACTCGATCGCCCTGCGCGGCATAGCGACAACGGGGTCGAGCTCGGCCATCACCGTCTCGCCGCCGATCATGCGCTGTCCGGCCGCCACCAGCAATCGCGCGCCGGGCGGCAGATAGAGGTCGGTGCGGCTGCCGAAGCGGATGTGGCCGAAGCGCTCGCCCGCCGCCACGGCCTGGCCGGGCTTGATATAGCAGACGATGCGGCGCGCCACCCAGCCGGCGATCTGCACGCAGCCGATCACGCGGCCGTCGGTGCGCCGAAGTGCCACCGCCATGCGCTCGTTCTCCTCGCTCGCCTTGTCGGCCGCGGCGTTCAGGAACTTGCCCGGCCGGTAAGCCACGACCTCGACCGTGGCCGCGCAGGGCGAGCGGTTGATATGCACGTCGAACACGCTCAGGAAGATCGAGACGCGAACGAGCGGCTGGTCGCCCAGCCCGAGCTCCGCCGGCGGCACCGCGTCGACCACCATCTGCACCAGCCCGTCGGCCGGCGCGATCAGCACGCCGTCGTCCTGCGGCACGCCGCGCGGCGGATCGCGGAAGAAATAGATCGACCACAGCGTCAACACCATCAACGGCCAGAACAGCCACGCCAGGCCGGTCAGCGCGGCGAGGAACGTCACCACGGCGAAGATGGCGATGAAACGCCAGCCGTCATCGAGGATCGGCACGAAGAAATTCGCCAGCATGAAAAAGCTCTCTATCGCCCGCTGTCAGTTGACCTTGGGCAGGCTCAGGACCTGGCCCGGATAGATCAGGTCCGGATCGCGGATCTGCTCCTTGTTCGCGCCATAGATCACGGTGTGGTGCGTGCCGTGGCCGTAATGGGCTTGCGCAATGTTCCAGAGATTGTCGCCGCGCACGACCACCAGGCGTCGGCTGTCGCCCGCAGCCGGCGCCACGGGAACGCGTTCGAACGGCAGCTCGAGGCGGGCCACCGGCTTGCCGTCCTTGGTCAGCCGGTCGAGCCGCAGCTTGTGCTTGCCGACGCCGATCGCATCGGACGGCGCGAGCCGCCAAGTTCCATCGGGGGCCGTCTGGCCCTCGGCCACCATCTTGTCATTGACGTACGCGCGCACCACGGCGCCAGGCGTGGCCTTTCCCGTGACCGTGACGTGGCCGCTTTCGTCGTAGTCGAGGGTCGACATCACGAGGTCGCCGGATTTCGGCACGCCGGCCGCGGACGGCGGTTGCACGAGCGTTGGCGCGCCCGACGACGGCGCGATCATGACCAGCGTCTCCTCCTTCGCACCCGAAGGCGTCGCGGGCTGCTTCTGGTCCGGCACGATGGCCACGACGACCTGGTCGGAGGTCACCGGCGCGCGGCCTTCGATGTGCTGGATCACGCGCAATTCGTGCTGGCCTACAGCCAGAGGCGGCTCCTGGGCGAGGATGACCCATTCGCCGTTGGCATCGGCCTGTCCCTGGGCAATCTCCTTGCCGCCATCGAGCAGCACGATCTTGGCGCCCGCCTGCGCCCGCCCGGCGATCACGGCGCGGCCATCCGGGCCGATCCTGGCGACGTCGAACGTGGGCACCGCCACCACAGGCGGAGCTTCCTTCGGGGCCTCGCCCGAGGGGGCTTGCGGCTGCGGCGGCTTGGGCGCCGGCGATACGTCCGCGCCGGGCCTGGCTGACTGGTCTAAAATGGCCTGATCGTTGAGCTTGCCACGCCAAGCAACACCCACGGCGGCTGCGAAAACAATCGCGCCGGCTACCATCAGCCAAAGAACTGTGCGTGACATCACCCTCCCGATGGTGCGACTACCAACCGCCCTTGGCGTCGCAACCTCCCTCTGCGAAATGATACCATGCCCACCCGATCCGGAAAGACATCGGATCACCTGTAAAAAGAAGGCTCCGTGTCCGTTTCCGTCCCCTCTTCCCTGTGCGTCTTCTGCGGTTCGCGTTTCGGCGTCGATCCGGGGGCGCGCGACGTCGCCGTCCGGCTGGGCGAGCTTTTGGCCCGCGAGGGCATAACGCTGGTCTATGGCGGTGGTGGCGTGGGCCTGATGGGCCTGCTCGCCAACGCCGCCCTCAAGGGCGGCGGGCGTGTCACCGGCGTCATTCCGCGGTTCCTGCTGCAGCGCGAAGCGGGCCATCCCGCCCTTAGCGAGACCGTCGTCGTGGAAACCATGCACGAGCGCAAGCTGCAGATGTTCGAGCGCTCCGACGCCTTTGTCGTGCTGCCGGGCGGAATCGGCACGCTGGAGGAGCTTTTCGAGGTCCTGTCCTGGCGCACGCTCGGCCTGCACACCAAGCCGATCGTGATCGTCGACCAAGGTGGCTTCTGGGGGCCGCTGGCGGCTCTGCTACGCGGTATCGTGGAAGGCGGTTTCGCCGAACGAAGCCACCTCGACCATGTCGCTTTCGTGAGCGACCTCAAGGACGTCCTGCCTGCAATCGCGGCAATGCCGCGTTCGGCCGGCTTCGAAAAGCGGCTGGACCGCGTCTGACGCGGTCGAACCGGGTGTAACCTTCCCGGCCGGCCGCGGTGACCTGCGCGCGGAACTGCGCGCCGATCGTCTTGCGCCGCTCTTCTCGGCGTCGGTCGTGCCGGCGAGCGCGTTGCAGCAGCACGGCGACGACACCGAAGTCCCGCCGTGCCGGCGATTGCCTTTGCAGCGCGGCGATGCAACAAGACAGCCCAAATCAGCATTAGATCAACCCAGCCGAAACGAAAGCGGCGCACGGAGGTGCAAGTATGTCGGATCTCGAAATCGTTTGGACGAAGGTTGATGAAGCGCCCGGGCTTGCAACGTATTCCCTGCTGCCGATCGTCGAGGCCTTCGTGGGCACGGCCGGCGTGAAGATGAAGCTGAAGGACATTTCGCTGACCGGCCGCATCATCGCCAACTTCCCCGAAAAACTGACGCCCGCGCAAAAGATCAACGACGAGCTCGCCGAACTCGGCAAACTTGCGATGCGCCCCGAGGCCAACATCATCAAGCTGCCCAACATCTCTGCGTCGATTCCGCAGCTCAAGGCCGCGATCAAGGAGTTGCAGAGCAAGGGTTACGACGTGCCGAACTATCCGGACAGCGACGCGACGCCGGCGGACAAGGAAATTCGCGCCCGCTACGGCAAGGTGCTCGGCAGCGCCGTAAATCCGGTGCTGCGCGAGGGCAATTCCGACCGCCGCGCCGCCGGCGCCGTGAAGCAGTACGCGCGCAAACATCCGCACAAGATGGGCGCCTGGAGCAAGGACTCGAAAACGCGCGTGGCGTACATGTCGGGCAGCGACTTCTACGGTTCGGAGGTCGCGACGACCATTGCGGCACCGACCAATGCCCGTATCGAGCTGGTCGGCAGCGACGGCGCGGCCACGGTGCTGAAGGCGAAGGTGCCGCTCAAGGCCGGCGAGATCATCGACGCGTCGGTGATGAGCCGCAAGGCATTGCGCGCCTTCTTCGCCGCACAGATCGACGCCGCGAAGAAGGACGACCTCCTGTTCTCGCTGCACGTCAAGACGACCATGATGAAGATCTCCGATCCCATCCTGTTCGGTCATTGCGTTTCCGTGTTCTTCGCCGACGTGTTCGAGAAGCATGGCGCCACGTTGACGCGCCTCGGCGTCGATCCCGACAACGGCGTGGCCGACATGCTGACCCGGATCGAGACGTTGCCGGAGGCTGAAAAGGCGGCGATCAAGGCCGATATCCAGGCCACCTATGCGAAGCGGCCCGGCCTGGCCATGGTCAATTCCGACCGGGGAATCACCAATCTCCACGTGCCGAGCGACGTGATCATCGATGCGTCGATGCCGGCAATGATCCGCGAATCCGGGAAGATGTGGGGCGCTGACGGCAAGCTGCACGACGTACTCGCCGCGATTCCCGATCGTTGCTACTCGACGCTGTTCCAGGCCGTCATCGAGGACTGCAAGGCGCATGGCGCCTTCGATCCGAAGGCGATGGGATCGGTGCCGAACGTCGGATTGATGGCGCAGCAGGCCGAGGAGTATGGCTCGCACGACAAGACGTTCGAGGTCGCCACCGCTGGAACGGTGCGCGTGGTCGCCGATGACGGCACGGTTCTGCTGTCACAGCCGGTCGAGACCGGTGACATCTTCCGGATGTGCCAGGTCAAGGACGAGCCGATCCAGGACTGGGTCAAGCTCGGGGTGCGCCGCGCACGCCTGTCCAACACTCCGGCGGTGTTCTGGCTCGACGCCAAACGCGCGCACGACGCGCAGTTGATCGCCAAGGTCGAGAAATACCTCAAGAACGAGGACACATCGGGTCTGGACATCCGCATCCTGGCGCCGGTCGAGGCCATCAAGTTTTCGCTCGATCGCATTCGCAAGGGGCTCGATACGATCTCCGTCACAGGCAATGTGCTGCGCGACTACCTGACCGATCTCTTCCCGATCATGGAGCTGGGCACGTCGGCCAAGATGCTGTCGATCGTTCCGTTGCTGGCGGGCGGCGGGTTGTTCGAGACCGGGGCCGGCGGTTCGGCGCCCAAGCATGTCGAGCAGTTCCAGCACGAAGGGTATCTCCGCTGGGATTCGCTGGGCGAATTCCTGGCGCTTGGCGCTTCGCTGGAACATCTGGCGCAGACAACCGGGAATGAGGACGTGAAGGTCTTGGCCGAGACGCTCGATGAGGCCAACGGCAAGATCCTCGAGAACAACCGTTCGCCGGCACGCAAGGTCGGCGAACTGGATAATCGTGGCAGCCATTTCTACCTGGCACTGTATTGGGCACAGGCGCTGGCCAGGCGGGACAACAGCACGGCCCTGTCGGCCCGCTTCAAACCGCTGGCGGAGACGCTGGCGGCCAACGAGGCAAAGATCGATGCCGAGCTGATCGCCGCGCAGGGTAAGCTGGTGGATACTGGCGGTTATTATCTGCCCGATCAGGCCAAGACATCGGCAGGGATGCGGCCGAGTGCGACGTTGAACGCGGCACTCGCTGCTTTTTGACGCGGCGTCAGGTGGAACCGCCCCGGGCAACCGGGGCGGCTTGCTGAAACCCTGCATGCATCAAGAATTTTGAGGCTCGAAAGAAAGCAAGATGCCGAAGATCAAGGTGAAGAATCCGGTCGTCGAAATGGACGGCGACGAGATGACCCGGATCATCTGGAAGTTCATCAAGGACAAGCTGATCCTGCCGTACCTCGACATCGACCTGAAATACTACGATCTCGGTGTCGAATATCGCGACAAGACCAGCGACCAGGTGACCGTCGATTCGGCGAAGGCGACGCAGCAGTACGGCGTCGCAGTGAAGTGCGCGACCATCACGCCCGACGAAGACCGCGTGAAGGAGTTCAAGCTCAAGGAGATGTGGCGCTCGCCCAACGGCACGATCCGCAACATCATCGGCGGCACGATCTTCCGCGAGCCGATCGTGTGCAAGAACGTGCCGCGGCTGGTGCCGGGCTGGACCCATCCGATCGTGATCGGCCGTCATGCCTTCGGCGACCAGTATCGCGCCACCGACTTCGTGGTGCCGGGCAAGGGCAAGCTCACCATCAAGTTCGAGGGCGCC